>Ga0207674_10007341_pt1 | contig 12837 bp, 10 predicted proteins | sample KBSCornC72_FD_184303 | JGI IMG/M metagenome (GOLD analysis project Ga0207674, IMG submission 184303) | Corn rhizosphere microbial communities from Kellogg Biological Station, Michigan, USA - KBS Corn C7-2 (SPAdes) (version 2) | ecosystem: Host-associated > Plants > Roots > Rhizosphere > Soil ... | reverse complement strand
CACGTGCCCAAGTGGGTGACGGCGCTGATCACGCTCGGGCTTGGCCTGTCGATCACCGCCGCCAACGGCCTCTTTAAGCCGGGCGGGGCGCTCATCATCGCCATCCTGCTCGGCACCACCTACCTCTTCCTCAACGGCCTGGTTTTATTCGACCGTTACCGCGTCCTCGCCGGCGTCGCCGGGCCCATGGTGGCGCTGGGGTCGGTCTGGGCGACGGGCACGCTGGCGAGTTTCCTGATCGAATCGCGCGAGCGCGCCCGCATTACCAAGCGGTTCTCCAGCTACAACGACCCCAAGCTCGTCAACTTCTTCATCGAGAACCCCGACGCCAACATGGACGGCCAGGTGCGCGAGATGTCGGTCGTCTTCACCGACCTCGCCGGGTTTACCACGCTGTCCGAACGCCTCGGCGAGCGCACGGTGCCGATCCTGTCGCGCTACTTCAGCATCATGGTGCCGATCATCCGGCGGAACAACGGGTACGTGAACAAGTTCCTCGGCGACGGGATCATGTGCTTCTTCAACGCCCCCGACGACGATCCCGATCACGCCGCCCACGCGGTGCAAACGGTCCTCGAGATGCAGCGCGGAATGAAGCAGTTCGCCGACGACCTCGTCGCGCAGGGACTGCCGCGCGTGTCGATGCGGTGCGGCGTCAGCACCGGCACGATGGTGGTCGGCGACTCCGGCCCGTCCGACGGCTGCGACTACACCGTCCTGGGCGACACTGTCAATTTCGCGTCGCGGCTCGAAGGCGCGAACAAGGCGGTCGGAACCTACATCCTCATCTCCCGCCGCACGACCGAACTGCTCGGCGAAAGCCGCTTCCTCCTTCGGCCGGTGGGCAAGCTGCAAGTCGTCGGCAAGAGCGAGGGCGTCATGACGTACGAGCCGCTCGCCCCGTTCGACGACGCCAAGGGGCCCGACCTGATCTCCGCGGCGATGAGTACCGAGATGATCGCCGCCTACATCGCCAGCGACTTCCAGAAGTGCATCGAGTTCGCCGACAAAATGGATCAGCAAATCGGCCCGACGAAGCTCCCCAACCTCTACCGCAAGGCCGCGCAGCATTACCTGGAGAATCCGCCCGGCGACGACTTCCAGGGCAACCTGATTCTGACGGAGAAATAGAATCGCGGTCAGGAAGGACGACGATCGATCAGGTCGTCGCTGTGCTTGCAGAGCGCCCAGCACCCCGCCGCCAGCACCACGCCCGCCCCCGTGTTCGCGCCACCATCCTCGAACTGCCGCGTGATCAATTTGAACAGCCCGGAGTAAATGAGGATCAGGCTCCCGATCGCGGCGGCGGCGATCAGGAACATGACGACGAGCCAAAGGCACCGGGACAGGAGACGGTCGGTCATAGCGCTTCAATCACCACCATCGGAACTCTGGGCCGGATTTCGTCAGTTTTCGCGGGGCACCCCAGATTCACGCCGATCCCCTTTGCAACTTTTTCATCCGGAATGGTATTGCAACCGCATTGTTTCCTGGCATAATTGCAACCGACACATCTGCCGTGCGGTTTCACTTTGGATAGGTTGAAGACTGCCGCGCAGGAGATTCTCCAGACAGACTTTCTGGTCCCGGCCGTCGCGTGGGTGCGGCCGGGACTTTTTGTTTGGCTTGTGCGATAATCGCTCGTTCGCATGAGCAGTGCCCGCCAATACTTCCAGAACATTGCCGACACGCTCCGATCCGCCGTGATCGGGATGAAGATCACGCTGAAGTACTGTTTCCAGAAAACGGTCACCGTTCAGTACCCCGAGCAGAAACTGAGCTTCGCCCCCCGCTATCGGGGAATCCACGAGTTCGAGGCCAACAAGTGCATCGCCTGCGACCTGTGCGCCAAGGCCTGCCCGGTGGACTGCATCTACATCGATAAGTCCGGGCCGCGCCGAATCGACAAGGCGACCGGCATCGTCAACGACGCCGACCCGAAGAATGGTCAGCTCCTGCGCTTCGCCATCGACTACTCCAAATGCCTGTTCTGCGCCCTCTGCACCGAGCCATGCCCGACGCTCTGCATCCACATGGGGAAACTGCACGATTTGTCGAGCTATAGCCGGGAGGACGTCGTCGTGGAGTTCGCGGAGTTAGACAAGCAAAACCAACGAACGCCGATCCCGCTCTGGATGGAGCGGAACGCGGATCGCATTCCGTGGGTGAAGGAAGAATACGAGCGCGTGAAGGCGGGGAAGCTGGCGCCGACGGCGGGGGATATTCCGGAGATTAAGTAAGCCGTCGGAACGTAATCACTTGTCATGTTGAGCGCAGCGAAACATCTGGCGTCGAAGTTCGAAGCCAGATCCTTCGCAAGCTCAGGATGACCATTTACTGCCGCGCACGTCTGGCGCCGCGTGCGCCTACTGCCCCGCCGCGAACGTCACGATTTCCGGCGTCGTCGTCTTGATGTTCGGGCTGATGTCCGGGTTCGTCCGGCCGGTGATGAAGCCCAGGCCGGCGAGAACGACTTTCTGGAAGATCGGGTTCGTCCAGACGTCTTCGCGGTGGCCCATGTTGGTGTAGAAGACGCGGCCTTTGCCGTAGGGCTTGGCCCAGGTGGCGGGGTAGGGGGCGCGCTGGTAGGCCTTTTCGCCCTTGGCCTTCATGGAGTCCGTGTCCTGCACCAGGATGACGTGCAGATCGTCGGAGAAATTGCCGAGCGAATACCATTCTTCGGTGAGCGTGAAATCCTGGAGATCTTCGAGGCCGGGGAACTTGTGATCGACGACTTTCATGGTCGCCTTCTGTTGCGACTGGTGGGTGATGAACTCGCCGCCGATCATCTTGATGTAGGGGTCGCGGACGTCTTCGAATTTCTGGCTTTCGTCGCGGTGCATCAGCATCTGCTGGGCGATCTCCTTCTTGCCGGAATAGTTGGGGCTGTGGAAGGTGTCGCTGGCACAGTGGAAGCCGATGAAGCCCTTGCCCGATTCGATGAACTTGAGGAGCGCGTCCTTCCCGCCGGCGGGCATGCCGGGGACCTGATCGTCCTTGGGTCCTTTGGCGGGCGTCGTGGTGAGGTCGCCGGTCGTGTAGAAGGCGATGGCGTCGAACTCGGCGAGTTTTTCGGGCGTGAAGATGGTGCCGTCCTTGGTGACGGTGACGTCGTAACCGGCGGCGCCGCCGAATTCCTTCAGGAGTTTTTCGGCGTGGGCGGGCTCGCCGTTCTTGCGGGTGACGACCGAGTGCGGGAAGCCGGACGAGCGGGTGAAGAAGAGGATCTTCTTGCGGGGCTCGTCGGCGGCGAAGGTCTTGCCGATCGGGCCCAGCGCCAACCCGGCGGCGGCAAGGGCGGCGAGGGAGAGCAGGTCGCGACGGTTCATCGGTTGCTGGGACATGGTCGGCTCCTGAAGGGTTGAAGGGTTCCGGCAAAGTTTGAGCGAACGGGCGACGCAAATCAATGGACCAGAGTTGCGAACGCTTAGTCGGGAGGGCGAGGCTCCGTCCGAGCCATTTCCGGGTTACTTCGTAACCGACTGCCCGCACGGACTTCGGCGAGCTCAGGCGAGCCGAGGCTTGCCCTTCCGAATGGGGTTGCGAACGGAATCGCGTCCGGCGAGTATTCAAATCCGGGGGCAGATTTCATTCGGAGCCAATCCATGCGCAATCGCAGTCTGGTGCTGGGGGTGATGGCCACGGTAATCACGGGGGCGACGCTGGCGACGGGCGCGACCAGCGAATGGTCGCGGTTCCGCGGCGAAAACGGTTCGGGCGTCAGCACCGCCGCGAACACGCCCGCGACGTTTACCGAAAAGGACCTGAACTGGAAGGTGCCGCTGCCCGGCATCGGACATTCGTCGCCCGCGATCGCCGGCAAGAAGGTCTTCGTCACCTGCGGCGACCCGGACACCGCCAAGCGCTACCTGATCTGCCTCGACCTCGACAGCGGCAAGACGCTCTGGAAGAAAGAGTATTCGTCGCGCTCCTTCAAGCAGAATCCGGATAATTCCTACGCGTCGGCGTCGCCGGTGGTGGACGGCCAGCGCGTCTACTGCACGTTCATCGCGCCCGAATCGTACAAGGTCTACTGCGTTGATATTAATGGCAACGACCAGTGGACCTACGACATGGGCCGCTGGGAATCGCAGCACGGGTGTGGCTGCTCGCCGATCCTGTTCGAAGATCTGCTGATCGTGCCCAATGACCAGGACGGCCCGACGGCGTCGGTGGTGGCGCTCGACACCAAGACGGGCAGCGTACGCTGGAACGTGCCGCGCAAGCCGGGCCTGACCTCGGCATCCACCCCTTGCCTGTATACGCCATCGGGCGGCGGACCGGCGCAGTTGATCCAAACCAGCACCGCGAGCGGCATCACCTCGATCGACCCCAAGACCGGCAAACTGAACTGGGCGGTCTGCGACGAACTGAAACTCGGCAAGCTCCGCGCCGTCGGCTCGCCGGTCGCGAGTGGGTCAGTGGTTGTCGGCACGTGGGGCGAAGGGGCGCGCAACCGAGCCTGCGCCGTCGTCGAGCCGGGGGCGAACGGGACTACGCCCAAGGTCCTCTTCCGCATGCCCACGGGGCCGAGCTATCCGTACGTGCCGTCGCCGGTGATCGCCGGGCCGCACTTGTTCCTGTGGTCGGACGTGGGCGTGGTGTCGTGCATCGACCTGGCGAGCGGCCACCCGATCTGGCAGCAACAGGTCAAGCTCGATCGCGGCCGGGTGGAGTTTTATTCGTCCCCGATCATCGTGGGGAAGAAGCTTTATAACGTGAGCAAGGACGGCGAGGTGATCTGCCTGGCGGCCGGCGAGAAGTTCGAGTTTCTCGGCCACAGTCCGCTGGGAGACAAGTGCTTCGCAACGCCCGCGGTCGTCGGCGATCGTTTGATCATCCGGACGGCGTCGCATTTGATGTCGGTGGGGAAGTAACGTCGGCGCGGGTGCCACAGGTCGGCGTACTCGCAGACCTGTGTCTTCTCTGCGAATCGGACAGCACAGGTCTCGGAGTACCGCGACCTGTGGCACCATCTCAACGGGTTAATCCCAGCCCTTGCCATTCTTCTTCGTCCCGCAGATGGACACGTCGATGCCCAGCGCGTCGGCGAAGGCGGCCTTGGCGAGCATCGCGCGATCGGCGTCTTCGGGGGAATTCGCGTAGGCGACCTGGATGTGGTTGGCCTTATGCCGCGCCATCATCTGGTCGCGGCTGACGCCGTAGGTCACGGCGTGCATGATCGGCCACTGTGGCGTCGTCGCGTCCCACCGCCGCTGCGTTTCTTCGCCCGGGAGCGCGACCACGCCGCCTCTCCCCAAATCCATTCGCAGCCGGCCGTCGTCCACGAAGACGCGCGACCAGACGATCTCGCCAGGCTTGCTTACCCCTTTGAGCGTCCCGCCCCCTAATCGGAAGTACATCGGCGGCTGGCGCTCGCTGCTCGCCCCCGCCCAACCATCAATGAAATGCGCCGGCGGCGCCGAGCCGGAGATCAGGAACACCCAGACGTAATCCAGCACCGTGCCGCTGCGATCCACGTCGCCCCACCGCAGGTCGTGCAGCGTGTTCTCGACCGGCTGACCCATCGCGTGATGAACCCGAAACGTCATTAGGCCGTCCAGCCCGGCGCACTCGTCCACTTCGTTAAAATGCGGCAGCGGTTGATTCTCGTACAACACGCGCGCGCCGTCGCGCGACGTTACCGGTGGACGGTCGGCGTCGTTCAGCGTCCCCTCGACCAGGTCGCTCGCCGGTAACAGATCCTTCAGCCCTTGTTGATACTGGATGCCGATCGTGTGGCATCCGAAATCGTCCGCAATCCGTAGCGCCGCGATGTACATCTTGCACTGCTGGAGGATCTGATGATCGGTCAGGTCTTCCGTCTCGCTCGGCCCGGTCTTGAACTGCATGCCGCGATCTTCCATCCACCGGCGGACGGCGAGGGCCTCTTCATTGCCGACCTGCGTCGTCTCGTAGTAAAGGGCGGATTGCGAGAGGCGCTCCTTGAACACGCCGGTCGCGTGCAGCAGTTCGTCGGGGATGATCGCGTTGTACATCCCCATGCACCCTTCGTCGAAGACGCCCATCACCGCCTTTTCGTGGCGAAGCTGGTTTGCCAGCGCCGCGCCCAGCTTGCGCTCGGCGTTACGCAACTTGACGTTCTTGAACTTGACGACGTTGCCGCCCTTATGCTTGGCGCGGCCTTTGGTCAGCCACGTGCGCAGGTAACCTTTGAAGTAATCGTCGGTGAAATCTTCGGACCAGATCGTCGAGTAATCCACACCCGCCTTCGTGAGCGACCCGTTGAGATTGAGCATACCCACCAGCCCCGGCCAGGTGCCGCTCCAGTTGGCGACGGTGAGGATCGGGCCTTGGTGCGTGACGAGTCCGTGCAACACGTGGTGCGAATACTGCCAGACCGCCTCGGCGACGATGAGCGGGGCCTTGGGGTCGATGCCGCGGAAAACGTCCATCCCTTCCTTCTGCGACTGGATGAAACCGTGTTGCTGATCCGGCTTGTAGTCGTGCGCGCGGACGAGCTGCCACCCTTCGCGTTCCACCGCCGCGCGCAGCGCCTCTTCCATCGCCGCCTGCGCCGGCCAACACTTCTGGTTGGCCGACAGGCGCAGGTCGCCGCTCGCGATCATGAGCGCCTGGCGCTTGCCGACTTTTGCGGGGCGGTGGGTCTCGGGGAAGGTGTACGCGGTCATCCGATTCACTCCGATCGTGCTGTAACCAGCCGACGCGCGCGGCGCGGGGCGGGCATCATACCGGGCACGGGCGCCGGCGTCACATGCCGCGCTGGTACCGTCGTAGCAGCGCCACCCGACTGATCAAACCGATTACTTTTCCCGGTGAATGCGGCAGGCAGACCGGCAGCCGCATCACGTCGTTCCGCGACAGCACGTCGAGCACCGACGCCAGATCATCCGTCGTGCGGACGATCGGCACGTCCGAGCGGACGACGTCGGCAACCGTCAGCAGGGGGATCGCCTCACGCTGCCAGAGCGCCGTCTGCAAGTCGGCCGCCGTGATCATGCCGGCGTATTGGCCTTCGTCCACCGCGACGACGTCGGCCACGCCGTTCTGCGCCACCGCTTCGATCACCGGTTGCAGGGGATCACCCACATTCACGAGCGTCGCCGGCTCGAGCTCGACCTGCTCGACCGTGACGCGCTGGAGCTGGCCGATCACGCCCCCCCCGACGTGCACACCGCGCCGCCGCAGCGTCAGCGTGTAGATCGAATCGCGGAAGAGCAGCCGCGCGAAGCCGGTGGCGGTGATCGTCGTGAGCATCGCCGGCAGCATGACCTTGTCGTCCCGCGTCACGTCGAACAGGATGAGGATGCCCGCCAGCGGCGCGTGCACGACCGCCCCCAGCACCGCGCCCATCCCGACCAGTGCATAGATCTCCGGCTGGAGGTCCGTAAACAGGTGCGTGGCGCGGAGGAGGATGCCGACGGTCGCGCCGGTCGCCGCCCCGAGGAACAAACTGGGCGCGATGATCCCGCCACTCCCGCCGCTGCCCAGCGTCAGGCAGGTGCCGACGACCTTCAGTACGACGAGGGCGGCGACGAGCGTGAGCAGGGGGGCGATGCCGGTCGCGGGATAAAGATCGCCGTCGAGCAGCCGGCGGATGACGCCGTACCCGTCGCCAAAGAACGCCGGCATGGAATAATCGCCAAACGCGAACGGCTTGGACACGCCGCGCGACCACCCGAAGATCATGACGTACGCCACGCCCAACGCCCCGAGCACCGCCCCGCCCAGCGCCGGCTTGAGCGCCTTGGGAAACCGCAGCCTGCCGAACGCGCCTTCGGCGAAGTACATCAACCGCGTCAGCGCCACCGCCACGCCGCCGCAGATCAACCCCAGCACGATGAAGTTGGCCGCCTGGTCCCACGCCATCGCGTGGTGCCGCTCCCGCACCCAGTCCGGCAGGGCGAAGATGGCCTGGTATTCGACCTCATGATGAATCTGCCGAAAGATCGACTGCGTCGTGATGTTCGCGATCACGCTGGCGAGCACGACCGGCGTGAAGGTGCGGATCGAAAAATCCTGGAGGATCACCTCGAGTGTGAACAGCACGCCGCCGATCGGCGAATTGAAGATCGCGCTGATCCCCGCCGCGCTCCCGCACCCGATCAGCAGCGGCATCGTCGCGCGCGTGACGCGGAAGAGCTGGCCGATGCCCGACGCAATGCTGGCGCCGATCTGCACGATCGGCCCTTCCGCCCCGGCCGACCCGCCCGATCCGATCGTGATGCCCGCGGTCACGATCTTCTCCACCGCCACCGCCGGCCGAACCCCGCCGCGCGAGCGCAGCACCATCTCTAAAACGTCCACGATCCCGTGCCCCTCGCGGGCGCGCACGACGTACTGCGCGATCACGCCGACGAGCAAACCGCCCAGCGCCGGCAGCGCCACCAGCACCGCGATCCCGCCGCCGTCATAGAGATGGATACGGCCGTCGAGTCGGTCGTACAACCATTCGCGGATGCAGACGATCAGTTCGTGAAACGCCACCGCCGCCGCCGACGTGATCACGCCGATCAGCACCGCCGCAAAAAGCAGGAACGTCCCCTCCCCGAAACCCAGGCGCGCGAGCAGGCGGGTGGCGAGCACGCGCAGCCGCTCGCCGAATGTACTCACGCCGCCCAAACGCATGTGCGGAAGATAGCGGGCAGAGGTGTGGATGCAAACCACGCAGAATTGCGTGGCGATCAATGTCGCCGGTGCGTGTCGAACATGTCGAGCAGCGTGCCCATCAGGTCATCGCCCACACGCAGCACGGCGGCGTTCGCCTTGTAGAGAATTGCTCCCTGTTTCAGGTTGACCGCTTCCGTCGCGAGGTCCACATTTGACAGCTCATCGCCGTATTCGTCGACCCCGCCGGGCCGCGAATCTCGTGTAATCGAAGCGACGTTAACACCCCCGTCGCGCGATTCCGCAAGGTTGACCCGCGCGGCCTTGTACCCGTTAGTGTCCGCGTTGGCGATGTTCGACGCCGCCGTGGTCACGATCGCGCCGGCGGCGTTCAGGCCAGACAATGCGGTCGAGAATAGACTGTTAATCCCGCTCATAAGCGTCTCGCTATGAGGCAATTCGACGGTTCTGCGGGGTGGGTGAACTTACGCGCGGCGTGAAACCGGCCTATTCGCGCTCGGCGGGTGATAAGGTGGGAATCCTGCGCCCGAAATAGCGGCCATTAGGCCCGATAAACCGCGGCGGTCGTTGCTTTCGCCCGCCGGCCCGCCTGTAATACTCACATGCCCGGCGCACGGAAAAAGGTCGTCGTAGCCATGAGCGGCGGAGTGGACAGCTCCGTCGCCGCCGCGCTCCTGCTGCGCCAGGGCTACGACGTCATGGGCGTCTTCATGCGCCTCGGCAGCCCCCAAGGCGTCGAACCGCATGAGCCCGTCGCCTGCGACACGACTGGCGCCAAGAAAAAGCAGGGATGCTGCTCCGTCCTCGACGCCGACGACGCCCGCCGCGTCGCCGGCATGCTCGAGATCCCGTTTTACGTCCTGAACTTCCAGGAAGATTTCGGCCGCGTCATCGACTATTTCGTCGACGAGTACAACCGCGGCCGCACACCCAACCCGTGCGTCCGCTGCAACGACTGGCTCAAGTTCGGCAAACTCGCCAAATACGCCCAGGCCGTCGGCGCCGATTACGTCGCCAGTGGGCACTACGCGCGCGTCGGAGTCGATCCCGTCACCGGCCAAAAGTCCCTCATGCGCGGCCTCGACCACCGCAAGGACCAATCCTACGTCCTCTTCGGCATGACGCGCGACGCGATCGAGCACACGCTGCTGCCCATCGGCGACTTCGAAAAGCACGACGTGCGAAAGTTGGCCGAGGAAATGCACCTGCCGGTCTTCAACAAGCCCGACAGCCAGGAAATCTGCTTCGTCCCCAACCAGGACTACGCCGGCCTCGTCAAGCGCCGCAGCCCCGATACCTTCCGCCCCGGCGAATTCGTCACCGCCGACGGCAAGACCGTCGGCGCCCACGAAGGCCACCAGCACTTCACCATCGGCCAGCGCAAGGGCGTCGGCGTCGCCTTCGGATACCCGATCTACGTCGTCGACATCGACACGCAACAGAATCGCGTCGTCCTCGGAGACAAGGACGCGCTCCTCAAGTCCACGCTCGTCGCCCACCAGATCAACATCCTCTCCGACCGCCTGCGCCTTGCTCCCTCGCCCGGTGCTCCGGGAGAGGGTCGGGGTGAGGGTTCCGCCGGAATTCCCTGCACTGCCAAGATCCGCTACAACCACCAGCCCCAACCCGCGCGCGCCTTTCTTACCGCCCCCGACGAACTCCGCGTCACCTTCGACCAGCCCCAGAGCGCCATCACCCCCGGCCAGGCCGTCGTCCTCTTCGACGGCGATGTCGTCCTGGGCGGCGGCTGGATCGACGCCGCCGAATAATCCCTAACCGATTTCCACCTTGGCCGCTGGCGGCTTCGCCCCGTAATCCGCCAAAAGATCTCCCCTTCGCCCCTGACCATCGGGGTTAGCCCGCTGTCCTCCGCACACCATCCCGATTAAATTGTCCGCCAATGCTTCGCCGGAACGTGTTGATTTTCCATGCGGGCGCGCTGGGTGATTTCGTCGTGTCTTGGCCACTCGCCTTGGCGCTGGGCCGACTCCACCCCCAATCACGCATCATCTACGTCACCGCCGCCAGCAAGGGAAAACTCGCCGAAAAGGCCCTGCGAACCGAATCGATCGACGTCGAAGGCGGCTGGCATCACCTCTTCGGCAACGCCCCCTCCCTGCCCGATCCCGCGCGCAAGACGCTCGAAAATGCCCACTCGATTTACTCCTTCGTCTCCCGCCCCGATGACGCCTGGACCGCCACGGTCAAGTCCCTCGCCCCCGAAGCCCAGCTCGTCCACATCGACCCGCGCCCGCCCGAAGATTCCACCTTCGCCGGTCACGTCAGCCAGTGGATCGGCGAACAACTCCAGGCCGCCCCCGTCGTCCGCACCGGTTTCGACCAGATCATGCGCTCCATCGCCGCGCGCGGCGTCGGCTACAAACGCTCGCCCGAAGGCACCGTCTGCGTCCACCCCGGTGGCGGCGCCGCTGCCAAGCGCTGGCCCGCCAAGCATTTCGTCCAGCTCGTCCGCAAGCTCGTCAAAGGCCGCCATCACGTCCGCGTGCTGATCGGCGAAGTCGAGCGCGAGCAACTCCCCAAGGAAGATCTCGACCACTTCGCCGCCGTCGCCGAACTCGTCGAACCGAAAACCTATCTCGAGCTCCTCGACCACCTCGGCACCGCCGACGCCCTGATCTGCAACGACACCGGCCCCGGTCATCTCGCCGGCATCATCGGCACCCCCACCTTCTCCCTCTTCGGTCCCGCCTCCAGCCCCACCCGCTGGAAACCCCTCGGCCCCCACGTCCACGTCAAACAAACCGACGACCTCTCCCACCTCTCCCCCGACGAACTCCACAAATGGGTCAGCGCCGAGCTCTGATCGCTGGAAACCCGGGTCCCCATCGGACGGATCGCTTCAACCACCCGAATCGTCTACCGGGACAACCCGGCGGACCTCTCGCGCCCGTCCCTCACCCCGCCGTCACCGTATGCCCGTCGATCACCTCTTTCACCGCCTCCGCCAAATTCTCCAGCGCCATCGCCGACGACTTCGACAGCCTCCGCAGCTTCCCCACGATCGACGGATGCCGGAAGAACTCCGACACCAGCTCGTTGATCCGGATTTTTCCGAACGAATCGATGAACGGCAGCACCGCCGGATCGATCGCCTCGTCCGCCGAATCGCTCACCGCCCGCAGCCCCAGGAACGGAATGCTGAACGCCGCCGCCGCGGTGCGCACCGCCTCGTTCTCCATCTCCACCACCGCCGCCCCCGTCTTGGCGAACAGTTCCGCCTTCTCCGCCACCGTCTCCACCACGCCCTCCACCGTATGAAACCGCCCCCGCCGAAACGTCACCCGGTTCGCCCGCCACGTCGACGCCGAATCCACCACCACATCCCCCACCACCAGCCCCGGGTCCAGCCCCCCCGCCAGCCCCGCCATGATCACCCCCGCGTACGGCTGCCCCGACAAATCCGGCAGCCGAATCCCCCCCATCCCCACCACATACAACTGTGCCGGCAACCGCGACGGCAAATCCACCGGCGCCGATCCGCGCGGCGCCCGAAGCCTGAACTTCCGCGCGATCGCCTCCGCCTCCATCCGAATCGCCGTCAATATCAATATTCGCTTCTGCACGGTGCGCGAAGTCTACCCGCCAGACGCGGCTTATCCCAAATGACCCCCAATCGCATCTTCTATTTCACGATGTTGCTTAAAAATAGTTGTTTGTGTTTTTTAAGTTGCTTTTACGGGACACAATGATAGTTTCATTACGGCCTCGGGGAATGCGGCAGCGGGTATCAACATATAGAAGAAACATCACGCCGGACGTGCGCCTGCTTTGTCGTTTCAAATCAGGTCGAAGTACGCCCGCAGGGTTTAGGAGAGTTCAATGACTCGAAAAGTTTCGTTTTTAGCCGCGGTCGCGGCATCCGTCGTCCTGGTAGGCGCCAGCGCCCAAGCCGACACGCTATCGTCCCCCGGATGGATCAACGGCACCGGTAATCCACAGGACAACTTCACTGTCACCACGAACAACGGCATCGAGCTGGGTCTGCGCGCCAAGTACCGCCACAACCCCGCGACCATCGCCCCGAGCGGCACGACCTACACCGTTGTCCCGGGCCTCGAAACCAACGAAACCAGCGGCGGCAACGGAACCTCCACCCGCGGCGCTTGGAACTATGAGTACTCCATTAACCTGAACCCAACCAACCAGGCGTCCGGATACGACACGCTTGCCGACATCTTCGCGAATCTCACCGTTACCGACCCCAAC
>Ga0207674_10007338_pt1 | contig 12838 bp, 10 predicted proteins | sample KBSCornC72_FD_184303 | JGI IMG/M metagenome (GOLD analysis project Ga0207674, IMG submission 184303) | Corn rhizosphere microbial communities from Kellogg Biological Station, Michigan, USA - KBS Corn C7-2 (SPAdes) (version 2) | ecosystem: Host-associated > Plants > Roots > Rhizosphere > Soil ... | reverse complement strand
GTTCGTCCGCGAGGCAAGCGAGCTGCCGGCCGCCGACCAGCTGCCGGTGTTCGGCAGCATGCTGAACGGCGGCACCCTGCCGACCCGGGCGAACCTCAACACGCTCCCCGGCGCGGCTCCCATCCCGGTGCACCAACTGCTGGCGCCCGGCACCTCGGCGACCGGCGCCTCGACGGGCGCCGCGTACAACAACGCGTCGGGCACCGTGAACGGCCTGATGAGCTCCGCCGGCGGCGCGACGTCCGGCGCGACGTCCGGCGCCTCCGTCGGTGGCACCGAGGCCGACATGCTCCCGCTCGGTGGCACCGACAGCCTGCCCGTGGTGGGCGGCCTGACCGGTCCGCAGGGCACGAGCGGGATCCCGCTGGACGGCTTCGGCAACCTGCCCCTGGTGGGCGGCTTCGGTGGCGTCGGCGATGTCGGCGGCCTTGGTGGAGGCAAGCACCGTGCCGACTACGAGCCGAGGCACTCCGTCGACGGCTGACCATTCGTCAACGGGGAAATTCTTCCAGGCTGACGCCTGGAAGAATTTCCCCGTCGTCGCATCCCGGTCCGCAGCGCCTCGTCCGGCCGCGCCATCCGGCATCTCGCAGCACCGTCGCCACCTCCCGGGCGACAGTGCACGGGCGCTCGACGACGTCGGCGTAGCCGTACCGGAGCACCCGCTCTCCGGCGACGACAGCCGCGTTGTCCCGCCGGTGGTCGCGGAACCGGGCGGACTCAGGATGGGCCCGCCGACCGTCCAGCTCGACGTTGACGCCGTACTCGTCGTACGCCACGTCGTCGTACCAGTTCTCGCGGCGCCGTTGGCGCGTCCCGGCGGGCAGCCCGTGCGAGCGCTCCACGTTCCGGCGGTATCTCAGCTCGAGCAGGCTGTGGCAGCCGGCCGCCACGTCACGCAGCGCCGACGCCAACTCCCGCCGCCAGCGCAACCGGCGCCGCCCGGCCATCGCGGCGCGCAACCGGTCCGGTGTCGTGAACCGGCCACCCACTGCACGGGTCAGCCAGCCGATCGCATCGTCGACCGTGCGAGCGGACTGCGCGAGGTCGAGCACCGTTTCCTCGACGCACGTCCGGGGCGGAACGGCGGCCGGGTGCCTCATCCGCCCCACGTCGACCACTCGGTGCACGGCGACGCCGGGCCGGGACCTCACCCGCCGCGCGTGCGGGACAGCTACCTGCACCGGGCCGGACGCCGGCTCGACGAGGCCGATCAACTCGGCGGCCGTGCGGTTGCACGCGACGGCGTCCGGGCCGGCGAACAGGATCGCGGCCCAGATCGACGCGATCCGCGGCAGCGGGCCGCTGAACGTCGCGAACACGCCCAGATAGATCCGTTGCCACCGCCCGGAAGCCACCCGCGCCGAGATCGCGGCGTCGGACAATCCGCAGCGCATGGCCTGCGCGCGGGTGACCATGCCGGCCTGGGCACGGGCGAGTTCGTCGAGCACCGGGGCACGATCCCGGAATCCGCAAGCGCGCCGCAGCCCCGTCGCAAGATCTGTGGATAACGGGCGCCGCCTTGTCCACAGGGTCAGTAGCGGGTGCCGTAGCCGGGGAGCCGGCCGCGGGCGAACGCCGTCAACCGGTCCACCGCCCTGGCGCGCGGGCGCAGCGCCGGGCTGCGAGTGCCGGCGCCGGCGGCCATCCCGTCCACCAGGTCGGTCAGCGCGGTCAGCGAGTCGTACCGCGGCGTCCAGCCCAGTTCCGTCCGCGCCCGGCCGGAGTCGAGCAGCGGGCAGCGCATGGCGAGCCAGATCCAGCCCGGGTCCGTGGGTTGCAGCCTGGCCATCCAGGTCGCGGCCGCGGCCCAGCTCAGCGCCGCCGACGGGACGGGAACCGCCCGGCCGTGCAGCGCCCGCGCGAGCGTGTGCGGGTCCAGCACCGGCTCGGTAGCGATGTTGAACGCGCCCCGTACGTCGGAGCACACGGCGCGGGCGTACGCGTCGGCGACGTCGGCGGCATGCACGCACTGCACGCGCAACGACCGCGGCAGCGGCAGCACCGGAACCCGGCGCCAGCGCAGGAGCGACACCGGCGCAAGCGGTCCCACGAAGTACCGGGCGATCTGGCCGCCCGCGTCGTGCTGGAAGATCAGGCCGGGTCGTAGCCGCACCACCCGCAGGCCCGGATTGTCCGCCTCGACCGCGTCGAGAAGGCGCTCGACCGCCGCCTTCTGCCTGCTGTACAGCGAACCGGACACGCCGTCGCGCGGATAGCTCTCGTCGACGCGTGCGGCCTTGGACCGCGCCGGCGAGTACACCCCCACCGACGACGCGAACACCAGCGCCGGCACCCCGGCCCGCACCACGGCGTCGGCCACGTTGCGCGAGCCGATCACGTTGCTGCGCCGCAGCGTCCGCGGCTGCTGGCTGGGCTGGATCTGCCAGGCGAGGTGCACCACCGCGTCGGCGCCGCGGAACGCGTCGACCAGGTCGGCGGTACCGGCACCGACGTCGCAGGACACCCAGCGCGCGGTGTCGTACGGCGCGCAGGAAGGTGGCGGCCGGCGCGACACGCCGACGATCTCGTCCACCTCGGGCGCCTCGGCCAGCCGCCGCAGCAGCGCCGTGCCCACGTTCCCGCTCGCTCCCACCACAACGACCCGCACCACCGTCGCCTACCCACGGCCGGGCTCGTTAGTCGCGCAGCCATCGGGGTAGGCGACCACGAAATCCCCTCGAACATCAGGAGACGGCAATGGTCGACAAGATTTCCGAGGTCATGACCCGTGACGCGGTCACCCTGTCCAGCACCGAGACGCTGGCGCAGGCCGCCAAGCAGATGCGCGACGCCGACGTCGGCGACGTGATCGTCGTCGACGGAGACCGGGTCGTCGGCCTGGTGACCGACAGGGACATCGTCGTGCGCGGAATCGCCGAGGATCTGGACCCGTTCACCACCGCGCTGACCAGCGTCTGCACCCACGACCTGGTGACCGTGGGCCCGGACGACTCCATCGACAGCGCGGTGCAGAGGATGCGCGAGCACGCCGTCCGCCGCCTGCCGGTGGTGGCCGACGGCAAGCCCGTCGGCGTCGTCACGCTCGGCGATCTGGCGGTCGAGCGCGACACCGACTCGGCATTGGCGGAGATCTCCGCGTCCGAGCCGAACAACTAGCCGAACAACTAGCCGAACAATTAGTGGCACCCTTGCGTTGACCCGATGCCCCTCGACCGGTACGCGTGGTGACTGGTATTCACGTTTATGCGTACCAGAACCCTCGCGGCCGTCGCAGCGGCAGCGACTGTCGCGGCGAGCCTGACGGCGGCCACCCCTGCCGCCGCAGCCTCGCCGGACATCGTCATCAGCCAGGTCTACGGGGGCGGCGGCAACTCCGGCGCCCCGTTCCAGAACGACTTCATCGAACTGCAGAACCGGGGCAGTGCTCCGGTCGACGTCACCGGGTGGAGCGTGCAGTACGCGTCCGCCGCCGGATCCTCCTGGCAGGTCACGGCGCTCACCGGGACGATCGCGCCGGGCCGGTTCTACCTGGTGCAGGAGGCAGCGGGTACGAATCCCAGTACGGCGCTGCCCGCGCCGGACGCCACCGGCGGCATCAACATGAGCGCCACCGCCGGCAAGGTCGCGCTGGTGACGTCGACGACGGCGTTGACGTGCAGCACCGGTTGTGCCGCCGGAACGAGGGACCTCGTCGGATACGGGTCCACCGCCAGCGACTCGGAGACCGCCCCGGCGCCGGCGCCCTCGAACGCCAACGCGATCCTGCGCGGCGACGGCGCCGACACCGACAACAACGCCGTGAACTTCGCGACGGGCGCGCCCAACCCGCGCAACTCCGGCAACGACCCGGGTCCGGGCCCCGGCCCGGAGCCGAACGACCGGCGCATCCACGAGATCCAGGGCGCCGCGCACGTGTCGCCGCTGGTGAACTCGGTTGTCACCAACGTGCCCGGCGTGGTCACGGCCGTCGCCCCGCGCGGCTTCTACATGCAGGACCCGGAACCCGACGCCGACCCCGCCACCAGCGAGGGCATCCTGGTGTTCACCTCGTCGGCGCCGTCGGGCATCGCGCGCGGCGACCGGGTGAGCGTCACCGGCCGGGTCAGCGAGTTCCGGGCCGGCGGCGACGCCAACAACCTCACCGTCACCGAACTGGTCTCGCCGACGGTCACCGTGGTCGAGCACGGCGCGGCCGTGCCGGCGCCGACTCTCGTCGGCCCCGGCGGCCGGGTGGCGCCGGTCCCGGTCCGCGCGGACGCGCCGGGCGACGTCGAAGCATCGCCGACGTTCGATGTGACGGCGAACGCGCTCGACTTCTACGAGTCGCTCGAGGGCATGCTGCTGCGGGTCGTCGACTCCGTCGCGAGTGGACCGACGAACGACTTCGGGGAGCTGTCGGTGCTGCCCGGCGGCGTCGGGTCGCCGCGCACGGTGCGCGGTGGCGTGCGCTACACGTACGGCGACGCCAACGCCGAGCGGGTCATCCTCGACGACGGCATCGCGCCGGTTCCGGACGCCGACACCGGCGACCTGGTGCCCGGCCCGGTCGACGGCGTGCTCGACTACTCGTTCGGCAACTACAAGCTGAACGTGCTGACCACTCCGTCCATTGTGGACCGTGGTCCGGTCCGCGAGACGACGCGGCCGCAGCGCGCCGGCGAGTTGGCGATCGCGACGTACAACGTCGAGAACCTCGACCCGAGCGACCCGCCGGAGAAGTTCGACCGGCTGGCGGCCGGCATCGTCACCAGCCTCGCCTCGCCGGATCTGCTCGCCCTGGAAGAGGTTCAGGACAACACCGGTGCGACGAACAACGGCGTCGTCGCGGCCGACCAGACCTACGCGCTGCTCATCGCGGCGATCGTGCGGGCCGGCGGGCCGACGTACCAGTTCCGCCAGATCGACCCGACGGACGGCGCCGACGGCGGCGAGCCGGGCGGCAACATCCGGGTCGGGTTCCTGTTCCGCACGGATCGCGGACTGTCCTTTGTGGACCGTCCGGGCGGCGATGCGACGACAGCGGTCGGCGTCACGCGGTCCGGCTTCCTGCGGGCGGCGCTCACCGCGTCACCCGGCCGGATCGACCCGACGAACCCGGCGTTCACGAACTCGCGCAAGCCGCTCGCCGGCGAGTTCCGCTACCAGGGCAAGACGCTGTTCGTGGTGGCGAACCACTTCAACTCCAAGGGTGGCGACCAGCCGTTGTTCGGCCGGTTCCAGCCGCCGACGCGCAGCAGCGAGGTGCAGCGGCACGCGCAGGCCGTGGTGGTGAAGAACTTCGTCGACCAGATCCGGGCGATCAACCCGTTGGCGAACGTGGTCCTGCTCGGTGACCTCAACGACTTCGAGTTCTCCGAGACCGCCGACATCCTGGCGAACGACCTGTTCCTGCTCGACCTGCCCCGGTTCCAGCCGCCGGCCGAGCGGTACACCTACGTGTTCGACGGCAACTCCCAGGTGCTCGACCACATCCTGATCTCGGTACCGTTGGCGCTGCTCGGTTGGGACCACGACATCGTCCACACCAACGCCGAGTACGCGGATCAGGCGAGTGACCACGATCCCCAGATCGTCCGCGTGCGCCCCCTGATTCCCTGAGGTCCGCGATCTTGGACGTCTACCGCCGCTGGGGGCGGTGGTAGACGTCCAAGATCGCCGTGGAGGGTGCGCCGGTCAGCGGGTCGCGATGGCCTGGACGAAGATCTCGCCGATCTTGGCGGGGTCGGGAGCGGCGAAGACAGCCCCGCCGGTCACATCGGTGATCGGCTTGAGGCCGGCCGGCGCCACGTCCGGCCCGAACGCGATAATGATGACCCGCACCGGCCGCTTGGGATCCTTGAGCTTGCCCAGCTCGGTCAGCAACTGATCCTGCGTGGGCCCGTTCGGGTCGTCGTTCTCGCCGTCGGTCATCATGATCAGGGAGTTGACCCGGCCCGGCTCCCAGGAGTCCCGCATGGCCTTGTAACTGGCCAGGATGGTCTCGTACAGGGCGGTGTCGCCGAGCCTGGTGGCCTGGACGCTCTGCAACGCTCCCAGCAGGACCTGCCGGTTCGCGGGCAGCGGCGCGATCGGAACCAGTTCGCGGTAGTCGGACGTGCCCGGCCCGGTCAGGTTCGTCGAGAAGATCCAAAGCCCGACGGCCCAGCTGTCGTCGAACAGCCCCAGCCCCCGTTTGGCCGCCTCGAGCAGCACCTGCATCCGGGTGGCGTTGCCGGCCGTGGGCACCGGCCGGTTCATCGAACCGGACACGTCGAGCACCGCGAGCGTGCGCGAGGGTGCGGTCATGGCCTGCCAGGTGGCCAGCACCCGCTCGACGACGGCGCCGTCCGCCGCGCCGCCCTGGCCGCTGGCCGCGGTCAGCGAACCGGGTACCGCCGGGAAGCCCTTGCCGGTGCTGCCGTCGGCGGCCCGCAGGCCGGCGTCGGCGAGCCGGTCGCGGTACTTGTCGCCGGCGAAGGCCGCGCGCAGTTTCTGGGCGGCGGCGGTGCGATCGGCGTCGTCGCCCGGCAGGATCGTGAACGGGTAGTCCAGGCCCGCCGGTGCCGGCTCCAGGTACAGCGCGGCCAGCGGGACGCCCGGCGACTTCGCGTTGTAGCCGTTGACTGTCTGCTCTGACAGCGGCGCCGCCGCGATCCCGGCCGCCAGCGCGGACTGGTCAGTCGCGCGCGGGAAGCGCTGGAGAAGGTCGTCGCGAACGGCCGAGCGGCCCACGGCCAGCCCGCGCATCGCCGCCGCGGAGGCCTGCTGCCCGTTGGCGCCACCGGCGGCGTTCGCCGCGACGGCGAGCGACACGAGCCCGGCGAGGCCCGCCGCGTCGCGGGTGGGCTCGACGACGCCGGCCCGCAGGCCGGTGCCCGTCGTCATCTTCTTGAACAGGTCGGTCCAGGTGAGCTTCGCCGACGGCCAGCCGAGGTTGGTGGCATAGGGCTGCGGCATGGCCACCACGATCGGGCTGCTGGCCACGGACGGGGCCTCACCGGGCACGAGGTTCGGGCCGGCGGCGCGCAGCCGCCGGAGCCACGACGACGAGTCCGGAACCCAGATGTTGGGCACCTTGATCTGCTGGCCGCCGGTGACGCCCTGCAACGTCACCTTCGCCTGGGCGGCGATCGCCGTGGCGACGTCGGCCGACTCGGCGGCCGTGACGTCGACGGCCAGGCACCGGTCGCCGACCCGGACGTCTGTGCGGGCCCACTCGGTCGCCGTCGCCTGCGCGGCGGGCACGAGCTCCGGCGCGACGGCCATGGCCAGCCGCAGCGGATTCGAGCAGCGGGCGCCGCCCTTGTCATCGGCGGTGAACTGTCGGTAACCATAGAGTGCGCCGCCGAGCAGCGCGATCACCGCTATTGCGACCGCGAAGGTCTGCAGTCCGGTTCGCGCACCACTTGTGCGACGATGGCGGCCACCCATGCCGGATATTCACCACTAACTGTCTGAGGCAGCAGGTCCGCGCCCGTGGGGTAAACACGAGCGCGTTTCAACGTAGCGCTAACAACTGGTACGTGCCTCAGCCGCTTGTACGATCCACAGAACGTCACGGTTCGGTCTCAATTTCCTTAAGGAGCGGCCGCTGAGCAGCGAAAACGTATAGCCACACACACCGGCCGTGACGAGACCGGAATCAATAGACGTGAGCGCGCGACTACTCAGCGCTATTCCGGCAGGAGCCACCGGGCGAGCAGCCAGCCACCGGCCACCAGGGCCACCAGGGTGACCGAGAGGAACGCACCCACCCATGCCAGCGGGTGCACGTGGGTCAACCGGCCGATCTGGTCGGCGTCGGAATATGGCATGCGACCGCGGGAGCGCTGGCGGCGCAGTTCGAACACCGGCCGCACACCGCCCACGAGCAGGAACCACACCAGGGTGTACGCGAAGATCCACTGCACCAGTTCGGTGGCGTACCAGGCGACCACGAACACGGCCGCCCAGACGGTGACGATCGACAGCACCCCGAACAGGTTGCGGATCATGATCAGCATGAGCGGCAGCAGCAGCAGGGCCACACCGAGCATGAGCGTGATGTGCCCCGACGTGAGCAGGAGGGCGCCGATCAGCCCCACGATCGACGCCGCCGGGTACCCGGCGAGCAGCGTCATGACCATGCCGATGCCGGTGGGGCGCCCCGCCGATACGGTGAGCCCGGACGTGTCGGAGTGCAGGCGGATGCCCTGCAGCCGGCGCCCGCTCAGCAGCGCCACCAGCGCGTGCCCGCCCTCATGGGCGATGGTGATCACGTGCCGGCTCCACCGCCAGGTGGCCGGCGTCGCGACGACGGCGAGCGCGACCAGCGCCGCACCGACCACGACCAGGCTGAGGTGCGGCGGCTCGGGCTGCGCGGAGAAGAGCCGGTCCAGGAGGTCGAAGGGCACGCCCGGTAGCGTCGCACGTTCGTGCAAGGTCGACATGCGCAGGTACGCCGCCGGGCATAACCTGTCTGACCTAGTCGTGACGGAGGGTGAACATGGACGTCCAGGTCCACGACCGGGCCTCGTGCCGGGTCGTCCAACCGAGCGGTCAGCTCGACATGGAAACCGCGCCCTTGCTGGGGGACGCGATCGAGAACCTGATCCGGGGCGGTGACCGCCGCATCGTCGTCGACCTGAACCAGATCACGTTCTGTGACTCGATCGGCCTGTCGACGCTCGTCGTCGCGCACCGGTCCTGCGCGCGGGACGGCGGCTACCTGCGGCTGGCCCGGCCGAACGCGTTCCTGTTGAACCTGCTCACCGTGGTGGGCGTCCGGGACGCCCTCGGCGTGTACGACTCCGTCGACGCCGCCTGCTCCTGATTACCGGTTGCAACGGCGCCGGACCACAGCGATCCGCATCGGCCGCCCGGCGCCGGTCGGCAGCCATCTGCGGGCACTACTGGTCCACGTGCAGGGTGGCCAGTTCGCGCAGGATGGCCCCGGCCAGGTCGGGACGGCAGACCACCAGGTCGGGCAGCCGGGGGTCGGCGCGGTTGTAGACAAGCGGCGAGCCGTCGACGCGCGACGTGTGCAGTCCGGCGGCCCGGGCCACCGCCACCGGCGCGGCCGAGTCCCACTCGTACTGGCCGCCGGCGTGCACGTACGCGTCGACCTCGCCGGAGACCACCGCGATGATCTTCGCGCCGGCTGAGCCCATCGGGACCTCGACGCCGCCGATGCGCTCGCACAGCGTCCGCAGGAACGCCGGCGGGCGGGTGCGGCTCGCCGCGACGCGCAGGGGCCCGTCGCTGGCGGCCGGCGGGGAGACCGGAGTCGCGGTGCTGTAGACCTTCTCCTGGGCGGGCAGCGCCACGGCCCCGTCGACGAGATCGCCGGCCGCGGCCGACCACAGCGCGACGTGCACGGCCCAGTCGGCGCGGCCGTCCTCGGAGAACTCGCGGGTGCCGTCGAGCGGGTCGACGATCCACACCCGGTCGGCGGTGAGCCGGGCCGGGTCGTCGCGGCCCTCCTCCGAGAGCACCGCGTCACCGGGACGCAGCCGCGCCAGCTCGGCCACGAGCAACTCGTGCGATCCCCGGTCGCCCGCCGCCTTCAACGCGGCCGGTTCGGCGAAGCCCAGCGCGTCGCGGAGCTTCATCAGCTCGACCCCGGCGCGCCCGGCCAACCAGGCGGCGAGTTCACCGTCGGAAAGATTTCCAAACGAAACCGGCGCCGCGAAATCCGCGGCGCCGGTGATCGGCTGAGCCAAGACCTTCTCCTCAGTACGCACCCGAGACCCGCGCGACCGCGGTGAGAGTGCGCGCGAGGATGACCAGGTCCATTGTGAGCGACCAGTTCTCAACGTACCGGAGGTCCAACCGGATCGACTCTTCCCAGGACAGGTCCGACCGTCCGGACACCTGCCACAGGCCGGTCATGCCGGGCTTGACGACGAGGCGGCGGCGCATGTCGGCCGGATACTTGGCGACCTCGGCCGGGAGCGGCGGGCGCGGCCCCACCAGCGACATGTGCCCGAGCAGCACGTTGAACAGCTGCGGCAGTTCGTCCAGCGAGAAGCGGCGCAGCCACCGGCCGACCGGCGTGATGCGCGGGTCGTCGCGCATCTTGAACAGCGCGCCGTCGTGCTCGTTGAGGTGCATGATCTCGGCGAGGCGGGCCTCGGCGTCGAGGTACATCGTGCGGAACTTGAAGATGTGGAACCGCTGGCCGTTCTTGCCGACCCGCACCTGGCGGAACAGCGCCGGCCCGCCGCCCGGGCCGAAGCGGATCAGCGCGGCGATGAGCAGCATGAACGGGGCGATCGCGAACAGGCCGAGCAGGGCGCCGACCCGGTCGAAGACGTCCTTGATGACCCGGCGCATGCCGCGCAGCTTCGGGTGCTCCACGTGCAGCAGCGGCAGGCCGTCGACCGGACGGATCGTGGTGCGGTCGCCGGCGACGTCGACGAGCGTGCTCGCCACGATCAGGTCGATCTTGTCGTTCTCCAGCTGCCAGGCCATCCGACGCAGCGTCGGGCCGTCGAGTTCGGGGCAGGACAGCACGAGCACCGTGTCGGCGCGGGCGTACCGGACGGCGGCGGCCACGTCGTCGAAGGTGCCGTAGATCGGCGGGGCGCCGTCGCGGGGGCGCTCGCGGTGCATGGGCGAGTTGGCCGGCAGGCAGGCGCCCACCACGCCGAGCCCGTGGAAGCGTTCGCGCCGCAACTGCCGGGTGAGCTGGATGACCGCCGCGCCGTGACCGATGAGGATGACCCGGCGCAGCCGCTGCCCGCGTCCCCAGGAGGCGTGCAGGCGCTGGCGCATCAGGTACCGGCAGACGATCGTGAGCAGCAGGGCCACCGGCACCGCGACGATCACGTACCGCCGGGAGAACTGCGTGTTGACGGCGTAGGCGCCGATCGCGACGGTGGCGATGAGGCCGATCGCGCCGCGGAACACCCGCTGGTACTCGTCGTTGCCGGCGAACAGGAACCGGGCCTCGTAGGCGCGGCTGATCGCGAGGGTGAGCACCCACAGCACCGGGAAGCCGGCCAGGCCGAGCACCCGGTCGGAGACGGACGTGGCGGGGTCGACCTGCAACTGCAGGGCGATCAGGGCGCCGACGACGCCGACGACCAGATCGAGCGCGACGAGCTTGCGGGCGTACCGGGACTCCCAGACCCACCGAACAGGGCCGGTGAGTGCCGTCGGGCGCGGCAGCGTCCGGGGCAGGACCACGGTGGTCTTCTCACTCGGCACCTTGACGGATGGAGCGGTGTCGGTCGCCGCCACGCAAGACCCCCCTCAACCTTTGCCGCAAACCCTTCCGCAAAGGTTGGTTCGGCGATTCGCGCCGCCACCCTGGGGAAGGACCGGGTGAAGCTTAAAGGAGCGGTCGGCAGTTGTAACGACGCGAGTCCGAGAACTGTTCGTATAGCCGATGAGCAAAACGGGCATCAGCGCACAGTCAGTATGGGAAAGGCGCCTGATCAACAGCGTGATCGGCGCCACGGTACGCCGAGTCTGTGACTCACAATAAGCACAATGAGACGCAACGTAGATATCGATGAGGCACCTACGTACACCGATCTTCGAGCAGGCGGCGACCGAGAGTAGTTTGCGCTGCTCAACGAGATGACCAGCCGCGACAACCGGGTGGCACGCGGTTACACAGACCCGTCCCTGGCTGGAACGGCAGGCGACCTCAGCCGAACGGCTTAAGTCTGTCTTTAGTGGCGCTTTAGCACGACGCTCCCGGCGCTGCAAGAAGTGGTGTGCGATTTCGCGCGCAAATACCGGACAGGCGATATCTCGATTAGCACGGTTGACGAAATGTGCACGGGCCGAAGCGGCGTCGCCACCCTCCGGAGACGAACGCCAGGTAATCGGGTCATTTCGGAACGTCTGAATCATCCCGCGCTCCATCGACCGGCGACACAACCCCTGCTCACACCCCTACGAACCGGTGCAGCCCCTAGCCCATCGATACATCGACGTCTATCGTCATGTCACCAAGATGGGGCGGTTCACCCATCTACGTCCATAACGCCTGGACCCGGGGAGGGACAGTATGGGCTTGAGGACCATCGGGCGCGCGGCACTCTTCGTCGCCGCTCTGAGCGGGTTGGCGCTGGCGCCGACCGCCGCGAACGCCGCACCGCAGCCGGACGGCGGAACCATCAACGTCGTGGGCGGCACCCGCGCCGCCGAAGGCGAGTTTCCCTTCATGGTGCGGCTGTCGATGGGGTGCGGCGGCTCCCTGTTGACCGACCGGATCGTGCTCACCGCGGCGCACTGCATCAGCCGCACGGGCTCGACCACCAGCGTCACCGTGACCGGCGGATCGGTCGACCGCAACAACATGCGCTACTCGGTCCGGTCGAGCTACATCTACCGGGCACCGGGCTTCAGCGGCAGCACCATGCGCAACGACTGGGCACTGATCAAGATGGGCGGATCGATCCCCACCGGGACACTCGCCCTGAACACCAGCTCCAGCAACAACAACGGCACGTTCACGATCATGGGCTGGGGTGCCACCAGCGAGGGCGGCTCGTCGAGCCGGTACCTGCTCAAGGCCCAGGTTCCGTTCGTCCCTGACAGCACGTGCGGCACGAACTACCGCAACGCCGGCTACCCGTTCACCGACAGCCACATGCTGTGCGCGGGTCCGCTCAGCGGCGGCACCGACACCTGCCAGGGCGACTCCGGTGGTCCGATGATCAAGAGCACCGCGTCGGGCTGGATCCAGGTCGGCATCGTGAGCTGGGGCGCCGGCTGCGCGCGGCGCAACTTCCCGGGCGTCTATTCCGAGGTCTCCACGTTCGCGGCGGCCATCCAGGCCGCGGCGGCCTCCCTGCCGTAGCCGCCGAGTTGAGCGATCGGGCGGGGGAAGAGCGGGCCGTACGGGTCGGTGGGCGGCTGGGTGTGGGCGAATCCGCCGATGTGCACGGCAGGAATCAGT
>Ga0207674_10007337_pt1 | contig 12838 bp, 15 predicted proteins | sample KBSCornC72_FD_184303 | JGI IMG/M metagenome (GOLD analysis project Ga0207674, IMG submission 184303) | Corn rhizosphere microbial communities from Kellogg Biological Station, Michigan, USA - KBS Corn C7-2 (SPAdes) (version 2) | ecosystem: Host-associated > Plants > Roots > Rhizosphere > Soil ... | reverse complement strand
GGATCGATCAGGGCGTGGGCTGCTCCAAGGTGCCGGACATCCACGACGTCGGCCTAATGGAAGATCGGGCCACGTTACGGATTTCCAGTCAGCATCTGGCCAACTGGCTGCACCACGGGGTGGTAACGCGCGAGCAGGTCATGGATTCGCTCAAGCGCATGGCCGTGGTGGTCGACGAGCAGAATCAGAGCGATCCGCTATACCGGCCGATGGCGCCCAGCTTCGATGGCAATGCGTTCAAGGCCGCCTGCGATCTGATCTTCAAGGGTCGTGAACAGCCAAATGGGTATACCGAGTTCATTCTCACCGCACGGCGCCGCGAAGCCAAGGCGGCGGGATAGCGTTGCTGGCATTTCCAACCGTCGGCTGATCGTCCGGTGTCGGGCCGAACCTGATCAGAACACTGCGAGATACTTCAGAAGCGAAATGATGCCGATGATGATGACGACGACGCGGGCGATCTGTTTGGCGCGCCCGTCGAGCGGCAGCATGTTGATGAGATAAAGCACCAGAATAACAACGAGAAACGTGATCAAAATACCGATCAATATCGACATGGTTCAGCCCTTCTTCGTCAGCCTGTCCGCGGCTCGACGAAGAACGGCTAAAGCTGCCTAAAGTTCCGCTAGCGGAACAATTACTCGGAGGCAACGACGGGCACCCGCTGATATCGGGCGCGGATCTTTTCGGAAGCGGGCGAGAATGCCAGAGCGCCGCCGCTCCGCTCGGCCGTGCGCGTAGCCACCATCAATCCGTTGTTCCCGGCTACGATATCGCCCCGGCGTAGGGTGGGATCGTCCTCTATTTTGACCGGAGCGAGACCGACCTGATCCTTGCCGTTACAGGTGCACCCCGGGACGAACTCGGTACGATAGCGAAACGCGTTCGGCAGATCGGAATACGACTTGCCAGAGTCGGTCTGGGCGTCATCGATATTTCCGCCATAGACCACATTGGTCGGACTCGCCGGACAGAAACTTTTGCAGACCGATGCATGACTTTGCGCGCCCGTGGCCGAAATCGGGAAATAGCGACCATCGCAGGTCCTGACACAATAGGCCTGCTCGCTTGTGGCATAGGTGAAGCGCCGGCTCCTCGAGTAAGGGGCAGGCGCAGCTTCCGGGCCGGCATAGGGCAAGGACACCATTGGAGACTGACGCGGAGCGGGGAACGCTCCGAAAAAGACCGAGAAGAAGTCCCGCGCATGGGCTGCCGATCCGATACCGGCAAGACCTGCGAAAATGCCCACGGCCAATGCGAGGCCAGGAGTACGGCAGCGTATCATGGTGGTCCTTTCGGAACGCCGTAGCGCTCACTTTAGTAAATGCCAGAGACAGCCGTCGTGAACGCTTGGCGCCGAGCCGGCGTAAAGCTAGCTGGCGCCCGTCCAATCGGGTCGCTCGAAATCGCTCGTGCCTCCACCGGCCCCGCATGCTTGGGTAGAACGACTACCTTCGTTCCCGTGTCCACGCGGCTGAATAGATCGACCACGTCTTCATTGGTCATGCGGATACAGCCGCTGGAGACGAATTTGCCGATCGTGGAGGGGTCATTGGTGCCGTGGATGCGGTATTGGCTGGAGCCAAGATAGATAGCCCGCGCACCCAGTGGATTGCCGGGGCCGCCCGCCATGAAGCGCGGCAGATAAGGCTGCCTTGCAATCATTTCGGAGGGCGGATGCCAATCCGGCCACTCCGCCTTGCGGCTGACAGTCTGGACGCCGGACCAGGTAAAGCCTTCTCGGCCGACGCCGACGCCATAACGAATCGCGCGTCCCGCGCCGAGCACATAATAAAGCGCCGTATTTCCGGTATCGATGATGATCGTGCCCGCCGGCTCCCGTGTATCCAGATGGACGACGGTGCGGCGAAGACGTTGAGGTATGGCGCTATCGTCCTGGGCTGCGCCCGGCGCCACAATCAATCCATCCGAGGGAAAGGCTTCCTGTGTTGTCGAGGCATACCCAAGCGACTGTGCCAGCGCGCCCCCGGAAAGCATCGGCGAACAGACGAGTAAAGTCCCGAAAGCCAGGAGCAGACGGGCCAAGCGCCCCGGCTGTTTGATAAGGTTCTTGAGGCGGGCGGCAGAGGTGGCAATCTTCCGCAACTGCGGACTAGATGGAATTGGCAACATCATCGCCCGTCCCCCCTTGCTTGCACCGCTTGACCTGAGCGGCAGCGGAATGTCTGAAGCAGAACGCGGCGAAGGGTCGCTGGGTTCCGGCCCGGCCGCCGGGAAGCCGTTTATTGTCAAGCGAGCGGCGCCTCACGTTCTCGAGATGGAACTTTTTACGCTCCGGGGCTTTGACCGGCTGCGAATTTCAAATGGCCTCCAGGCGACCTCAGGAGGGAGCGGTTGCGCGTTCTTCCTCCAAATCGGCCGGCCGAAGCTGTTCAAACGGCCGGATCCCCCTTGCCGGAAAGCGGGCTGGAGCTGCCGCCAGTTATTCGCCGCACCGAACTGGTCGCGTTTGCGCTGGTTGGACTGCTCATCATCAGCGTGATGGCGGTACTCTATGTCGCCAAGGCCTTTTTCCTCCCGGTCGTGGCCGCCTTTGTCGTCGGCACGATGCTGTCGCCCGCGGCGGGACTTCTGGAGCGGCAACGCATTCCCCGTCCCGCCGCCGCCGTCCTGATCGTCACCTGTGTCGGCGCCGCCATGGTATTTGTTGTCAGTCTTATTTCAGCGCCGGTGATGGGATGGATGACGCGACTGCCGGAGCTTGGCCAGCAACTGAGGGACAAGCTCCATGTTTTCGATCGATTCACCGCGATCTGGAGTGAGCTGCAGGGCCTGCTTGGCGGCACCGATACACCTGCAGTTTTCCAAATGCCAAAAATCGATTGGGTACAGCCGACGGTGGAATTCCTGTCTCCAACCTTCACCGAGTTTCTGCTATTTTTCGCCACGTTGGTATTGTTCATCGCGAGCTGGAGCGGACTTCGCCGCGCGTTGGTGATGACTTTCGCCGATCATGCGGTGAGATTACGGACGCTGCGGATTCTCAATGAGATCGAGCAACATCTCGGCGGATATCTGCTGACCGTCACCATGATCAATCTCGGCGTCGGCGTCGGCACAGGCTTGATCTGCGCCGTAACGGGAATGCCGAGCCCCGCAGGACTCGGTGCGCTTGCGGCGACGTTGAATTTCCTGCCGATCATCGGCCCGGTGGCGATGTTCGTGATCTTGACCCTGGTCGGAGTGATATCGTTCTCGACCTTGGGTGGTGGTCTGATGGCCCCCATGGCCTTCGTGGGACTGACCTTTATCGAGGGTCATTTTATTACCCCGACCATCATCGGCCGGCGGCTCGAGCTCAATGCACTCGCCGTTCTTCTGGCCCTGGCCTTTTGGACTTGGCTGTGGGGGCCAATGGGCGGCTTTCTGTCGTCTCCCCTGTTGATCGTGGCCCTGGTGCTGAAAGAGCATCTGGTTCCGGATGAGTCCCCGCAGCTGCCTCAAGGCTAGTGGCTTGGGCCTGGGAACTTCGGGAACGAAAGAGCGTTGGCTTCGATTGCGCGTTTCGTCAGGAGAAATCTTGCATGTTCAGTGCGCGGGGAAGCCACACCGATCAACTACCCGACATGGCCGCTTTCGAGCGCCTCAAAAAGGATGTCAGAGCCGTGAAGAACGATATCGCCGATCTCACCGACCAGATCACCGGAGCGCTCAACGAGTTTGCCGAAAAAGCCGGTAAGCAGGCGCGCAACCGCTATCAGAAGGCCCGGTCGGATGCCGATTCGGCCCTTGATGATCTGTCCGAACGCAGCGGCGCGATGATGGACGCCGCTCAGAAGGCAGCCTCCTCGATGGAAGAGACGCTTGAAGATGCCATTTCGCAACGTCCCCTTGCGACGCTCGGACTGGCAGTCGGACTCGGCGTGCTGATCGGCATGACCTTACGGCGTTAGTGTGATCGGCTCGCTGTTGTTGGCAAGGGGGCGAATTTCTCCGCGCAAGCGGCGGTGGCGCCTATTGAGTTCACCTATTGCGGTTTAACAAAATCGTTTCTGAATGCGGGATTTCGAAAAGGTAATGGCATGTTTCAGCGCATGATCGGCGAGATAAGCATGGCCGCCCGCCACGTCATGCAGCAAGCGCTCCTGGCTCTGCTGATGCTTCTGGCGCTTTTGGTGATGTCCGCATTTCTCTGCGCTGCATTATTCATCCACCTCTATCAATCCTACGGCCTGATCGAGGCGTGCCTTGCCAATGCCGGTATCTTCTTCGCAGTCGCGGTGGTGATGGGACTTATCTATCTCACCCACCGTCGGGCCAAGAAACCACCCGCTCCCGCGCCACGCTCTCCCGTCCAATCGGCGCTGGCGGACCCGATGCTGTTGGCCACCGGTCTTCAGATCGGTCGGGCAATCGGTTTCAAGAGGCTCATTCCCGTTTTGCTCCTTGGAGGGCTGGCGCTCGGCTTCCTGGCCGGTCGGCCTTCCTCTGAAAATCAGGAATCGCCCGCCGAGTAAGTTTGGATCGAGCCTGAGGCGGGGCGAGCAGACAAATCAGGTAAGACACCGGCCGGGCGGCAGGCGCCTTGCCACTTCTGTCAGCACGCTGACGACCGGCTCGCAGGCAATCATCGGTTTACCCGTCGTCGACCGAGGCGCCGAAGAGATCGTCGGCCGGTCGCGCGCTTCGTCCTGCGCTTTCGGCCCGATTTGAACTGGTATCTGCACCAGGACGGAGGTGTCCGGAATGCCTTCCAGCCTAAGCGTGATGGTGCGCTGGGTTTGGCTGGTGGAAACGGAGCCAACCGCCCGATCCGACTTCGCCGCCCGGTTCACCGTGGTGGCGACGTTTCGAACAGAAACGGACGGGACGACAAGGGCTGCGCCTGCCCCGCTGTCTGCGCTGATAGCCGCACCGAGATCTTCCCGGCCTGAAGCGAGCTGAATGGCCCCCACGCCAACGCCTACCGCAATCAACGCCAGAGTAACCCGCGTTATCCGTGCCATGGCCGTCATCATCCCTGCCCTGGGGTTTCAAGGTCGCGGCCATCAACGCGGGCGGGCGGGAAAAGGTTGCAAAACAGTTATCGAAGCGACCCAGGAAAAAATTTCGAGAAAAAATGCCGTCAGCCAGGAACGATCGAGCGTGTTCGGAGTCTTTCCAACGAGCCGGTTATTCCCCCTGCCCCATTGACCGGCGATACAGGGCGCGGCTGTGTGATGCCAGCCGCGCCCTGTTTTTATGTGCAAATCAGAATGAGCAGGCTGCAAGCCTTTGAAATGAATGGGGCCGGCGCATGGCCGGCCCAGTTCCTTGGATCCAACTTGTCGAAGTCTGCAGCTACAAGGCCGCCGCGCGAGGGACACGGTTACGGGAATTGCGCTGAAAGAACAGCGCCTGGCTCGCCACTGCCGAGACCATCGCGGGCTGGAACGGTTTTGAGATAAGGAAAGCCGGCTCCGGCCGCTCGCCGGTCAAGAACCGCTCCGGATAGGCGGTGATGAACACGACCGGCACTTCGAACTGCTTCAGGAGTTCGTTGACGGCGTCCAGACCCGAGCTGCCATCAGCCAGCTGGATATCGGCCAGGATGAGCCCTGGCTTTTTGTTCTTGGCCAAGGCCACCGCATCCGAATGGGTGCGGGCCACACCGATGACATTGTGACCGAGATTCTTCACCAGGCTTTCGAGATCCATCGCGATGAAGGTCTCGTCTTCGATGATCAGGACGTCAGTGGCGATCTCGGCGGCCATCTCGCGTCCGGCGGCGTCCGCCAATCGCCGGGCTTCCGCGATATCCGTGCCCAGAATGTAGGCGACCTCCTCTTCAGAAAATCCCTCCAGCGAGAGCAGCAGGAATGCCTGACGGGGCAGCGGTGTGATGTTGGACAGCCGGCGCTCCGAGGGCATCGGAAGAACCGCCACATCGGCGTCATCGTTAAGCGAAACGGAATTCCAGATCTGCGTAAATAGCCGGAAGAGACCTGCTCGTGGACCGTGCTGTTCGTCCAACAGCGAGGGGTCCTGCAGGAGGGCCTCGAGCAAGGCCCCGACATAGGCGTCTCCCGATCCCTGATTACCCGTCAAGGCGCGGGCGTAACGTCGCAACAACGGCAGATGTTCGGCAACGAGCTGTGATCGGGACATCCCCACTCCATTTTGTTCGCACGTCTAATCAGTTTTATGGCCCGGGCGGGTCGGATCCGGCCGGCCTCCTGGAGAGTCGGTTCCCCTGGCTGGGCTGAATACGCTCCAGCTTGAAAAAAGTTCCGTACGCCCGGGAACTTTGCGCCTTTCTTCGAATTAGCCCCTCGAATTTCAGCCAACGCCTTTTAGTTGAAGATAATTTTCAATAATTTCAGAGACTTAACCCTCGGGGAAGCGTGGATCAGGACATGAAGGATGTAAAGTCTCAAGCCAGCAAAAATACGGCGCCCGGCAAGCAGGGTGGCCTTAACGCAGAAATCCAGGCCCGCATCGGACATCAATTGCGGGCCATGTATGATGACGTCGTCCGTCAGGGTGTGCCGGAGCGCTTCTCCGAGCTGATCCGAAGGCTTGATGATCCCCAAGCGGGAAATCCGGGCGATCAAAATAATGGGAGGGATTAATGCCTCTCACGGATTCACTACGCGACGAAATCCTCGCTTCGGTCCCAAGCCTGCGCGCCTTTGCGATATCGCTCAGCGGAAACGGGGACCGTGCTGACGATCTGGTGCAGGAAACCCTGCTCCGCGCGCTGGCCAACATCGATTCGTTCCAGCCGGGCTCCAACCTGCCGGCTTGGTTGTTCACGATCCTGCGCAACCTTTTTCGCTCCGACTATCGCAAGCGACGCCGCGAGGTCGAGGATGCCGACGGCAATTATGCCAAGACCCTTAAAAGCCAGCCCGCGCAAAACGCGCATCTCGAATTCGAGGAATTCCGCGCCGCTCTCGATAAGCTGCCCCAGGACCAGCGTGAGGCGCTTATTCTGGTTGGCGCATCGGGGTTCTCCTATGAAGACGCCGCCGGCATCTGCGGCTGCGCGGTAGGAACCATCAAAAGCCGGGTCAATCGCGCCAGGTCCAAGCTCAGCGCCCTGCTCTATGTCGAGAGCGCCGAGGACTTTGGCCCTGATGACACCGTACGCGCCGTGATCGGCGGCGGTGGGCGCTAGGCCGTCATCCAGAACGAAATGAAGAACGACCGGGTCCGGGCAGAGATTGCCCGGGCTCTATTTCTTTTTTATGGAACGGGGAGGGACGGAGAATTGCTCTGTGCGGTCTCGCTCGGTCATGTCGATGACCGTCTCCACAGGCGCGGTCAACTCGTAAACGTAGCTCACATCGGTGAAATACCGGCTTGCCTGGCCGCCCAGGGCTTCCGGCGCCACGCGGTCGAGCAGGATCAGACCGAAATCGCTGTCCGGCCGTCGGGTCGATTCGCTGGTGTTGAATTCCTCCCAGCGGAATTTGAACAGGGCATCTGGGCCTTCACCGGAAATCTCCCATTGCGCCACGATATTGGGATGCTTGCCGACCAGCGAAAGCCCTTCGTCTGAATGAGACGCCAGCTCGAAAAAAAGCAGTGACAGACTTTGCGCAGCCCGCGCGCTGACCGAAATATCGGGTCCGCTGGCCGAGATCCGTTCCGCGTTGGGAATGGCGCGGGCCTCGAACAGGCCTTTGAGGTTAACGCCCTGCCACTGGCTCTCACTTAGCAGCGAGACCACGTTCGACATCGCATGGATCCGGCCGATCAAAAGTTCGCGTGCCTCATCCAGATCGGCGCCATGTCGCAAGGTCCGCGTGACGATCGACTGAATCACGGCGAGGATGTTCTTCACGCGGTGATTGAGTTCATCAATCACGGCCGTCAGCCGGCGCTCAAATCCGATCCTGACCTGGATTTCGTGGCTCAGACGCAGATTGTTGTAGGCGACATAGCCGAACAATCCGCAGACGATGGCTGTCAACGCCAAACCGATGCCGATCGCGATCACCGCCGCCTGCTGGGCGCGAAGGCCTGCGTTGACCTTCGGATAATAGCTAAGCGCCCAGTCACGGCCCCCAAAGGTCACGGTACGAGTCACCGCCGGAGAAGCGTTGCCGGTGCCGATCGGACGAGAGGAAACCGCGCCTTGATCGTTAGCGATCAATTCGGTGCCGGTGTTCTCAGGGTCCTTGAGCACGACCGAGAATAACGAGAGGTCGTCGTTGGTCAGCATAAGCGGCGCCAGCTCGTAAGAGAAGGCCACAAATCCCGCGGGCTCGGCGACGCCCTCCTGCAGAACAGGGGCCGCCAGTATTAGTCCGATCGGACCCTCGGCGCGCAGCAGGTGCTGCGGATTGGAGGCGACCGGTTTGCCGGTTTCCATGGCTTGGGACAGCGTGCTCCCGAGGCCTGGACTATTTTGTAGGGACCGGCCCGCAAAGATCTCTGTCGACGGATTACGGGGCTCGAGATCCATCACCACGTCGAGATAGGGCTTGCTGTCTTCAGCACTCAGCGGTTGATCGTCATAGCTGCGGATCGTCGGGTTCGGGAATCCGGCGCTGACCAAGGCGTCGCGAGCCGCCGCCAACTCGTCCGGCTTCAGCCGCGCGATCCAGCGCGCCAGCAGGAAATCCGTCTTGAACGCGTAAATCGAGGACCGCAGCGGCTGCAGCATGTTTTCCTTGATCGTCGATGGCGTTCGGAAAAGACCGGAGGCGACGCGCGCCAATAGCTCACGTTCGGTCAGCCTGTCCTGAACCAGGCTCGCATGCACATCGATGGCGCGCGCCAGCGCGATACCTTCAACGGCGAGCTCCTGCTGGTGAACGCGAAAGCCCGCCAGACCGGAAAGCGTCAGTCCGATCAGCGCGATGAACCCAATAATGAGGCCTAAACGGATCACTCACTTACCCCGGCATCAAAATGCGGGCCGGTAGAGGGAAAGCTGCTATGCCGGGATTGGCGACGGTCGAAATAAGAAGGCCGATCATAAGGAAATTTCAGACAACTGACCATTGATCCGTAATCCGGTCGACCAGACAGCGGAGTTGCGAAAGAAAACAACCACCGGCAACGAGCTTTGTTCCCTCTTGCCCAGGAAATTATTACCGGCTCGCCCCGGCGAGGGCAGTTACGAGACTGCGACGGAGCGTAACCCTCCCTTGGTCTCGATAAAACCTACGATGTGATCAAGGCCCTGGCTTTTCCTGAGGTTGGTCATCACAAAGGGGCGGGACCCTCGCATCCGCCGCGCGTCGGTCTCCATCTTCTCCAGCGACGCCCCGACGTGCGGGGCAAGATCGATCTTGTTGATAACGAGCAGATCGGACCGGGTGATCCCCGGACCTCCCTTGGAGGGAATCTTGTCGCCCGCCGCTACGTCGATCACGTAAATGGTTAGATCCGCAAGCTCTGGCGAAAACGTCGCGGCCAGATTGTCGCCTCCGGATTCGATCAGCACCAGATCAAGCCCGGGGAACCTGGCGCGCATATCCGCGACGGCGGCGAGATTCATCGAGGCGTCCTCACGGATCGCGGTGTGGGGGCAGCCGCCGGTTTCGACCCCGGCGATGCGATCCGCGCTCAGCGAGCCCGACCGCACCAGAAATTCGGCGTCCCACCGCGTGTAGATATCGTTGGTGATCGCCGCGATATCATAGCGCTCGCGCATCGCCTTGCAGAGGAGATCCATCAGCGCGGTCTTGCCAGACCCGACCGGACCACCGATGCCGACCCGAAGCGGGCCATGTGAAGATCCCATGTCAACATCCTCAATCCAGTGGGCCGGGTCTGACCAAGCCTGTGCAGGGCGGAGATCGAAAACGGGTCATGACCGGAACAGTCTCGTATATTGCGTCTCGTGCCGCAGGCTGGCGAGATCGGCGCGGAAGGTCGCGCTGCCGAGATCGTCGAGACTGGCATGGAGTGCGCGGTCGCCGACGGCCACCACATCCTGCTCCAGAGCGACCACCAATCGCTGGCTGTCGGTCTGCCCCAGCGGGATCAGGCGTGCGCCAGCCGAAATCCAATTCGAGACCAGCGCATGCAGGAAGGCGTGCACGGCCGCACCGAGAGGAAGGGCATGAGCCGCACCGACCATACCGACCGCCACGGGGTAGGCGAGATGATCGTCAAACCCCGCGATCAAGCGTTCCAGTTCGGGACAATTCCAGGCCGCGCGGACGGTGTCCATAAAGGCACGTCCCTGGGACAAGGTTTCCAGCTGCCGCTCTCGCGACGGCACAAACGCAGCCGCCAGTTCTGCCAACTCGCTTAGCTTGCCCTGTTCATAACAAGAGGCCGCGCGATAGGCGTGTACCAGAAAGATCGCGTCACAAAACCCCTGCCCCTCCGACAGCATCGCACCCAGCCAGTTGCGCAAGGTGGGCATATCCCTGATGTCGCCAGCTTCGACCGCCCACTCAATTCCACCGGAATAGGCAAAGGCGCCGACCGGAAAAGCCGGCGACAACCATGTCAGCAGGCGGTAGAGCGCCGCGCCTTCCGCCGACGAGAGTGCCTCCGAAACCAAGCGTTCGGTCGACCTTGTCAGCATGCTAGCTTCGACCATGATTGTGATGGTCATGGTCATGGTCATCACCGTGAAGGTGATCGCCGTGCTCATCATGGTGGTGACCGTGCGCGTGGTGGCCATGCGCATGGTCGTGGCCGTGACGATCATGGCCGTGATGGTGATGGCTTGCGGAATGCCCACCGGCGTCTCCCGCATAGGCCCCGCCCTCGGGATCGAACGGCGCCTCGATCTCCACGATGCGCGCGCCCAATCCCTTCGCCATCGCTTCGATCACATGGTCGCGCCGGATTCTGAGGCCCCTTGCGGTGATCTGGGTCGGCAAATGACGATTGCCAAGATGCCAGGCGATACGGACCAGATGATGCGCATCGCTGCCTCGAATTTCCGCCAGCGGCTCCGGGGCTGCAACGACCTCAACCAGGCGACCATCCTCCAGGACCAGAGCATCGCCACCGCGCAACGCCGTGGCGTGCTCCAGATCAAGGAGAAATTCAAGCCCGCGGGTGCCGACCATCGTCATGCGGCGCCGGTGCCGGTCATCGAAATCCAGCACGACGGTGTCGGCCGCGGGATCGGACCAGCGGTGCTGCCCATGGACTTTCGTAGCGCGGATCATAGCGTGAGCTTCAAGACCTTGCCGTTGGTGATGATCTCGACTTCGGTCGGCGTGGCCTTGAGCGGCGCGGAATATTCACGCCAGGCCTTCAGATGCGGGGCTTTGGAATGAGCATCGAGATCCTCCTGGGTCTCCCAGCGCTCCACCACCACGAACAGATTGGGGTCTAGAAGGCTGACGTGGTTCTCGTAATAGACGCAGCCCTTTTCCTTTTGGGTCGCGGTAACCACTTCCTTGGAGCCCTTGATATAGGCCTCTCGCGCCTCCGGCTTCACGCGATTTGTGGCGATGATGTAGATCATTCGACTTCTCCAGGGTTGTTGTTTTATTTGGTTTCGACGCTTGCAGGCGTGATGACCTCGACCCGGAGCGGCGCCGCGAACGATTTTGCCGCGATCCGGCCGAATGCCTTGAAGTGCTCGGCCTGACGATGCGGCACCAGCGCTTCCGCATCCTTCCATTGCTCGACGAAAACCATCTTGCTCGGGTCCGTCACGCTTTCATGTAGATCGTAGGAGACGTTGCCGGGCTCCTTGCGGGTCTCTTTGATACAGGCCGTGGCGGCAGCGATGAATTCAGCGCGCATTTCAGGCTTTATCGACACGGTGGCGATGACATAAATCACAGCGAAATCCTCCCGGGGGATACTTTTTAGGGCTTGAAGCCCCGGGGGACCTTAAAACAGGAAATAGCGTTGCGCCATGGGAAGCACCTCGGCTGGCTCGCAGGTAAGAAGTTCGCCATCCGCGCGCACCTCGTAAGTCTCGGGATCGACCTCGATCTTGGGGGTGGCCCCGTTGTGGACCATGCTCTTTTTGGAAATACCGCCACGGGTATTCTGCACGGCATAAAGCTTTTTGCTGATGCCGAGTTTCTTGGCGAGACCTGAGGCCACGGCCGCCTTGGACGAGAACACGACAGAGGAGGCCGAGAGCGCCTTGCCGTAGGCGGCAAACATCGGCTGATAATGCACCGGCTGCGGGGTCGGGATCGAGGCATTGGGATCGCCCATGGGCGCGGCCACAATCGACCCGCCCTTGATGATGCAATCCGGCTTGACGCCGAAAAAGGCCGGCGACCACAGCACGAGATCGGCAAGCTTGCCTTTCTCCACCGAGCCGATCAGCTTTGATACACCATGGGCGATTGCGGGGTTTATGGTATATTTCGCGATGTAGCGCTTGACGCGGAAATTGTCGTTGCCCGACTTGTCCTCCGGCAGCGATCCGCGCTGCTTTTTCATCTTGTCGGCGGTTTGCCAGGTGCGGATGATGACTTCGCCCAACCGTCCCATGGCCTGTGAATCTGATGACATCATCGACAGTGCGCCGAGGTCGTGCAGGATATCTTCGGCGGCAATGGTTTCCTTGCGGATACGGCTTTCGGCGAACGCTAGATCCTCGGCAATCGATGGATCCAGATGATGGCAGACCATCAGCATATCCAGATGCTCATCGATGGTGTTGCGGGTGAACGGCCGGGTCGGATTGGTTGATGACGGCAAGACGTTTTTCAAGCCGGCAACCTTGATGATATCAGGCGCATGGCCGCCGCCGGCGCCTTCGGTATGGAAAGCGTGGATCGTCCGCCCCTTGAAGGCCTTGATCGTGTCCTCGACAAAACCGCTCTCGTTCAGCGTGTCCGAATGGATCATGACCTGGATATCGTGGTCATCGGCGACCGCCAGGCAGTTGTCGATCGCCGCCGGCGTCGTGCCCCAATCCTCATGGAGCTTCATGGCGCAGGCG
>Ga0207674_10007333_pt1 | contig 12842 bp, 23 predicted proteins | sample KBSCornC72_FD_184303 | JGI IMG/M metagenome (GOLD analysis project Ga0207674, IMG submission 184303) | Corn rhizosphere microbial communities from Kellogg Biological Station, Michigan, USA - KBS Corn C7-2 (SPAdes) (version 2) | ecosystem: Host-associated > Plants > Roots > Rhizosphere > Soil ... | reverse complement strand
CTTCCATGCGTCGTTTGTGTCGTTGGTTGCCGTTTGTGTAACCACAGGAGTAGCAGTAAGTCCATCGCCAGGGACGGCCGAGAAGTCCGGTTGCTGCGTATCGTCGGTAGGTCCGGCATCTTCGGCAGGAGTGTTATCGCTAGAAGCATCGGTCGTATCTCCTGTGCTGGATCGCATACGAATAGCAAAGAACAGGATAACCCCGGCGAATAGCGCGACAATTACCATAACCGGAATACCTGCAACTCTCTTAGCCATGAGAGCACGCAGAGTGGCTGTATTCACGAGCCACCACCGAAGAATGCATCGTATTGGGTCGCACGGAATGCCTGTCGTGCCTTGCTTTGCGCTTGCGATTGTGCGACCGCCTGCGGCCAATTGTCTCCCTCGGCAGGTGTCATATACATTCCGCCTGCATAGTTAGCACCAGGGTCCGGAACTTGGAAAAAGTCATTACCGTATTCCTGAGCCGGGTTAAGAGGCTCAATACCGATAATCGTCTCAATGGTTCCGTGACCAAACTGTCCGGCTGATTCCCGAGCAGCAGCGGTCCCGGAGGAGGCCACCTGTTCGTCGATACTGTCGTTACCCTCCATAGGCATACGGTACGTGTCCATGACAACACCCACCGGAGGAGTCTTGACAGGTGCCTCAGTATCGGAGGCTACTTGGCGAGGTGAGAGCCCAACGAGTTGTCCTGAGTCGTCAGAGTCAACAGCGTTCCATACCGGAGGAGACTCGGACTCCGCTTCGGTACCGTCGGTGCGGATCGGCTCGATAGTAGATTGCGCCTCATTCTCGGACAGGCCGGTAGCAAAGGCACCTTGAAATAATAGCGATCCCATTATGTTTATCCTCTCTTATGCCAAGGCACAGCGCGCTTATGCTTAGGAATATCCACGGTGACTACTCCGTTAGCATACTTCTTAACTTTGGATGGAATAGCCCCATGACATTCTTTACAATGCACCTTCATAATCTTACCGACCGTGACCTGATTAGGCCATCGGTATGTTTCAAGACCGAAACCCGGGCAGTTCATTTTACGAAATGAGATTGTCGAGTGACTCGTCGTCGTCAACGCGAGTCGAATAGAGAACGTCGCCCGCATTGGACGCACACACGGTAACCGAGTAAGAGTCGTCCTCCAGCCGGTGAGCGATGAAGTAACGACCGTCCGCCCCGGTGTGAGTCTGCGTGTCGTTACTGTCCTTCTTCCACTTGCTTTCAGGCTTCTTCGGTGACTGAGAAGTCTTCTTAGCAGGTGTCTTCTTAGCAGCCTTACGCATGGTCATTTAGTCCTTTCACTTGATAGGGGAAACCGCTGCCTTTTGCAGGCCGACGATTCCGTTAAGGAGAGCAGTGAGAACCTTGGCGGTTTGGGACCGCTTTGATACGACGATAGCAAGCGCAGTAACCATGAAGGCCAGAGCGATGATACCGACAGCCTTGTCAACCATTCTTTTTATCCTTTACCTTAGTCGTTTTTGTGAGTCCGGGAATGTAGCGATACGCAGCACCGAGTACCATGAGCACAGCGAGCCATTTAACGGCTGGATCAATAGGCGATCCTGACGTGATAGAAGCGATAAACGTTAGTGCAGTAGTTCCGGCGATAATCGCATATCCATTGGATGGGAACCCTCCGGCCTCTTTGAAAGAGCCGACGAATGCCAGAGCACCGGCAGTCATCACTAGACCCGTTGACGCTGACATTAGTTAACCCTCCAATAGTCGGGAGTGGCTTGGAAATAGTCGATATCATCTGACAGTTTCGCTACCCCGATACCCTTCTCAGGGGACCGAGCAGAGTAAAACAGATTGTCTCCGACCATTACTCCCATATGTCCACCGGATACCCAGATCACAATGTCACCTGTTTGTGGACTGGATACCTTCTGTGAGAATTTGAGTGCTACGTGCTCGAATGTTGCGGTTGTGAACCTAGGACCTTTGTAGATACCCAGGTTGCGAGCAGCCGCCCATACTAGTCCGGAACAGTCGTAATAGTCGGGTCCTTCTTTGCCGAGTGAATAGCCTTTAGCCGCTTGTCCGAGTTTTATGCATTCTTCCGCTAGTGCGGTTGAGCCGGAAGAGGGGAGAGACGGAACAGAGCCGACCGGGGAGGTACCGTCAACCGCACCCGATCCCATTGTCTCTGTTCCGCTCCCCGTATTGCTCCCGCGACGTTGCATGACGGCCGCAAAGCCTGAGGTATCGCCGCTGAGTAGGGAGGTCGCAGCGTCCCTCAGATCGCCGGGAGTTTCCTTAGCGCGACCGACGATAACCTGTCGGAGAAGGAATATCCCTCCGACAAAGAAAACAATACCGATCGCAGGCATTGGTCAGACCCGTGCGCGGAAGGAACGGAACAGACCGAGGAGGAACAGTGCCGCCATAGCCGCGAGGATATAGCGGTTGGTCAGCATGTTTACAACCTTGTTCATTAGGACTCCTTTTATACGTTGTAGTGGCGGAGGGAGAAATAGAAGAAAAGGACGAGAGCCCAGGCCACTCCGATAATGATTAGAGCATCCTTAAAAGCCACGTATCCAACTTCTGACTTGTCAGCAGAAGTCATCTTCTTTGGGTCGCGTGCAGGATTCGCCGGGGTACCCTTTAGATCGGTACGTCCGGCTGAACCATCGTCAGTCATTGTCCCTGGCATATCAAATCACGCATTCTGATAGAAGGAAGCGTGATCCTTAACCTGAGCCAGCCGCGTAATAATCTCCAGCGTCGTAGCAGATGCTCCCGGAGTAATCTTGAATTGGAACAGGGAACCTGCACGAGTGTTGAGCCAAGAGGCTCGACCACCGGAGAGCGCATCGAACGACATCGGGACCACACCGATATCCGCACCCGCGAGAGTACCGGCAGAGATAGCAGCAAACGCGCCAGACGCTGCCACGTCGGTACCGGGGTAACCAAACTGACGCCGCGTGAAGTCGTAATGCGACTCAATCGGAATACCCTCATTGATAGGCTGGTTATCCAACAGCACACCGAGGTTAGAGAGCGCCGTAATAGCAGTCCTCACACCGGCCGCACGGGACACAAGGATAACATCCTTAATGAGTCCTCCACGGTTAGTGAGAGTGACAAGGTTCTCGGAACCGGCAGAAACAGTCTGAGTTTCAAACCGAGTTTCGAGATAGTCGCCAGCACCCGGAGGAGCAGACTCAACAGCCACGCCGCCCTGTGAACTCGCCACAGGTGCCCAATACTCCTGCTCCACACGAACGGAGAGAGTAGAGGCACCGATAGTGGTCCCGGTAAAGGCAGCCGTTGAAGCGGCAACGTCGATCTTCAACTGGAGAGAAGCGTTCGAGTCGAGGTTAGGAATACATCCGTAACCGGTAGTCGAATCAATCTCAAAATCGATATCGAGACGGAACGTAGCCGTTCCAAGAGTCGAAGTAGACGAATAGGCATACTCCGGAGACTGAACAGGATTCTCCCAGGGAGTAGTGTCGTTAGTGTTCTGAGACTTCCCAGACCACTTGTTAACGAGATACAGGTTATAGCCGCTAATAGGCTGCATGATTGGCTGTCCGGTGGCATCCGTGACAGTCACGCCAGCGACAAGCCTAAAGGGACCGTCACCATTGACGACAGCACCGGCAGAAGCCCAGGCGGTCGAGGCGGTGAAGAACAGCGAGAGACGCCGTACCCAACCGGTAGCGGGGAGTTGAATCGGCGAGAATGACGTAGCAGCCACATTAGAAACTGTCTGCGTATTCGAGTACCGACGCTGTGGACGAGAGGCAACCGGGAACGGTACGCCCATTCCGGGAGGAGAGGCGGCAGCCCCACCTTCGGCAACAGTTGTAGTCATCTGTTTTGGATTCCTTTCTTAGAAACCGAGTGAGAGCCATGCCTTAGCAAAGCGGTTTTCGGAGGAGAGTGCCAGGAGGTGAAGCGTACCGAATACGGCGACAACAGCCGCGATGATAGGCAACACAGTTACAGCACCTTGGTGAACGTGACTGTCAACAGCCATTAGTTATTCCTATTCCTTTCCTACTAGTTACTTCCTTAGATTGACGGTTTCCGGTTCCCAATCCTCGGCAACAGGTATCCATAGAAAGTCATGTCGTCCTAGTTGACTAATCTTACCTTGCAATTCTCTCGCGCTACTTCTCCCTCCCAACTCTGCCAGACGCTTATTGTCATCCTGATTGCGAGTCCTACCGATGAATGCATTTGAGGCGGACCCGTAGACGATAAGAGGAACATTGGACGGCCGTTGCATTTTGGTAACGATGGTCAACCCTTCTGACCGCCCGAGTGCATGTAACATTCCGATATCATCTGCCATATTCATATATGTAGGGCTACACATATACAGACCTTCATCGAAGTCAACGGTCCACTTACCGACACGCCACAGCCCCGCTATCGCTTCCGCAAACACCTCCTTCTGTATAGACCTTGCTTCTCCGGTTGTCTTGGCCTTGGTAATATCGGGCCAAAGGAGAACCCTATTCTCGTGTGGACTCGGATTCTTTTTCCAATGGGTCCAGCGAGTCCACCCGGCATAGTCTCTTTCAATCGTCGAATCGGTTTTCTTGACAACAAATACGACAACATAGCCTCCGGCATTGATACGGATTTGGTCAACGTAACGACCCAACTGAGTCTTTCCGCTGCCCGTATCTCCGGAGATAATGAGATGTTGCCCTTGTTCCCATTTAGAGGCCAACCGTTTTAACTGGTGAGCAGCGGTGAAACCAATTCTCATCCCTTACTCTTGACGCGATAAGGGTCTTTAGAATGAGGCTTATACGGAACCATAAAACCGGCGATATCCTCCGACCATCCGACCAGTCGGAGGGGATGCGTCCGGTTCCACGTAAGAATGCTCTTGATCGTCACTCGGTCATAGAAACCGGAACGCTTACGATCCTCCGACCAACACAGGAAAGGCACCGCAGTAATGACTACATGTCCATCCCCTTCTGGATGATTCTCAGTCGGACTCCCACCTATGAACCAAAGAGGAAAGCCTCTAGGAACCCCCCGAAGGAAGTCATCGAGACTTCCTGTAGGGTCATACTTGTGTCGATGCTTGGAATTGTGCCATGCGATAGACGCCGTATCCTGCCCACTAGGATGTCCTAGAAGGAACTGTGCCACGGTCCCCAGACAACGCCCAGGAGGCAGCGGAGGACCCTTCTTAGACTGCTGGCGAGCCTGCTCGATGCCGGGGACCAATGGGAAATGAACTGTCATGCCAAAGCCTCCTCATCCTGCTCTGCTCGACGTGCCTTAACCTCGCTGATAACAGAAGGCGCAATCGACCCTCCGAGCATGACGTAAGCCATCGTCAACTGTGCCCGACCTGACGTAGCGCCAGCGCTTAGAATCTTCCTAGCCAAAGTCGGGTCCGTTTGCAGAGCCTGATAAGCCATCTCCTCAAATACCTTATTGGCATCCCTAAGAGCCTCCCCAGATGCAGGCAATCCAAAGGACATAAGCGCCATACCGGCGAACGTATTCATTCGAGCCAACATAGCAGCAGCCGTTTCCGCGACCTTATCGGCACGATCTGACGTAGCAACAGACCTTCCGCCGCTGCGCGAATGCGGACGACGCTTGCGCGGTCTATTAAAATCAGGTTCTCCATTCTTGTCCGCAAAATATCCGTAAGGGTGGTCCTCAGTGCTATGCGGATATGCAGGGTCATACCAACCAGTGGCTTCTTGCCCACTAGTGTCGGGCGGTTCGTCTTTGGGCAACTCGCTTATCGGTTTTACTTGAATATCGAGAACATCATTCATCATGAGCCGCCTCGCTTATGCCAAGGCTTTCTGGCAGGAGTTTCATCCTGCTGAGTAGGGTCCGGAATAAACGTATTGATAGCCTCGCCAATAGCATCGACCTTAGCGTTCAAAGCCTGCGCCCATTCTGGCATAGTCTCGTGATGCTCCTGCGCCACCTGCTCAGGCTCTGGGGTAGGTTCGGGCTCGGGTGGCGTCTCCGGAGTCTCTTCGGTCGGAGGAGTCTCGTCGGTAGTCATTTAGTCCTTACCTCCCATCATCATACGGATCATCGGATTTTCCATTAACTTATTGATAGTGGGCATGAGTTCAGCCTTACCCTCCTCAATAAGTGTTAGACACTTATCGGCGATAGAGGTCAGGTTAGCGACATCTGCCCGCATTTCGAGAATATCCCTACGAATAATGTCGATATCCGAGTCGGACGTAAACTCGGTTTCGGGAATGTTTTCTGATCCATTAGACATTTGACGGTACCTTCTTTTCTGTAGGGTGAGTCCTGAGAACAGACTCATACATGACAACCAACGCACCGGCTGCCACAATTGCGAGCATCGCCGGTACCGGGCTCTTAGTGAGTCCAGACCCGATCAGCCCGATAGCAACGGTCAATGATACGGCTGCAATCTCAGCCGTCCGCACATCGTTAGCAATAACAGGATTGTTAGCAGTGGCCTGCCGTACCTCATGGAACGGAGGACACAGCGAGTTAAAGATAGACACACCCGCCGTAATAGACAGCAGAGACGTAGAGGCCACTTCGCTATTCATGCCGTAACCGCTACAATCTCCAAAATAGCGCCATTAGCAAACGACCCAGCAACCCAGATAGGACCAGTGTAGTTAGCAATTTCCACACGAGTAGGCAGAGCATTAGGCGGAATGAATGCGGCCGGAGTCTGAGCCGGTGGAATCGTAGGGTCGTCCGTGACCGTAAAAGACTCCGAATGGTAATAGAAACCTTTACCGGTAACATCAGTAATAGAAAGATAGGAGCGATCAGGGTCCGCAGGAAAGGCCATTACGGCATGGGTGACAACGTTGGTTGACTGCATATTCAACCGGTTACGAACAATCCTAGAAGCCTGCTTAGGCGGATTGATATATCCGGACATTGCTTGAACCAACTTATAGGCCAAGGGCCCAAGATCGGCAGCCTCGAAATATGAGTCGATAGCCTGACCGTCATCATCCTTCCAATCCCCAGCCGGAGGCGAATGCGGTTCAGGGTCCAAATTGTAGTCGATAACGTTTTGGTCAAGAGGCGGATTTGTTGTCATATTACGTCCTCGAATAAGTCGGATCACGATTGCATAACAATAGTCTCTCACACCTAGCCAAAAGTCTATATCTCGGGTATTGTTTCGAGTGGGCCAATTCCGGTCCTTAATCGAAAAGGTAGGGAAACCCTATGACCGCAGATATTGCCAAGCCTATTCCGATGCTTTCGGGTGAGCAGTTGGCGGAAATGAAGTCATTCGACGATGCTATTGCTGCTCTCTCTGAGGCCGGTATTGGTGTATCTTCCGTAACTGATTACGGCGATGGATTCGAGGTACTGCCAAAGGCTGATTTTGTGAACGTGAAGTTTCTTATCGTGGATTATAAGATCGTGCCAGCAGAAAAATCCGACTACGGAACGGACTTTGCTGTGGTCCGTATCGTTTCAGTGGACGGTCGTAAGGCTCTCCTCACAGATGGCGGGAGTGGGCTGTGTGCTCAGATTATGGAGTTGCAACGTCGCGGCATTCCCGGTGGTGTGATGTGTGAGAAGGGACTCGTCGCGTCCGAGTATGACTATGTGGACGGCGAGAGTGGTAAGAAGACTCCTGCGACGACGTATTACCTCGCGGGAATGTAGGTAACCAATCTGGGGCCGTCTCGCTTCTCCGCTTATATCCCCACCGGCGTTGAGAAGCGGGGCGGTCCCTCCTAGAAAGGTGGGGTTATGTGGAGCACATACGCATCATGCAATAACTGTAAGATTCTTGCGCCTAATCCGCGTAAGGTGCCTGCCGAATGGGTCACTATCGAATCGCGTGCAGATGGCAGCGTAAATAAAGAACCATTGTCCGACCCAGATGGTATGTACGCCCATCATTATCACTACTGTCCTCAGTGTGTTCGTATGGCGGTCGTTATGGAATTCCATACAACAAAAAGACCGTCGGCATAATGGCTCGCAAAAGACGCGACTATAGGGCCGAATACGCTAGGCGTAAGGCGGCTGCTAAAGCCAAGGGCTATTCCGGTCCGCGTGAAGAATATCGAGCACGTAAAGCGCTTGGTTTCACTAAGGCTTTTCGTCGGTCGCCGACCCTTCCTAAAGCAGAGTTGCCGGACTTTGCTATCGCCCGGCTGTCAACTGACAGTGAGATGTCTCGACTCCGTAGAGAGGCCAAGGAATGGTCAGCAGGCCACTCATGGGTCAAAGCCTCCCGGTACCGTGGCAACATGTCTAACGCGCAGGTGCGAGCCTATCACCATGCTTACGTCGAGCGCGTGACAGTAGGGTCACGCCGGGGACGGGCTAAGGAGAAGCGGTTGCGTATTTATGAGTATTTGACTACGTATGGTTATCCGGTGGAGGGAGGTCCGGAAAATTGGAAGTCAGACCTGGCACCCGCGTAGCACCCGACTATTCGTCTAGGTATGGTCGGTATCGTCAATCAGAGAAGGGACAGAATAGAGATGGACGTAGACAGGACTCGCGTCTTGCAAAGAGTATTGACCGATATCTCTCGAAAGCCTTTGTGTCATGGGACGGTGAAGGTGGAAACGAGAGCGACGGGTCACACACATATTTTCTCCTCGCTAACTCTAATGGACAGTCAATCAGTGACCGAAATGGCCTTGGCACTGTCCGCGTATTTGAGTTCATGCTCGGAAGCCAATCCGGAGTCACCAATATTGTTTACGGTGGGAATTACGACATTAACATGATCCTTAAGGATCTAGATTATGACTCGTTATCGACTCTTTACCGAGAGGGTAAAGCCAGATGGAATGGCTATTTTATCGAATGGCGTCCGGGCAAATCATTCACCATCAAACAGGCCAACCGGTCGTTTACACTCTTCGACATTCTCCCATTTTTCCAATGCTCTTTTGTGAAGGCATGCGATGAATACCTTGGACATGAGTGGCCCTATCGTGACGCGATCATTCGTGAAAAATCTAGACGAGGAACTTTCGACTGGTCGGATATTGACTCCATTGGAGATTACAACAGAGCCGAATTGGAAAATACTGTATCTCTCGCAAATGAACTCCGGACCCGGCTCTATAAAGTTGACATTCGAGTCAGTAGGTGGGACGGTCCAGGCGCAATCGCTGCCAGCCTATATAAGAAATACCAAATCAAATCGCATATTGGTTCGCCACCTACACCGGTTGTTTTGGCTGGGCGTCATGCCTACGCTGGAGGACGTTTCGAGATTATTCGGAAAGGACATAGTTTGGCGGGTGCGTATCAATACGATATCCGCTCCGCATATCCATCGGCTATCCGTTCCCTACCTTGCTGCAACCCAAATCATGGACAATGGAGTTACCGAACCTTTACAAATGGCCCTATTCGAGATGTAAAGCCATTCGGTATCTACCGGATCGAAGTGGTCACACCCTACACAAAGTCAATCACACAACCGCAGCCGTTATGGATGCGTAACAAAAACGGTACTGTGTATTTCTGCGAATACTCACACGGTTGGTACTGGTCGCCCGAAGCGCAATTAGCATTAGACCTAGGAGGAATGAACATCTATGAAGCGTGGGAATGGAACCAAGAATGCGAATGTAACCCGTTCCATTTTGTCGAGGCTCTTTACAACAAGAGAGCAGCGCTCAAACGCGCGGGAGACGGTGCTCACGTTGGACTCAAATTGGGGCTTAATTCCCTTTATGGCAAACTGGCCCAACAAATCGGATACGATCCGGGACCACCACTCCGATTGCCTCCTTATCACAGTTTGGAATGGGCAGGCTATATTACTAGCCATTGCCGAACACAAATGTACAAAGCCTCCATGCAGAGTCTCGACGACATTATCGCTTTTGAAACAGATGCAATCTTCTCTAGAGTGCCCATTGACCTTCCAATCGGTGGACGTTTGGGTGAATATGAGGAAACCAAATACGAATCACTCACCTATCTTAAATCCGGTTTCTATTTCGGGACTCTTACCGATGGTACAGAAGTTGCTAAGTCAAGAGGATTCAACGCAGGAAGCATCACCCGGGATCAGGTCATTGCGGCTCTAAACAATCGTAATATCGAAACGTTACCGGCCACACAAACCCGCTTTATCGGTCTTGGTCAGGCTATGAATCAGGACATGAACAAATGGCGCAGATGGATCACCGCACCTAGAGATATCTCGGTACTACTCAATGGAAAGCGTGTTGACCTTATGGACAGCGCCGACAGTAGAAAGGATATCGGGGATGGATGGCAAGAAACTCAAGAAGGGCATACCGATACTATGTTCTCTTATCGCTATCCGGTCGCATGGGCCGATGATGACGACACGGCATCGGTCGAGGGTCTAGAGATGGATGAATTCCGTACGACGCAAGCGCACGAGGTGTATGAGCCATGACAGTCCCTCTACCTAAGGCCAAGCCATACACATTGGACTGTCAGCACGTTGTGTGGCTGCGACATCCACCTGTGTTGACTGACAGTCTGTGGTGTATTCGGTGTCGCCGATATGAGCCGTTGTTCATGGTGCATGCTAGAGACGGTGGGGAATGGTACAGCCCTGATGGGGAATATAAGGCCAGTCGTATTAGGAAGCGCTTTCACGGAGAATGTCTGTTTCAGGGATGCACCTACCAATACGATGCGTATTCCAATTTCAATGCGTTAGACAAAGAGATGCACAGCCACTACATGAGGAGTCACACAAAATGGACAGTACAGATCAAGAAGGCCGCGAGACTCCCACCCGAGTCACAGCCACCTTTCTAATCACGGAACGGTTTGTTTACCGTTTCGCAACTATTGGTTTTATCGTCGGAGTAATCGCGTTGGCAGTCGCGTTGGTTCTGCCTCTAGTGTTCGGAATTGGTCACCATGAGTGAATACATTCCCTCAACCCTCGACAATCCGTTACTCGGTCTATTCTTCGGAACGACCAGTGACCCAACCGGATCGGACAGTCAGCCAATGCGCATTATGCATGCACCATCACACGTCAATCAGCACGTAGACTCCGAACTAGAGTCCATCTATAAGATCAACCCTCTATCTGTCGGGCGTACCGAGATGGACCCAGGACGTACCTCTAATGTGCCTGCTATGCGGCGTATCCTGCACGGCTACAGCGTCCATACGGCAAACATTGGACCCCACTCCCAGGAGGTCCCTATCGGGCTTCGTATGGACGACGACGTGACCGACGTACACAGCCACGTTACTCAGTTGAGTCAGGACCTAGGCAAAGGAATCGGTAACGACCGTTACATGACAGTAGTCCTCTTCGCCCGTAAGGGCTCTGAATATTTCCATATTCAGACGCATTGGAATGCCGGTATTCAAGCCAAGGGAACCGGAGCGATCCTAAATAACGATCGGGTAAAGGCGATGGAAAAGGCTTTCCATATCATGGTGCATGAGGCTTCTGGATTGATCGCACAAGGGAGGGAGGGATTCATTTCCGGAGACTTTAACTACCGTCGTCCACCTATCGCCCAACTGTGGGACTGCTCTCCACAGAAACTATATTCCACTTTGGGGATGCATTACCATGAAGAAGGAATCGACTATATCGGATGGACAAAGGGGATGAGACAGTCCGCACCCGTGCGAGTGATTGCCAGAGGAACGCGAATCAACCAGTCGGATCACCCTTGGTTGGTCGGACACTTTGTCAGGAAAAACCCATGATGAGACTAGAAGAAACACCGGAAAAAGAAAGAGAGGACACTCCGGTTATGTGGAGATGTTCGGATAAGACATGTCGAATGCTATATGCAAACAGAGAAAACCATGACATGCTTCATACGATCAGAGAGAAATACGGAAAGGAAAAGCAATGAGAAAGCGACTGGCTTTGCTTTTGATTGTTCCATTTTTGACTGTAGCAGGGACAACCGTGGCCGCTCACGCTGACTGCGGAAGCAGTTCCGTTACCGGTGGCAATAACACCGGTACCTGGACAAAGACATATGACGCAAATTGTGCCGGTAATAACACCGGACAAATCACGGTGTCATGGAGTAACGGCTATCTCGGAAATGGAGACAGATACGTCAAGTATGACATTTCAATTTGGGCCGGCAATCTTGGATCTAATAGATGTATCCAACTGGCACTAGATTGGAACCCTGTTAATATTCTCGGCGCTGGACATTCTGACGCGCAGATTATGCGCAATTGTGTTGACCATTCAACCGAGAATATGACAGCGCAAGTCATTGACGTATCGCTCGACCCAACTCAATATCACCCTATCGACTGGACACCGCTAGCCCGATTGCAGGTCAGTAACTTTGACCGAAATACTCTAGATGTCGCCGGAAAGGAATGTCCGACAAGCGTAGCACCTAGGACAGACACTACCGACGAATGCATTAACGATTGGGAACCTGACGGCGTATTCTCGTCCTTCGCAGCCAAGATTAGACGCAATTTGAGCAGCGGAACAGATCAAAATATCCCCGTTTATCCGACAGATTATTGGGTTGATTCAATGCTCAATGCGAATGGATAAAAGAAATATGAGTCATGTACCTGCATATTCGATCCGAGTAAAAGGCGGACGGATACAACAATACCAATTTGATAACGGATATGGAGCGACCGTCAGCAGATGGCCTAACCAATATCTCTACCAATTAGGAGTTACTAAACAACCTGGCGACGAATTAATGGAGAATAGCCCAGCGTTTAAGGGTGCTATTTTGACTGGATTACTGAGAAGTCAAGTAGAGGAATGGCTAGATAAAATAGCCTCATTAGAGAGTCGGGAGATATGAATATTGGAAGCCTTAATAGACGCCCCGCCGACTACACTAGTGGGGACGATATCCAATTCAATTTGCACGCACTAAAGC
>Ga0207674_10007332_pt1 | contig 12843 bp, 14 predicted proteins | sample KBSCornC72_FD_184303 | JGI IMG/M metagenome (GOLD analysis project Ga0207674, IMG submission 184303) | Corn rhizosphere microbial communities from Kellogg Biological Station, Michigan, USA - KBS Corn C7-2 (SPAdes) (version 2) | ecosystem: Host-associated > Plants > Roots > Rhizosphere > Soil ... | reverse complement strand
CTTCATGGCGGGCTCGCCCGCGCCGCTGGTCTTCGAAAGAATGGTATTGGTCTCGCGATTCATTTCCTGCAGCAGGAAGTCCAGCTTCTTGCCCACTTCCCCGCCCGCGTCGAGCAGCACAGCCAGTTGTCCGGAATGAATCTTCAAGCGCGCGAGTTCTTCACCGATGTCGCTGCGATCGGCCAGGATCGCGGCTTCCTGCGCCAGCCGCTGCGGATCGATCTGAATGCCTTTGGCCACTTCCTGCAGCCGCTCCGCCAACCGCTTCTGAAAATACTCCGAAGCCGCCGCGCGGAGTGTTTCCATGTGTTCGGCCGCGGCACTCAAGCGCTCATTGTGGCCTCGCAGTTCCTCCGCAATCGCACTCCCTTCGCGCGCGCGGAATTCATTCAGCTCCACGAGAGCCCGCGCCAAGGCATCCTGGAGCGCGGTTTCCGCCCCCTCCGGCGGCCCCGCGCTTTCAGCGGCCGTGAACATACCGGGAATGCGCAGCGCCGCGTTGAGATCCGGCTTCGATTCGAGATCGTGCGCCGCCGCCTCTTCGCGAAAGATGCGCAGGTAGTCATGCAAAAATGCCCGGTCGAGCGCCAGCGCCGCATCGCCGTTGGCACCCTTGGGAACCGATACGCGTACTTCCACGTGCCCGCGCAGCACATTCGCTTTCACCATGGCGCGGATGGCGCCCTCAAACGGCTCGAGCACCGAGGGAGTCTGGATCACCAAATCAAGTCCGCGATGGTTCACACTCTTGGCGCTAACCACCAGTTCGCCGTCGCCCAACGGACGGCGCACCCGCGCGAACCCAGTCATGCTGCGCAATGAAGCAGGCATTAGAAGATCTATCCATTATGGATGATGTGCAAGGGCTGGGGCTGGCACATTCACATCGCTGTTGCGGAACCGTCAAAACATTGTAAAAGCCCGGGGATATCGCAACGACCGTCTAGGCGCCGCCGTCTGCTGAATCAGAAAGGTAGAAAACTTACATGCAAGCACGATGGTTTCGATTTACAATTGCGCTTTCTCTCAGCGCCGCAGCAGCTTTCGGGCAGTACCCCGCTGGCACGTCTCCCGGCGGCTACCATTCCAGTACCGGAATTGCTATCGGCGCGGGCGCCGCGGCGGGTGCCGGGATCGGGTATCTGGTATTACGTAACCATAACCGCGGTAAAGTCACAGGTTGTTTGCAGTCGGCGGATAATGCGGGAAGGTTGCTCGACGATAACCAGAAGACCTACGCCCTGATCAACCCCGCTGCAGTGCCGTTGCAGACGGGCGAACGAGTGGAACTGAGAGGAAAAAGAATCCGCCAGAGTTCTGGGACGTTCGCGTTCGAGATCCATGGGCTGATCAAAGACTACGGCCCATGCCAGCAGTGATTGATTGCCCGGCTTGGTGGCTTTAGGCTCCCGGCTTCCTCGAGCGCCGCAGTTGAATCACCGGGATCAATGAATTAGCGGGTTCCTGCGAGGTGGGGCGGATGCGTTGCGAGGTGATTTCAGTGTTCAGGCTGGAAACGAACGCCTCGATCTGCCGCTGCATTTCCGCCATCTTTTCGCGCATGTTCAGTATGATCTCGACGCCGGCGAGGTTCACGCCCAGGTCGCGCGTCAGCTTCAGAATCACTTCCAGCCGCTCGACATCGTCTTCCGTGTAGAGGCGCGTGTTGCCGTCGCTACGCGAGGGTTTGAGCAGACCTTCGCGCTCGTATAGGCGTAAGGTCTGCGGGTGGATCTGGTATTGCTCGGCCACGGCCGAGATCATGAACGCCGCTCGCTTTGCTTTTGCCATTACACCTTGCTCCAGATCTCCGCGCGCGGATCGGCGGGGTTGAGCGTAGCGTACTCGCGCAGCAGTTCCTTCGTGCGTTCGTCGTGCACCTCCGGCGCTTCGATGACGATCTCGACGATCTGATCGCCGCGCGTCCCGGTGCGCGAATTCTGCACGCCCTTCTCCCGCATGCGAAACTTCTGCCCGTTCTTGGTGCCCTGCGGAATTTTGAGCTGCGCGCGCCCGTCGATGGTAGGCACTTCGATCTTAGTGCCCAGCCCCGCTTCATCGATGCGTACCGGGACCGTGATCAAGATATCATCTGCGTCGCGCCGGAAGAACGGATGATCTTCGACGCGCACCGTGATGTATAGATCCCCAGCCGCCGCGCCATGTGTGCCCGCGTTACCTTTGCCAGCCACCCGCAGCCGCGATCCTTGCTGCGCCCCCGGCGGAATCCGCACCTCCACCGTTTCGGGGTGCGAAATGCGTCCGTCACCGTGGCAAGTTGCGCACTTGTTGGTCAAGCGGCCCGAGCCCTCACAGCGCGGGCAGGTGAGGCTGAAGCGCATAGCTCCCGCCATCTGCGTCACATTGCCGCTGCCATTGCATTCGGGGCAAACCATGTTGGCGCCGGAGCGCGAGCCCGTACCGTTGCAAGTGGCGCACACTTCCTGGCGATTGATCTTCAGGCGGACTTGCGTCCCGCGAATCGCCTGCCAGAAATCGATGCTGAGGCCGTATTCGAGGTCCGTGCCTTTTTCGGGAGCAGTGGTGTGCGGCTCGTTCTGCCGCCCAAACCACTGGCTGAAGATGTCCTGAAAGTTGGTTGATTCACCAGGTTCGGCGTAGCGTTGTTGCCGCGGACTCCCCGAGCCGGCCGCCCGTGTAAAGTCCGAGAAATCGAATCCGCCGAAACCCATGTTGGGTCCCGCCCCGGCACCGCCCGGCCCACCAGGTCCTCCTCCAGGCACTCCGTTTTCCGAATAAAAGCCGTACTGGTCGTACATCTGCTTCTTCTTCGGCTCGCTCAGAATATCGTAGGCTTCCTGAACTTTTTTGAAGCGGTCCTCGGCGGATTTGTCGCCCGGATTCAAATCCGGGTGATGTTTGCGCGCGAGTTTACGGTAGGCCTTACGGATTTCTTCCGCATCGGCGCCGCGCTCTATTCCGAGGGTTTGATAGTAATCGTTCTGCGGCATACGCAGTTACCAGGCGTGTCGGGCCCGGGAGGCCCGACCTTCTCGCCTTGATCTATTTACTTCTTGTCTTCAACGTCCACGAATTCCGCGTCGACCACATTGTCTTTCGGCTTTTCGGCTCCGGCGCCGGATGCGCCCGCGCCATCGCCGCCACCGGGTTCGCCGCCCGGCGTGCCTCCACCCGAAGCTGCGCCCTGGGACTTATACATGGCCTCGGCCAACTTATGGCTCGCCTGTGTCAGCGTGTCAGTAGCCTTACTGATCTCCTCTACGCTCCCACCTGACATCGCCTTGCGCGTAGCTTCGAGCGCCGACTCCACGTTCTTGGCGTCCTCGTCACTGATCTTGTCGCGATGCTCTTTCAGCATCTTCTCGACTTGATACACCATCGAATCAGCCCGATTGCGCGCGTCGATCTCGTCCTTGCGCTTGCTGTCTTCGGCCCCATGAGCCTCGGCATCCTTGGCCATCTTGTCCACTTCCTCTTTGCTCAAGCCGGAGGAAGAAGTGATGGTGATCTTCTGTTCGTTGTTGGTGGCCTTGTCCTTGGCCGTGACGTTCAGGATGCCGTTGGCATCGATATCGAACGTCACTTCCACCTGCGGAATACCGCGCGGAGCCGGCGGGATACCGATCAACTGGAACACGCCCAGCATGCGGTTGTCCTTGGCCAGAGCGCGCTCACCCTGGTACACCTTGATCTCCACTGACGTCTGCGAATCGGCCGCCGTCGAGAACACCTCGCTCTTGCGAGTCGGGATGGTCGTATTGCGATCGATCAGCTTGGTGAAGACGCCACCCAGCGTTTCGATGCCCAGTGACAGAGGCGTCACGTCCAGCAGCAGTACGTCCTTGACTTCGCCGCCCAGCACGCCGCCTTGCACCGCCGCACCCACCGCGACGACTTCGTCGGGGTTCACGCTGCGATTCGGATCCTTGCCGAACAGGTTGCGCACCATCTCCTGCACTTTCGGAATGCGCGTCGATCCACCCACCAGCACCACTTCGTCGATCTGCGCCGGCGTCAGCCCGGCATCGGTCAGCGCCTTTTTGCAAGGCTCCACTGACCGCTCCAGAATATCCGCCACCATCTGTTCAAAGCGCGCGCGGGTCAACTTGATCGCCAAGTGCTTTGGACCGCTCGCATCGGCAGTCAGGAACGGCAGGTTAAGTTCCGTCTCGAGCAACGTCGAGAGCTCAATCTTAGCTTTCTCGGCCGCTTCCTTCAGCCGCTGCAGCGCCATCTGGTCTTTCGAAACGTCGATGCCCTGATCGCGCTTGAATTCCTGGATCAGCCAGTCGATGATGCGCTGGTCGATGTTGTCGCCGCCCAGATGCGTGTCGCCGTTAGTGGACTTGACCTCCACCACGCCGTCGCCCACTTCGAGAATCGAAATGTCGAAGGTGCCGCCGCCGAAATCATAGACCGCGATGGTCTCGTTCTTCTTGCGATCCAGCCCGTAAGCCAGCGCAGCCGCGGTGGGCTCGTTGATGATACGCATCACTTCCAGGCCCGCGATCTTGCCGGCGTCTTTCGTAGCCTGCCGCTGCGCATCATTGAAGTAGGCCGGAACCGTGATGACGGCCTTGGTGACCTTCTCGCCCAGATAAGCCTCGGCCGCTTCCTTCAGCTTGCCCAGGATCATCGCCGAAATCTCCGGCGGTGAAAACTTCTTCCCGCTGATATCTACGCGCGCGTCGTCCGTGTCCCCGGAGACCACCTTGTAAGGGACCAGCTTCATTTCCTGGCTCACTTCGTCGAAGCGCCGTCCCATGAAGCGTTTAATCGAATAGACCGTGTTTTCCGGATTGGTGACGGACTGGCGCTTCGCCACTTGCCCCACTAGGCGCTCGCCGCTCTTGGCGAAGCCGACCACCGACGGGGTCGTCCGCCCACCTTCCTGATTAGGGATGACGACCGGCTGGCCGCCTTCCATAACGGCAACCACGGAGTTGGTGGTGCCCAAGTCGATGCCAATGATTTTGCTCATAGATGTTCGCGTCTCTCTTCCGTTACTTTGCGTTAGAACTCTCGGCCTTAAACTTAGCCTAACGTCATTATGCAAGTTTAGTGTGTTATTGTCAAGTCTTGCAGCCCTAGATCGCTAATACTTGAGCAAGATGCTTTTAATCAAACACTTAAAGAGCCGATCCATTTGACTGGAAGATGCGCCGCAGATAGCCCGGCGCGTAACGGCTAACGCCCCGTAAAGACTGTCATAAGAATGAGCGTCTGTATTGGTGGGCGATGACAAAAGCGCCCTCGAGCAAGGGTTCCGAGGGTGTTTCGCTGCTCCACCAGATCGAGCGCTTCGGCTTCCCATGGCTCGCCCGCCCACACCATCCATTTCGTGGCGACGCTCGCGTCGATTACCAACAGCCTCAACGCTCGCGGTCCTCGCGCTTGTATCCCTAGGGTTATTCTAGCGCGAGGCCGCTGGCTCGGCGGCCAGCACGCACCGCTTCGCCAGCCAATCAATGTGATGCGAGGCGATTACTTTATATTGCTTGGTATACATCTCATGATTTCGCTCGACGTCGTCCAAGCGATAAACGTAGTTCACCATCCAACCGGCGGAACGCTCCATTCCCAACGCCGAGGTGTCGCCCAGCCAGTTCATGCGCTCCAGGCGTGCACCGTTGCGCAGGTGGAAACGAGCCACCGGGTCGAGCGGTTCACGGCTGTTTTTGGCGTGTGTCAGGTAATACGCGCACAGCGGTTCAAGTTCCTCGCCTAGCTCATCTGTCAGTGCTTTGTCGTCGCGCCAGGTAGTTCCATCGAGCTTAGCGAGGATGGCTGCGACCTTGGGATTGCCGCTCACCTGTTTGAGCCAGGAGCGAAAACCCGGAATCGGCGAAAGCGTGGCAAATTTCCGCAACCGCGGAAACTCAGCGGCCAAATCCTCCGCCACACGTTTGATCAAGAAGCTGCCAAAAGGCACTCCGCGAAGACCGGCCTGGCAGTTCGTGATGGAGTAAAAAATCGCGGTGTCCGCCTCGCGGGGATCGGAAATCGGCGAGAGCGGATCGACCAGCGGCTGCACCTGCGCGCTCATGCCGTGCGTCAGTGCAACTTCAATAAAGATGATCGGCTCGCCGGGCAGCGCGGGATGAAAGAAGCCATAGCAGCGCCGGTCAGCCTGCAGGCGGCGCTGTAGATCGGACCAGCCCTGAATCGCGTGCACTGCTTCGAACTGAATCAGCTTTTCGAGGATGTTCGCCGGTGTGGTCCAATCGATGCGCTGCAGCGACAAAAATCCGCGGTTGAACCAGGATGCCAGCAGGTGTTCCAGATCGGCCGCGATGGCGGTCCACTGCGGATGCGCGCGCGTTTCGTCGAGCAGGTCGCGCCTCATGTTGACCAGCATGCGCGTGCTGCCCGGAGCCATGTTCAAGCGGCGGAACAACTCCTGGCGCGGCGGTTCCACCACGCGCTGCAACTCGGCGAGATTGGCCGCGGAGGGATCGGCGCGATAGGCATCGCCGCAGCGCCCCACCGCATCGGGATCGGGAGAGAACTCTTTCACTAGAAGGTCAAAAAAAGCGTGGCGCAGCGACGCGTCTAGGGATTCATAAGCCTGCTGAGCCTGCGTCGCGAGCAGGACGCCGGAGACTTCGCCGCGCTCCGACAACAATCCGTGGCACAGCGCAGTGAGATCGTGAACGGCGCGCGCAGAACTGCGTGAGGCAGCTTTCGGCGCTCCCCCGGAAAGGCCCAGCATTTTCGCGAGCCTCACTCGATTTCGTCCAGATGTCCCCAAGACACCATGTTATCTACTGCTGAGGCACACCGCATTCCGGATTGAATTTAGCGGCCCGGGTCATGAATTTGCCGAAATCGGGTAACGGGCAGCGAGGATGCCGTTCTCCTCCTCCGTCCACTGAATAACAGCGATATATTGCTTCGAGGTGAAATCGCGCAGCGACATGGAGATTCCTCCGCTTCTCAAATACAGGAACGCTATTCGCTCTATCGTTGTTCCGGCAAGAAAATCTTAGAGCCGGATACAGTGAATACATGACCCGCGGCGAATTGTGGTTGGTCCGGCACGGAGAGACCGAGTGGAGCGCGTCCGGGAAGCACACCTCTTCGACCGACCTGGCGCTGACCGCCGAAGGCGAGCGCAAAGCCGCCGCCGTGGGGCGATTGCTGGCCGGGAAAAAGTTCGCGATGGTGTTGTCCAGTCCCCTGAGCCGCGCCTTAGAAACCTGCCGCCTAGCCGGCTACAGCGCCCACACTACGCCGGACATGCGTGAATGGGGTTACGGCGCCTACGAAGGCCTCACCACCAGCGAAATCCAAGTTGCGAACCCCGGCTGGACTATCTGGACCGGCACGCCCCCAGGCGGCGAAACGGCGGAACAAGTAGGCGCCCGCGCCGACCGTGTAATCGCCAGAGCCGCAGCGGTGGACGGTGACGTGGCGCTGTTCGGCCACGGACACATGTTGCGCGTGCTAGCCGCCCGCTGGCTCGGCCTGGAACCGGAGGGCGGCCGTCTGCTCGCATTATCAACCGGGTCCGTCAGCGTGCTCGGTTATGAACGTGAAGTGCGAGTACTGCAAATGTGGAATAAAACGTAGGGCGGACGCCCACGTCCGCGCCGGACCTCTGGTCCGGCTCTTGCTTGCCGGCAATTGGCGCCGGGTGTACGTTGAGGACATGAAGCGTAGCACCTTGCTGTGCGCGGTCATCGCGTGCGTAATTCCAGTGTTTGCGCAATCCCAGCAAAAATTGATCACGCTCAACGTCGCAGCGACCACCTCCAGAGACGAACCCCTCACAGATCTGCAGTTATCAGACCTGCAGCTTCGCGAAGACGGCAAAGCGCAGCCCATCGTTTTCTTCCACTTCGTTGGCAGCAACCGCGCGATCGCTCCGCACTCGCCAGGAGAGTTCGATAACCATGCGGCGCCACCGCCTCCGGTCGTGATCCTGCTCGACCGCTGGAACGAAAGACTGGTCCTGTCTGGCAGATCCGGAATCGAACTGGGCGCCGCCATTCAACACTTGGAGACAGTCGGCAACGTTTACATATATTTTCTGACCAACAAGGGAGAACTGGTTCCCGTGCATCCGCTGCCGGGCAGCGACGGGGAAGTGAGCCCCGTAGCCAATCCCTCGCCCGCCGAACTCCGCGCCGAGCTCGATCACGGCATCGAGGAAAATCAAGGATTCCGCGCCCGCGACGACCTGAATGTACGCATACAGAAGACCTTCGAGGCTCTCAACATGCTGCGCGTAAGAATGGGCGCAATGGCGGGCCGCAAGACCCTGATTTGGGTCACGCAAGGGATCCCCTTAACTTTCCGTGTGGCCGGGAGCGCTATTATCGATTTAGCACCCGATGTGCGGAAGCTGAGCGAGTTGGCCGCACAATCGCAGGTCGCCATGTATACGGTGGACCAAACCAACGGCGTGGGGACGGATCTCTCCCGAACGCTGCAACTATTTTCCGCGCTTACGGGGGGACGTTGGTATACGCGCGATAATGCCGCGAGCGCGCTCGCCGACGCTATAACCGACGCACGCGGCAGTTACCGCATCGCATTTTACTCTTCCGGTTCTGAAAAGGAGGGCAAGGAAAACAAGCTTCGTCTCGACACGCAGCGCAAAGGGGTTCGCCTTCTCACCCGCGAAGGGTTCACGGTCGAGCCCGCGGGGCCTAGTCCAGATCAGTTGGAAGCTGCCCGCTTCAACGACCAGATCCGCAGCCCCTTCGATGCCGCGGAAATTAACTTGCGAGTCGCGATGTCGCGTAAGCAGCAAACCGATTCGGTTCATTTCGATATTCGAGCAGACGCGGCCGACGTTCTGATTCAACCCAGCGGCGATCGCTATCGAGTGGAACTGGATGTGATCGTGGCGCTCTATAACGAAAGTTCCCCGAAAATAACATCGCCCGCCACGCGCGTGGACTTGACCTTGACGAAAGCGCAACTCGAGCAGGCGTCGAGCGAGGGAGTTTTGGTTCCGCTGGATGTGCCGGTGAGCAGTCAGGTTCAGAAGCTGCGGGTGATGGTGTTAGATCCCAGTCTGCAGGCGTTGGGCTCCGTGACCATCCCCGTGAAATAGGCTATGACGCGCCGAATGATGCTGTTGTGGCCCAGCCTAGCGAGATTCACGTTGGCACAAACACCGGTACGACTCACGCCGGCAATGCGGCTGTCTTACACCGGAATCGGGCCAGCGCGCATGGGGATGACGGAGGCGCAATTGCGAAAAGTTCTTGCCGGTCCTTTTCAGGTGAACGACCAGGCGGGTGACGACTCTGTCCAATGCTATTACTTGGAACTGCGGGCCGGGGGCGTCGGTTTTATGTTTTTGGACTATAAGCTCGCCCGCGTTGACGTTTACGAAACACCGTGGCGCACGGTTTCTGGCGCCGGCGTCGGCACAAGCGTGGCCGACATCCACCGGCTCTATGGACACGTGGAGGACGAACCTCACCATTACGATTCGGAAGGCAAATATTTGTTCGTAACCCCCGATAATCCGGCACTTCGACAATACGACCTGGTCTTTGAGACCGACGGCAAGGTCGTCACAGCATTCCGTGCCGGGCTCCGAAAAGCGACGGGGCTTGTGGAGGGCTGCGCATAGGTTCCTGACTGTTGACTTGAAACGACTACAGATCTTCAGGCTGCAGCCCGGTTTTCTTTGCGATCTGGGCGAGAAGACCGGACCTATTTCGTCGCCATCATGGAATGCAAGCGTGTAATTGCGCCAACCAGCGCGGGTCAGCCGCCGATGAGAGCCTTTTTGCCAAGCGACGGTCCAGCCGATTCGAAGCAGCGCAGCTAATAGCTGCCTCGCCTTCACGGACCGCCATCGGCTCACGATACGGAGAAGACTTGCGCAAAAGGTCCGGGGACGTCCTCCCCGTGATCAATGCAATCAGCGGCAACGCGCAGCGCCAAAGCTCGTACGGCGGCAATCGCGGATTCGCGCGTATCGCCATACGCCATGACTCCCGGCATGGATTCGATGTCGGCCCACCAGCGACCGTCTTCTTCCCGCCCCACCACGATCGGGATCGATTCTACTGTGACTGTATCCATCGACTTCCTGCGCTCATTATAAATCTCTAACTGCGGCCCGCGTCAGGGCGGTGAGTTCCCCGGAATCGTGGTGCGGTATTGCGCCCAGTTCTTCACAATCTCCGCAACCACCGTACGTCCCACGCGCCACGCCGCGTCGAGCGCCGGCAGATAGCCCGTGTATTGTCCGATCTTATTGCGCGCCAGGCTCTCGGCCGCCGTCATCGATCCCGTGGGCGAATCGTAATCGCTGGCCGTGCGCAGCACCAGCACGCGGTTCACATCGGCGCGGCTGGCCTTCGCGAGAAACGTCAGCGACTGCAAAGTGCCGGTGTCTTCCATGCCGGTGGTGACGTAGTTGCCTTGGCCGCCGGTATGATACTTCACCCAATCGTTGGCCCACTCGTTCATCAGCCTGCCGTGCCAGAAGGTGCTAGAGGAAAGCGTGTCGCCCTTGAGCACGAACGGCGGGCGCTGCGCGTTGGGTGACGGATACAAGACGCGCTCCTTCTGCATCGCTTCGGAATCCATCAACGGTACGTTCTGCGTCAACCGAAACGCCCAATCTACCAGAGATGCATTCAAATGATAGGCTTCGCCGTTGTTGGGCACCATCAGCGGCATTTCGTAAGGCACGGACTTGCGCAAGGGGACGAATCCGGTCTTCCATTCCTTGGGGATTTCGCGCGCGTCGATCTCGTAACCGATGTCGCCGTCCACCACCCACTCGGCCCACACCGCCGAGCCCAGGCTGCCGTCCATGGGATCGATGCCGGCGATCCCCGCCACCAGCCAGTAGGCTTTCGTGAGATCGAAGCGCGGATCCATGCCCAGCGCCATAATCGTGGACGCGGCCTTCGCGGTCCCCACGCCGGTGAGTACCGCCAGTATGCCGTCGCCATTCATGCGCAGATCGTGATAGCCCTGCGGGAACGGAATCACGCGGTCGAGTTTTTCGCGCTCCACCCAATACTGGAGCTCGCCGGGTTGATCGCCGGTGTCAGCGCCGCGCTCGAACATGGTCACGACGACAACCTTAATAGGAATGGGCCGTTCTTTCGCGGAGAGCAACTCGGCGAAAAGAGTCGTCAGCAAAACCATGACACGCATGTGCATGGGTCCATAATAAAGGTGTGGAGAGCACGCTGCCAGCCGGAATGAAACCGACACGCTTCTGGTTGTGGCCGAATCTACTGAGCCTGGACGCTCCGCTGGTCGCGGTGTTGTGGCAGATTCTTTTTGCACGTTGCTTCCAGGTGCCCGTCGACGCGCTGGCCGCGGTCCTGCTGCTGCTAACGGTGTGGTTGATTTACGCGGCCGATCGCACGCTCGACGCCTGGAAAGGCGAGTGCCATTCTCCGCGGCACGAGTTTTATCGGCGCCAGTGGAGGGTGCTGCTGCCCGTGTGGGTGGCGGTACTGGGGCTTACCGGCTGGCTCGCGGCGGAGCGCCTAGCGCCCGGTCTATTCTTGCGCGGCGTAATTTTGCTCGCCGCAGTCGGCATCTATTTCGCTCTAGTGCATTCAGAAATCCTGCGCTGGCCCAAAGAGGCAGCGGTGGGCGTTCTGTTCGCGCTGGGCGCGTCGCTCGAAGCGTGGGGCAAGGTGAAGACTCCCGCCGACGTGGCGACCATCCTGCTGTTTTCGGGTTTGTGCTGGATGAACTGCATCGCGATCCAACGCTGGGAAGGAGAAAGGCTGGATTGGTCGCCCAGCGCCGCGGCGATTGTGCTCGCCTGCGCGGCTGTAGTCTTGCTATGCGCGCACCGTCCGCTATTAGGCGGCGCGGAATTGGCCAGCGCCTTCGCGTTCCTGCTGCTGGACCGCGTTCACCGCAAGCTATCCGCAGACGCCGTGCGCGTGTTGGCCGACGTAGCGCTGCTGAGCCCGCTGTTGTTCCTGCCGTTGGTCGCGTGAACTGCGATCGCATCGCCCGCTGGTATCGCTGGCTGGAATACGCAGGATTCGGGCGCGCGTTGGAACACCGCCGCGAAATCTTCCTCACCGACGTGGCCAGTGCGCGCCGCGTGTTGGTACTAGGGGACGGCGACGGGCGCGCGCTAGCTGCTCTCTTGGCCGCGGCCCCCAACGCACAGATCGATTATGTCGATGTGAGCGCGCATATGCTGCAACTAGCTTGCCAGCGGGCTGGCAGCGTTCGAGTTGCCTATCATCACGGCGACGCGCTCACCACGCCTCTGCCCGCCGCGGAATACGATCTGATCGTCACGCACTTTTTCCTCGATTGCTTCGAGGAAGAAGATCAGGCCCGTCTAGTCGCGCGCGTCGCTCGCGCGGCAATGCCGCAGGCGCGATGGCTGGTTTCGGAGTTCCGCAAGCCGGGCTTGCTGGTGGACCTGCTGTACCTGTTCTTCCGCGCCGCGACCGGTTTAAAAACGCGGCGCCTGGTGGATCACCATCCACTGTTCCAGCGCTCTGGTTTCCGTTTAGCGCGCAGCGAATCGGCGTGGCGCGGGCTGCTAGCCTCGGAGTTGTGGGACGTGTAGAATAGTGAACCTTATGCGACTACTCATTCACGTAAAATTCCCAGTCGAGCCCTTCAACACGTATGTGAAGGACGGTTCAGCGGGCGCAAGAATCCAGAAGATCATGGCCGAAGCGAAGCCCGAGGCGGCGTACTTCGCCGAGTTCGGCGGCCAGCGCGGCGGCATCCTCGTGGTCAATCTCGAGGACCCCTCCAAGATCCCGGCGCTAGCCGAGCCGTGGTTTCTGAGCTTCAACGCTCACGTCGAGTTTCACCCCGCGATGACGCCCGAAGATCTGGGCAAGGCGGACCTCGGGGCCATCGGCAAGAAGTGGGCCTAAGGGCTCC
>Ga0207674_10007329_pt1 | contig 12848 bp, 12 predicted proteins | sample KBSCornC72_FD_184303 | JGI IMG/M metagenome (GOLD analysis project Ga0207674, IMG submission 184303) | Corn rhizosphere microbial communities from Kellogg Biological Station, Michigan, USA - KBS Corn C7-2 (SPAdes) (version 2) | ecosystem: Host-associated > Plants > Roots > Rhizosphere > Soil ... | reverse complement strand
AGCAGGTTGGTCGCGACGTCGTCCTGGAAATGGAGCGTCATGAAGGTAAGGCCCGGTCTGAGCGATGTGTCGATCCGGATCGGCGCTTCCACGCGCCCGCGGCGCGAGACGACACGTACGCGTTCACCTTCGGTCAGGCCAAAGGTCTCGGCGTCCTCGGGTGACATGTCGAGCGACTCGCCACGCCGCAGCGGCGACGTGTACCCGGCCGTCTGGACGCCGGTGTTGTACGAGTCGAGGCGCCGGCCCGTCGTGAGACGGATCGGGAACTCGTCGGTCAGCTCGTCGACCGGCGGATCGTGGTCGGTCGGGAGGAACGGCACGCGGCGACCGGGCAGTGGGTCCTCCCACAGCCGGCTGTGCAGGAACAGCTCGCCGGGGTGTGTCTCGTCATAGCACGGCCACTGGAGGCCACCGAGCTCGTCGAGCCGCGCGTAGCTCATCCCGGCATGCGGTGGCGACAGCGAACGGATCTCGTTCCAGACATCCTCGGCGTCCGACGACCCCGGGTCGTAACCCATGCGCCGGGCGAGCTCGTAGATGATCCACAGGTCGTCGCGCGCCCCTTCGGGTGGCTCGACGGCCTTCCGCACCCGCTGGACACGTCGCTCACTGTTGGTCACGGTGCCCTCGGCCTCCGCCCAGGCGGCAGTCGCCGGGAGCACGACGTCGGCGAGCTCTGCGGTCTTCGTCAGGAACAGATCCTGGACGACCAGGAACTCGAGACCCTCGAGCAACTCGCGCGTCCGATGCTGGTCAGCCTCGGACTGCAGCGGGTTCTCGCCGATGCAGTAGACGGTCGTGAGCTCACGCCGCTCCATCGCATCGAACATCTCCGACAGCGTCCAGCCACGGTGCGGCGGGACGGTGACGCCCCACTTGGCATCGAACTTCGCGCGGAGGTCGCCGTTCTCCACGTGCTGGAAGCCCGGCAGCCGGTTCGGCAGCGCACCCATGTCGCCGCCGCCCTGGACGTTGTTCTGGCCACGGAGCGGGTTGATGCCGCTCCCGTACTTGCCGACGTGGCCGGTCAACAGCGCAAGGTTGATCAGCGCCAGGACGTTGTCGACCGCGTTGTGGTGCTCGGTGATGCCGAGTGTCCAGCAGATCATCGCCCGGTCCGCGGTCGCAAACGCGTGGGCGAGATCCCGGATGGCGTCCGCGGGCACACCCGACTCGCGTTCGGCGTACTCGAGCGTGTACGACTCGACCTTGGCCTTGTACGCGTCGAAGCCCTCGGTCGCGTGTTCGATGAACGCGCGGTCCTCGAGACCGGCAGCGATGATCTCGCGGCCCACCGCATTCGCGACAGCGATGTCGCTGCCCACATCGAGACCGAGCCACACGTCGGCCCACTCGGCGCTGCTCGTGCGGCGCGGGTCGACCGCGTACAACCGAGCACCGTTGTGGATGCCCTTGAGGAGGTGGTGGAAGAAGATCGGATGCGTCTCTCGGGCGTTGCTGCCCCAAAGGACGATCAGGTCCGTCTCTTCGGCCTCACGGTATGAACTTGTGCCGCCGCCGGCACCGAACACCATCGCCAGACCGGCGACGCTCGGGGCGTGTCAGGTCCGGTTGCAGCTATCGATGTTGTTGCTGCCCAGGACCGCGCGGCTGAACTTCTGTGCTGCGAAGTTGACCTCGTTGGTCGCCTTGCTGCAACTGAAGGTGCCGAAGGTCGTCGGGCCGTTGGCCGCCTTGGCGGCGCTGAACCCGGCGACGACGCGGTCGAGTGCCTCATCCCAGCTGGCTGGGCGAAGCGCAGCCCCCTTGGTGTCGCGGACGAGGGGCTGGGTCAGCCGAACGTAAGGTCTCCCCATAGGGGTCCTCTCTTGTGGTTGACGACGACCCGAGTGTACCGCTTGACGACCGTGCACTCGGCGGCGACGCTCCGCATCGATCACGTTCTAGGGGGAACTTTGTCGACCGCCGTCACCGCTGACCTGACCGAGCCGCAGCCGCTCCACTGCTACCGCCATCCGGACCGCGAGACGTACGTGCGCTGCGGCCGGTGCGACCAGCCGATCTGCATGGGCTGTGCCATGCAAGGACCGGTCGGGATGCGCTGCAAGACGTGTGGGAAGCCGGCCCGCGATGCGCTCGACTCGATGCGGCCGAGCCAGGTCGCGATCGCGCTCGCGGTCGCCGGTGGGCTGTCAGCTGTGGTCGGCTACTTCGGCGCCCAGTTCGGCTGGTTCATGATCGTCGTCGGTTTCTTCGCGGGGACGATCATCGCCGAGGCGCTGGACCGGACCATCGGGATTAAGCGCGGGCCGCGCATCCTGGCGATCGCCGTGACCGGGATCGTGATCGGTGGGCTCATCGGCTCGAGCTTCTCGATGGTCGGGCTCTGGCGAGAGATGGAGGGGTATGCGGTTGCCGCGGGCGCGCGGGACTTCCCTGTCCTCCCGCTCGATGCGTTCCTGATGCAGAACGTGCCGAACGTGTTGATCGCGCTCGCGGCGACCGTGGTCGGCGCCTACGCGAGGCTGCGCAGGATCTAGCCGAGGCTGACCCCGGCCCCCGACTCGACGCGCCCGACCCTCCATGCGCCGACACCGGCGCGATCCAGGCCATCAAGCACGTTCGCCATCCGGTGCGCGGGCAGTGCCGCAAGAAGCCCACCGCTGGTCTGCGGGTCGTGCGCGAGTGTCACGAGCTCGTCCGCCACGCCGTCAGCCACTTCGAGCGCGTCCTGCACGAAGCGCCGGTTATGCGCGGCGCCGCCCGTCTCCACGCCCGCGCTCGCGAGATCCAGGGCGCCGGGCAGAGGCGGAAGGGCCCCGGCCTCGAAACAGAAACGAACCCCACCCGCACGCGCCATCTCGAGTCCGTGACCGAGCAGACCGAACCCCGTGACGTCGGTCGCGGCGACGATCCCGTTCGTGACGAGGACCTCGGAGGCCGCGCGATTCAGGGTCCGCATCGACTCGATCGCCGTCGCCAGATCCTCCGCCTCGGTCCGGCCCTGGCGAGCACCCGAGACGAGCAGCCCGGTCCCGAGCGGCTTGGTCAGCACCAGGGCATCCCCGGGTCGGGCACCGCCTTTGCGCAGGAGCCGATCCGGATGGGCGGCACCGATCACCGCCAGTCCGTACTTCGGCTCCGGGTCGCGGATGGTGTGGCCGCCGGCCAACGTGCCGCCGGCCGCCCGCACCATGTCGGACGCCCCGCCGAACACCTCCACCATCACGTCCCGTGGGAGCTCCTCGGGGAACGCCGCGATCGACAGGGCGAACAGGACCCGGCCGCCCATCGCGAACACGTCGCTCATCGCGTTGGCGGCCGCGATCGCCCCGAATGTCCGGGCGTCGTCGACGAGCGGCGGGAAGAAATCGACCGTCCCGATGACCGCCAGGTCGTCGCTCACGCGGTACACCGCCGCGTCATCGGGCGGGTTGAGTCCCGCGATCAACTCGTCCGGGGCCGTCTCCGCGCCGAGACCGGTCAGCGCCTCGGAGAGCAGATCGGCCCCGAGCTTCGCGGCGCACCCGCCGCAGTCCGTCAGCGTCGTCAGCCGGAGGCCCGGGATCTCGGAAAGGCTCGCCACCGCGGGATGATGGCACGCACCGGCCGTTCATGGCCTCCCGAGTACCATCCTTTGGGAGCGGATGGGTCCCGGTGGGTCCCCCGGTCTTCAAAACCGGTGACGCCGCGCTCGGCGTGGCGTGGTGGGTTCGACTCCCACGCGTTCCCGCCACGGAGTACCGATGTCGTCGAAGCCGGCAGTCCGCCCGCGTCCCCCGAGCGTCGAAGCGGTCTTGTCGCGGCTTCGTGTTAGCGCGAACGGAACAGACCCTGCAGTGCTCAGCGGCGTCGCCCGTGCCGTCGTGGATGAGGAGCGCGCAAACCTTGCTGCGGGTGTGGCCGCCCGAGACCCCGAAGCCCTCGCCGCAGAGGCGCTTGGACGTCTCGGCGGGTTCGCCGAACCCGGTCTGTTACCGGTGATCAACGCGACCGGCGTGATCATCCACACGAATCTCGGGCGGGCTCCATGGCCGAACGCTTCGGCTAGCGCGGTGGCCGATCTGACGCAGCATGCGCTGCTCCTGGAGCTCGACCGCGAGACGGGCCGCCGAGGTGCGCGTGCCCGAGCGGCCGAGGAGCATCTCGTCGCGCTGACGGGTGCCGAGGACGCGCTCGTCACCAACAACAACGCCGCGGCGGTCGCGCTCGCTGTCGCCCTCGTGGGCCGTCGGGGGATCGCGGTCTCGCGCGGGGAGCTCGTCGAGATCGGCGGTGGCGTCCGGATCCCGGACATCATCCGGCGCGCCGGCGCGAAGCTTGTCGAGGTCGGGACCACCAACCGCACGCGAGCTGCCGACTTCGAAGGCCCGCTGGCCGATGGCCGAGCGAAAGCGGTCCTGCGCGTCCATCCGTCGAACTTCGCGATGGCCGGGTTCACCGAAGCCCCCGACCAGCGTGAGGTCGCCGACCTCGCCCATGCGCACGGGGCCGTCGTCATCGACGACCTGGGGTCGGGCGCGCTGCTCGACACCGCCGCGTTCGGGCTGGCGCACGAGCCCCTTCCTTCGGAGCGGCTCGCGGCGGGGTCCGACGTCGTCATGTTCAGCGGGGACAAGCTGGTCGGCGGGCCGCAGGCCGGTCTCGTCGTCGGTCGGGCTGATCTCATCGCGCGGATGCGGCGCGACCCGCTCGCTCGCGCGATGCGTCCCGACAAGGCGACCATGATCGGCGTGGCCATGACCCTGGGGCTGTATCGCGCCGGCCGCGCGACGGCCGAGATCCCGATCTGGCAGATGATCGCGGCGCAGCTCGAGACGCTCCGCGCGCGAGGCGACGCGCTCGCTGCGCAGTCCGGCCCCTCCGTCGAGGTCGTCGAGGTCCGCTCCACCATCGGTGGCGGCTCGCTGCCGGGCGAGACGCTGCAGTCGATCGGTCTTGCGCTAACGACGGGCTCGGCGAACCGGACGCTGAACGCGCTTCGGACCGGGACACCGGCCGTGGTCGGCCGCATCGAGGCGGATCGCGTGATCCTCGACCTACGGACCGTGCCGTCGAGCGCCGACCGCGCCCTCCTCACCGCGGTGCGCGCCGCGCTTCGATGACGCTCGTCGTCGGCACGGCCGGCCACATCGACCACGGCAAGACGTCGCTCCTTCGGGCATTGACCGGGATCGATGCCGACAGGCTGCCCGAGGAACGGCGGCGCGGGATGACCATCGACGTCGGCTACGCGCATCTGACGCTGCCCGACGGCAAGATGATCGACTTCGTCGACGTGCCGGGGCACGACCGGCTCGTCGGCAACATGCTGGTCGGTGCCGGCGAGATCGACGTCGCGCTGCTCGTCGTCGCGGTCGACGACGGCCCGCGAGCGCAAACGCTCGAGCATCTCGCCCTGCTGGACGCACTCCAGGTCCCCCTCGGGGTGACGGTCGTGACGAAGGTCGACGCCGTTCACCGCGCGCGAGTCGACGAGGTCGTCGCGGACGTCGGCAACCTGCTCGCCTTGACATCGCTTGCCGATTCGGCGGTCCTCACGGCTTCGGCCATGACCGGTGAGGGCCTCGACGACATCCGTCTGGCGCTCGAACGCCTGAGCACTGATCACGAACCGCCGGCACGCCCGCCGACGCTCGCCATCGACCGGGTGTTCTCCGTCAAGGGCCGTGGCGTGGTCGTGACCGGGACGCTCCGGGGCGGGCCGCTGACCGCGGCCACTCGAGTGCGGCTGATGCCCGGCCACCGCGAGGTCCGGATCCGCGAGATCCAGGTGCACGGGTCGCCCGTCGACCGCGTTGACGCTGGTGGCCGCACGGCGCTGAACCTCGGCGGCGTGGAGGTCGCTGACCTGGAACGCGGGATGGTCCTGACGGCGGACCCCGAGGTCATCGCGACGGATCGGTTGCTCGTCGCGTTCCGTGGAGCGGCAACGGATCGGATGCGCGGTCGGGTCCACGTCAACACCGCCGCGATAGATGGCGTTGTCGGTCGGAGCGGGCGGGATGCCCTCATCCTCGATGACGGTCGGGCTGCGGGCATCGTCCGGCTGACCGAGCCCGTGGCGCTCCGCGCCGGCGACCGCTTCGTCCTCCGGCGTGGAGCGACGGCCACGCCACTCGGGGGCACCGTCCTGGACCCAGACCCGCCTCGCGGCATCTCGCGCCGACGCCAGACCGGCGACCGCGTAGCGGCCCTCGCGGCGGCGGCTCCCGATGCCCGCCTCGACCTCCATGGGTCGCTCGACGGTCGCCTCGCCCTTGACGTCGCCGCGCTCGCGGCCGCAGCAGCGGTCGACGCCGTCGGCGATGCCACTCCGCTCGCGCGGGTGCGGACGGCGGTGGCGCAGGCCCTTCGGCGCGTCGTGACGATCCGACGCGACGACGCCTTGGATGTCGCCGCCCGCGTGGTCGACGACGTGATCGCCGCCGGCGGGCTGATCCGTGACGGTGACGTCCTGCGCCGACCGGGGACGGCCGCGGCCGCGCCGGATCCGGAGCTCACCGCCGCGATGGACCGGCTCGAGGCGGCGCTCGCTACGACGTCCCCACCACCGCTCTCGGACGCAGCGCACGCGGCCCGCTGTCCTGCGGAAGGGATTCGCGCGCTCGAAAAGGCGATCCGCATCGTGGTCCTCGAGCCCGACCTGGCGTACGCGATGTCGACCTACAAGGAGCTGGCAGCTCGCGCGCTCGCGATGGCGAGCACCCAACCGCTTACCCCGGCGGCGTTTCGCGACGCCACCGGTTCGAGTCGAAAGTACGTGATGGCGATCCTCGAGGACCTCGACCGTCGAGCGATCCTCCGCCGGACCCCCGACGGCCACGTACCCGGGCCACGGGCGCCGACGGCCGCCGCTCGATGACAGAACGTGTCACTGCGTTGATCCTCGCGGGCGGCAGATCGTCGAGATTCGGTCGTGACAAGCTGGCCGAGCCGATCGATGGCCGCACGATGCTGGACCACGTCGTCGATCGCGTTCGCGACGTCGCGACAGATGTCGTCGTCGTCGCCGCCGCGGGCGCATCCATCGACCTCCCGTCGGACGTCGAGGTCGTCCAGGACGACCGTTCGTTCGAAGGCCCGCTGGCCGGTCTCGGCGTCGGTCTCCGAGCCGTCGACCCCGGCGTCGAACGGGTCATCGTGGTCGGCGGTGATATGCCGACTGTCGTGCCGGCCGTGCTCGCTCGTCTGGTCGCGGCACTCGATCGCCGGGAAGCCGCGATGCTCGCAGATGACACTCGCGAGCGACCACTGCCGATGGCACTCCGTCGGTCCGTCGCATCTCCCTCCGTCGACCGCTTGCTCGATGACGGCGAGCGGCGCCTCCGCGCACTGCTACAGCACTTGGACGTCGAAGTCATCCCGTACGAGACCTGGCGCGAGGACGACCCGGCCGGCGAGTCGCTTCGCGATGTCGACGTGCCGGGAGACCTTCCGGGTTAATCCTTCGGGAGCTCGATCCGGCCGTCGGCCCGGATCGGCCAAAACGGGTTCCAGGCGACCTCCCAGTGGTGGCCATCAGGATCCGCGAAGTAGCCCGAGTACCCGCCCCAGTCGGTCTCGACCGGTGGCTTCACGATCGTCGCGCCGCGCTCGCCGAGCGTGGAGAAGATCGCGTCGACCTCGTCGTGGGACCGCGCGTTGTAGGCGAGCCCTATGGCCTCGAACCCGCCCCGAGCCGTCGCGTCGGCGCCGACGTCGGCAGCGAAGGAAGTCCTGCGCCACAGCGCGAGGATGAAGCCATCGAGGTCGAAGAACGCGACGTCATCCTCGACGACCGACGTGGGCGCCCAGCCGACGACATCGCGATAGAACGCGACAGCGCGGTGAAGGTCATCGACCCCGAGCGTGATCAGCGTGACCCGTGGCTCCATGCGGTCATCGTACGGAGCGGGCAGCAAAACGACGACCCCCCGTTGGAGGGACGGGGGGTCGTCGTAGGTGTTCGACGAAGCTGGGGGAGGAGGCCTCAGCTCCGGTGGGAAGAGTCGTCGAGCGCCGGGAACATCCAGCCGCGATTGTCGAGCGGCGAGGCCAGCGAGGCCTTGGCCCGTGACGCTGCGGAGCGGATCCGGTCGACGGCTGATGGCCGGCCGACGTGGGCCCGACGCTGCTGGGCGGAGTCCTCGATGATCTCTTGGAGATGGGCGTTCACGTACCCGATCGCCAGTGCGTTCATGGCTGTTCGCTCCTTCCTGCGTCACCGGATCTGTTCCGGTCTGCGCAGGCAGAGCATCCCTCCACGGCCGCTCGGTCGATATCGACGTGCGATGTCGAATCGACATCGTCATCCGTCCATGCCGGACGGCGCCCTCAGGCGTCGAGGGCGGCGTCCTCGAACACCGGCACGCCGCTGACGAACGTCCCGACCACGCGCGCATCCATGATCGGGCCGGCTCCACGGTCGAACAGGTCGCGATCAAGGACAGCCAGATCGGCGAGCTTGCCGACCTCGAGCGTGCCGGTCTCGGTGTCCAGGTGGTTCACATAGGCCGACCCGTTCGTGAACGCCCCGAGCGCATCGATCAGGTCCATCCGCTCTTCGGGGAGGAACACCGGGCGGTAGCCGGCAAATTGGATAGGGTTTCTGCGTTCGACGGCGAGATGCATCTCCCAGATCGGGTTCGGGCTCGAGACGCTCCAGTCCGAGCCCATCGCGATCACTGCGCCAGCTGCCCGCAGGGAGCGGAACGGGTACTGCCACGTCCAGCGGTCGCCGATGAACGGGATGGTGAGGACGTCCATCTGATCCTCATGGCCGGCCCAGAGCGGCTGGGCATTCGCCACGACCTCCAGTCGTCGGAACCGCGGGAGGTCGTCTGGATGGATGACCTGGATGTGGGCGATATGCGGCCGGGTATCCGACAGACCGTTGGCACGTCGCGCGGCCTCGACCGCGTCGAGGGAGGCGCGCACCGCGCGATCACCGATCGCGTGGAAGTGCGGCTGGAAGCCAAGCGCGTCGAGCGTCGGGACCCACGTCGCCAAGCCATCCGGGTCGATCTGCAAGAGGCCACGGTTGTCGGTGACCGCGCCCTGCCGGTCGAGATACGGCTCGAGCATGGCGCCGGTGAAGTTCTCGAGGACGCCGTCCATCATCAGCTTGACGCTGGTGGCCCTATACAGGCCGATCGATGTCGTCCGACGGCGCTCGACGAACTCGTCGATCTGATCGGCGCCCCGATGGTGGTCCCACCACATCGCCCCGACGACACGGGCCGTGAGCTCGCCACGGTTCGCGAGCGCGACATACGCGCGCTCCTCCGCGTGCGGTTCGACGATCGCGTCCTGCCATGCGGTGATCCCGAAGCTGTGCAAGTGCCGTTGGCCGAGGCGGAGAGCCTCTTCGAGCTCCGCCGGCGTGTCGTCGGGCATCAGACGTGTCACGAGATCCATCGCGCCTTCGTGGAGCGTGCCGGAAGGCGTCCCATCCTCGTCCCGTTCGATCCGCCCGTCAGCCGGGTCCGGTGTGTCGGCGGTGACCCCGGCCAGCTCGAGGGCCTTCGAGTTCACCCACGCACCGTGGCCATCCCGGTTGGTAAGGAACGCCGGGCGGTCAGGGACGACCCGGTCGAGATCCTCCCGTCGGGGCGTGCCGCCTTCGAATGCGGCCATGTACCAGCCGCCGCCACGGATCCACGGCTCATCGGGGTGGGTTCGCGCGTATCTCTCGATCTTGTCGTAGCCCGGTCCCGACGCGGCGTCCTCGTACAGGTTGCAGCGCAGCATCCCGAGCCCGCCATGGACCGGATGGACATGGGCGTCCTGGAACCCGGGCGTGACCGTCCGACCGCGGAGTTCGATCACACGTGTGCTGGGTCCGACGACCGAAGCGACATCGGTGTCGTGGCCGACGGCGGCGATCCGCTCCCCGCGGACGGCGAGGGCGGTCGCCCACGATCGGGCAGGATCCATCGTCGCGATGCGGCCACCGCGGAGGACGAGGTCGGCTGGCTGGTCGGTCGTCATGGCCCGGCAGTGTCGCAGCGCGACGCCCCGGGAAGCCGTGCATCCCGCAGCACGCGACGCGTCCTATCCCGTCGACCGGGACCAATGGGCAGTGGTGCGAGGATGCACCCGTCGTGAGCATCGCCGCATGCATCGCCTCACGCGCGCGGTCCTTGTCGTACTCGCGACATGCTCGATCATCGCCTGCACCGCCTCGTCGAGCGCGCCGTCGACCCTTCCTACGGCCGCACGGGCGGGCTCTCCGTCGGCCTCTGCATCCGCGCAGGCGTCGTTCGGACCACCGCCGACAGCGGTACCGGGCCGAGCGCGCCTGCAGCCCGCGAGTGGTGCGTACTTCGGACTGAATCTCGACTGGGGCAACGAGACCGCCGCGCAGGCGAGCGATGCCTTGGGCCATACGCCGGCCGTCTGGGTCCAGTTCGCGAACTTCCCGATGGACGACGCGACCCGCGCGAACGTCGAAGCCTTCGTCGAGCAGGTCGCCGGTGTCGGGGGCATGGGCCTGCTGACGCTTGAGCCGAACGGCGGGCTCGACACCGTCACCGACCAGGCCGCGGCCGATGTCGGTGACCTGCTCGCGCGCGCGTGGACGGAGCACGGCGTCCCGATGTTCGTGCGGTTCGCGCACGAGATGAACGGTTCCTGGTACGCGTGGTCGCAGCAGCCGACCGAGTACGTCAGCGCCTTCCAGAAGGTGGCCGCAGCGGTACATCAGCGCTCGCCGAGCTCGGCGATGATCTGGGCCCCGAACCAGGGCGGCGGGTATCCATTCATGGGCGGGAAGTACGCGGCCGCCGCCGGTTCGAAGGATGCGACGGTCCTCGATACGAACGGGGACGGCGCGTTCGATGCGAAAGACGACCCGTACGCGCCCTATTACCCGGGCGATGACGCCGTCGACTGGATCGGCGTCAGCCTCTATCACTGGGGTCTGGCCTACCCGTGGGGCGAGAACGAGCTTCCGCGGCCGGGCACATTCGAGAAGCTCATCCGCGGCGTGGACACCGGGGCCCACCAGGGCGGCGGCACGGTCCCCGACCTCTACAAGGTCTATGCCGACGGCCATGACAAGCCGCTGGCGGTCATCGAGACGTCCATCCTCTATGACCCGTCCGCGGCGTCAGGCCCATCCGAGAAGGACCTCAAGACGGCGTGGTTCGACCAGGTGTACAGCGACGCCACGCGGACCGCGTTCCCCCGGATCGGGATGCTCAACTGGTTCGAGTGGCGCAAGCAGGAGTCGGAGGTCGGCCGGGTCATCGACTGGCGCCTCGCGTCCGATCCGGCGCTCGCGCGATCGCTGCTCGATTCGGCACCCGAGGGCTGGTTGCACTTCGCCGGGGAGTGACTGCACGGTGTGACTGCGCGTGCGGCCCGACCGGGCGACGGTCACGCCGCAGCCCTACGATGGGTCGATGACCACTGTCGACCTGTTGCACGCCGGCTACGCCGGCGAGCGTGTCGCCTCATCCGTCGTGCTCGTGCGTGACGGGGACGCGCTGATCGTCGCGGACCCGGGGATGGTTCGGAGTCGATCGCTGATCCTCGATCCGCTCCGCGAGCTCGGCGTGACGCCGGAGGCCGTGACCCACGTGTTCCTCAGCCACCATCATCCGGACCACACGGTCAACATCGCGCTGTTCCCGAACGCCGAGGTCGTCGACTTCTGGGCGCGTTACATCGACGACCAGTGGCTCGACATGCCCGGCGATGGGTACCACCTCTCCCCGAACGCCGAGCTGTGGCTGACGCCGGGGCATACCGACGAGGACGCGTCGCTGATCGTGCGGGCGGACGACGGGGTCTACGCGATGACCCATCTCTGGTGGCACGCGGACCGCGGCCCGGACATCGATCCGCTCGCAGACGACCAGGACGCGATCAATGCGGGCCGCCAGCGGGTCCTGGCGGTCGCCGACATCGTGATCCCGGGGCACGGCGGCCCGTTCCGCGTCGAGCGCTAGGAGCGGGACTCCTCAGACCGCGTTCGCTCGGCGGGCGGTGATGTTCAAGCGGACGTAATCGAGTACCGGCTCGGGCAGCTGGTCGACCACCGCCTTCACGAACGCGTCGCGCTCCGAGGGCGGCAGTCGGTCGAGGTGATCGCCGAGCACGACCGTCCGGAGGAACGTCGCGAACGGCTCTCCGGGCTCGAAGCGCGTCGGCTCGTCGGTCAGCCAGCACTCGACGTCGACGTATCCGGCCGCCGTGAGCCGACGCTCCGTGTCGAGAGGCGCGGCGTAGTGCTTGGACCCGAGCCAGCCGTCCCCGGTCCGCGCGAGGACCCGCATGACACTCTCGACGTTGCCGACCCCGCCACATTGGGCGACCAGGCGGCCACCGGGTCGCGTGACCGTCGCGAGGTTGCGGAACAGCGCGTCGTGGTCCGCGACCCAGTGGAACGTGGCTGTCGACAGGATCGCGTCGACCGGATCCTTGATCGGCAGCGGCTGACCCAGGTCCGCCACGACATACTCCACCCGATCCCCGAACCGTCCGAGCCGCTCGCGCGCCGCATCGATCATCGACGGCGAGCCGTCGAGCGCGATCACGCGACCACGTGGCAGCCGCTCCAGGAGCTGCTCGGTCACGCGGCCGGTCCCACATCCCGCATCGAGCACGGTCTCGTCGCCCTCGAGTGGGAGCCTGTCCAGGACGACCGAGCCCCAGCGCGTCTGCGGGTCGGCCACGCGGTCGTACGTGCGCGCGTCCCAGTCGCGCGTGCTCATGTCGTGACCGGCTCAGGTGTGGGCTGGCGATGGGGCTCCCGGAGCCCGTACCACGCCACGGCACCGCCGATCGCCACGAGCCCCGCCGCGACGGCCATCGCCTGGTGGAAGGCGGCGATCGAGGCGTGGGCGGCCGCTTCGATCTGATCTGGCGTCGCCGCGACCCGCGGTGGGTTGAGCGGC
>Ga0207674_10007325_pt1 | contig 12851 bp, 8 predicted proteins | sample KBSCornC72_FD_184303 | JGI IMG/M metagenome (GOLD analysis project Ga0207674, IMG submission 184303) | Corn rhizosphere microbial communities from Kellogg Biological Station, Michigan, USA - KBS Corn C7-2 (SPAdes) (version 2) | ecosystem: Host-associated > Plants > Roots > Rhizosphere > Soil ... | reverse complement strand
AGGGTGACCGACGGGACTCGAACCCGCGACGTCCAGGACCACAACCTGGCGCTCTACCAACTGAGCTACGGCCACCGTTTTGACGCGAAATGGGTTTTTACCGCCTTTGCGGGTCCTGTCAATACGCCCCGCGTTACCGGAGCCTGACGCGACAGGCCCCCCGTGGCGCGATTCCTCAACGCATCATCGGCATTTTCATGAACTTAATGAAACGATTGCCTTGACAGGTATCCCGGCCCTAAATAGGCTCTCGCCAACCGTGTTTACGGCGGGTAAAATCTGCCCGGGCACCCAAAGGTCGACCGATCGTCCCCCCTCGTCGATACGTACATAAGTAGAGATGGCAAACGACGACACTGCTGCGACGGGCCTGTCCGCGAGCCTCGACACCGAGGTGGGCAAGGTGGTTGTCGATATGGGGCTCGCCACCCACACGGAAATCGAATTCTGCCGTGAGCAGCAGAAACAGTCGTCGGACCCCAATCAGCGCTCGCTGGCCGACCTGCTCGTTGACCACAGTTTCATCACCAGCAACCAAGCCAAGCGCATCCGCAAGCAGCTCGAGGAGCGCAAGAATTCGCAGATCCCCGGCTACACGCTGATCGCCATGCTCGGCAAGGGGGCGATGGCCAAGGTCTACAAGGCGCGGCAGAACAGCCTCGACCGTATCGTTGCCATCAAGGTGCTGCCCAAGAAGCTGAGCGAGAACCCTGAATTCGTCGACCGCTTTTACAAAGAGGGTAAGGCCGCCGCCCGCCTCAGCCATAACAACATCGTGCAGGCCATCGACGTGGGCTGCGCCCCAGAGGGCTACCACTACTTCGTGATGGAGTACGTGGAAGGGCAGACGCTGTACGACATCATGCAGCCGCCGCCGGTCGGTGAGGGGCGCAACTTTGCCGAGGCCGAGGCGCTGGACGTCACGCTCCAGATGGCCGACGCGCTCGCCCACGCGCACCAGCGCAACCTGATCCACCGCGACGTCAAACCGAAGAACATCCTGCTGACCAAGGAAGGCGTCGCCAAGCTGACCGATCTCGGTCTGGCCCGCGCCAAGGACGACAAGGAAGCCGCCGAGTCCGAAGCCGGCAAGGCGTACGGAACGCCCTACTACATCTCCCCCGAGCAGATTCGCGGCGACGTGGACATCGACTTCCGCGCCGACATCTACTCGCTGGGCGCGACGATGTACCACCTCGTCACCGGCAAGCCACCGTTCGACGGCGAGACCCCGTCGGCGGTCATGCACAAGCACCTGAAGCAGCCGCTGACCCCGGCGGATCACGTCAACACCGCACTGTCGGCGGGCATCGGCGAGATCATCGACGTGGCGATGGCCAAGAACCGCGACGAGCGTTACCAGTCCACCGAGGACATGCTCGAAGATCTGCAGGCCGTCCGCCGCGGCGAACCGCCCACCCACGCGCGGCGCGGCGTGCACCTCGACGGCCTCGAGAAACTCGAAGAGACCGGCAAGACCGTCGACATCGCTCCCGCCGTCCCACCGGGCGTACTCAATTGGAACAGCCCCATCATGGTGGCGCTCCTCGTCGGCTCGGGCGTGTCGCTGGTCGCCAACCTCATCTTGCTGGTCATGTACCTGACCAAGTAGTACGGGCGGACGGTTCAAAACGCGATCGATCGTTTAGAATCGTTCCCCATGTCAACGCGCATCGCATTCATCGGGCTCGGGATCATGGGGCTGCCGATGGCCGGCCACTTGTTGTCCGCCGGCCACCGGGTTTCGGTTCACACGCGGACGCGCGCCAAGGCGGAATCGATCCTGACCAAGGGCGCGACTTGGGCCGACTCCGCGGCGCGGGCGGCGGCGGACGCGGACGTCGTCTTCGTCTGCGTCACGGATACGCCCGACGTCCGCGCGGTGCTTCTCGGCACGGGCGGGGTCATCGAATCGGCGCGGCCCGGGCTGATCGTCGTCGATCATTCCACCATCTCCCCGTCCGCGACGCGCGAGATGGCAGAGGCGCTCATGGCCAAAGGCGCCACCCTTCTCGACGCCCCCGTCTCCGGCGGCGACGTCGGCGCGCGCAACGCGACCCTTTCCATCATGGTCGGCGGGCCGGCCGATGCGTTCGCCAACGTCGAACCCCTCCTCCGCCACACCGGCAAGACCATCACGCACTGCGGCGAATCGGGCGCGGGCCAACTGACCAAGCTGGTCAACCAGATCCTCGTCTCGGTCACCAATTTGGCCGTCTCCGAAGCCCTCGTCTTCGCGCGCAACAGCGGACTGGACGCCGGGAAAACCGTGCAGGCGGTCGCGGGCGGCGCCGCCGGCTCGTGGCAGCTCCAGAACCTCGGCCCGCGCATGCTCAAAGGCGATTTCGCCCCCGGCTTCACCATCGACTTGCAGCAGAAAGATCTCCACCTCGTCCTCGAAGCCGCCGCCCGCGCCAAAACCCCCCTGCCAGCCCTCAGCCTCGTTCACCAGCTCTTCACCAGCGCCCAGGCCGCGGGGCGCGGCGGCGACGGCACGCAGGCGTTGTTCACAGTGATCGAGAAGCTCTCGCAGTGAATCGGACTGCCCTATTCAGGGCATTCGGTTTGAGAATCCTGCGAAAATATAGCGATAATCGGGGTGCGGTTTGATTCCTCGAACTTTGCAATAGATTGCAAGTTCTCCATTCGATAAAATCTGGCCGCTGGAGCGTTCATCTCTCGTGGGCGTTGGGCGACGCCCGAGATTTGCGTGAAAGACGCTGATGTCGATGGCGCGCGGCGCGTTTCTCGCGCGGCCGGTGCACGCCCGGAGGGTTGTACGGATGAAAAAGCTCGACTTGGCGGTGTTCGTCGGCTCGGCGCTGGCGCTGGGGCCCGTGGTGGGGGCGGGGGTGATCACGTCGATCCAGCGACTGGACGACGATCAGACCCCCAACTTCAACGAGGCGCTGGTGCCCGGGGGGCTCAAGCAAGGGGCGCTGATCTGGACGGACCGAACGTTCACGTATGGGACGCTGCCGACGGCTTTCCAGAATCTCGATTACGTCGAGATGGTGACGACGGACCACACGGATCCGAATTACCAGTTGTCGATGTCGCTGAACGCGCCATCGACCGTTTACCTGTTCGTAGACGACCGCGTGTCGACGCTGACGCCGATCATGCCGTGGGTGACGGCGCTGGGGTTCACGGACACGGGGGCGAATCTCCTCGTCGCCGATCACACGACGTCGATCTACACGGCGAACTTCGCCAGCGGCAGCGTGCTGTTCCGCCAGCAGGCGGACGCGAACGGCGCGAACATGTACACGATCGCCGCCGCCCCGCAGGCCAACCAGGGCGACCTGACGCTGTTCGGCCCGGCCACCGTGGGCAACGTGACCTACAACACGATCACGTTCCAGGCGACCGATCAGAACATCCCGCTGACGCAGAACGCGGGGACGACGCTGACGATCGACCAGGGGGCGATCACCAAGAACGGGACGTTCAACAGTTCCATCGCGGGCGGGATCCTGGGCACCCCGTCGGGGGCGTTCAACTTCACGGTCAACGCCGGCATTCTTACCGTCGCGTCGGCGCTCAACGGGACGGCCAACAAGCTGATCCTGAACGGCGGCGGGACCCTCGAACTGACCAGCACGGATGCCGCCAATAATTTCCAGGGCGGGATCTTCCTGAACGGTGGAACGCTGCTCGCGTCCGACGCGCGCAACCTGGGCGGCAGTTCGGCAGGCGCCAACACGATCAACTTCAACGGCGGCGCGCTGCAGACGGCGGGCCGGCTCGACCTTTCGGCGAACACGATCAATATCGGCCAGGGCGGCGGCACGTTGCGCGCCGGTGTGGTCGGGGCGGCGGCCGGTGCCATCAACCTGGGCGGGAACAACCAACTGCAGGGCACGGGGACGCTGTTCACCAACGGCCCGGGCACCGTGATCATCGCGGGCGCCAACGCGTTCACCGCGCCGGTGTTCGTCGCCTCGGGCGTGCTGGAACTGCGGAACCCCGGGGCGCTGGGGGGAAACAGCTCGACCAATACGCGCAGTCCCATCACGCTGTCGAACGGCTCGACCCTCAACCTGCACAGCGATTTCGCCAGCCTCGACTTCGGCAACGCGATCTCGGTGGTGGGCGCCGGACAGATCGACGTCGGACGACTTAACCTGACGGGGGGCGGGGCGTTCCTGCTCTCCACCCTCAACGCGGTGGCCAACCCCAACGGCATCCCGCCGACGCTCACCATCACCAACTCGAAGAACGACGGCAGCACGCTGGACTGGACCGGCCCGATCACGCTCGGCAACAACACCACGATCAACGCCCTCGATGGGGCAGACGTCGGGTTCGACGGGCAGGTGTCGGGACAGTTCGGCCTGAGCAAGTCCGGCCCCGGCGCCCTCTCGCTCGAGGGCGCGCAGAATAACTTCTACACCGGACCGACGACGGTGACCGGCGGCATCCTGGCCCTGGCCAAGACGGGGAATGCCGTCTCAGTTCCCACCGACCTGACGATCAACGGTGGCCTGGTGCGGATGGACACCGACAACCAGATCGCCGACTTCGCGAATATCAGCCTCCTGACCGGAGCTTTGAGCATCAACGGCCGCACGGACGTCGTGTCGGCGATGACGATTTCGGGCGGAAGTCTCACGACCGGCGCGGGCAAGCTCGTGCTGAACAATGCCGTCAGCGGGCCGCTCCCGGGCAGCGCGCTGGTCGGTAGTGGCAGCCGCACCGACCCGTTGCCGGCATCGCCCGTCGCGGCGCTGATCGTGTCGGGCGGCAGCACGACGATCAACGCCGGTGGCGAGATCAACGCCATCAGCATGCAGGTCAGTGGCGGCATCAACACCGTGCAGGCGGGCGGCCTGCTCACCGTCGGCAGCGGCGGGCTGACGTTCGCCGGGTCGCTGTCGCCGAACATCACCTTCCTCGCCGACGGCGTTAATCCAGGGCGCATGTCCCTTTCCGGAAACGTCTCGTTCACGGGCCTGGCGGGGACGGCGTCGCTCGACACGTCGGGGCCGGGGGCCCTGCCGGGGAAGATCGACTTTAACGGCGCCGAACGCACCTTCACGATCAACGACGGCGCCGACGCGATCGACACGCGCGTCTCGGCGAGCATCACCAACGGCGCGCTTCGGAAGAGCGGCGCGGGCACGCTCCGCCTGACCGGGGCGAACACGTACGCCGGCGGCTCGACGATCACGGCGGGCGCGCTCGAGGTGACGTCGCCGGCGGCGCTGGGCACCGGGCCGGTCACGCTCAACGGTGGTCAACTCAACATCCGCACCGACGCCCTGCCGGCATTCACCAGCGCGTTGAACTTCACCGGCGACGCCACGCTCAACGTCGATCGCGATACCCCCGCCGGCGGCAGCAGCGGCACCGTCCAGTTCCTCGGTGGATTGACGATCGGCGCCAGCCAGTTCACCGTCGCCGGCGCGAACCGGTCGCTCCAATTCACCGCGCCGACGACCCTCACCGGCAACGCCAAGATCAACGCGACCTCCATCGACGTTCGCTTCTCGGGCTCGATTCTCCAGTCCGGCGGGCCCTTTACGCTCACCAAGGACGGCGGCGGCAAAGTCACCTTCGACGGCGGCGCCGCCCCCAACACCTACACCGGCGCCACCCGCGTCAACGGCGGCACGCTCGAACTCAACAAGCCCGCCGGCGCCATCGCCATCCCCGCCAACCTCGACGTCTTCGGCGGCACCGTCCGACTGCTCGCGTCGGACCAGATCGCCGACACCGCCGCCGTCTCCGTCCAGAACGCCGGCACAACCCTCGACCTCAACGGGAACAACGAGACGATCGCCTCCCTCAACGGCACGAGCGGCCAGGTCTCCCTGGGCAGCGGCGGGATTCTCACGGTGACGCAAGGCACGTACAACGGCGTCGTCGCCGGCGCGGGTCGCGTCATCCAGGACAATCCCGCGGGCGGCACCACCGCCGTCCTGAACCTTAACGGCGTCAACACCTTCTCCGGCGGCGTCGCGGTCAATCACGGCACGGTCAGCTTTGGCGCGCAGGCGCCGGGTCACGTCGGCACGACCCTGAACGTCGGCGACTGGGGCGTTTACAACGGATCCGCGCTCAACTTCGCCGCCGGCTCGAACATCCTCACCAACAAGGCCTTCGTCACGCTCAGCGGCGCGGGCTCGGCCTTCCCCAAGTTCGACTCGCTCGCCGACAACCAGGGGACGCTGCAGATCATCGGCGGCAAGGCCTTCACCGCCGCCGGGGCCATGAATAACTCGGGCGTGTTGACGGTCGGCGCCGGCAGCGCCTTCACCGCCAACGGCGGTCTGACCAACGTCGGTTCCTTCACCGACCGCGGGAGCTTCACCGCCGCCGGCAACGTCACGACCAGCGGCACGATGACGCTGTACGGAACACAGCAATACGCCCCCGCGACGACACTCCACGTCACCGGCGGGACGGCGATCTTCAACTCCGACGCGGGTAGCGCCGGCGCGGGCAATCAGCGCCTCGCCATCGACGCCACCGGCGGCTCGCTCCAGCTCAACACCACGCAGCACGTCACCAACGTCGCCCTCTCGTCCGTCGGCAGCGTCGTGCTCGGCTCGACGCTGACGCCCGCCCCCCTGCCCGCCGGCTCTCCGCCCTCCGCCGGGCCCAGCGTCCTGGTCACCAGCGGTTTCTCGGCGGCCGGCACGGCGAAACTCGACCTGCAGAACAACGCACTGATCGTCGATTACTCGGGCCTCGCCGGCCCGGCCACGTTTAACGCGGTGCAAAATGCCGTCCGCTCCGGCTACAACGCGGCGGGCACACTCTGGACCGGCAGCGGCATCAACTCCTCGGTCGCGCGTGATAATTCCACCGCCTACGGAATCGGCTACGCCCAGTCGTCGGCCGTGCTGGGCGCGGGCGGGGGCGTCTTTCGCGGGGAGACGGTTGACGGCACCGCGATCGTCGCCCGCTTTACCCTTTTGGGCGACGCGACGCTCGACGGCGTCGTCGATTTCAACGACCTGGTGAAGCTCGCCCAGAGCTACAACACCGCCGGCACCACCTGGAACAGCGGTGACTTCACCTACGACGGCGTCACGGATTTCAATGACTTGGTCAAGCTGGCCCAGAGCTACAACACGGGCATTCTGGGCGCGCCCCCGATACCGGGAGCGTCGGCAAGCTTCGAACAGGACCTCGCAAGGGCGGCCGCCCTGGTGCCCGAGCCGTCAATGTTCGCGGTGATGGGGATGGCAGCGGCAGCAACGGGCCTGGGTCGGCGCCGCCGGCGCGATGCGTAAACCGTGAAATGTGCGAGGGCGGGGAAAAGCCGACTAAGGGGGTTGAACCCTTGACCTATGCTTTACGAAAGCATCGCTCTACCACTGAGCTAAGTCGGCGGATCGGGCCCAGCGCGTCAACCGCCGCGCGGGGCCGTTCACGGGCGAAGTATGCCCCAACCTTCCAAACTTTGCAAGAAGGCCGAATCTGACAGCGGCGCGGCATTTTTATCTGAAACTGACGCCCACGGGGTCACCGAAGTGACCCAGACGACGTCGATAAACCAAGGCGCCTGCGGCGTTACGCCAGCGCCCGCTGGAGACGTTGGTTGTGCAGTTGCACGACCAGGCGATGGATCAACGCCCGCACGGCGTCGCGCCAGTCGCGCTGCCGCGATCGGCAGACGAAATCGCCCGCCGCGTCGTGAACCGACGCCACCACTTCGTGCTGGCGACCGGTGCGGGAAATGGTAATCGTCAGGACGAAATCACCCAGGCGCTCGCCGAGGCGCGAAGCCCGTTTCAACCACCCCATGAGCTGCCTGCGATGTGACGGTTTGAGCAGTACGTTGCCGGATTCGAGCTTAACCATTAGGCAAAACTCCTTGTAAGTCGGCCGGTTCAGTCTAGCCGTGCAACCCCCGTGCCGGAACGAAAATCCGGGCGGATTCGGAAAGAATGCAGGTCCGGATAAGAGGTATCTAACGATCGCGCCGGAGTAACCGCCGGCGGCGTGCACCCGCCTAGACATTTAGGCGGCCCTCGCTAAGCTGCGCAGCACGAAATAGTGGAAAGGAGCATGTTGCATGGCTAAGCCGCGACGCCGACGCAAGATCGGCAGTAAAAAGCGCAAGGCCCGTCGCGATCGCCGCAAGCGGTAAGACGAGGTAGCTCACCGAGCAAGTACAAACCGAAGACGCGCCCCTCCCCGCGCGCCCGCCCACTGCGGCGCGCGTTCGCGACGGGCGCGTCTTCGAGCACGTACGGGTCCGCACGTTCGCCCGCCGCCGCCGCCACGCCCCCGTCCCGGAGGTTTTCGCCCATGTCCGTGAACTTCGCAGACCGATTGATTGGCGCGATCGAGAAGAAGGGCTCGCCGATCTGCGTCGGCATCGACCCGATCCTCGCCAGCATGCCCGACCCCGTCTTCCGCGGCGGGCGCGACAAGGCCGCCGCGGGCGACCCCCAGGCCGCCATCGACGCCATCTTCGACTTCACCACCCGCGTCCTGCGGATCGTCGCCCCGCACGTCCCCTGCGTGAAGTTCCAGTCGGCCTACTTCGAACAGTACCACTGGGACGGCGTCGAAGCGTACTTCAACCTCATCCAGGAGGCGAGCGAGCTGGGCCTGATCGTCATCGGCGACGTCAAGCGCGGCGACATCGGCAGCACCGCCTCCGCCTACGCCGCCGGCCACCTCGCCGACGCGAACCTCGCCGCCAGCGACGAACTGGGCATTCCCGACGCCATCACCGTCAATCCCATGCTGGGCCTGGACACGCTCGAACCGTTCGTCAACACCGCCGGCGAGTTCGGCAAGGGCCTCTTCGTCCTGGTACGCACCAGCAACCCCGGATCGGCCGAGCTTCAGGACGTAAAACTCGCCGACGGGCGCACCTGGAGCGAAATGCTCGCCGAGCGCCTCGCCCCCGTCGCCGACAAGCTGGTCGGCGGGCGCGGCTGGAGCAGCGTCGGCGCCGTCGTCGGCGCGACCCAAACGCACACGATGATCTCGCTGCGCCAGCGGCTGCCCAGGTCGATCTTCCTGTTGCCCGGCTACGGCACGCAGGGCGCCACCGCCGAGATGACCCGCCACGCGTTCCGGGACAGCCTGGGCGCGCTGGTCTCCGCGAGTCGCAGCATCCTTTACGCCCACAAGGACGCCAGGACCGCGGCGACGTACGGGCCGGACTGGGAAAAGTGCGTCGACGGGGCCGTGGTCGAGATGAAGAAGGATCTGCAGTCCGTGCTGGGATAGGCCGCACACGATGTCACGCCGATGGTGGATTGTCGGGGCGTTCGGGTGCGCAATCGCGTTCGTCTTCTCGTCCTGGTTCGCATTCGCGACGCTCTTCGATGACCACACGGTCGTCACCAGACCGAGCCCGTCGCCGGCACTCCTTTGGGCGGTGCCGGTTGGGCTCCTTTTGGCCGGGAAGGCGATGATCTGGCTGGCGTTTCGAAGTTCCCCCGCCGAACTCCGCCGGCGGCGCGGCCTGTGCGTGCGTTGCGGGTACGATTTACGCGCCTCGACCGATCGATGTCCCGAGTGCGGACAGCCGATAAGGTAAATAGACATGGTGGACCTCAAAAACCGGCGCGTCACCGTCATGGGCCTGGGCCGCTTCGGCGGCGGCATCGCCGTCGCGCGGTGGCTGGCGGGCCAAGGCGCAAAAGTCCTCGTCACTGATAAAGATCCCGCCGACAAGCTCGCCGATTCGGTCAAGCAACTCGACGGCGTGCCCGTCACCTTCCGCCTGGGCGAACACCGCGAGGAGGACTTCCGCGCCACCGATCTCGTCGTCGCCTCCCCCGCCGTCCCGCTGAACAACACCTACCTGCAATCCGCCCGCGCCGCCGGCGTGCCCGTCACCACCGAAATGCGCCTCTTCGTCGAGCGCTGCCCGGCCCGCCGCGTCATCGGCGTCTCCGGCACCAAGGGCAAGTCCACGACCACGTCGATGCTCGACGCCATGCTCAAGCAGCGGTACACGACGCACCTCGGCGGCAACATCGGCATCTCACTTCTGGATCAAATTCCGAACATTAAGCCCGACGACTTGGTCGTCCTCGAACTCTCCAGCTACATGCTCGAACACCTGCGGCCCATGCGCTGGTCGCCGCACGTCGCCCTGCTGACGATGGTCGCGCAGGACCACATCGAGTGGCACGGTTCGGTCGACGCGTACCTCAGCGCCAAACAAGTCCTGATCGCCTTCCAAAAACCGGGCGATTTCGCAATCCTCAACGGCACGTGCCAGCAATGCGTCAAGCTCGCCAGCACGACCGCCGCCGACGTCACGCTCTACGGCCTCGACTCGTCGCCCCGCTTTGACCTCAAGATTCCCGGCGTCCACAACCAGGTAAATGCCCAAGGCGCCTTCGCCGCCGCCAGCAAGCTGGGCGTCACCTGGGACGAAGCGCAGGCCGGATTGCGGACTTGGCGGCCGCTCGCCCATCGTCTTGAACTCGTCCACGAAGCCAGCGGTGTTCGCTTCTACAACGACTCGATCGCCACCATCCCCGAAGCCGCCGTCGCCGCCCTCAACTCCTTCCCGCCGGGCAAAGTCATCCAGATCGTCGGCGGGCGGCAGAAAGATCTCCCGCTGGACGACATGTGCCGCGCGCTCGCCGCCAAAGCGAAGGCCGTCCTGTGCATCGGCGAAAAGGGCCCGGATCTCGCCCGAATGCTCCGCGCCGCCGGCGCGAAAGTCGTTCACGACTGCGCCGATATGAACGGCGCGGTCCGCACCGCCAAATCGGTCGCGCAAGCGGGCGATATTGTGCTGCTCTCGACGGGATGCAAAAGCTACGACCAATTCATCAACTTCGAGCAGCGCGGCGACACGTTCACCCGCCTGGCCCGCGGCGGCTGACGAACAGCTCGTATCGCGGCCGCCTCGCCCGTCTCTTCACATCGCCTCGCGCCGCACTTGCGAACAATCTCCTCCCGCGCGACAACAACAACCCATGCCCCTGCTCGACTACGCCTCCCCCCAAGCCGCGCCACCGCGCTGGCGCCAAGCCCTTTATCACGCCCGCTTCGCCCTCCTCGCGCTTTACGTCGCGCTCGTCGCCGCCGCCATCGGCTTCTACCTCTGGCTCGGCACCGAAGTGCTCGCGATGGCGATCATCGCCCTGATCTTCCTCGGCGTACAAGGCGCCTTCCTTCTTGGGATGCCCGAATTGCGCTGGCCGCGGCCCACCCGCCGAAAACCGATGTGGCTCTCGATCGTCACCGGCGCCGCCCTCGCCGCGTTGCTCACCTTCGGCCTCTTCGCCACCATCGCCAGCGCCGCCAACGTCTGGGAAAAGCTGACCAACGCCGTCGGCGCGTACGTATTCTGGATCATCGCCGCGGCTTGGATGGTTTGGCTCTTCGTCTTCGGCGTCATCTTCGCGTCGCAATGGTTCGTCGGCTTCACGAAGCTGTACAAGCTGCTCGTCGCCGGCACCTGGCTCGAACTGCTCATCACGATTCCGGTCGACGTGCAGGTGCGCAAACGCACGACCTGCTACTGCGGCGAAGGGACGTTTTTCGCACTCATCCTCAGTTCGTCGGTCGCGATCTGGTCGTTCGGGCCTGGCCTCGCGCTCCTCTTCCTCACCCGGCGGCTGCAACGCGACGGCTATTTCGCCCTCTGCCGTAAGTGCGGGTCGAATCTGAGCGGCGTCGTGGCGCCGCGCTGCCCAACCTGTCAGGCGCGGATTCCGCGGAACGCGCGGTCCACCGCCTGATGATCCGCGCCCCCAGTTCACTTTGCCTCGGAAGCTAACCATCTATAATCGCCCCCATGCCCCGACACTCCCCCGAAGCGTCGCGCCGTTACCACGACCGCGTCGCCCGCCAGTACGACGCCATTTATGACGACCCCTATTGGCATTTCCACGACGAGCTCACCTGGCGGGCCATCAAGCCGCACGTCCCGCGCGACCTGTCGGCGCAATGCCTCGACCTCGGCTGCGGCACCGGCAAGTGGGGGCTCAAACTGCTTAAGAGCGGTTTCGCGACGACCTTCGTCGATCACGCCGCCGCCATGGTCGAACAGGCCCGCCGCAAGACCGAGGAGATGGGCCCCGCCAAGGCCAAGCGCGCCACGCTGGTCGTCGCCGACATCATCGACCTCGCCCCCCTGCCCCCCGACACGTTCTCGCTGACGCTGGCCATGGGCGACCCACTATCCATTTGCACCGACCCCCAGCGCGCCGCGTTCGAGATGAGCCGCGTCAGCAAGACCGGCGGCGTCGTCATCGCCACCGCCGACAACAAGCTCGCCGCCATCGACCATTACGTCGAGCGCGGCAATCTCGACGCATTGGAAGAATTCGTCAAGACCGGCCGCACGACATGGCTGACCGCCGAAGAGCGCGAACGCTTCGAGCTCACCACCTTCACCCCCGCCAGCCTGCGAAAACTGTTCGAAAAGGCCGGCTTCGAGGTCCTGGGCGTCATCGGCAAAACCATCATCCCCGTCCGCGACAACAAGCGCCTGCTCGAGCACGACAACGCCGTCGAGCGCCTGCTGAAACTCGAAGAAGACCTCGGCCGCGACCCCGCCGTCGCCGCCACCGCCGGACACCTTCAGATCACGGCCCGCAAACTCTAGTATTGACGTTCAATTCCCGAGGACCTTTATAATCGCCGCACCGACCGTCCTCGCTTACGCTCACCTCCGATGACCCTCTTCTGCCCCAAGTGCGGCCGCCCGATTCCCGTGGAAGACGCCAACCTCGCCACCGGCTTCGCCCGCTGCCGCGCCTGCAACAACCTCTTCAACTTCGCGCCCGCCCTGCCACCGACGCCGCCCGCGCGTATCCCGACGGCCGCCTCCACGCCCCTGCTTCCCATCTCCCGCCGCATGCGCATCGACGAGTTCGCCGGCACGCTCCGCATCCACTGGCGCTGGT
>Ga0207674_10007323_pt1 | contig 12854 bp, 14 predicted proteins | sample KBSCornC72_FD_184303 | JGI IMG/M metagenome (GOLD analysis project Ga0207674, IMG submission 184303) | Corn rhizosphere microbial communities from Kellogg Biological Station, Michigan, USA - KBS Corn C7-2 (SPAdes) (version 2) | ecosystem: Host-associated > Plants > Roots > Rhizosphere > Soil ... | reverse complement strand
ACACCACGTCGATCGCAAACTTCATGAAGAAGCTGTGGACGCCCTCGCAAGGCACGATCCAAAGCCCTTCACCGTCCGCCAGCCCCGTATGCTTCAGAAGCCCCTTGTTGCGGGTAGCGCTAGTGTCGGCGATGTCCGCCCGGTCGGCCAAAATCGTGTTTTTCGTCAGGTTGCGGACGCGCAGTTTCAAGCGCCCATTATAATAGAAGCATGGAGAAGGCCACATTTGGAGCAGGCTGTTTCTGGGGCGTGGAAGCCACGTTCCGGCGTTTGGCGGGCGTGAAATCGACGCAAGTCGGCTACGCCGGCGGCCAGCTAGACCACCCGACGTACGAAGACGTCTGCACCGACCGAACCGGCCACGCCGAAGTAGTCGAAGTGACGTTCGACCCCGCCGTAATCAGCTACCACGACCTGCTGGAGGTCTTCTGGAACAACCACAACCCGACCACGCTGAACCGCCAAGGCCCGGATGTAGGCGCGCAATACCGCAGCGCTATTTTCTTCCACTCCCCCGAACAAGAGTCGGAAGCCAAGTCCTCCCGCGAGTCCGCGCAGCAGCGTTTCCCCAAGCCGATCGTAACCGAGATCACCCCCGCGCAAACCTTCTGGCCCGCCGAAGACTATCATCAGCAATACCTAGAAAAACGCGGCCTAGCGCATTGTCATATATAAGGAGCAGAAAAATAGGGACGGAGCCTGATTTCGCCGGTGCCCGCCAACAAATCAGGCTCCGTCCCTATTTTTCTAACAAATGAAAATCGGTTTTGTAAGTCTAGGATGCCCCAAGAACCTCGTCGACACAGAGGTCATGATGGGCCAGCTCACCGCATCCGGCCACGAGTTGACGCCACACCCCTCCGATGCCGACATCATCGTAGTCAACACCTGCAGCTTCATCGACCCCGCCAAGCAAGAATCCGTCGATACCATCCTAGAAATGGCCGAGTACAAAAAATCCGGCCGAGCCCAAAAGCTGATCGTAGCCGGCTGCCTGGTAGAACGCCACCGTGGCGAAATCCAAAAGAACCTCCCCGAAGTCGACGCGGTCATCGGAACCAACGAACTGGAAAACATCACCGCACTCTGCGAAGGCGTCGAGCCCCGCGCCAACCCCTTAGACGCATACCTCTACCACGACCTAACCCCGCGCGTTCTGTCCACGCCCAAGCACTACGCGTACATCAAAATCGCCGAAGGCTGCGACCACCCCTGCACCTTCTGCGTGATCCCCCAGTATCGCGGCAACTTCCGCAGCCGGCGCTTCGAATCCGTGATCTCCGAAGCCACCCGCCTGTTCTCGCAAGGCGTCCGTGAGATCAACCTGATCGGCCAGGACACCACCTGCTACGGCGAAGACTTCGGACTCAAGGACGGACTGGCGCAACTCCTGGCCCGCCTCGCGCAAATCGAAACAGCGCAAGAAAAATGGGTGCGTTTCCTCTACGCGTACCCCAACAAAGTCACGCAGAAGTTGCTCGACACCATTGCCGAACATGATGCGCTAGTGAAGTACATCGACATGCCCTTGCAGCACGCGAGCGCCGCCGTGCTGAAGCGCATGAAGCGCGGAGCCAACGGCGACATCTTCCTCAAGCTGATCGAGCGCATCCGCAAAACCATTCCCGGCGTAGGCATCCGCACTAGCATGATCGTCGGCTTCCCCGGCGAAACCGATGCCGATTTCGACGAGCTCTGCCAATTCGTCCAAGCCGCGAAGTTCGACCGCCTGGGCGTGTTTTCCTATTCCGACGAAGACACCAGCAAGAGTTTCGAACTCGACGCCAAAGTGGACGCGCGCACCATTTATAACCGCAAGCGCCACCTGATGAGCCTGCAGCGCAAGATCTCCCGCGCCAAGAACCGCACGCTCATCGGCCAGGAATTCCAAGTGCTGGTGGAAGGCCCAACCGAAGATTCCGAATTGGTTTGGGAAGCGCGCCTCTCGACGCAAGCCCCCGACATCGACGGCGTGTGCTATATCTCGGACCCCGGCGAAAGCCCACTGCGCTCCGGCGACATCCGCACCATGCGCATCGTCGAAGCGCATGACTACGAACTCACCGGAGAATTAATCGATGTTCAAACGCAGCCCGGGAAGACGTTGTTTCAAATCGCCACACCTGCGCCGAGTCCCCGTTTCTCGTGAAGGTGAACAGCGTCGATGAAATGGGATCAACATCGGGTCGCCGAAATAAGGTTCTTGCATGAACAGGATGGTCCTTCCGAGCGACTGCTGAAAGAAAAACTTAGGGAAATGTTTCGCAAGAATAGGGCGGTAGAAAGGGCGTATCTCGCCATAGCCCAATTGGGAGAAGAAACCGGCGTAGTTTTGGGTTTGGCGGCGCGCTTCGGGCCTGAGGAAAAGATCGTGACGAAAGTTCAGACTGTGTTCGCGTCGGTATTCAATTCGAGCGAGCATCTTGATATTTTGTTTCTTACAGCCAAGCAAGAAACCGAGTTGACCCAAGTTTGTAAGCCCTTTTTCTCCGTTTAAGCAATGAAATGTCCCATCTGCGAAAAAGAAGTGAAGCTTGACGACCCTGAGATGCCGTTCTGCAGCGAGCGCTGCCGCTTGATCGACCTCGGCAACTGGGCATCGGAGAAGTACGTCATCCCCGGCCCGCTCGAATCCACCGGCCAAAACGAGGACGAAGATTGAGCGGCCTCGCGCGTCTGATCGCAGTATGGTTCGGGTGCGGCTACGCGCCGAAAGCCCCCGGCACCGCCGGATCGCTGGCAGCGCTCGCCATCGCCTGGGCGCTGCACACCTACGCTGGCGTCACAGCAATGGGAATGGGGTGGCTCGCGATACTGCTCGCGCTGCCCGGTATTTGGGCGTCCGACGTAGTGGCACGGGCGGGCGGCGGAAAAGATCCACAGATCGTGGTGGTGGATGAGGTCGTGGGCCAATGGATCACGCTCGCTGGCGCCACCGCGCTCAACTGGAAAAGCTGGCTGCTGGCCTTCGTCCTCTTCCGCCTATTCGATATTTGGAAGCCCCCGCCCGTGCGCCAGCTCGAGCGTCTCCCCGGCGGACTCGGCATTATAGCCGACGACGCCATGGCCGGCGTCTACGGCGCGCTTGTATTGTTCGCGGCCGGATGGTTCAATCTTTATTAGCAGTCCCATTGCCTCACTCGGTTTCTATGGCCTTTCGCAAATCCTCCGATCCCCGTCCGCAGATTCTGGAAGTGTCGCCCGCGGCGGCGATCCCAGGCGGTGAATTTCAAGTCCGCGGCAAGAATTTCGCCGGCTCCGGCCGCGCCTCCGTCACCATTGGAGCCGCGCCCGCGCCATTAGTCGTCGGCTCGGATTCCTACCTGATCGTGCGCGTGCCCGACAACGCCGTCGGCGGCCAGTTAGTGGTCAGCCAGAACGGCGACATCAGCACACCGCGCCCGTTGCAAGTGGGCGTGCAGATCGCCGACGGCCTGCATCCCATTGCGAACCCCGCCGTCGACAGCCACGGCAATATCTACGCCACCTTCAGCGGATCGCGCGGCCAGAAAACGCCCGTGTCGATTTTTCAGGTCGAAGCCACCACCGGCCAAACCGTTCCCTTTGTCAGCGAGCTGATGAACGCCAGCGGCCTGGCCATCGATCAGGACGACGTGCTCTACGCGTCCAGCCGCCAGGAAGGCAACATCTATCGCGTGTCATCGGCGGGCAACAGCGCGATTTACGTCGAAGGCATGGGTGTCGCCACCGGCATCGTTTTCGATCCCGAAGGCAATCTGTACGTCGGCGACCGCAGCGGAACGATTTTCAAGGTTAGCCGCCAGCGCCAGATTTACGTGTTCGCCACACTCGAATCGTCGATCTCGGCTTATCATCTGGCCTTCGGGCCCGACAAATATCTCTACGTCACCGGACCCACCACCTCCAGCTTCGATTGCGTCCACCGCATTTCTCCTGCGGGCGAAGTAGAAGTGTTTTATCGCGGCCTCGGCCGCCCGCAAGGCATGGCGTTCGACGCGCAAGACAACTTGTATGTCGCCGCATCCTTCGAAGGCCGCCGCGGCGTGGTGCGCATCACGCCCGATAAGCAAGCCGAATTGTTCCTCTCCGGCCCCGGCATCGTCGGACTCGCGTTTGCTCCCGGACGGGATCTGGTGCTCGCCACCAGCGGTGCACTCTACCGCGTCCACGTGGATATTGACGGACGGCGCTCCGCGTAATGGCCGACGCGGAAATCATAGCGGTCGGCTCAGAATTGCTGACCCCCAACCGCATCGATACCAACTCCCTGTGGCTCACCGATCAATTGAACGGCCTAGGCGTCGAAGTCCGCCGCAAAGTTGTCGTAGGCGACGATCGCGAATTGCTGTCCGCCGTGATACGCCAGTCTTTGAAACAGGTAAGCATCGTAATCCTGAGCGGCGGATTGGGCCCCACCGAGGACGACGTCACCCGCGAAGCTGTCGCCGAAGCGCTAGGCCGCCCTCTCGTGTTCCACCAGGACTTGCTCGACGCGCTAAATGAACGCTTCCAGCGCCTGAATCGCAAAATGGCCGATAACAATCGCCGTCAGACCTTTGTCGTCGAGGGCGCCGAACCCTTGCCCAACGGCCGTGGTACCGCCGCCGGTCAATGGATTGAAGACGGCAACAAAGTAGTGATGCTGCTCCCCGGTCCGCCGCACGAACTGCAAGCCATGTTCACCGGCGAATGCCTGTCGCGCCTGCAAAAGAAATTGCCGGCGCAAGTCATTCGCACTCGTTTTTATCGCGTGGCCGGGATGGGCGAGTCCGATTTGGATCAACTGATTTCGCCCGTATACAAACCTTACGCGAACCCAGCCACAACCATTCTCGCCGGCGCCGGCGATATCCAGATTCACCTGCGCGCCCGTGCCGATACCGAGGCGGAGGCCGAAGCGCTGCTCACCGCCGTCGGTCCTCCCATCGAAGAATTGTTAGGCGACCGCATCTACTCGCGCAACGGAGCGAATATCGAAACCGTGATCGGCGAGCAACTGCGCGCGCGCCAAGCAACTCTAAGCGTCGCCGAAAGCTGCACCGGCGGCCTGCTGGGAGATCGCATCACTTCAGTCGCCGGTAGCTCCGATTATTTCGTCGGCGGATTTCTCACGTATTCGGATGCCATGAAGACGCATCTGCTCGGCGTCGATCCAGACCTGCTCGCGCGCCACACCTCCGTCAGCGAGGAATGCGCCAAGGCCATGGCCGAAGGTGCTCGCGAGCGCACCGGCTCCACCTACGCCGTCTCCGTCACGGGAGAAGCAGGCCCCGAAAGCCAGTCCGGCGCTCCCATCGGCACCGTCATCATCGGCTTCGCCGCAGCAGACGCCGAAGCGCAAGCCAAGCGCTACGTCCTCTTCGGCGACCGCAACGGCGTCCGCGCCCGCGCCGCGCAATGGGCGCTCGACGATCTCCGCCGCAGACTGCACTAAGCTTTTCGAGTACAATCGGGGCGTATGCAAGGAAACCCTAAAGTCATCGCCCTTCTCAACGACGCGCTCGCCGACGAACTCATGGCCATCAATCAGTATTTTCTGCACAGCGAAATGTGTGAGAACTGGCACTATCACAAGCTTTCGAACTTCATCAAGAAACAATCCATCGATGAAATGAAGCACGCCGAGGCGCTGATCGAACGCATCCTGTTCCTCGACGGCACGCCCAATCTCACCAAGCCCATGAAGCTTTCCATCGGACAATCCGTCAAGGAACAACTGGCGGGTGATATGAAGCTCGAAGTGGCCGCCGTTGCGATGTATAACGAGTTCAGCAAGCTCGCGCGTGAAGAAGGCGACAACGTCTCGCGCGAACTGTTCGACCGTCTGCTCAAAGACGAAGAGGTCCACCTCGATTGGTTGGAAGCTCAGATGCACCAGATCAAGGAACTGGGCTACGAACGCTACCTGTCGCAGCAGATCGAAGGGTAACGCCGCGCGGCCGCGCTTTATTTGGAAACTTCTTTCGATCGAGCGCCATCTGCTAAACTGGAGAACCAGCTTAAACCTTGGTGTCTGTGCGTGTGGGCGCGCGAATTTTGCGGTCCCCTTCCAGCCCAACATCTGAACTGAATGAGGAACTCGTGACGTCAAGTTTGAAGACTGTCTTACTTTGCCTGCTGCTGGCAGGGACCGCCGGCTGGGCTCAAAACCAAACTCCAGCGCCCGGCCAGGCCCCGGACCAGACGGTGCCGCCGCCCACCGCGCCCACCGTTGCCACGCCCACTGCCACCCTGCCGCCGCCGCGAGAGGTTTCTTCGACCGTCAATACCGGAACCGGATTATCCATTGAGCCGTTTTATTGGCTCACGCGAGGCTCGGCTCCCCTGGTGCGCGCGGGCGAGGCCAATGTCACCGGCGTCCCCGGTGAATTTCAATACCAGAGCAAGCCTTACAGCGCCATCGGCGTTCGCTTGAATATTCCGGTGTCGAAGAACGGGACCCTGCGCGGTTCCTATTTCCAGACCCAGAGTACTGGATTCGGCGTGGCCTCGCAGAATCTGAATTTGTTCGGACAATCCGTTACCAGCGGCGATTTTCTCGCCACGCGCTATCGCGTCGAAGCCTTCAAGTTGTCCTACGACTACCTGACTTACTTCTGGAAACGCGGGAACGGCGAAATCCGCCTGAAGACGTTGTGGGAAGTCCAGCGCATCAGCGTGTCCAATGAAATCGACGACTTTCAGCTCGATTCCAGTGGGAACCTGGTGAACATTCAACCCGCCACTGCCACCAAAGCGTTCATCTACCCCACCTTCGGCCTGGGGATCGAACACACGCTCTCTTCCCACTTCCGCTGGGAAGCCCGTGCCTCCGGTTTCGCGCTGCCGCACAAGCAGGTGCTAGGGGATCTGGAAGCCTCGATTTCGTATCGGTTGAAGCATTTCGAATTACTGGCCGGCGGGAGATACTTGCATTACAAGACCAATCCGCAAGCAGACCAGTACATCATCGGTAGCTTGTGGGGACCTTATGTGGGCCTGCGCTACTACTGGAAAAAACAGTAATTTAGCGCCCGCGCCAGCGTCGCACAAGCCTGCGCCACCAGCCTTCCGTCTCCTTGGGTTGACTGGTTTGGTTCGACACCGTGGCCACCGCGGCCGCACCCGGCGACGCTTCCTGCCGCGCCACGGCGGTTTTCGAAATCAAGCGTACGTGATATCCGCTGAAGCCGTAAGTGCGCTTGTAAAGCGCGCTGTCCTTATCCTGCACGATCAGCGAGAATCCCTTCTCCGGAGCGCCGCCCACTTTCTTGTCGGCGGGCACCTCGACCAGTTCCACGGGAAAAAAGCCAGTCACGTTGCGCTCGATAAAAGCAGTCTCATAACGATGCCGGCTTTTGCTCCACACGAACACGCGGAAGCTGTCGAACTCGGCCGTCTTGAGGCTAGTAGCCGCGGTGGTCCACAGCCAGTTGTGCTTCACTTGGTCTCCGTCCTGCACGTCGCCGATCGACAAATACGCGGTGATGCGATTGCCTTCTGCATATTGCGCCACGTCGTCGGGCACCGACATGTACAACATGCGCGCCAGCACCCAGCCCGCCGTGCCGTCTTTGGTGCGGACCAGATTCCAGTCGTCGAGCGGCGGCGGCGGCGGCGCTTCCGGCGCTTCGTAATCCGGCAGATCGCTGGCGCGCGGGCGCGATATTTTTTCCCAATCGGCGGGCGGCGCCGGAGGAGCAGGCGGCGGCAACAGCATCGCCGCGGCTTTCTTCGATTCTTTCGGCTTGGTCGCCTTGGGAACCGCTACGGCCTTGGCCAGCGCCGCCGCTTTCGGCCGCGCTGCCACACGGGGAGTCGCGCGATGGGCCAGCACTTCCACCGACCCGCCTTCCGGAATCTGATGGAAGCTGGGCGACGACCGGTTCGGCTCGCTGTGCATATTCAGCGCCTCGAAAACCGTGGCCGCGCCTTGCGAAGGCAGCTTGCCGGCGTCATCCGCCAGTTTGCGCAAATCGTCCATCTGCTGCGCGCTCAGCAGCAGGTTCGCATCCACCCAGCCTTCGATGCCGTCGACAGTGCGCACCCGCACCAGGCGGCGGCGGACTTCGATGATATCCAAGCGGTCTCCATGCTTCACCTCGGTGACGCCAGGAGATTTCGCGGCCAGATCCTGCCGCAGATTCATGGTCACCGGACCCACGTAGGCGATGCCGATCGACGGCAGTTCGGAAGCACTCTGACTGTTCGCGCTGCGCTTTGACGAATGGCAAGAGGCCATAGCGAGAGCACCGCAGATTAGAAGCAACAGCGCGGCGTGACGCGGGCCGAAAAATCGGGGAATGACCACAGACGTTCTGAACGTTAGTCTAACAGTATGGACCCAACTTCATCCACGAAGCCCTCAACCGATTACTATTGCCCGCGCTGCCAGCAGCCGGTGAGCGATCCACTGGCTTGCGGCGATTGCGCGTCGCTGATCTGCCGCCGCTGCGGAACGCCGCTCGAACGCGTAGACGAATTGGGGATCGGTTAAAATCCAACAATGACTCCTCAATTGCAAACACCTCCACCGCACGTAGGCGTTCTCCAGCTCATCATGGCGCGGCGGGTGGGAACTATTATTTCGGTGCTGGCGAAACTCGGCATAGCCGATCATCTGGAAGCCGGCCCCAAGACCGCTGAAGAACTGTCCGGCCCGGTGGGCGCGAACGCGGACGCGCTCTACCGCTTTCTGCGGGCCGCCGCCAGCGTGGGTCTAACGGCGGAAGGCGCGGACGGAAAGTTTTCCCAAACACCGATGTCGGATGTGCTGCGTAGCAACGCTCAGCCCAGCCTGCGGGGTTTTGCGATCATGGGCGGTCTGGAGCTGCTCACGCGCACCTGGGATCACTTGGAGTACAGCGTCCGCACCGGCAAGACCGCCGCCGATGCCATCTACGGCAAACCCATCTTCCAATACTTCCAGGAGAATCCGGAAGCGGCGCAGATCTTTAATGACGGCATGACGGCGGTTTCCACCATCGACAGCCCTCCCGTGGCCGACGCGTACGCGTTTGAAGGCATCCATTCGCTGGTGGACGTGGCCGGTGGTCACGGGCTGTTACTGGCGACCATCCTGCAGCGCCATCCGCAAATGAAGGGCACACTCTATGAAATGCCATCCGTCATTGCAGGAGCTCATCAGGGCCCGCTTGCTCCCGTGATGGATCGTTGCACGCTGCTCGCGGGCGACATGTTCACGTCCATGCCGGCGGGTCACGACGCCTACATCATGAAGCACATCATTCACGATTGGCCGGATGAAATCTGCGTGAAGATTCTTAGTGGCTGCCGCAAAGGTGTGAACCCCGGCGGCAAACTACTGGTGGCGGACAGCGTGATCAAACCCGGTAACGATCCGGACTTCGGCAAGATTCTGGATCTCGAAATGCTACTCTTGCCCGGAGGCCGCGAGCGCACAGAGCAACAGTTCCGCGAGCTGTTTGCAGCGTCGGGCTGGCGGTTGACCCGCATCATCCCGACGGCATCTCCGGTGTCGATCGTCGAAGGCGTTCCGGCCTAGCTTTATTTGGCCGCTTTGCTGAAATCAGCCGCTTGACGCGCGGAGCCGGTGAGCTCGACGATGTGCATCCCGGTATTCGCGCGGTCGACGGCGTAAACGTAGCCGCGGTCGTCGACATCGACATTGTTGGTCTGAATCGCGACTTTGCAGTTCTGATTCGCGCCTTCGCCAATGCAGCGTTTGTCGGTTTTGTCGGTGATGGCTGGAATGTAGTAGCCGATTTCCTTGGGCTTGTAAGGATCGCGGATATCGACCGCGCGCACGCCCGCGTTGAAATGCGCCACGAACACCACGCGATTGGCGTAGACCGGCGTCAGGTTCTCATTGGTCGAGTGCGTTCCAAAGCGTCCTCCGGCGGAACAGAAGTTGCCGCTGTCCTCCGGCACTGTCCACGTCGACACGCCGATGGGTTTCGATTCGGTGGTGACGTCGAAGATCCGGCCCATCTGGCGGCTCTCGTTACATTCGTTGGGAGTGGTCTCGCCGATCAGCAGAATGAAATCTTTCACCTTGCTGAACTTTTGATTGGCGAACTCGGAGAGCGGCATGTGCAGCATCGGAACGATATTATGCGCGCCCATATCGTCGGGCAAGTCGACGCGCGAGATGATGGGATACTTCAGGTTCTCCTCAGTCGGCTCCTTGGGTCCGTTCAATAATTTTTCGCGATCCACAATTTCGACTACGCCGTTGCGCGCGTTGTCGTAGGCCAGGTACACGCGATTGCCTTTCGGCCCGGTGGAGAAAGCCCCATGTAGGCCGCCCGGCGTGGGGCCTTTGGCTCCCGGCTCTTGTCCCGGCAAACCGAAATTGCGAATGAACACGGGCTTCGCCGGGTCGCTCAGATCGTAAATCTGCATCATGCGTGGCGTGCGCCAGCCCACCGGGCCGGAGACCAGATAGGCAATGCCGGTATCGCATTCCCACCAGTTCTTATGCGTGTCGCGCAGGCCACTGACCACCACCGTGATGCGGTTGGGTTTGGCCGGATCGGTGACATCCCAGATTTCGTGCGCGCTGTTGCCGAAATCGCGCAGCAGATAAAATTTGCCCTTGCCGCCATGCGGCAGGTCGTTGCCGCTGCACACGCGCACCATAGACGCGCCGCCGATTTCTCCGGCGCGGTCTTTGGGCTCGCCCGGAATGTGGATCAAATATTTGGGACGCTTGGGATCGGTCACGTCCACGATGGAAGTGCCGTTGGGCTCCATCTTGCCGGTCTGCGGGTTCATCGCTTCGCCGCCGTGATGGCCGATGTAAGCGATCCAACGGTCGCCCTGCTTCTGGACGATGGGTTGATACGCGCTGCGCGATTGCAGGTCGTTGTAACCCACCAAGTCCATGTTGCTGGCGCGTGGCGTGCGCTGCGCCGCCGTGGGCGGAGTCAACGTTTCCGCGGACAGAAGACCGCTAAGCGCAAAGCCGAGTGCAAACCATCCCCAACCTTTTGACATGGCGGTCCTCATTTTCTTTACGGCGCTAGCGAAGCTGCGTACGCCGAAAGCACCAGCAGTTCTTCTTCGCTCAGATTCGCGACCACCGGCTTCATGAGCCCGGTCCACAAGCCCTTGCGAGCGCCCTGCTGCATGTCGTACATCTGCCGCATCAGGTAGCTGGGCGAACGGCCCGCGATCGACGGCACCGGTCCGATGCCTTTCAGGTCCGCTCCGTGGCACACGGCGCACTGTTTGGTTTTCGCTAGAGCTTCACCCTTTTTGAGGCTCCCCATCGGCGCATAGGCGATGAAGCCGGAGCGCGGGTCGCGCAGCACTTCGGTAGCTTCGGCATTCACCGGCACTTCGATGATGCGCTGGCCCAGCGGCTCTTTCTCGTTGCCTTCGAGCGCGAGGAACAACCCGCCCTGAATGCGCGTCTTCGGCGCTGTTTTCGATTCCACGACTTTGATCCACGGCGTGGTCCACTTGATCGCGCCAAAGTATTCGGCGGCTTGTTTGATTTCGTCTTCCGTCATCCCCTTGGCGATGGCGATCATGGCGTTGGTGTTGGCCTTGCGCGGCTCCGCGCTCTTGCGATTGCCGTTTCTGAAGTCCATCATCTGCTGGATGAAGTACGCGTTATTTAATCCGCTCACCCCGGCGTTTTCCGCACGGCCCTTGCCGTTCGGGTAGTGGCACAGCGAGCAGGCACGCACCTCAGGCCGCTTTCCGTGAGCCACGATATCGGGCATTTGCGGATGATCTTCGGGATACCAGTCGGCGGGTCCGAAGCCGTTGGCGATCTGCGCGCGCGTAAATTCCAGGTTATTGCCGGGAAGATGGCGCGGCGTGGTGTCGGGCGCGGGTGCAGCTGCGGGGGCGGCCGCTGGAGCAGCTGGCGCCGCGGGTCCCGGAGGGAAACCGTAAGCCCATCCCGGAGGTCCTTCGGCGAAACACAGCGCCGCCGACGCAACCAACGTAACTCCCGCAATTACAATTCCCCTCACGCTTTTCATAGCTGCTCCTTTTTCGGGCATGAATATTTTTCGATTACTTGTTACTGTGCGCCAGCTTGCTGCACGCCATCTCGGCGCCGGATGGATCGATCGCGCCGCTGCCTTCTTCGATGTGCACGATCTTACCCTCTTTGTCGATCACGAAAGTGGTGCGGTTGGCCATGCCCAGATTGGGCAGCAGCACGCCGTAATCCGCCATGACCTTGCGGTTAGCAAAATCGCTGAGAATCGGGAAGCTGACGTTCAACTGCTTGGCAAACTCTTTTTGCGAAGGCGTGTTATCGCCACTCACACCGAAGATTTTCGTGGAGGCTCCTTCGAACTTGCTCATGCTGGCCTGGTAGCCGAGCATTTCTTTGGTGCAGCCGCCGGTGAACGCGGCCGGGAAAAACGCCAGCACCACCGGAGCCTTGCCGCGGAAACTCGACAGCGTTACTTTGTCGCCGGTGGTCGCGGGCAGCGTGAAATCGGGAGCCATATCGCCGACCTTTAAGTTGGTATGCGGCGGCGTCACGGCGTTCTGCTGCGCGAACGAGGACGCGGCGAGCAGCGTTCCTAGAAGTGCGATGGTGAATGGCCTGATCATAAGTGGTTCTCCAGTCTGCCGTAGATTATCACTTGCCAGGGGGCCCCGCAAGGCCCTTTGAGCAGGCTTATTGACTCACCAGCTTGAACTTCTGAATCCTTCTGCCGCGATTTTCCGCGACGTAAACGTTGCCCTTGGAGTCGACGGCGATGCCGTGCGGCTGGTCGAATTCGCCCGGAAAATGCCCGGAACGGCCGAAGCTCGAAAGGATGTTGCCCGACTCGCGATCCATCACTTCGATAAGCCCGCTGTTCTGGTTGATCAGATACATAAAGCGCTGATTGGCATCGCGCGAGAGATCCAGCGACACGGCCGCGCCCCCGCTCTCT
>Ga0207674_10007321_pt1 | contig 12855 bp, 5 predicted proteins | sample KBSCornC72_FD_184303 | JGI IMG/M metagenome (GOLD analysis project Ga0207674, IMG submission 184303) | Corn rhizosphere microbial communities from Kellogg Biological Station, Michigan, USA - KBS Corn C7-2 (SPAdes) (version 2) | ecosystem: Host-associated > Plants > Roots > Rhizosphere > Soil ... | reverse complement strand
CTTGGAGGATTTGCAAGGGGGGGTGGGGAATGTTGAGATTTCAGCGCGTTCGGTCGTGAATTTTCAGAATTGTGGATGTCAGTGAAAGAACTCAAGCGGCGTTAAAAGTTTTGGCGCTTATTGGAAGGATCGTCTGATGCAAGTGCGCGAAGTGCGTGATTTTTCGAAGATTGGCGACGCAATGCCAATCCCCAACCTCATTCATGTACAGTTGTCGGCTTATCAGCGCTTTCTGCAAAAGGATACCGACCCCGCCAAGCGTAAAAACGAGGGGTTGGAGACGCTGCTGCGGGAAGTGTTCCCGATCGAGAGCTACGACCAGAACCTGAAGCTGGAGTACGTCTCGTACGACCTCTCGGAGCCGCGGTACACCACCGACGAGTGCCGGGCGCTGCGGTTGACGTACGGAATGCCGTTCCGCATCCAGGTCAAGCTCCACCGCAAGGATAAGGACGAGGTGATGGAAGACTCCATTTACCTCGGTGAAGTCCCGATCATGATCGGGGGCGGGGAGTTCATCATCAACGGCGCCGAGCGCGTGATCGTGAACCAGCTCCACCGCTCGCCGGGCGTGGACTTCCTGGTGGAAGTGCAGGAGGGCGACCGCCCGCTGCACGGCTGCCGCATCATCCCCGAGCGTGGCTCGTGGATCGAGTGCTCGGTGACCAAGAAGGACGCGTTGGCCGTCCGCATCGACCAGAGCAGCAAGATTCCCGCGACGACCTTCCTGCGGGCGCTCGACAAGAAGTATTCCAGCGCCGAGCAGATCATCAACGAGTTCTACTCGACGGAGAACGTCAAGCTGAAGGATCTGCAGGCGACCTATTACAGCGCCTCCACGATTGTGGACACCGAAAGCGGCGAAGAATTGGTCAAGGCCGGCGCGCAGATCGGCGAAAACCTCGCCAAGATCCAGGCGAGCTCACTCAAGAGCATCCCGGTCGTCACCAAGGTCAGCGATCCGCTCATTCTCAACACGCTGGCCGAAGACACAGCCGAAAGCCACGAAGCGGCGCTGATGAAGATCTACGCCCGTCTCCGGCCGGGCAACCCGCCCGCGCTGGACAAGGCGCAGACGCTCTTCCAGGAAAAGTTCTTCGATGAGAATCGTTATCGCCTCGGCCGGGTCGGCCGCTTCCGCATTAACCGCAAGTTCGACCAGGACGTCTCGGAAACCGAGATGACGCTCCGGAGCGAAGATCTCGTCAATTCGCTGAAGTACATGTTCAAGCTGCGTAGCGGCGAAGGGTACGTGGACGACATCGACCACCTGGGCAACCGCCGCCTGCGCACGATCGACGAGCTGGCCGCCGAAGAACTGCGCAAGGGGTTCCTCAAGCTTCGCCGCACGGTGCAGGAGCGGATGAGCCTGAAGGACCCGAACGAGCTGGGCAAGGTGTCCGAGCTGGTGAACTCCAAGAGCATCAGCAGCGCGATCGACTTCTTCTTTGGCCGGGGCGAACTTTCGCAGGTCGTGGACCAGACCAACCCGCTGTCGCAGCTCACGCACGAGCGGCGTCTGTCGGCGCTCGGGCCGGGCGGTTTGAACCGCAAGCGCGCGGGCTTCGAAGTCCGCGACGTGCACATTTCGCACTACGGCCGAATCTGCCCGATCGAGACGCCCGAAGGCACCAACATCGGCCTGATCGCGTCGCTGTCGATCTACAGCGACATCGACGAATACGGCTTCCTCGTCACGCCGTACCGCGTGGTGAAGGAAGGAAAGGTCAACGGCCACAACAAGTACCTGCGGGCCGACGAGGAGATGAAGTCCGTCCTCGCGCCGCCGGACGCGGTGAATAAGGAGGGCGACCTGAAGAAGGGCATGATCCTCGCCCGCGTGGAAGGGGACCTGGCGACGGTCGCCAGCAAGGACGTGCAGTACATCGACATCAGCCCGCGGCAGACGGTCTCCGTCTCGGCGGCGCTGATCCCGTTCCTCGAGCACGACGATGCGAACCGCGCCTTGATGGGTTCGAACATGCAGCGGCAGGCGGTGCCGCTCCTGCGGACGGATCCCCCCGTCTGCGGCACCGGCATGGAACGCCCGGTCGCGCAGAACTCGGGCATGGTGATCCGGGCCGAGCGTGCGGGCGTCGTCACGTACGTCGACTCGATGCGTATCCTGATCGACAACGCGGACGAATACGTCCTGCGGAAGTTCGTCGGGCTGAACGAGCGCACCTGTCTCAACCAGAAGCCCATCATCAAGAAGGGCCAGCGGGTCAAGAAGGGGCAGATCCTGGCGGACGGCGCCGCGACGCACCAGGGCGAGCTGGCGCTGGGGCGCAACGTGCTCGTCGCGTTCATGACCTTCGACGGCTACAACTTCGAAGACGCGATCGTCATCAGCCAGCGGCTGGTGAAGGACGACACGTTCACCTCGATCCACATCGAGGAGTACGACGTCGAGATCCGCGAGACCAAGCTGGGCCGCGAGGAGTTCACCCGCGACATTCCGAACGTGAGCGAGCGTGCCCTGGCGAACCTGGACGAGAGCGGGATCGTCCGCATCGGGACGCGGGTCGGCCCCGGCGACATCCTGGTCGGCAAGGTGGCGCCCAAGTCCAAGAGCGAGCTGACGCCGGAAGAAAAGCTGCTGCACGCGATCTTCGGCCGGGCGGGAGAGGACGTGAAGAACGACTCACTGGAAATGCCCGCCGGCGAAGAGGGCGTGGTCATCAACACGCAGCGGTTCAGCCGCCGGATGCACATGACCGACGAGCAGAAGAAGCAGCTCAAGAAGGACATCGACAAGTACGAAAAGGACATGAACCTTCGTGCGATCGAGATCTTCAAGCAGATGATCGGCGAGATCAACGAGGTGACGGGTCAGCAGATGGTCGATCCGAACACCCGCCAGAAGGTGGGTCAGTCCGAGATCACGGACGTGATCATGGAGCAGATCGAGAACTTCAGCGTGGACTGGGTGAAGGGCTCGAAGGAGTCGCGCGAGCAGTCGGAAAACACGTACACGCGGTTTTGGCCGCGCGTGCAGGCCGTGCTGAAGGAGAAGGTCCGCCGCGCCGAGCACATGAAGCGTGGCGACGAGCTTCCGAGCGGCGTGTTGGAAATGGTGAAGGTGTACGTGTCGACGAAGCGGCAGTTGTCGGTCGGTGACAAGATGGCCGGCCGCCACGGGAACAAGGGGGTCATCGCCCGCATCGTTCCCGAGGAGGACATGCCGTTCCTGGAAGACGGGACGCCGGTGGACATCATGCTGAACCCGCTGGGCGTGCCGTCGCGTATGAACGTCGGTCAGATCCTGGAGACGCACCTGGGCTGGGCGATGATGGTGCTCGGGCAGCAGGCGGTGACGCCGGTGTTCGACGGCGCCACGGAGGATCAGATTCACGCGGCGGTCGAAGAGGCGAACAAGGCCGTGAAGGAACGGCGCAAGGAGCGCAAGAGCAAGGGCACGACGCTTCGTGATCGCGAGCTGGACGTTCAGATGCCGTACGGCGGCAAGGCGCAGTTGCACGACGGCCGCACCGGCGAGCCGTTCGAGCAGCGGACGACGGTGGGCTACATCTACATGATGAAGCTGCACCACCTGGTGGACGACAAGATTCACGCCCGCGCGACCGGCCCGTATTCGCTGATCACGCAGCAGCCCCTGGGCGGCAAGGCCCGCACGGGCGGCCAGCGGTTCGGTGAAATGGAAGTGTGGGGCCTGGAAGCGTACGGCGCGGCGTACATCCTGCAGGAACTGCTCACGGTCAAGTCGGACGACGTCGAAGGGCGTACGAAGATTTACGAGAGCATGGTGAAGGGCACGAACACGCTCGAGGCGGGCACGCCGGTCTCGTTCGACGTGCTCTGTAACGAAATCCGCGGGCTGGGTTTGAATATTCAGCTTGAGAAGAAGAAAGGCGCGGTCGGTCAAGAGGACGAGGACATGATGTGAGCGAGGACCGCCCCATGATGCGGACCATCCGCGAATTCCTCGAAGCGGACCCATTCGTCCCGTTCACGATTGTTTTGACGAGTGGCGATCGATTCGTAATTGAGAATCCGGGCCTCTTGACTATCGAGAAGGATCATTTCGCGTATTACATACCGCGTTCGGACGGACGGGCGTATGTGCGATTGAACCAGATCGTGTTTCTTCAGACTAGTTAGCGTCTCTTGTGGAGCGCGTCATGGCAATGAGTCAATTGGAACAAGTGCGGCAGATGAAATTCCGCCATCCATTTGTCGCATTCCGGATTTTCGCGACCGGCGGTTGTGAGTATTTCGTGGAAGATCGCCTTCAGTTTGCGGTCGGGTTGACTGAGATGCTCTACGCCGATCGTAAAAAAGGCGGCTTCGTGAGGTTGACGGCGGACAACATCGTCGGCATTGAAGAAATGAAGGAGAAACCCGCCGCGTGAACGGAGACCGATGGCTAGTCCTCGGTTGCTTCGCGATCGGGTTCGTCGCCGTGTTAGGAGTGATGTGGTTTTTCGACACGTTAATCAAGCGGTCCCAAGGAAAGTTGCCATCGCAAGTACAACGCGGATTTGAAGTGAAGAATCTGAACCCGGCCGAGACCGAACGGCAGGCCGGGGCTGAAACGAATAAGAGCGAAGATTAGGCCACCGGCGCCCACGCCGGTGCTGAATTGAAAGGCGATCATGGCTGAAACCGTTTACGATCGGATTAATGACTACGGTTCGGTTCGCATCCAACTGGCGAGCCCGAACGACATTCGTTCGTGGTCCTTCGGCGAAGTGAAGAAGCCGGAGACGATCAATTACCGGACGTACCGCGCCGAAAAGGACGGCCTGTTCTGCGAGCGCATCTTCGGGCCCGAGCGCGACTGGGAATGCTCGTGCGGCAAGTACAAGGGCACGAAGTACAAGGGGATCATCTGCGACCGGTGCGGCGTGAAGGTCACGCACAGCCGGGTCCGCCGCAAGCGCATGGGGCACATCAACCTGGCGGCCCCGATCGTCCACATCTGGTTCTTCAAGGCGCTGCCGTCGCGCCTGGGGGCGATGCTGGACATGAAGACCAGCGACATCGAAAAGGTGATCTACTTCCAGGATTACGTCATCACCGACCCGGGCAAGGCCCCCCTGAAGAAGAAGCAGATCCTCACGGAGGACGAGTACCGCGTCGCCTACGAGAAGTACGGCGACGAATTCGAAGCCGAGATGGGCGCCGAAGCGGTCAAGAAGCTTCTCGGTCTGCTCGACCTCAACGCCGAGCAGCAGAAGATCCGCGCCGACATCGAGAAGACCAACAGCAAGCAGAAGATCAAGGACCTGACCAAGCGGCTCAAGATGATCGAGGCCGTTCGCGGCTCGGAGAACAAGGCCGAGTGGATGGTCATGGACGTGATCCCGGTGATCCCGCCGGACCTGCGGCCGCTGGTGCTGCTCGAGAGCGGCAACTTCGCGACGTCGGACCTCAACGACCTCTACCGCCGCATCATCAACCGTAACAATCGTCTGAAGAAGCTGGTGGACCTGAACGCGCCCGAAGTCATCATCCGCAACGAAAAGCGGATGCTCCAGCAGGCCGTGGACGCGCTGTTCGACAACGGCCGGTGCCGCCGCCCGGTGCTGGGCTCGTCCAACCGCCCGCTGAAGTCGCTGACCGACATGATCAAGGGCAAGCAGGGGCGCTTCCGCGAAAACCTGCTGGGCAAGCGCGTGGACTACTCCGCGCGCTCGGTCATCGTCGTCGGGCCGGAGCTCAAGCTGCACCAGTGCGGCCTGCCGAAGAAGATCGCGCTCGAGCTTTACCAGCCGTTCATCATCCGCAAGCTCAAGGAGCACGGCCTGGCGGACACGATCAAGTCGGCCAAGAAGATGCTGGAGCGGCGTGACCCGGAGGTGTGGGACATCCTCGAAGAGGTGATCTACCAGCACCCGGTCATGCTCAACCGCGCCCCGACGCTCCACCGCATGGGCATCCAGGCGTTCGAGCCGGTGCTGGTCGAAGGCAACGCGATCAAGATCCACCCGCTGGTGTGTAAGGGCTTCAACGCGGACTTCGACGGCGACCAGATGGCCGTCCACCTCCCGCTGTCGATCGAGGCGCAGACCGAGGCGCACGTGCTGATGCTGGCGCCGAACAACATCTTCTCGCCCGCCAACGGCAGCCCGATCATCTCGCCGTCGCAGGACATCGTGCTCGGGACGTTCTACATCACGTCCGACCGCGAGGGGGACAAGGGCGAGTTCAAGATCTTCAACAGCCCGCAGGAGGCGTTCGTCGCCTACGAGCTGGGCAAGATCGCCATGCACTCGCGCGTGTTCGTCCGCCTGCACAATCGCACGCACGTGGTCCCCGACGACAAGTCCGGCCCGCAGGCGATCGAAGACCTGGCGTGGAAGCAGTTCGAAGAGCACCGCAAGCGCCTGAACCCCGAGCACGTCGTGCAGCCCGTCCGCCCCACCGGCGACGGCAAGAAGGTCAAAGGCTTTAAGAGCAACGTCATCCTCACGACCGTGGGCCGCTGCATCTTTAATGACGTGCTGCCCCGGTCCATGCCGTTTTACAACTACGCGTTAACCAGCAAGGGCGCCAGCCGCGTGATCGCCGACACCTACGCCGTGCTCGGCCGCCCGGCGACGATCGACCTGCTGGACAACATGAAGGCGCTGGGGTTCAAGCGTTCGACGCTGGCCGGCCTGTCGTTCGGTGTGACCGACATCCGCGCCCCCGAATCCAAGGAGCGCATCCTCGACGAAGGCCAGAAGAAGGCCGACCGGATCGAGAAGTCGTTCCGCCAGGGCGCCATCACCGACCAGGAACGGTACGCGCAGCTCATCGACGTCTGGGGCCACGCCCGCAAGCAGGTCACCGACGACCTGATGGCCGGCATTCAAGCCGACTTCCGCGACGCCGAGGGCAAGCCGGTGAGCAAGGAAGAGGCGGTCAAGCAGAAGTACCTCAAGTACCTGAACCCGATCGCGATGATGGCGATCTCCGGCGCCCGCGGTAACGTCGACCAGATCCGCCAGCTCGGCGGGATGCGCGGCCTGATGGCCAAGCCGTCGGGTGAGATCATCGAAACGCCGATCAAGTCGAACTTCCGCGAAGGCCTGTCGGTGCTCGAGTACTTCAGCTCGACCCACGGCGCGCGTAAGGGCCTGGCGGACACTGCCCTGAAGACCGCCGACTCGGGTTACCTCACCCGCAAGCTCGCGGACGTGGCGCAGAACGTGATCGTCAGCCAGAACGACTGCGGTACGGTCAGCGGCGTCACCAAGACGACGATCTACAAGGGCGAACAGGTCGAAGTCGAGCTCAAGGACATGATCGTCGGGCGGGCGGCGCGCGACACGATCCGCAATCCGATCACCGACGAGACGATCGTCGAGGAAAACCAGATCATCACCAACGAGATCGCCGACAAGCTGAAGGAGCTCAAGCTCGAGGCCTTGCGCGTCCGCAGCCCGCTGACGTGCGAATCGGCCCGCGGCGTGTGCGCGCTGTGCTACGGCGTGGACATGTCGACCAACCGCATGGTCGAAGAGGGCCTGGCGACGGGCATCATCGCGGCCCAGTCGATCGGGGAACCGGGCACGCAGCTCACGATGCGTACGTTTCACACCGGCGGCGTCGCGACCGGGTCGCTCATCGAAAACGACATCAAGTCGGCCGCCGGTGGCACGGTCGAACACCGCGACATCTCCGCGGTCGAGGTCAAGGACGCCGAGGGCGTCAAGCGCCTGGTCGCCCTCAAGCGCAACGGCGAAATCGTCGTGCTCGACGCCAAGGGCCGCGAGATCGAGAAGTACAAGGTTCCGTACGGGTCGACCGTGCTCGTCGCCAACGGCGAGAAGGTCAAACCGCGCCAGCCGCTGGTCGTGTGGGACCCGCACATCACGCCCATTCTCGCGGAGAAGGGCGGTACGGTGCGGTACGAGGACATCGAGGAAGGCGAAACCGTCCGCATCGAGGAAGAGCGCAAGGGGGGTGAGGCCGGCATCGCCAAGATGGTCGTCATCGAGCACAAGGGGGAGCGCCACCCGCGCATCACCATCGAGGGCGACGACGGCAAGATCCTCGACTTCCACTACCTGCCCGCCAAGGCGCGTATCGAAGTCACGCCGGGGCAAAAGGTGCAGGCGGGCCAGCTCCTGGCGCGTCAGCCCAAGGAAGCGGCCGGTACGATGGACATCACCGGGGGTCTCCCCCGCGTCACGGAAATCTTCGAGGCCCGCAAGCCGAAGGATCCGGCGGTGCTGGCGGAAATCTCCGGCACGGTCGAGCTGCGGAGCGAAAAACGCCGCGGCAAGATGACGATCATCGTCCGCTCCGAGGCCGGCATGGAGCGCGAGCACCACGTCCCGCAGGACAAGGAACTGCAGGTTCACACCGGCGACTACGTGGAAGCCGGTGACCCGCTCATCCGCGGGCCGCTCATCCCGCACGATATCCTTCGGATCAAGGGTGAAGAGGCGCTTTATCAGTACCTGCTGATCGAGGTGCAGAACGTGTACCGTTCGCAGGGCGTGAAGATCAACGACAAGCACATCGAGGTCATCCTCAACCAGATGCTGCGGAAGGTGAAGGTCGAAGATCCGGGCGACAGCAAGTTCCTGCCGGGCGAAGTCGTGGACAAGTTCCGCTTCCGCCAGGCCAACGACGCGCTGGCGGCCAGCCTCAAGATCAGCGAGGTCGGCGGGACGAGCTTCAAGGAGAACGAGGTGGTCGATAAGGCCGCCCTCCGCGAGGCCAACGACGCCGCCGAGTCTGCGGGTAAGGATCCCGCCAAGGGCAAGCGTCCCAAGCCCGCCCGGGCCAAGACGCTGCTGCTGGGCATCACCAAGGCGTCGTTGCAGTCAGAGTCGTTCATCAGCGCCGCCAGCTTCCAGGAGACGACCAAGGTGCTCACCGAGGCGGCCCTCGCGGGCGCGGTGGATACGCTGGTCGGTCTGAAGGAGAACGTCATCCTTGGCCACCTGATTCCGGCCGGCACGGCGTTCAACCCGCACTTGAACCTGAAGATCAAGCACCTCGCGCAACCGCCGGTGGACGAAGAAGCCGAAACCCCGCGGATGACCCGCGAGTTCGTCGCCCGGGAGATGCCGATGAATCCGAAGGTCGAAGGGTAAGCGGTCTCAACGGCACCCATAGGAAAAGTCCCCACGAAGCCCCGCATGCACATGCGGGGCTTTTTTGCGTATGGAAGGTGTAAAGTGTTTTCGGATCTTCGGTTATGTCATGCTCACCTGCGTGCAACGCGTGCCCTTGCCATGGGGTCCCCCGACGCCTAGCGTTATCTGCGGCACGAACTCACTCGCACTATATATCGTATCGACCATGCCGCTTTTACCGGCCGCGGGGCTTGACGGGCCTCCCCGGGGCCATCAAACTGCCCGCCCCTTGGCCTCGGGTCAAACCGACCGCACGCACGGAGGATCTGATTAAGGCAGTTGGGGCGGCGGTCGATACCGCGGGATGGAGGGCCCGGTCGTAAGGCTAAGCGCGGCGGCACGGCGGTCCCCGTAAGACGTCACCCGCCCGAAAACGCGAGCCACAGCACAGGCGAGTCGCCCGGTGAGGGTTTTGTTCACCGCGCGACGCGCCGCACGCGCGGCTCGCAGGAAGAAGTACCGCAATGGCAGCGACGAAGGCTAAGAAAAAGGGCAAAGACCTCGTGATCGTCGAATCGCCCGCCAAGGCGAAGACGATCAACAAGTACCTCGGCGACGGCTTTGTCGTGAAGGCGTCCATGGGGCACGTCCGCGACCTGCCGCCCAAGGGCATGGGCGTGGACCTGAAGACGTTCATCCCCGAGTACGAGGTCCTCCAAAGCCGTGGGAAGGTCGTCAGCGAACTCAAGAAGCTCGCCAAGGATTCCGATCACATCTACCTCGCGACCGACTTGGACCGCGAGGGGGAGGCCATCGCCTGGCACCTCAAGGAGGCCCTGGGCATCCCCGACGCCAAGGCCAGCCGCGTCATCTTTAACGCCATCACCAAGTCCGAGATTCAGAAGGCCTTCGCCAACCCCATGTCGATTGACATGGATCGCGTCAACGCCCAGCAGGCCCGCCGCATCCTCGACCGCATCGTCGGCTACGAGATCAGCCCGCTGCTGTGGCGCAAGGTCGCCAAGGGCCTGTCGGCCGGCCGTGTGCAGTCCGTCGCCGTCCGGCTGGTCGTCGAGCGCGAGCGCGAGATCGAACGATTCATCCCCGAAGAACATTGGCGGATCGGCGCGATCTTCTCGACCGCCGTCGGCGACGCCTGCGCCAAGCTGTCGGCGCAGTGGATCGACTTCCTGACCAACACCGGCAACGGCGAGCGCACCAAGCTGGAGCGCGAGAAGTGGCTGGGCGATCACCACGCCTTCGTCGCCGAACTGATCGAGCTGGGCGGGAAGAAGTTCGAGGCGAAGAACAAGGACGGCGCCCGCAAGGCCGCCGAGCTCCTCGGCTTCCTCGTCGACAAGGAAACCAACACCGAAGACCCCGACGCGAAAGGTCCGGCCAAAAACCTGACGACTTTCACCGGCCGTCTCGGCAAGTGCCCGCCGTTCACCGTCCGCGGGATCGAAAAGAAGCGCACCACCAGCAAGCCACAGCCGCCGTTCATCACCAGCACGCTCCAGCAGAACGCCTCAAGTCGCCTGGGGTTTGGCGCCCAGCGCACCATGCGCCTGGCGCAGACGCTTTACGAGTCGGGCCACATCACCTACATGCGTACCGACTCGACGAACCTTTCCGCCGAGGCCGTCAACATGGCCCGCACGTTCATCGGCAAGGAGTTCGGCGACCGCTACCTCCCCGCCAAGCCCAACGTCTACGCCTCGTCCAACAAGAGCGCGCAGGAGGCCCACGAGGCCATCCGCCCCACCGACGCCGCCCTCACCCCCGACGCCGCCCACGCCAAGCTCGGCGCGGATGAGTCCAAGCTCTACGCCCTGATCTGGCGCCGCTTCGTCGCCTGCCAGATGCCGCCCGCGGAGTTCGACCAAACGAGCGTGACGATCAGCGCCCCCGTAACGGGCGGCAACGCCGTCTTCCGCGCCTCCGGGCGCAAGCTGGTCTTCGACGGCTTCATGAAAGTCGCCGGCGTCAGCAGCGAAGACCAGCTCCTCCCCGATCTCAAGGAACAACAACCCGTCAGCCCGATCGAGCTCTCGCCTACCCAACACTTCACCCAGCCCCCGCCCCGCTACACCGAAGCCTCCCTCGTCAAGAAGCTCGAGGAAGAGGGCATCGGCCGCCCCTCCACCTACGCCAGCATCATTCAGACCATCCAGGACCGCGAGTACGTCCAGCAGCAGGACCGCCGCTTCTTCGCCACCATGCTCGGCTCGATCGTGACCGACAAGCTGATCCAGGCCTTTCCCGAGGTCATGGACGTGGGCTTCACCGCCGGCATGGAGCTCAAGCTCGACTCGATCGAGGAACAGCACCTCGACTGGATCAAGCTGCTCCAGGACTTCTACGGCCCGTTCCACAAGGTCGTGGACGGCGCGCTGGAGAAGATCGAGCACGCCGGCGGCACCGCCAGCCCGTACAAGTGCCCCAAGTGCGGTAAGCCCATGGTCTACCGCATCAGCAAGACCGGGTTCTTCCTCGCCTGCTCCGACCGCGAGTGCAACACGACCCAGCCCGTGGACCCGCAGGGCAAGCCCACGATCCGCGAGGTCAGCGAGTACAAGTGCCCCGTCTGCGGGCGCGAGATGATCAAGCGCAAGGGCCGCTTCGGCGAGTTCCTCGGCTGCTCGGGTTACTCCGTCAAGAACGAGAAGGGCGAGCCGAGCTGCACCACCATCATCAACCTCGACAAGGAGGGCAAACCCCAGCCCCCCAAGGTCAAGGTGAAGACCACCGTGCCGTGCGAGAAGTGCGGCAGCCCGATGATCCTGCGCGACTCCAAGCGCGGCCCGTTCCTCGGCTGCTCCAGCTTCCCCAAGTGCCGCTCGACCAAGATGATGAAAAAGCTCGCCGGGGACGAGCTCAAACAGATCGAAGCGCTGGTCCCCCTTTTGAAGGAGGAAGGCTCCAAGGCCGCCGAGATGGCCGCCAAGGTGCTCGGCGAAAACCCCACCGCCGCCAAGGCGAGGCCGATTAACGGCACCGTCACCGACATCGACTGCGACGAGTGCGGTAAGCCGATGACCATCCGCTCCGGCCGTCGCGGTTACTTCCTCGGCTGCTCCGGCTACCCCAAGTGCAAGAACACCGGCGAAGTCCCCGCCAAGCTGCTCGAAGAGCTGGGCGTCAACGGCAACGGCCAAGCCACCGGAACCAACGGCGACGGCAAACCCGACCCCGCCCAGGCCTCCCAAAACGGCGACGGCGACACCGACACCGAGTAAAAACGCCCCCACGATTGAGAAAGAGAGAGAGACCCCCCACGGACTTCGTTCCGTGGGTTTCTTTTTTCACAAACATTCTGACCCCGAGCGGCCCGCCCTTTGCACCCTCGAAAGTCTCAGTTGCGGAGGTCATCATGTTGCACCATCGACACATCACCATTCAAACAAGCACGAACCCGGCCGTTGAATCGCTCGAACAACGCCTTTGCCTGAGCTCGACGAGCGCCGCCGCGGCGGCCACAGCGGGCACAACCCTCAGCGCTCACCAGCTCCACGAGCTCCACGTCAACCACTTGCGCCGCCTGCGGGCGTCGGCGGCGTCGTCCAACGTCAGCGCCCACCAGCATCACCTCCGCCACCTGCGGCAGGTGGCCATCCGGGACGACGCGACCCTGACCGCCCACGAGCGGCACGTACGCCACGAGCGTCATCTCGCCGTCCTCACGGCCTCCGCTACGATCGGCGGAATCGATGCCACGACCGGCGCCAACACGGGCATCGGCACCGGCGTCCCGATCGGCACGCTCTCGCCCGTCGGCTCGCAATTCTCCACCGGCTCCGAGATCGGCACGCTCACC
>Ga0207674_10007320_pt1 | contig 12857 bp, 13 predicted proteins | sample KBSCornC72_FD_184303 | JGI IMG/M metagenome (GOLD analysis project Ga0207674, IMG submission 184303) | Corn rhizosphere microbial communities from Kellogg Biological Station, Michigan, USA - KBS Corn C7-2 (SPAdes) (version 2) | ecosystem: Host-associated > Plants > Roots > Rhizosphere > Soil ... | reverse complement strand
TCGCCGATATGGCGGTCCATCTTCTCCGCGACGGGCTCGTTGTTCAGCGGGCCCATCGTGGTGTCGTCGGCGAACGGGTCGCCGAGACGGACGTCCTCCGCAACGGCGGCCGCAAGCTTGTCGAGGTACGCGTCGTGCACCGACTCGTGCACGAGGAAGCGCTCGCCCGCGGTGCAGCTCTGGCCGGCGCACAGGAAGGACGCGACCAGCGTCGCCTCGACGGCCTTGTCGAGGTCGGCATCGTCGAGGACGACCACCGGCCCGTTCCCGCCCATCTCGAGCAGAAGCGACTTCCCTGCAGCCCGCTCGGCGACCTTGTAGCCCGTCGTGATCGAGCCCACGAAGCCGACCGCATGCGTATCGGTGCTGCCGGCGATCTCGTCGCCGACCACGGCGCCCTGCCCGGTGACGAAGTTGAAGACCCCGGCAGGGAGCTCGGCCTCGGCGATGCACTCGGCGAGCTTCACGCCGGCGACCGAGGTCGTCGGCGCGGGCACCCAGACGACCGCATTGCCCGCCGCGAGCGCGGGGGCAACCACCTCGGCCGGCATCGTGTACGGCCAGTTCCACGGCGTGATCACGCCGACGACGCCCTTGGGCACCCGGTAGACGAGCACCCGCTTCTCGGCGCTGACCGACGGCGGCATGGTGCCCTCGAGCCGCCGGGCATCGGCGGCCGCCATGAGCCAGTACTGCTGGAGTTCGTCGACCTCGTCGTAGGCCTCGGCCCTGAGCGGCTTGCCCTGGTCGAGGGTCAACGTGCGCGCGAGATCGTCGCGCCGGTCGGCCACGACCGCGGCGACGCGTTCCATCGCCTCGGCGCGCTCGAAGGCGGAACGCGCCGCCCAGTTGCGCCAGGCGGCGTTGGCAGCCTTGATCGCGCGCTGCGCATCCTCACGCGTGCCGGCAGGGACGCTGCCGAGGCTCTCCCCCGTCGCGGGACTCGTCGCCTCCATGCGCTCGCCGGACTCGCTGTCCACCCACTCCCCGGCGATGTACATGCGGTGCTCCACGGCGGGAGTCTCGCATCCACCGATCCGTTTCTGCACGCGCGCCGTATCCAAGGTAGCGCGTCCTTGCTCCCCCTCGGACGCCGGTAGGGAGGCGGGCGGGCTCGAGCGCCCGTCCGCCTCTCCCCTCTTTCCACACCGGGGTCAGACCCCAGTGTCCAAAGGAGCCGGGTGCGATAGGCGTCTATACCGCTCGAGCGCCGAAACCTGCGACCGGATCGATACAGACGCTCCACAGTGGGGTCAGACCCCGGTGTCCCGAACGGCCATGCGGTCGGCCGGCAAGGGATCGCCCGCGCCTCAGCGCAGGAGGAGCAGCGCGACGCCGATCGCCAGGATGACCAGCAAGGCGATCACCGCGGCCAGGTGCCAGGCCGGCCGACGGGCGAAGCCGACACCCGATCCGTCGGAGGAGGCGGCGGAGGGGTCGGCGGCCCGGCGATGCCCACGGCTAGTGCGCCGGCGGCTCCCAGCCCTCGAGGACGGAGGGGTGGTAGTCCGTCCCGACCGTCTTCGAACCCTCGACCCACGGGCCGAGCTCGGGCTGGGGGAACTTCGTGTGCTTCTCCTTCAGCTGGATCCCGTAGGAGCCCCCCGACTGCAGATGCTTGACGAGCACCTTGCGCGCAAGCTCGTTCTCGCGCCCCTCGGGGATCGGGAAGTAGATGCGGACGAACGAGTTCGAGTAGCGGTCGAAGACCGCCGGGGTGCCCTCCTCCTCGAGGAGCTCGACGTCCTCGAGCCAGTTGATGTCCCGACCCGGAGTCGCCGCGTCGAGGTCGACGTCCTCGACGAGCGAGATGTCCTCCTGGTACGGCTGTCGAACTCCCGTGAGGTACTCGGAGTCGATGTCGACGATCTTCTCGGGCTCTCCTCGAGCCGCCATCAGTCGGCCGCTCCGGCCATGTCCTCGCTGGACTCGGGCAGGTAGTCGACCGGGAACTCGAGGTGCTTCTCGAGCAACTGCTCGATCTTCCGCAGGGCGCGCTCCTCGGTCACGCCCGGGATCCAGTCGGTGCCGGCGAGCGGCACTTTCGCCATCGCGGCCGCCTCGACGGTCAGTGCGCAGAGGTCCTCGGGCTCGAGCGAGTGCACGTTCGTCTTCCCGCACGCCCGCGCGAGCATCTGCAGCTCGAGCGTGAGCGTGTGGAGGAAGTTGTAGACCCGCTCCGCGGCCTCGTCGACGACGAGCCGCTTGCGGAGCTCGGGATCCTGCGTCGTGATCCCCACCGGGCAGCGCCCCGTGTGGCAGTGGTAGCACTGGCCCGCGGGAACGCCGATCGTGCCCTCGTAGTCGGTGACGCCCGGGATCTCCTTGTTGCAGTTGAGCGCCATGAGGGCCGAATGGCCGATTGCGACGGCCTTCGCGCCGAGCGAGAGGCACTTGGCGACGTCGCCGCCGTTGCGGATCCCGCCCGCGACGACGAGGTCGATCTCGTCGGCGAGACCGACGTCTTCGAGGGCGCGGCGCGCCTCCGGGATCGCCGCCATCAACGGGATCCCGGTCTCCTCGGTAGCGGTGTGGGGCCCCGCGCCCGTGCCGCCCTCGGCGCCGTCGAGGTAGATGATGTCCGGCCCGCACTTGGCAGCCATGCGGACGTCGTCATACACGCGCGCGGCGCCGAGTTTGAGCTGGATCGGGATCTGATAGTCGGTGGCCTCGCGAATCTCCTGGATCTTCAGCGACAGATCGTCGGGACCGAGCCAGTCGGGATGGCGCGCCGGCGAGCGCTGGTCGATCCCGGGCGGAAGCGAGCGCATCTCCGCCACCTGCTCCGTGACCTTCTGGCCCATCAGGTGGCCGCCGAGCCCGACCTTGCAGCCCTGGCCGATGAAGAACTCACACGCGTCCGCGAGCATCAGGTGGTGGGGGTTGAACCCGTACCGGCTCTGGATGCACTGGTAGTACCACTTCGTCGAGAGGTCGCGCTCCGGCGGGATCATCCCGCCCTCGCCGGAGCAGGTCGCCGTCCCCGCCATGGACGCGCCCTTGGCGAGCGCCATCTTCGCCTCGAGTGAGAGCGCTCCGAAGCTCATCCCGGTGATGTAGATCGGAATGTCGAGCTCGATCGGCTTCTTCGCGAAGCGCGCGCCGAGGACCGTCTTCGTCTGGCACTTCTCGCGGTAGCCCTCGATCACGAACCGGGTCAACGTGCCCGGCATGAACATGAGCTCGTCCCAGTGCGGGATTCGCTTGAACATCGAGAAGCCGCGCATCCGGTAGCGCCCGAGCTCCGACTTCACGTGGATGTCGTTGATGACCTCGGGCGTGAAGATGCGGCTGTGACCGAGAACGTGCTCGTCGGACGACATCAGAGCACCAGCTTCCTTTCTGAAGGCTCGAGGTTGTCGTAGTTGTAGAGCACCTTGCCGCAGACGAACTTCTGGAACTCGGGCGGGCTGCCGAGCCCGTAGATCTCGAACTTGCGGTTGACGAGTTCGGTGTCCGCGTCGGTCCACTCGCCGGGCACGCAGTCGATCCCGAGGGACTTGACCTTGCCGGCAACGTAGATCGTGCCGTCGTACATGGAGTCGCCGAGGCCGGGGCCGACGTCGCCGCAGAGAATCTGGCGGCCGCGCTGCATCATGAAGCCCGTCATCGACCCGGCATCCCCCATGACGACGATCGTCCCGCCCTTCTGATCGATCCCGGTGCGGGCGCCCACCTGGCCCTTGACGACGAGGTCGCCGCCGCGGAGAGCCGCGCCGGTCAGCGAGCCCGCGTTCCCTTCCACAACGACGACGCCGGACATCATGTTCTCGCAGGCCGACCAGCCGACGCGGCCGTTGATCTGGACCTCCGGCCCGTCGATGAGACCGCACCCGAAGTAGCCGAGCGAGCCGTCGAACGTGATCTTGCAGCGCGTGAGGATGCCGACGCCGAGCGAGTGCTTGGCCCCCGGGTTCTGCACCGTGACGTCCATGATCCCCTCTTCGTAGAGCAGCCGCCGCAGCTCGAGGTTGATCTGGCGCGTCGAGAGGTCGTGCGCGTCGAACGTCGCCTTGCCGTCCTCGATCTTCGCGGTGCGCGGTGCCTCGGCCTGCGGCTCGGCGAGCCCGCGCGCGTCGTACGTGATCCGCTGTTCTCCGACTATCGCCAATGGAACCTCCGGTCTTCGTCGGCCGAAATCGCGGCGCAGCCGGGGCTTTCGGTCGCCAGTTCTACCGCTGCCATACCATGACCTCCCCCTCGTACGGGTCGTGCGTGTCGATCTCGCGGTCGAGCACCGCGCGGATCGCGATCTCCTCCGAGGCGAGTGCGACGACATCGTCCGACTCGTAGAGGACGAGCGGCTTGGCGGCCATCTCGTCCTTGGCCACGCCGAGCGCGTCGTCCGTGACGGCGATGTAGGTGAAGACGCCGTCGAGCTCCTCGAGCGAGTCGTGCATGGCGTCCGAGAGGCTCGCCCCCTCGTGCATCTTCTCCGCGAGGTAGACGGCGATGATCTCGGAGTCGCATTCGGACTGGAACCGATGGCCGTTTCGCTCGAGGCGGCGCTTCCACTGAAAGTAGTTCGTCAACTGGCCGTTGTGGACGACGGCGACGTCGTTGAACGGATAGGCCCAGTACGGGTGGGCACCCGAGATGTCGACGTCGGACTCCGTCGCCATGCGCACGTGGCCGATCGCGTGCGTCCCGGCGAAGCCATTCAGGTCGTACTGGGCCGCCACGCTGTCGGCGTCGCCGAGGTCCTTGACGATCTCGAGCGAGTGCCCGAGCGACAGCACCTCTGCGTCGCGGATGTCCTCGATCCGGTCGGTCAGGTCCTTGAGGTCGCCCTCGTAACGCAGGTTCAGCCGGTGGGCGTATTCGGTCTCCTGCTCGTGCTCGAGAATCTCGGCCCCCGCCGCCTTCATCCGCTGAACGACCCGCTGCTGATTTCGCGCGAGCCGCTCGTCGAAATCGAAGTCACGAGGCGTCGTCGAGTCCGCGAGCGTGTAGCGCATCACGATCTGATGATGCTGGTGGGGCCCATAGAGCGCGTAGCCGGTCGAATCGGGCCCCCGATGCTTCATTGACTGAAGCATTCGGGTCATGTCGCGCCCGATCTCGTGGGTCCCGTTGCGGTAGATGATGCCTGCGATCCCACACATGTCTTCGAGCCCTCTCTAGGGCAGGACGTCGAGGTATTCGTTCACGTCCCAGTCACTCACCTGAGCGCAGTGACGCTCCCATTCGTCCCGCTTGTAATGCATGAACACACGGTACATGTCGCCGGGAAGCGCGTTCTTGATCACCTCGTCCTCCTCGAGCGCGTCGAGGGCGTCTCCGAAGGTCATCGGGAGGCGCTTGACCTCCTTGCCCGCCTCCATCGCCTCGTAGATGTTGCGCTCCTCCGGCTCGCCCGGATCGAGCTTGCGCTCGATGCCGTCGCGCATGGCGGCGAGCAGGACCGAGAGCGAGAGGTACGGGTTCACCGCCGAGTCGACCGTGCGGTACTCGAAGCGGCCCGGGGCCGAGACGCGAAGCGCGGTCGTCCGGTTCTGGTAGCCCCAGTCGGCGAAGACCGGCGCCCAGAACCCGGTGTCCCAGAGCCGGCGGTAGGAGTTGACGGTGGAGCAGGTGAGCGCGGTCAGCGCGGGCTGGTGCGCCATGATCCCGCCGATTGCCCAAAGCCCGTGCTCGCCCGGCTTCTGCTGGTCCTCGCCCTCGGGCATGAAGACGTTCTCGTCCCCGCGCCAGATGGAGATGTTGTGGTGGCAGCCGTTGGCCGAGACGCCCATGAAGGGCTTCGGCATGAAGCAGGGGAAGGCCCCGAGCTCGCGACCGACCTGCTTGCAGATCTGCCGGAAGGTCGAGAGGTTGTCCGCCGCCCGCTCGGCCCGGTCGAAGCCGAAGTTGAGCTCGATCTGCCCCGGTGCGTCCTCGTGGTCGCCCTGGATCATGTCGAGCCCGAGCTGCTGGCCGTAGGAGACGACCTGGTTGATGATCGGCTGGAGCTCAGAGAACTGGTCGATGTGGTAGCAGTAGGGCTTCGTCACGCCCTCGACCGACGGCGTGCCGTCGTCGTTCAGCTTCAGCCACATCATCTCGGGCTCGGTGCCGGCGCGGAGGTGCAGGCCGGTCGCCTCCTCGAAATCGGCCTGCTGGCGGATGAGATTGCCGCGACAGTCCGAGGTCAGGAACGCGCCGGGGTCCTCGCGCTCCTCGCGGTTGCGGAAGCACTGGCACCAGACGCGCGCGAGCTTCTTGCCGTCGCCGGCCGTCCAGGGGAGAACGGCAAAGGTTTCCGGCTCCGGAATGCCGACGAGCTCGGCCGCCTCCGGGCCGTAGCCGATGTAGTTCCCGTGCCGGTCGATGAAGAGGTTCGCGGTCGCGCCGTAGACGAGCTGGAAGCCTTTGTTCGCGATCGTCTCCCAGTGCGGAGCCGGGACGCCTTTGCCCATGATCCGCCCTGTGACCGAGGGGAACTGGTAGTAGACGTACGAGATGTCCTCGGCGTCGATGCGCTTGCGGACTTCTTTGATTCGCTCAGCGCGCCCGTCGGCGTCGACGAAGCGCTCGAGGTCGGTTGTCGCCACGAACTCTCCTCCTGGTCAGGGGGCCGGTGCGCGGATACTAAACGGCGCAAACGTTCCGCTCTACCTGTGACCAGAGAGCAACCATTCGCAGACGAAAGACTCCTAGTAACAGACTGTTACTAGTGACAAAGACCGCGAAGACTCTGATGCGGCGCGGTCTCCAAGACCACAGACCTGTCACAGCTCTCGCCAAGTAACAGTCTGTTACTTGGCCGAATGCTCGAGGGTGGCCCGGTTGGCGCGCGGCCTAGCTGAGGTCGGCGTCGCGGTTGAGGACGTGCTCGTAGATCTCGCGATAGAGGCCGATGGCCTGCCCGACGTCGCCGGGATCGAAGTCCTCGCCGCGGTCGACGTGCATCCGGATCTGGTGGGCGGCCCGGTAGGAGCCGAGTACCTCGGGGTCGATGCCCTCGTCGTCGACCGCATCCGGCGTGTCGACGGGATAGCCCGCCTCGATCAGCATCCTCCGGACGAGATCGTCGAGCTCGGGAAGCGCCTCGGCAGGCGAGTCGACGACGAGCGGCTCGAGCCCTGCCCACTCGGTCTCCCATTCGTGGCGGTCAAGCCCGGGTTCGACCATAGGATTGCTCTACCGCGCGCGCCAGGTATTTGAAACACCCGCTCGCGACCTTAAACTCGCCCTCGTGAAAGTGCTGATCCTGGGGTCCGGGGGCCGCGAGCACGCGCTCGCCTGGAAGATCGCGCAGAGCGAGCGGCTGGACGAGCTGCACGCAGCGCCCGGCAATCCGGGAATCGCGAAGCTCGGGCGCTGCCATCCGATCAGGATGGACGACGTCGAGGGCCTGCTCGGGCTCTGTCGGCAGCACGAGATCCATCTCGTCGTCGTCGGGCCCGAGTCGCCGCTCGTCGCGGGTGTCGCCGACGAGCTCAGGCGGGCGGGCGTCGCGGTGTTCGGGCCGAGCAAGGCGGCCGCGCAGATCGAAGGGTCGAAGACATTCGCCAAGGAGGTGCTCGCCGCCGCGAACGTTCCGACCGCGGCCCGGCGCGACGAGGCGCGCGCCCCGTGCGTCGTCAAGGCCGACGGCCTCGCTGCCGGCAAGGGCGTGTTCGTCTGCCGAGCGCAGGACGATGCGGACGCCGCGGTCGAGCGGGCACGCATGCTCGGCGGCGACGTCATCGTCGAGGAGCTGCTCGAGGGCGAGGAGGTCTCGCTCTTCGCGCTCTGCGACGGCCAGAGAGTCGTGCCGCTTTCGCCGGCCCAGGACTTCAAGCGGCTCCAGGACGGAGACGAAGGCCCGAACACCGGCGGCATGGGCAGCTACTCCCCCGTGCCGATGCTCAGCGAGGACGACGTCGAGGAGCTCGCCGGCCTCGTCCACCGGCCCGTCATCGCGGAGCTCGCGCGCAGGGGCACGCCGTTCGTCGGCCTCCTCTACGCAGGCCTGATGCTCACGGACGCGGGCCCGCGCGTCCTCGAGTTCAACTGCCGGTTCGGCGACCCGGAGACGCAGGCCCTGCTTCCCCGGCTCGAGGGCGACCTGCTCGAGGCGCTCGCGGCCGCCGCGCACGGCGACCTCTCGGGCGTCGCGCTCGAGGCGGGGCCGACCGCGGCGGTCGCGGTCGTGCTCGCGGCGGGCGGCTACCCGGACGATCCCGAGAGTGGGATCGCAATCGGCGGCGTCGAGGTCGCCGGGGCGACGGGGGCGCTGATCTTCCACGCGGGCACGGCGCTTCGCCATGGCGAGCTCGTCTCGGCCGGAGGCCGCGTGCTCAACGTCGTCGGCACCGGCGGCTCCGTCTCGGAAGCGCGGGAGCAGGCCTACGCAGCAGTCGAGCAGATCGACTTCCCGGGAGCCCAGTTCCGCACCGATATCGCCGCGAAGGGCGTCCATGTCGCAGGCTGAGTCGCATCTGCACGAAGTGCCGTTCGCCGCGCTCGAGGAGTTCGAGGACGCGGGGCCGCTGGTCGGCATCCTCATCGGCTCGGAGTCTGACCGGGAGGGCATCGAGCCCGCGGTCGAGGAGCTGAACGAGCGCGGCATCTCCAACGAGCTTCGGGTGCTCTCGGCGCACCGAGACCCCCGCGGCGTCGCCGAGTACGCCTCGACCGCGGCCCTGCGAGGCGTTCGCGTCATCATCGCCGGGGCCGGGATGTCCGCCGCGCTCCCCGGCGCGGTCGCCGCCTACACCGAGCTTCCGGTGATCGGTGTGCCGCTGACCTCGTCGAAGACCGCGGCCGGCGGCCTCGACGCGATCCTCTCGATCGTCCAGATGCCACCGGGCGTGCCCGTCGCCTGCGTCTCCCTGAACGGGGCGCGGAACGCCGCCATCCTCGCGGCGAAGATCCTTGCCCAGGGCGGGGGCTATCCGGGCCCGGGGGCACCTGCCACCGCCGTCTAGACGACGACGGGGCCCGTGCGGGCCCCGTCCGAGTCGTTCGTGCCACTGAGCGACTAGTCGTCGTCTCCGCCGCCGTGGCCGGAGTGGCCGGAGTCGTCGTCGCCCCCGCCGTGGCCGGAGTTGTCGTCGCCCTGGTCATGGCTCGACCCGGGGCCGGAGTTGTCCTCGATCCCACTCGGGGCCTCACCGGCGCCGCCCGCGCCGGTGCAGCGCGGATCGTTTGCGTGCTCGGTCTCGTCACAGGGGCCGCTGATGTCCTCGCCGACACCGTTGTCGTCACCGAGGACGGCGTCGTCCTCGGCATGGTCGCGGCCACGGCCGCGATCGTCGTTTGCATCCTCACCCTGGTCGTCCGCACGTGAGTCCTCCGGGACCTGAGCGCCCGCGCAGCGCGGGTCGTTCGCGTGCTCGGCCTCGTCGCAGGGGCCCTTCACGTCGATGACCGTCGAGGCGGGATCCGAGCTGGAGCCGCCGTTCGTGCCCGCCGCGACCGCGACGCCGACACCGACGGCGAGCACCGTGGCGAGGATGAGCAGAAGCTTGTTGAAGGAATTCACTCTGATGACCTCCGTCGAATGGCTTACTCCCGCACCGTAGAAAGGCCCGGTTCAAGCGCGGGCGGGTTTCCGGTGAAGGTTGGGTCGGCGCGGGTAAAGACTTGGTTCCCTGCCGGGCGTGTCAGCGCGTACCGGCCCCTGCCGCGGAGTGGCCTCTTTGCAGGGAAATAGCCATTACACGCGCACCCCGTCGTGCCGCAGCGTCGCGGCCAGTTTCGGGGAGCGGGGTAGCAACGCGGGGAGCATCGCCCCCCTTTCAGCGAGGTCGTCAGGGCTTCAATCCGTGCGGGTTTTTCGAGCTGAGCGTCGCGCAGATCGTCGCCAAGATGGACAAGGCGCTCCCCGGCTGGAAGAAGTACACCGAGGATCGCAAGAAGGGCGTCGCGAAAGAGAAGCGGCGCAACCTCCGGGACTATCAGACCTTTGAGCACTACTACACGGTGCTCCGCGAGCGCGGTCTCAAGCTCACCGAGGCGCGCAAGCAGGTCGCGAAGTCGTAGCCTCCCTTAGTCGGCCGGCACCTGCCCACGGAACGAAGGAAGGGCTCATCTCTGAGCCCTTCCTTTTGACCTTCGCTAAGTCCGTGTCGCTTTCGTCTGCTCTATCGGAGAGGCGTTTCGGTGGTTCTTCGTTGCGCTTCTTCGGTAGAGCTTCTTTCTATTGACGACCGGCTCTTAGCGCATGCTCATCATGCTGAAAGGATCCACCTCCGGCATCCGGGGTCGTCCTGATTCGACCGTCGGTAGTTTCCACCGACGTTCTTCCGGCCGCTCTCTTTTACCCCTTAGCGCTCCTCCGGCACCGCGATTGCTCCCGACGGGATCACCTCGAGGTCGCTGATGTTCACGACCTCTTTGCCGAAGGGAACGAGCGCTGCGCCGGCCATCTTGAAGTCCGCGATCCCGAGCGGGATTCCGATGATCGTCAGGGAGAGCAGCACGCCCGTGACCAGATGCAATCGCCCCTCCCAATGAAAAGGTTGGGGCGGAGCAAACAGGCGCTAGTAGGGGGCAGAGCCGCCGCAGCAACCCCGCCCCAGTCGAAGCGAAGCGGGCACCTATCTCTGAGGGAACTCGCTTTCGGCTGAAGGCTTGCTTGCCGGACGGCTAGGCGCGACCAGTTTCGAGCCGGGCTCGGCCGACCGGTCTGCGGCTTCCCCGCCGGCCGCTTAGCCCCTTGGGAGAGGCCAGGGGCTTAGCCCGGCTCTCGTCTCATTCTAGGTTTGCGCCCGAGCAGCCGAGCGAGGACGGAGCGGAGGGGACTTCGCTACCGATGAGGCTCGCAAGAGAGTCGGTGAACTCTGCGCCCGATACCGCATCACCCGGCCGTACCCCCATAAGGGGGTAACGGTGTGCATTCCCCCTCGGGTCTGGGATTGCCAAGGGGGAACGAGCCACCGGTGAAGCACGCAACCGGGGCGTGGGGTAGCAAATGGGTAGCAAAGGCCGCGCGCAGCCGCGTGGCTAGGGCAGCAGGGCTAAAGACTTGGTTCAGGCCGACGAGCTAGTCGTCGCCGCCCGAATCGTCCGAGCCGTGCCCCGAGCCGGAGGAGCCGGAGTTCGAACCGGAGCTGTCATCGGAGCCACCGCCACCCGGGCCGGAGTTGCTCGAGCCGCCGTGGTCGTCGGAGCCGGAGTGATCGTCCGTGCTCGTGCCACCGGACGTCGTGGTTCCACCGCTCGACGAGGAGTGGGGGTTGTCGTCGCCCTTGCGCTCCTTCTCGGACTTCTTCGAGTCGTCGTCGAGCGCTTTCGGGTTCGCCTTGCCCTGGGTCGCGACCGGCACGGCGACCGGGGTCGCGGCGATCGTGCTCGCCGAGCTGAGGTAGACCGCGAGGGCCAGGCCTACAGGCAGGGCGAGACCGGCGATCGCCACGAGCAGGGTGGTCAGGCGGGGCATGACCTGAACGTAGCAGCGCCTGTCTTCAGAATCGGTAAAGGCACGGTCAGCGATCGGCAGGTGTGCGCCCGAAAGCCACCTGGAACCTCGTGCCGGGCCCATCCGCGAGCGTGATCTCGCCGCCCCAGCGCTCGACGAGCTCGGCGACGATCGCGAGGCCGAGCCCGGTCCCCGGCCCGAGCCGGCGGCCGTTCGACCCGCGATAGAAACGCTCGAAGACGCGGCCTCGGTCCTCCTCGGGGATCCCGGGCCCGTCGTCGGCGACGGCGAGCACCGCGCGGCCGTTCGCAGCGTCCGACTCGACCGTGACGCGCGTTCCCGGCGGCGTGTAGCGCAGGGCGTTCTCGACGAGGTTGTCGACCACGTGCGCGAGATCAGCCGCGTCGGCGAAGACGACCGCCCGCTCCTGGCGACCCACGGCGACCGTCTTCTCGACATCGGCCGCGGGCGCCTGCCAGCGCTCGACCGCCTCCTCGACGACGGCGGAGAGATCGACGTCCGTCCCGGCGGGCGGTGCGGTCGCAGCGCCGGCGAGATCGAGGAGGTCGTCCACGAGCGCCTCGAGCCGGTCGAGCTCCTCCTCGGCCTTCGCGGCGTACGCGCCGGCGGTCCCGCCCTCGGCCCGGATCGCCTCCAGCCGCAGCTTGATCCCGGTGAGCGGTGTGCGGAGCTGGTGCGAGGCGTTGGCGACGAAGTCGCGCTGCGCGCGCATGCTCGAGCCGAGAGCGCCGGCCATGCGGTTGAAGGACGCACCGAGGGCCGCCAGCTCGGCCGGGCCGTCGGTGGGCGCACGCGCGTCGAGATTCCCCTCGCCCAGCTCGCGCGCGGTGTCTCGCAATCGGCTCAGCGGGCGCGAGACGGTCGTCGCCAGGAACCATGCGAGCAGGAAGGCGCCGGCGACAACGGCGAGCCCGATCGCGGCGAGGCGCATCCAGCTGCGATGGACCCGTTCGACGACGGCCTCCCGGGACGCGGAAGCCCGAACAGCGCCGATGACCAGCCCCTGGTGGACCACCGGGACCGTCACGAGCAGGAGGTCTCCACCGACCGTGTCGCTGAAGCGGCGGCGCGAGTCGACCCGCCCCTCCTCGAGCGCGACGCTGAACTCCGGGCGCTGCGGCGTCGCAAACATCGATCCGGGCGCCGCCTGATCGGCGCTGTCCGTCAGCACGCGCCCGTTCGCACTCGTGACGACGATCCGCTGGCCCAGGCCGTTCGCGGTCTCGTCGACCGCGTTCGCGACGGCCATCGCGTTCGCGTTCGAGCCGGCCTGGTTCGCCGCCGCCACGTCGTCGGAGATGCGGGCCGCCAGGAGCGCGGTGTTACTGAGCACGTCGGCTTGGAAGTCGGAATCCGCGCGACGCTCGATGCTGAGCGCCAGCGGGATCTCGAGCGCGAGGACGACCGCGGCGACGAGGTAGGCGGCCGCGAGGACGAGGCGGGTGCGGAAGCTCACGGCTGCAGCTCGTCCGCGGACGAGAAGCGAAAGCCGACGCCGCGCACGGTG
>Ga0207674_10007319_pt1 | contig 12857 bp, 7 predicted proteins | sample KBSCornC72_FD_184303 | JGI IMG/M metagenome (GOLD analysis project Ga0207674, IMG submission 184303) | Corn rhizosphere microbial communities from Kellogg Biological Station, Michigan, USA - KBS Corn C7-2 (SPAdes) (version 2) | ecosystem: Host-associated > Plants > Roots > Rhizosphere > Soil ... | reverse complement strand
ATCAGATCCTGACCGAGGCGCCAGAGATCCGTACCGAGGCTCCACGGCGGCTGGCCGTGCAGATCGGGCTCGAGCTCGACCCGGCAGACGCTGCGCCTCGCCCAAACGCGCCCGGCGATGACGCCGCGCGCGATGCTTGAGCGCTTCGAACTTGGATCGTGCGGGCTACTTGAGCGTCCGCTCCGACTCCGCTACGGCGGGCCAGTCGGCGTCTCTGGGATCAGCTCGCGCCATGCGACCCCGTGACTCCTCGCGCGGCATGACCGCCTCCTGAATCTCCTCGGCGTGCGTGAGCATGACGCGGCGGAGTTTGATGGTCATGTCGTCTTAGGAGGGTTCGGTCTTCCTGGACGCTGTTGCGTTCGGAACCTCGACCGTCCCGAACGCCAGCTGCGGCAGTTTGGGTGGATGGCGTCGACGCGAGACGGACGATCTCGGAGCCGAGCGGCCGGCGTTGGCGAGGTTCCGGTGCCCACTCTACGCAGCCAAGCGTGGTAGCCGTCCTCTGATCGGGGTGGCGGTGGGAGTGTGCCAGTCAGTGCCGCAATGCAGTAGAAGGCGTAGCCGGTAGTTGCTGAAGTTGCGGTAGCCGTGCCCGACCCGCTTCAGCTTCTTGATCAGCCCGTTGACCGCCTCGGTGGGTCCGTTGGACACGCCCCCGGTGTCGAAGTAGGCGAGCAGCTCGGTCCGCCAGGCGTCCAGGGTGCGGGCCAGCCGGACCAGTTTGGGGATCTCGTGTTCGGCGATGTCGGTGAACCAGCGCAACAGATGCCGTTCGGCCCGGTCCCGGTCGGGGCAGCGGTAGAGCAGGCGCAGTTCCTGAGCGGCGATCCAGGGCCGGCCGACCTGCGGGTCGGTGTCTCCGGCGGCCAGCCCGGCCAGCAGCCTTGAGCGATATCGCCTCACCATTGAGGTGGCTCCGGGGATGCGGACGCTCATGCGAGCGCCCGCATCCTCGCGTTCACCTGACGACCTCGCTGTCGCATCCGTCGCTACGAACACGCTCTGAGCGTCGGATCGCCGACAGACCCGCGGTGGAAAGTCGGCGCACCCTCGTCGTCGAACGCCCTTCAGAGGGAGGGCTGAAGAATGTCCAGGTCCCAAGAACCCCTTCGATCTCCTGCCGACTTGTGGACGCTGCTCGGTGGACACCCGTGTCAGCGGCACCAGGACATGCTTGCCGAGCGTCTTCACCATCTCGCTGGGATCCCCGACCGGCGTCCGCACCGCATTCGCCGGCTCGTGCTTCAACTGGAAACGCTGTTGTTCCGCCCGCCGGCGCGCGTTCGGCGGCGTGAAGCGACGCGAGTCGCGCTGGTGGTCCGGCTTCAAAGTGAGCATGACGCCACCGGCGACGCGCCGCACGGGGTGTTTTGGCTCTAGACCTCGAGGTCTGGCGCGGCCCTGAGCTTCTCGCTTGGGCTGCCCGACAGCATTCGAATCGAAGTTGATGGCTCAAGATTCGTCCTGGTCAGGCGAAGATCGGGAAGTCCCTTGCATGATCGTGCGACTATGATGGATTTGGGTCCGCAGGTGGGGAGGAATCCGGGGTGGTCCTTCGTTCTGGCGCGAAAGTCGGTCCCGCAGGTGGATGGGACAAGGCGGGGGCGGCGGCCGGTGTTGGGGCGGTCGCCGTCCTATTGACCTTCGTCGTGTGGGCCGGAACCCGGGAGGGCTACAGCCACGTCGACGACAGCATCAGTCAGCTCGGCGCGCGTGGGACGTCTGGCAGGTGGTGGTTCTTCGCGGTCAACGTGGCGGGGGCGCTCCTGATCGTCGTCTTCGCGTACGGCACCCACCGCCGTCTCCCGGTGGGGCTGGCGACCGGGGTCTTCCTCGGCGCCGTCGCGTTCGGAGCGTCGCTGGTCGGCATCTTCCCCTGCTCGGGAGAGTGCTTGCCGCGAACTCGCGACGCCCATAGCGCCGCCGCTGTGTTCACAGCGGTGATGATCGTCGGCTTCCTCCTCGCCGCCGCGTGGGGTCTCCGCCGCAACGGACCTCGTTCGCTCAGGTACGTCACGTTCGCGTGCGCTGGGACGAACTTCGTGCTCGGCATCGCATTCCTCGTGTGGGATGCGGAGAAGGGGGGCTTCGGATTGCTCGAGCGCTTGTTCTGGGCCTCCGCGTACCTGTGGGTGCTCGCCGCCTCGTGGGCGATCATCAGGGCGACGCGACGGCGCAAGCCCCCAGCGTTCGACCCGACCGTCCTGCAACGCAAGCTTCTGCGTTCGCCTTCCGCCTGGACGCATTCCGCATACGCACTCTTCTCCATCGTGCACGCAGACCAAGCGAAGCGCTGGATTGCGACCGCCGTCGATCCAGTCTCCAAGTTCGTCTTGCCCGACGACGGACACCCGGCCTACGGCTCTGCGACGCTCGCGTTGACGTGCGCCGGACTACGCGCACTCGGCGTGGACTATCGCGGCGACGACGCCTTCGGCCAGGGCATGAGGGCACGCGCCGCCGCCCTCGGCGATGTCGGCGAAAGCGACCCGGGTCAGTGGCAGAAGCACTGGCGCGGCGACGACACCCACCTGCTCGTCTGGATCGAGGCGAAGGACGTCCAGACCCTCAAGCACCTGCTCAGGGCCGCCGCCGGGTTCGCAGGTTCGAGTGGGCTGTCGCTGATCGGCATCGACTACGCCTCGTCGAGACTCAACAAGGCCCTCAAACCCGAAGACCACCGGGGGTTCCGTGACGGAATCAGCCAACCATGGGTATTGCTGAATAACGATGAGAAGGCCAGCGATAAGCGAATGGGAGGCGGCACCGTCGACCCATTTGGCAGGTGGCGCCCCATCGCCGTCGGCGAGTTCGTTCTCGGTGAGCGCGACGAATCCAACGATGTCGCTCGTGTCCCAGAACCGACCCAGATCTTCGAGCACGGCTCGTTCCTCGTGCTCCGCAAGCTGGCCCAGGACCTCGTCGGCATGGGCTCCTTCGTGCACGCCGAGTCGCAACGGCTCGGCGTGCTCGATCTCGAGGAGCAGCTCCTCGGGCGGCGACACAACGGAGATCTCCTGGACGGGTCGACGGAGAACACGTTCACCTTCGGAAACGACCCCGAGGGACTCGCGTGCCCACTCGGGGCGCACATCCGTCGCGCCAACCCCCGGGACGCCCTCGGGTTCGGGATGAAGCTCTCGACGCGCCACCGGATCATTCGTCGGGGCAACACCTACACCAACGATCCCAATGCGCTTCCTCCGTGGAAGGACGGGCTGATGTTCCTGGCGGTGAATGCTCGGATCGAGGACCAGTTCGAGTTCATCCAACGCCTCTGGCTAAACGACGGCGATCGCCAACGCCTCGGTGCCACTCGTGACTTCGTCGCCGGATCCTCGCAGGCGACGAGCACTACCGTCATCCACACCGCTGGCGGACCGCTCATCACCTCCCCTATTCCTGTGTTCGTTCGCACGATGGGCGGGGAGTACTTCTTCGCGCCGAGCATGTCGGGTCTCCGGGCACTTGCGAACTGGTAGTCAGCCGGCCGGCGGGTGCCCGAGGAATTTCAGCACGTCACTGGCCGTGATAGTCCTGCCGGCAGTTCGGCGCTGCACGAGGTCCAAGAACCCTCGCTGGCTCCGCAGCGCGGTGAGCACCGAGCGCAACGACTCGTCGGGATAGTCGACGAACTCATGCAGCACACGGCACCGGCCACGTGTGGAGAGCTTGGCGAACTCGCTGTCAGTGTCGACGTTCTCGAACCCGGCGCAGTGCTGCCACACGGCGCGCACCTCGTCGGGTATCGAACTGTGGACCGACCGGAAGAAGCGTTCGACGGACTCTCGTTTCGGGCCATGTCCGTCGAAGTCGGCCGTGAAGAGCAGGTGAGAGTTCTTCAACGCCAGCTCGGTCGTCGGGTGACGCCCGATCTCACTGCGATGGAGGATCGCCAGCCGTGCGTAGTGGGTGCCGGGGACGTTGCGCATCGGGCTGCCGACACCAGTGGGCCACGCCTCGATCTCTGCCTTGAGCGCTTGCTCGTGGTCGGGCAAGAGCGGGAACACTGCGACGACGCCGCGGATCGTCCCATCGGGCGCCGGAGGAGGCGGTCTTTGCCATGGCCGCCACGGGGGTGGCGCGACCGGCCCGAGGCAGTGGCGCAGGTGGTGAATGACGTCATCGAAAGCCTCGTTGACTGGGGTTCCGCCTGCCGCTGGCGCGAGCCGCGCCTCGAGATCGAGGGCGAGGCTGCACACGTCGCGCCGCACGCGCACGGCCGAGCGCACGTCGTTCGCGGTGGCGTGAGGGTAGGCCGCGTAGTAGTGCTGCGTGGCCGGCAAGCGAGTAACCAGCCAGTCCCGAAGGGCGTTCGCGGTGTCGGAAGCCGGGAATCCCGGGTAGTCGATCGACGGTCCCCAGATGTCGTACACGCCTTCGGACAGAGCCTCCATGAACGCACCGAAGTACGGGTTCCAACCGCCGTCGAAGTTCGCCGTGAACAGCACCCAGCGTGGGCTCAGGGTTTCCCGGGGATGGCCGGATCCGAACCGCGGGAAGCGCCCCAGGCTCACCCAGCGCGCCGTGTGTAGGAAGTTCAGCGTCTTGAACTGTCGCTCGAGGCCCTGCTCGTTGAACATGCGCGCAAACCAGTCAGGCGATTTCGACAGAGTGAATCCGAGACGCTGCACGGGCACCCGACGGATGCGCGTCGCCGAGATCAGGTTCACGGCAGTGACGCGGCCCACTGTGGTCACCGGCGGACGTCCAGGCACAAGGCGATCGTAAGTCCCTGATCGTCGGCTCGCGAGCCGTATACCATTGACTGTCGCCCTGACCGGCTTGCCTGGAGGGGAGGGGTGATGCCACGAGCGAAGCATCGGTCCGATATCGCCCTCGCGCCACGTGGGGATCCGCCCATGCTGTGGTTCACGGCAGACGACGGTCGAACGCTGAGCACACTTGCTGGAGAAGCCCTCGCGAAACGGCGCGGCAACGCGCTCCGCCCCGGTTTCCGACCCGTCCACACGACCGGCGTCTTCCTGTCAGGCTCGTTCACCGCCCACGGGGCGACGTTGCCGCTTGCGCCGGCCCACCTCACCCCCGGCAGCCCCCCAGTCGCGGTCACTGCCCGGTTCTCGAGCTGCGATCCGCGCCTGCCGGCGAACGATCGGCGTCACGGCCCGCGTGGCCTCGCCGTGCGGCTGTACCTGTCGAACGGAGCAACGACGGATCTCGTCGCGATGTCAACCGACCGATTTCTCGTCTCCACGAGGGCCGCGTTCATCTCCGTGTCCCGAGCGATGAGCTCGTTCATCCTGTTGCGCTGGATTCGGATGGGATGGCTGACCGCTGTTCGCCAGGTCCGCGCACCCGTGACGTTCGCGCTGGCCTTCCCCCCGCGCAGCTACTGCACGCTCGACTACTACACGGTCAACACGTTCGTTTGGGCGCACCAGCAGCCGGTGCGATACCGATGGCGCCCGGTGGGCGGCCCCCAGTGGCGCTTGCCTTGGACCAGGCTTTTCAAGCACCGCCGGTACCTTGAGCGCGAGCTGGCTGAGAGGATGGCAGAGCCAGGTGCGGTCGCGTTTCGACTGGAAGTGCAGTGCCCCGGGCCGAAGGTCAGCCGAAAGCGCCTCGCCGATGCCGCCAAGCCGCTTCCGCGGGGCACGAAGTGGACTCCGGTGGGCACTCTGGACCTCGACCGGATCATCGACGGCCCGGAGGCGATCGAGCTCTATCGGCTGGTCTTCAGCCCCACCCACCTCGTGCCCGGAGTCGAGACCTACCCGGGTGACGAGCTCATGGCGATGAGGATGGCGGCGTACTCGGCATCGCACGTCGCGCGTACTGGCGGCCCGCTGTGACCACGCGGCGCGACATCACGGTGGTGGTCGTCGTCGACATCGTCGGTTCCACCGAGCTCCGCGAACACATTGGCGAGCCCCGATTCGAGGCGATCTACCGGGAGTTCGAGACCGCGGGACGGCGGATCCTCGCCAACCACGCCGGCGAGCTCGTGAAGGGACAGGGCGACGGGTTCATAGCCGCATTTGGATCGGTTTCGGAAGCGCTCGCCGCCGGGATCGGGATCCTCCAGGCGGCGACGAGCTCCAACCGTCGCCGCGTGGACGATGAGTGGCTTCGGCTGCGCGTTGGGATCAGCGCTGGTGAGACCGAGTGGTATGACGGCGACCTCACCGGCATCGTGCCCGTGGAGGCCACCCGTCTGGAGCAGGCCGCCCAACCGGACACGATCCTGTGCTCGGAGCTGGTTCGGGCGCTCGCGGCAAAGAGTAGCGAGCACCTCTTCGGCGAGGAGCGGGATCTCCAGCTCAAGGGGCTGCGAGCACGAACCAAGGCGTGGGAAGTGCGCTGGCGAACCGTGACCGCGAGCCAGCAGCTGGGACTCCCCGAGGCGCTCGCGACGACGTCCTCACGCCTGAAGTTCGTTGGACGCGGCAACGAGCTCGTCCGGCTCATGGCCAGTTGGGACACGGCTCGCAGCGGACACGGGCACGTCGTCACGATCGCGGGCGAGCCTGGCGTCGGCAAGACCCGCCTGTGCAGCGAGTTCTCGCAACGCGTCCTCGACGATCGTGGGATAGTCCTCTACGGCCGCTGCGACCGAGTCGTCGCATTTCCTTATCAACCGTTCGTCGAGGCGCTCCAGCGCTATGTCCGCCACGCGCCCAACTTGGAGCTGCTTCCGGCGGACGGGGCGACCGAGCTCGCCCGACTCGTCCCGGAGCTCCATCAGCGGCTCCCGGACCTCGGCGCGCCCGCGGTCGCGGACAGCGACACCCAGCGCTACCGATTGTTCGAAGCGATCGCGGACTGGCTCATGTTCGTGGCGCGCGAGGAGCCGGTCCTGCTGATCCTCGACGACGTGACCTGGGCGACTGCGCCGACACTGGCGATGCTTCATCAGATCGCTCCGAGGATCGCAGAGGGTGCAGTGCTTTGCGTTGCGACCTACCGGCCCCAGGAGGCATCGGATGACCTCCGCGATGTGCTCACCGCTGCGCATCGACGCCGCCCAGTCGAAACGGTTGCACTCAGGGGTCTGGATCAAGAGGACGTGCTCGCCGCGCTGCGGGGATTGCTCGGCGAAAGCGCCCTGCATCCGACGGTCGCTGCCTTGGGCGCCCAGATCTGGCGTGAGAGCGGGGGCAATCCGCTCTTTGTGGGTGAGCTGTTCGCCAAGCTGCTCGAGAGCGGGTCGATCCGACGAGGAGAGCACGGTTGGACAGCCAGCGTGGGACCTGATGCGATCACCATCCCGGCCGCGGTCGGCGACGTCGTGCTGGCGCGCAAGCGTGCGCTGTCGGCGCCGACCCAGCAGCTGCTCGACGCAGCTTCGGTGGCGGGGCTCGTCTTCGATCCCGCGATCGTCCAAGAGGTGGTCGACCTGTCCCCCGGGGTGCTCGCCGACGCGCTGGACGAGGCCGAGCAGGCTGGCCTCGTGCGCTGTCCGGGCGACGAGGAGTACGAGTTCTCGCACGCCCTCGTTCGCGACGTGCTCTACGACGAGCAGAGTCGATACCGGCGCGCTCTGGTACACGAAGCGATGGCCCGTGCGATCGAGGGCGCCCACGCGAGCGACCTCGGCGATCACGCCGACGATCTCGCGCTCCACTACTCCTTCTCGCCAACCCCGGACGGCGCAGCGCGCGCTGTCAGGTACGGAGCGGTCGCGGCCGAGCGGGCGTCGGACCGCTTCGCGCACGGCGAAGCCGTGCTCCATTATCAGCGCGCCATCCGCTCTCTCCCCCGCGCGCGCCTTGCCGAGCGCGACCAGGTGCACTGCCGCTTGATCGTTGATCTCGGGATTGCCCAGCATCGGGCCGGTGACCCTTCGGCGCTGCACACGCTGCTCGAAGGGAGCAGGCTGGCTGCGGCAGCAGGTGACGGGGCCTTGTGCGCGAGGGCGCTGCTCGCCGGTAGCCGCGGCATCTTCAGCTCCACCGGCTCCGTGGAGCAGGAGCGCGTCGACGGCCTGCGTTCCGCGCTCTCACTGGTCGGGGACAAAGACAGCCGGGTCCGGGCGATGCTCCTCGCCAACCTGAGCGTGGAGCTGAGCTTCGCGGGCGATCACGAGGAGCCCGACCGGCTCAGCGATGAGGCGACAGCGATGGCTCGCAGGCTGGGCGGTCCCTCGGCGTTGGTGCCGGTGCTTGCGCTCCGGATGGTGACGTTGTGGCGAGCGAACCGGATGCGAGAGCGGCTGATTCTCGCGAGCGAGCTCGAGCAGCTCTGCACGAGGTACGGGCGGCCACAAGCCACACTGCTCGCCGCCACGATGGGCTGCCAGGCCGCGATGGAGGCGGGTGAGTTCGAGACCGCCGACCGCCGCCTCGCCACGATCGACGAGATATCGGCGGCGCTGCATCAACCGCTCTCCCTCGGCTACGCGCGCCTTCGCCAGTCGATGCGCGCCGCGATCGACGGACGGCTCGACGACAGCGAACGTCTTGCCGACGAGGCCTACCAGTGTGCGAAGGCGAGCGGCCAGCCGGATGCGTACGCGTTCTGGGTCGGGCAGGTGTTCAACATCCGCTTCCACCAAGGCCGTCTCGATGAGATCGCCGACGAGCTGGCCGCCACTGCTGACGCGTATCCCGGCATCGTGGCATTCCGCGCCGCGATTGCGATGGTGGCGACCGAGCTCGAACGGTTCGACGAAGCGCGCAGTGGGCTCGACGCGATTTTCGGAGCCAGCGGCACGGGCGTGCCCGATGATCTCAATTGGCTAACGACGATCGCGTTCGCGACGCAGGCCGCCGCTCGGCTAGGTGATCAGCCCCTCTGCGCCGTGCTTGTACAGGAGTTGCTTCCGTACCGTGACCAGTTCGTCGACAACGCGTCCACCTTCTTCGGCTCCGTGGAGCGCTACCTCGGGCTCGCCTTGTCCTGCCTGAACCGCCACGATGAGGCCGGCGTGTCGTTCGAGCGCGCGGTAGCCATCCACGCTCGTCTTGGAGCGCCGATCCTGCTGGCACGCACTCGGCTCGAGTGGGGCGAGGCCATGGTGCGCGCCAATGGCGGGCCGACGGGTGACGCCATGGCGAAGGCTCAGATGGACGAGGCGCTCGCCGTCGCCGACCGTCTCGACCTCAGGGCGATCTCCCGAAGAGCGCGCTCGGCATTGGCCAGCGTCGGCGCCTGATCGGCAGTCGCGCTCAGGTTCGACGCCGCCGCCGGTGTCGTTGTCCTTCGGTAGGCATTGATGGCGTTGCATGACTTGATCAACGCGTGACTCACCTCAGATGGGGTCTGTCCACCTTTGAGACGACCGAAGGTGAGTGTCAAGCGCCGCCAAGCACTATGAATCGCCCCGGCATGTCCGGAGACTCTGATGTGCCCCGGGTCTGGCGGAGTTGGGATGCTGGGTTCACGCGGTCGCGGTGGTAGTGAGTTTCTCGTACTCGATGGGTGTGAGCATGCCCAGCGCGCTGTGTCGGCGGCGCCGGTTGTGGAAGATCTCGAGGTATTCGAACAGGGCGTTGGCGAGCTCGATGCGGGTTCTCCAGCGGCGGCGGTTGAGGAGCTCGGTCTGGACCCGGCCCCAGAACGATTCGATGACGGCGTTGTCGTAGCAGTCGCCGATCGAGCCCATGGACGGGACGAGTCCGGAGTCCTGGGCTCGCCGGGTGAACGCCCAAGACGTGAATGGCACGCCGTGGTCGAAGTCGATCACCGTGCCCGAGTCGGGTCGTGGGCTGCGGTTGGCGATCGCCATGCTCAGCGCGTTGGTGGCCAAGGCGGCGGTCTGGGTGGCGTCGATGGACCAGCCCACGACGCGGCGGGAGTGCACGTCGAGTACGACCGCGCAGTAGAGCTTGCCTTCACAGGTGGGGTGCTCGGTGATGTCGGTAACCCACAGCTCGTCCGGCTGGTGCCGGGTGAAGTTGCGGTCGACGAGGTCGGCGGCGAAGCCGATGTCGTGCAGGAGCCGGCGGCGCTTGCGGCCGGGGAGGCCGACCAGCCCGGCCCGGCGCATCAGCAGCTCCACCGCACCATGTCCGACGGGAATGCCGAGCCCGAGGCATAGCTCGGCGTGCACCTGGCGGGAGCCGTAGGTGCCGAACGTGGCCCCGGTGCACGACCTGGATCTGCTCGGTCAGCCACACGTGCCGCAAAAACCGCGTCGATGGCGGCCGGGTGTGCCAGTCGTAGTAGCCCGACTGCGAGACGCCAAGCACCCGACAGGCCAGCTGCACGGGTAACTTCTCCGAGGCCATCACCGCGACCGCCTCGAACCGTCTTTTGGGGACACACCACCGCGCCGAGCAGCTGCGCGGCCCGGCGATGAATGGCGACTTCGGCCTCCAGCTCGGTGATGCGCCGGCGAGCTGCCACCAGCTCCGCGTTCTCGCTACTGGTCCGCCCGGCCAGCTGGCCGGTGTCGACCAGATGCTGACGCCGCCAGACGTAGATCGTCTGATCGCTAATAGCCAGATCGGCAGCGACCTGAGCCACCGGACGGCCCGCGGCAACCAGATCAAGGACCTTGCCGCGGAACTCCGCCGGATACCTCTTCGACACGGGACTGGTGATCCTCTCGAATCAGAGGACCGTGATCATCCAGCAAGCCGACTCCGGCCAACCCGGGGCACATCACTCGTTTCGTTGACTATCCGGTCTCGGTGAGGCCGGTGGTGTGACGGTAGTGCGCCTGCTCCAGCTCCATCGGCGGGAGGTCGCCGTTGACCTCGAGCAGCCGGTGGTGATTGAACCAGTCGATCCAGCCCAGGGTGGCGGCTTCGACGCTGGGGCTGGCGTAGGGCTCAGGCCCGGTGTTCGAGCGAGCGTCAGCTCACCGTGCGCCTGCCATTGGCTTCTCACGTTGAGTGAGTGCTGGGATGCTGTGGGTTATGCCCAGTGAGTCGCCGCCGAGGCGAGTGTTTCTGTCGCACACGTCGGAGTTGCGGCGGTACCCGGTGGGGCGGTCGTTCGTGGCGGCCGCGGGGGACGCGGTGATCAGGGCCGGGGATGCGGTGACGGACATGGCGTATTTCCCAGCGCGGGAGGGGAAGCCGGCGCAGGTATGCCGGGAGGCGGTGGCGGCGGCGGATGTGTTTGTGTTGATTGCCGGGTTCCGGTACGGGTCGCCGGTGCCCGATCGGCCGCAGCTGTCCTATACCGAGTTGGAGCACGCGACCGCCGAGCAGCGGGGCATTCCCCGGTTGGTGTTTCTACTGGGGGAGGACACCGAGGGTCCCGCGGCGATGTTCGGGGATCTGGAGTATGGGGCGCGCCAGCACGCCTTTCGGGGCCGGCTGGTCGGTAGCGGGGTGACCACCGCGACGGTGAACAGCCCGGCGCAGTTGGAGACCGCATTGTTGCAGGCGTTGACCGCGCTGCCCCGACCGCGACAGCGCTCGGGCCCGGCCCAACTAGCGCATGCCGCGGCAGCGAATACCGGCGGAGCGCGGCGGGTGTGGACGATCCCGGCGCGGGTGCGCGGGTTCACCGGCCGGGCCGAGCTGATTGCGGAGTTGGAGGCGGGGCTGCGGCCGGGGGGGCCGACGGTGGTGCAGGCGGTGACCGGGATGGGCGGGATCGGCAAGACCACGACGGCGATCGAGTACGCCCACCGCCACTACGAGGAGTTCGATATCGCCTGGTGGGTGCCGGCCGAGGACCCGGAGTTGATTCGGGAGCGGCTGGCCGAGCTGGCACTGGCCCTGGAGCTGACCGGGGTCACCGACCCTGTCGGGGTAGGGGTGGCCCGTCTGTTGGGCGAGCTGGCGAGTCGGGATCGCTGGTTGCTGGTATTCGACAGCGCCGAGGACCCCCGCGCCCTCTCCCGGTGGTTGCCGGAGGGGCCCGGCCAGGTGCTGATCACCTCACGCGATCCGGCCTGGCGCGGGATCGCCGCCACGCTGGGGATGCGGGAGTTCACCCGGGCCGAGTCGATCGCGCTGCTGCGCCGGCTGGCCACAGAGCTCACCGAACCCCAGGCGGACCGGATCGCCGCCGCGGTCGGTGATCTGCCGCTGGCGGTCGAGCAGGCTGGCTCGCTACTGGCCGACACGGGCATGGCCATGGACGAGTATCTGCGGCTACTCGGTGAACGGGCCCAGGAGGTGTTGGGCCATGACCCGGGCGGGGCCTACCCGCAGTCGGTGGCCGCGTCCTGGGCGGTGGCGTTCGACCGGCTCGCCCTGGACGATCCGACCGCGCTGGATCTGCTGACGGTGGTGGCCTGGTGCGGGCCGGAGCCGGTTCCGCTGGGCCTGCTCACCGGCCACCCCGACGCGCTTCCCGAGCGATTGCGGCCGCTCGCGACTGACCCGCTGGTGGCGGCGCGCTGCACGACGATCCTGCACCGGCGGGGCATGGCGACGGTGTCCCCGCACGGCCTCCAGCTACACCGGATCCCCGCCGCGCTGCTGCGCGCGCGCAGCCAAGAATCGGATGGCGCGACGGCGGCCCGGTGGGCGGGGACGGTGGTTCGCCTGCTCGACCAGACGGCTCCCGGCAATGTGCGCACCGATCTGGGCGGGTGGCCGCTGTGGAGACGGCTGCTGCCGCACGTCCTGACCGCGGCCAACCGCGATGCCGCCCTGGACACGGTGCCGGCCGAGGCAACCCGACTACTCGACCACGCGGCGATGTACCTGCTGATCCGGGGCGAGCCGAAGGCCGCACTGGCAGTGTTTGAGCGCGGCTACGATGTCCGGCGGGCTAGGTTCGGTGACGACCACCCCGACACCCTCACCTCGGCCAGCAAACTCGCGCTGAACCTGTGGTGGCTGGGTGAATATCCGCGGGCCCGCACGCTCGACGAAGACACCCTGACCCGGCGCCGCCGCATCCTCGGTGAGAACCACCCCGACACCCTCACCTCCGCCAGCCAACTCGCCAACGACCTGGTCGGGCTGGGTCACTACCCGCAGGCC
>Ga0207674_10007317_pt1 | contig 12862 bp, 8 predicted proteins | sample KBSCornC72_FD_184303 | JGI IMG/M metagenome (GOLD analysis project Ga0207674, IMG submission 184303) | Corn rhizosphere microbial communities from Kellogg Biological Station, Michigan, USA - KBS Corn C7-2 (SPAdes) (version 2) | ecosystem: Host-associated > Plants > Roots > Rhizosphere > Soil ... | reverse complement strand
ATCGACGAAAGCTGCTCATCCAGCACTAGCGCCCGCGGATTAACCGCCTACCGCGCCAACCGCCCCCCAGGCCGCACGTGCACTCCCTGATAAACTGAGACCTGCATGATCCTCCCGTTTGTCCGCGAAATTTTCGCGGAACTGGAGCAGTCCTCCTCGTTTGACCGCGTTCGCAGGCACCTCTCGCTCGGTGTCGGGCGTCGACGTCTGTCCGGACTCACCAATGCAGCCCGTTGCCTATACATCCCCCTGCTGGCGCGCGCGGCCAGGCACCCGGTCATTGTCGTGGTCGCAGACAACAAGGCGGCCGAGGCTCTCGAACCTCTGCTGCGCGCCGGATGTGAGCTGACCGGGGCGGTCGATCCAGATACCGTCGTGCGGCTTCCCGCGCACGATGTACTCCCCTTCGAGAATCTCTCGCCGCACCCCGATGTGCAGGAGCAGCGCGCAGCCGCGCTCTACAAACTGGCCACCGGTGGAGTCTCCATCCTCATCGCGCCTGCTGAGGCGGCAGCGCTGCGTCTCTTCGATCGCAACTACTACGCCAGCCTCGCCGTCACAGTCCGGCGCGGCGAAGAATTAGACGTCGAGATCCTCACCGCCCACCTGTCCAGTGTCGGCTACACGCAAATGGACCTGGTGGAAATGCCGGGGCAATTCACACGCCGCGGCGGCATCCTTGACATCTACTCGCCCGAAGCCGACCGCCCTGTTCGCCTCGAGTTCTTCGGCGATGAAATCGAGACGATCCGCAAGTTCGATCCCGAAACCCAGCGCTCCCAATCCGGCCTTGACGAGACGCAGCTTCTGCCCTTGACCGAAACCCCCGTCACCGAACATCTGCTTGCCGCGGTCCATGCGCGCCTGAGCAAGCAACGCGTGCAGGTGACCGAGGGTGAGGGCCTCTCCGAGGAAGAGGAGATGGAGATTGAAGCCGCCGCGGCCGGGGGCGTGAGTGTCTTTCCCGGATGGGAGTTCTTTTCCGCCGTCGCTGGCGCTGAAAGCCACCTGCTCAAGATGGTCCCCAATGCCGTTCTCTTCGTCGACGAGCCCGCCATGGTGCGCAACCAGATCGACCGCTGGTGGAATAAAGTCGAGCAGCGCCACGAGCGCTCCGGAATCGGCAACCTCATCCGCCCCGAAGACATCTATCTCCGCCCCGAAATTCTGCAGAGCCTCCTCGACTCGCACCACGGCCTCGATCTCGATCAGCTCGGCGCTGTCGATGTGCTCGAAGATGACAAGACGCTCGGCGAAATCGCTGTAAACTCGCGGCCCACGCTGCGCTTCCACGGATCGATTCCCGCACTGGTCGAGCAACTGAAAAATCTCATGGCCGCCGATCAGCGCATTGTCCTCGCCGTTCCCACCCAGGGCGATGCAGAGCGCACCGCCACCATGCTGCGCGAGTACCACGTGCCTTATCGCTTCGGCAGCCGCGTAGTCCAGCATGGATCCGAGCTCGAAGAAGCCAGCTACATGGCTGGCGACATGCGCGTGCCCGTCATCGTGCGCACCCAGATCGCTTCAGGCGTCAGCTTCCCGGATGTGAATCTCATCCTCTTCGGGGCCAACGATCTCTCCGACGATGCTGATATCCACGCCCGTCCCGAGCCCAAGAAATCCAAGACCGCGGCGTTCCTATCCGACTTTCGCGATCTCGCCATCGGCGACTACGTCGTTCACGTCGAGCATGGCATCGCCCAATATCAAGGCCTGAAAGAGATAGTGCAGGACGGCCTCGCCGTGGAATTCATGATCCTCGAATTCGCCGAGCAGGCCAAGCTCTACGTCCCGCTCACGCGCCTCGATCTCATTCAGAAATACCGCTCCACCGACACCGGTCCCGCGCCGATCCTGAACAAGCTCGGTTCGCAGCAGTGGGTCAAAACCAAGGCCCGCGTCAAGAAGGCCATGCAGGACATGGCTGCGGAACTGCTCAAGCTCTACGCCCAGCGCCACACCGCTCAGGGAACCTCGTTCTCGCCCGACAACGATTTTCAACGCGAATTCGAAGACTCCTTCGACTACCGCGAGACCGACGACCAGCTCACCGCCATCTCCGCCGTCAAGCAGGACATGGAATCCACCACCCCGATGGATCGCCTGCTCTGCGGCGACGTGGGCTACGGCAAGACAGAAGTCGCCATGCGCGCTGCGTTCAAGGCCGTGCAGGATGGCAAGCAGGTGGCCATCCTCACGCCCACAACAGTCCTCGCCTTCCAGCACTTCGAGACGTTCAAGAAACGCTTCTCGCAATTTCCCATCAACATCGAGATGATCTCGCGCTTCCGCTCGCCAAAGGAGCAGAAGGTCATTGTCGAAAAAATTGAGACCGGCAAAGTCGACATTCTCATCGGCACACACCGCATCCTTTCCAAAGACATCAAGTTCCAGGATCTCGGTCTGCTCGTCGTCGACGAAGAACAACGTTTCGGCGTCCGCCACAAAGAACGCCTCAAACAGCTCCGCAAAGAAATCGATGTTCTGGCGATGTCTGCCACTCCCATTCCGCGTACCCTGCACATGTCGCTCGTGGGCCTGCGCGACATGTCGGTCATCGAGACTCCTCCCAAAGACCGCATGGCCATCCAGACCGTCGTCGCCAAGTTCGACGAAAAGATTATTCGTTCAGCCATCGAAGTGGAACTCGAACGCGGTGGCCAGGTCTACTTCGTCCACAATCGCGTCGAGTCCATCTACGAAATTGCATCACGCATCCAGGAGCTTGTCCCCGGCGCGCGTGTCGTCGTCGGCCACGGACAGATGGGCGAGAAGGACCTCGAGCAGGTGATGCTGGCCTTCATGCATCACGAGTTCGATGTGCTCGTAGCTACCACCATCATCGAAAACGGCCTCGACATTCCCCTTGCCAACACCATCATCATCAACCGCGCCGATCGCCACGGCCTCAGCGAGCTCTACCAGCTCCGCGGCCGCGTAGGCCGCTCCAATCGCCGCGCCTACTCCTACCTGCTCATCCCGCCGGAGCGCGAATTGACTGACATCGCCCGCCGTCGCCTTGCGGCTCTCAAGGAATTTTCAGACCTCGGAGCGGGATTCAAAATTGCCGCCCTCGATCTCGAACTCCGCGGCGCCGGCAATATGCTCGGCGGCGAGCAGAGCGGCCATATCGAAGCTGTCGGCTTCGAACTCTACACATCGATGCTCGAAGCCGCCGTGAAAGAAATGAAAGGCGAAGGCGGCGAAGAGCGGCCCAGCACGCAGCTCAATCTCGGCATCGCTCTGCGCATCGACGAGAGCTACGTCGCCGAGGAGAATCAGCGGCTGCGTCTGTACAAGAAAATCGCCGGTGCGGAAAGCGAGAAAGCCATTGCCGACCTCCGCGCCGAAATGGAAGACCGCTACGGCACACTGCCGGATTCGACCGTCTACCTGCTCGAAGCTGCCACACTCCGTCTCGAATGCGAGCGGATGGGCATCGCCCAGATCGACCGCAAACGCGCCGAGTTGCAGATCCGCTTTACAGAGAAGGCCTCTATCGATCCGCAACACCTCATGCGCCTCGTCGCAAAGAACGCAAAGCGCGGCGCGCAATTCACGCCGCAGGGACTGCTGAAGTTTCCGCTCGCCGCAACAAAGTCTGATGAAGTATTGCTTGAGATTCGGGACCTGCTTGAGAAACTGGCTCCCGACGCTGTACCCGCATAATTCCTGATCAGTACAAGAGGGACCGTGATCAAATTTGGAACGCTTCTTGCCCTTGGAGCCTGCATGACGCTGCCCGTTGCCGCTAACTCAGAAAACAAAGCCGCCCAGGAGCAATTCCAGCGCGCATCCGACGAGTATTTCGACCAGGTGTACTTTCCCTATCAGCCCACCGGCGGAACAGTGACCGGATATCACCAGTACGACACAAAGCTCGAAGACCTTTCATCCGGCAGCATCGATGCCGAGGTTGCGGCGCTGGACAATTTCGAGAAACGTATCTCCGCAATTCCAGTGGCCTCACTCGACCAGACCACGCGCGGCGACCGGCAAATGGTGCTCAACCAGATCCGCTCCCGCCGTCTCACCCTGCACACAATCCGCCCATGGACAAAAAATGCGGATGAGTATTCCAGCCTCTGCGCCAACGCAGCTTTCACGCTCATGGAGCGGAAGTTTGCCCCCGTCGATGACCGCCTGCGTTCGCTCATCGCCCGTGAAGAAAAAATGCCGGCTCTGCTTCGCGAAGCCCGCGCCAATCTCCAGAACCCGCCTCGCATCTTCACCCAGATTGCGATCGAGCAACTCCCGGGAATCATTCGCTTCTTCCAGCACGACGTGCCTCTGGCCTTCACCGACGCGCACGACGAGTCTCTCAAAACAGAGTTCGCGAAGAGTAACGCAGCTGTGATAGCCGCGCTCACCGACTATCTCTCATGGCTCAAGACTGATCTCCTGCCTCGATCCAACGGCGACTACAGAATCGGCGCGGAGACCTTCTCAAAGAAGCTGCTCTACGATGAGATGGTCGACATCCCGCTGCCAAAGCTTCTTGAAATCGGTTACGCGGACCTGCACCAGAATCAACAGCATTTTGCTGAAGTCGCCAAAGAGCTCGAGCCCGGCAAAACACCGCGCGAGGTCCTCGAAGACCTGGGCCGCCAGCATCCCGCGCCCGATCAGCTTCTGAATGCGTTTCGCGCCACCTTCACCAGCCTCCTCGACTTCATCCGTTCGCACCACATCGTCACCATTCCCTCCGATGTGCCTCCCATCCTCGAAGAGACACCGCCCTTCATGCGTGCCACCACGCAGGCCAGCATGGACTCCCCCGGCCCCTACGAAACGAAAGCGACAACTTCCTTTTTCAACGTCACATTGCCCGCTCCCTCCATGACCCCTGCGCAGGTTGAGGGCTACATGCACTCCTACAACATCGGCACCGTGATCTCGACGTCTGTACACGAGGCCTATCCGGGTCATTACGTGCAGTACCTCTACTCGCTGAAGGCCCCCAGCCGCGTGCGCAAAATCCTGACAGCCAATACCAACATTGAAGGCTACGCTCACTACACCGAGCAGATGATGCTCGACAACGGCTACGGCCGACCCGGAGCGGGTGCGAAAGATGAGCGTGAATCCAGATTCCTCCGCCTCGGCCAGTTGCAGGACGCGCTGCTGCGCAACGCACGCTACATCGTCGGCATCCAAATGCACACTGGGGACATGACCTACGATCAGGCCGTCGAATTCTTCCAGAAGGAAGGCTACCAGCCCAGAGAAACTGCCATCGTAGAAGCGAAGCGCGGGGCGGGTGACCCCACATACCTGTACTACACGTTGGGAAAGCTCGAAATTATGAAGTTGCGCGCAGACCTGATGAAGAAGCAGGGAACTGCCTTTTCATTACAAAAATTTCATGATGACTTCCTCAGCCAGGGCTTCCCGCCGATCAAAATCGTTCGCGAGGCGATGCTCGGCGACGACTCACCCACGCTATAGCGTCGTTGTTCACCGTCGCGCAGGACTAAAGTAAGTAAAAGTGAGATCGAGAAGAGATCTGGAATAGAAAGCGCGTTCGAAAATAGACGCCAAGAGATTCGATGGAGCTGTAATGAGCCAGGAAGTTCGCAAAGTTGTTTTCCCCGCCGGTGGCCTTGGTACCCGATTCCTGCCCGCCACAAAAGTCATCCCCAAAGAGATGCTGGCGCTCGTCGACAAACCCATCATCCAGTACGGCGTCGAAGAGGCAGTCGCGTCTGGAATCGAGCACATCATCATCGTTACAGGGCGCGGCAAAGGCGCCATGGAAGACCACTTCGATCACAGTTTCGAACTCGACCACACCCTCGAGCGCCGCGGAAAAAAAGAATTGCTCGCAGTGTCGCGCGGCGTTTCCACGTTGGCGCGTGTCAGCTACGTTCGCCAGCGCGAGCCTCTCGGCCTCGGACACGCCGTCCTCTGCGCAAAGGAGCTCGTCGGCAACGAGCCGTTCGCCGTCGTTCTGCCGGATGACGTCATCGACGCCGAAGTCCCGTGCCTCAAGCAGATGATCGACCTCTTCAACGAGCGTGGCGGCTCCGTGATTGCCACCCAGACAGTCGAAGGCCCGGCGATTTCCGCCTACGGTGTACTTGCCGGTTCTACAGACCCGCAGGACCCGCGCATTTTCGACTGCACCGGCATGGTCGAGAAGCCGAAATTGGAAGATGCGCCATCAAAACAGGCCATCATCGGCCGCTACATTCTCACCCCACGCATCTTCGAACTTCTCGAAGAAACCACGCCCGGCGCTGGCGGCGAAATCCAGCTCACCGACGGCATCAAAGCTTTGCTCAAAGAAGAGAAGGTCTTCGGCTACACCTTCGAAGGCAAGCGCTTCGACGCCGGCGACAAGTTCGGAATGCTGCAGGCCACCGTCGAGTTCGCCCTCAAGCGCCCCGAATTCGGCGACCGCTTCCGCGAGTATCTGAAGAGCCTCGGAATCTGCTAGGCGCAGGCGAAGTAGAGTTGGCCGCTGTCCACGGAGTGCGCTAGCATAAGCGAACCGAAATGTGGCCGATCTTCTTTCTGATTGCTGAATACGCGGTCATCTACCTCGTTGTGGCAGGCGGGGTCTACGTCTCCGTTTCGGTCGTTGCAGGCCACAACAGACTCGGTAAGCGACTTTTTCTCGCTGTCCTCGCCTTCGGTGTCTTTTCTGCGGCAGGCTACGTTGTTTTGAACGTTCTGTCGGCACTCCTGCACGCCAAAACTCAACCGGCAGACGAGCCCAATCGGCTCCTAGTCACAGTCGCCTATGTTGTTCCCGGAATGCTCGGCGGTTGGGCTTCGTGGAAATTATTCAAGCCTTCCACTTGATATTGCATCCGATCGAAGCCTTCTGCTCCCCACTCGGCTTCTCGCCTCGCAACACCGCATCCAGTGCAGCCCGCAAATCCTGTCCGGTCACGGCCACAGTGTTTCCAGGCCGCGCCCCATCGAACTGCCCGCGATACGCCAGCTTGAAATCCTTATCGAAAAGATAAATATCCGGAGTGCACGCCGCATCATAAGCACGCGCCACCGCCTGCGTTTCATCGTAGAGATAAGGAAACGTAAACCCAAGTCGCTGCGCCTGCTTCTTCAATCCCTCCGGGTTATCGTCCGGATAATTCTGCGCGTCATTGCTGCTGATCGCCACAATGCCGAGTTTGCCCGCATAGTCCGAACCCAGTTGCGCCAACCCTTTCTCAATGTGCTTCACATAAGGACAATGCGTGCAGATGAACATCACAAGCAGACCCGCCTGTCCGCGAAAATCGTTGCGGCGAATCGCCTTCCCCGTCACAACATCCATTAGCGCGAAATCCGGCGCCGCAGTTCCAAGTTCCAGCATCGTCGATTCAGTCAATGCCATCGCGATTCTCCGATTCTCAGCTAGAAGCTAAAGGCTAATAGCTAAAAGCTGTCGTTAAAACAGTCCGCCCTGCCGCCCCGGCACCGGCACCCCAAAGTGCTCGTAGGCCAGCCGGGTCGCAACGCGCCCACGCGGCGTACGATCCAGAAATCCAATCTGAATCAGAAACGGCTCGTAAACTTCCTCGAGCGCATCTTCTTCTTCAGCCAGTGTCGCTGCCAGCGTGCCGAGACCCACTGGCCCGCCATCGTATTTCTGCATGATGGTCAGCATCAGCCGTCGGTCGATCTCGTCAAATCCGTGTGCATCCACTTCCAGCATGGTCAGTGCCGCGTTTGCAGTCGGCCTGTCAATCACGCCCGTCCCACGCACCTGCGCAAAATCACGCACCCGTCGCAGCAGCCGATTCGCAATACGCGGAGTCCCCCGCGAACGCAACGCAATCTCCGCCGCACCATCCGCGTCGATCGGCACACCCAGCACCTCTGCCGAGCGCTGCACGATAACCCGCAGATCTTCCTCTGTATAAAACTCCAGTCGCAGCAGAATTCCAAATCGCGAGCGCAGCGGCGAACTCAGCAGCCCCGGCCGCGTCGTCGCGCCGATAAAAGTGAACGGCTTGATCTCCATCACGTGCGTGCGCGCTGCCGGACCCTGCCCGATGATGATGTCGAGTTTGTAGTCCTCAAGCGCGGTATAGAGCTTCTCTTCCAGCACCGGTTGCATCCGGTGGATCTCATCGAGAAAGAGCACCTGCCGGTCGCGAAGATTGGTAAGGATCGCCGTCAGATCTCCCTGAATCTGAAGCGCTGGCCCCGAAGTCTGTTGAAATCCCACATCCAGTTCATTGGCAATGATGGTCGCCAGTGTTGTCTTGCCCAGCCCCGGCGGCCCGAACAGCAGAACGTGATCGAGGGCCTCGCCCCGTGACTTCGCTGCCTCCAGCGCGATGGACAACTGCTCCTTGGCTTTTGTCTGCCCGATGAACTCCTTCAGCCACTTCGGACGAAGCTTCAGCTCAAAACCTTGCTCTTCCTCGGCGCGCGAGGCGCTTACAAGACGTTCCGGCGAGTTGTCGCGCGCAATGGCCATGATGCCAGCAGTGTAGCGGGTGCAGCCATCCCCGGCAAAACCACCCCGCAATCATCGCAACCGGCCTAAGTGCCATAACTTCGTGCCCAATTACCCTCATAACCCGCCTATAACTCGAAATTGCTCACAACTCCGCTCTTGTTCGCTAGTTACGCGCGTAACGAACAAGGCTCTTTGACTCAAGATTGCTATTGATTCACCGCTTTGACCTGCCGTATTCTTGGGCCACCTCTCAAGAGGAGACAGGTGTGTTGACGGCCAGATGCGGCCAAATTCTGCATCTGCGCCTCTTCAAACCAAAAAAAGTTTTGCCATGCACGCGCAGTCGAAAAAAGCGCTTGCTAACTGATTGCAGTCATTCGGGAGCCCGTTGCCCGAGGTGATCGAGCTGACCGCGAGTGGATAGGTCAGCCAGGCGGAGACGCCACAGGAGATGTTTATGCGTTATCGTTCGTTAAGTGCCTTGTTGCTGACTGCCTCTCTCGTGCTGCTCAACGCTTGTGTTTCCAATCCCTCACTGACCTCAATCGTCGTCACTCCTGGCGTAATGAACTTCGGTGGCTCGGGACTCACAACTCAGCTGACCGCAATCGGCCACTATACGCGTCCGAACCACGCTGATGTCACCAAGGACATTACAAGTCTCGTCACCTGGAAAAGCGCAACCGTCGATTGTGTCACGGTCAGCAGCACCGGCCTCATCACTTCCGGCGGCAACACATGTTCCGGTATTCCGGTATCGGCCAGCATGCCTGGATTTCACGGCATCATTATCGGCAGCATGACCGTGAACGTGACGCAGGCTGCTGCTGCCAGCACCGATGTCGCGCAGGTGGTGATATCCCCCGCTTTCCCGGCTGCTCTCTCACCAGGCGCGCTCCTTCAATTCTCGGCCTTTGGCTTGAACTCCGCCGGGAACATCGCCCAATTGGTAAATCCGATTGTCTGGACCTCAACCAATAGTGGCGTAGCAAGCATCGACCAGAGTGGCCGCCTTACTGCCGTGGCGGCGGGCACTACAACGGTTACAGGTGCCTACACGAATTCAGATGGGGTCGCGGCAATTTCGGGAACCGCAACCGTTACCGTCCAGTAAGTCTCCGGGTCTCCCGGTTTCATCGCACATTCTCAGAAGCCGCCCCAAACAGGGCGGCTTCTGCTTGTTCCAGCCTGCGATGAGCCCGGAGACGGCTTTCAACCACCGCGTTTACTCAACGCCGGCTCAGCACATGCGCATTCGCCATTTAGACTGAATAAGTCTATTCGCCCGCTTGATGACCCACCGATTCGCCCGCATCCGCCGCTTCCATTTCAATCTGCCACAGCGTATCGCCGCGGTGATGCTCGCCCTATTCCTCCTGCAAGGCTTCTGGGTCGCGGAGCATCAAACCCTTTCTGACCGCGACTATCAGTACGCGCGCTGCGGCCGCGAAACATGGGAAAAGCCGTCGCCCCTCGCCGGCTATTACACATCCTGCGGCAACATCCGCGACGGCATACTCGCCTATCGCATTGCAGGCCTTCCTCTCACCCTCAATTTGCTGGCACAGCGCGGTCTCGATCTCTTTCGGAAGCCTGAAGATCGCATCTTCCAGGCCTCGGCGGGGCAGGGTAGCGCGGGCCTCAGCACCTGGGAACTCCGTCACCAAATGACGCATGTCCTTCTGCTGATGCGGCTGCCGTTTCTGGCTGCAGGCTGCATCCTTGGCGGAGGTCTGTGGTGGGTCGCTCGCCGTCTTTACGGCAACATGGGTGGATATGTCGCGCTCGCGCTCTACTGCTTCTCCCCTCCCGTACTGAAGGCCTGTCTCTCACCCAGCCCCGAGATTCTGGCCGCCTTGGGGATGTACGGCGGAATCTATACCTGCATCGGCGTTGCGCACGCCATGCAGGGGCCGCGCAGGAAGTGGCGTCCCCGGATCATCCTGCTCACCGTCGTCCTCGGAATCGCGGCGACTGCACATATCGTCGCTTTGCCGGTAGCAGCCCTGATGGGGCTGCCCCTGATGCTGTGGATCGCCGAAGGCCGTCGCAGCCAGATTCTTCCCGTTGTCCTGCTCGCCTCCGCAGGTGCTCTGCTATTTCTCTTCGCCTGTTACGGCTTCTCGCCCGATGCCTTCAGCTATGTCTTTCGCTCAGGTGCAGGCTTCCTCTCCGTGTCGCTCGAGCCAGCGCAACGCTTTTTCACGTTAGCGTCCATCGCTGGCATTATCGTTGCCACCGCAGCTGCGGCTCTCTTGTATCTCGGCGTGTCCCGTTCGCGCTACTTCGGAAACACCGCACCTTTGATCTGCTTCGTTGTTCTTGTCTTGCTGGTCACAAAGGGAGTACCAGCCAGCCCCTGGCTGTGGGCACTGCCCTTTCTGCTGACCTTCATCGGTGGAGTCTTCGCCGATGCGTTCGAATCCAACCAGCGCAAACTCTTCATCGCCGCTGCGGCATCCCTGGTTATTCTGCAGATCGTCATCTGCATCATGAGCCTTCCCCGGCTCGTCTGAAATAGTCACCGTAGTCTGAACATGCCCTGAGGTCCCGATGACGTTCTCAATTCGCGACGCCTTCACCCCCTTTGCTGGTTCTGGTTCCAGCAACATTCCGGGCCACCCGCCCGGTTCTTCCAGGGAAGGTTTTTGAGCGCGAATTTATACCCGTTCATCGCGTCCGCATAACCCCATTTCCCGCTCTTTCCAGACCCGCCGCAAATTTCTGAAAAGCAATGGCTTAGATTCGGTATTGTGTGTTGCTGATTGCGTGTGTGAAAGGGTAAAATAAAGCAGTAGCCCGCAGAAATCCGGTCCTGCATTTCCGGTGATTTTTTTGACGCCTCTTCAGCGGGCACAAAGACATCTATGGCAGACGATAAGAACCCCCAGCTCCCTCTCGATGGCGGTACGCCACCACGCGATAATACGAACCTGATTCCGATCAATATCGAAGACGAGATGCGTCGCTCGTATCTCGACTACTCGATGTCGGTTATCATCGGGCGCGCCCTTCCCGACGCCCGCGATGGACTCAAACCCGTGCATCGCCGCGTGCTCTACGCCATGAGCGAGATGGGCCTCGAGCACAACAAGAAATACACCAAGTGCGCAAAGGTCGTGGGCCAGGCCATGGGTGTCTACCATCCCCACGGCGACTCCGCCATCTACGACACTCTCGTGCGCATGGCGCAGCCCTTCTCGCTCCGTTATCCCTTGGTCGACGGCCAGGGCAACTTCGGTTCAGTCGACGGCGATCCCCCCGCCGCCATGCGATACACCGAGTGCCGCCTGATGCGCATCACCGGCGAGCTCCTCGCCGACATCGACATGGAAACCGTCGACTTCGTCCCCAACTATGACGAGTCGACAACAGAGCCCACCGTTCTTCCCACACGAATTCCCAATCTCCTTGTCAATGGATCGAGCGGAATCGCCGTGGGCATGGCGACCAACATCCCGCCCCACAATCTCACCGAGATCGTCAACGCCACCATCGAAGTGGTAAAGAACCCGAAAGCTGGCCTTGCCGAAATCTTGAAACACGTGCAAGGCCCTGATTTCCCGACCGGCGGCTTCCTCTACGGACGTGCAGGCATCGCCCAGGCCTACAAGACCGGCCGCGGCCGCTTCATGATGCGCGCCAAGGCGGCCATCGAAAGCATCACCAAAGAAAAACAGGCGATCATCGTCACTGAGATTCCCTACCAGGTCAACAAGTCCAAGCTCATCGAACGCATCGCGGAGCTCGTCACCGAAAAAATCATCGACGACATCGGCGACGTCCGCGACGAGTCCGATCGCGACGGCATGCGCATCGTCATCGAGCTCAAACGCGGTGCCCAGCCTGAGATCATCTTGAACCAACTCCACAAGCACACGCAGATGCAGGAAAGCTTCTCCATGATCCTGCTCGCCGTGCTAAACGGGCAGCCGAAAGAACTGGGCCTCGACGCCGCCATCCGCGCCTTTGTTGATCACCGTGTCGATGTGGTGCAACGCCGCACAGTTTACATGCTGCGCAAGGCTCGCGAACGCGAGCACCAGTTGGAAGGCTACAAGATCGCGATCGACAATCTCGATCAAGTGATCAAGATTATTCGCGGATCGGCGTCACGCGTCGAAGCTCGCGAGAACTTGTACGCATGGGGCAAGGGCACAGACATCGTCGTCAACCTTGACCGCGAGCGCCTTCCCAACGAGGAGCGCGGCCTTTCACTGCGCCAGGTTGATTGGATTCTCGAACTGCAGCTCTACCGTCTAACACAACTTTCAGTCGACGAGATTCTCAACGACCTCGGCGAAATACAGACCAGTCTCGGCGATGCGAAGGCGGCGCGGGGCGTGCTCGAGGACGTGGCGCGCTCGCGCGCTGCGAGCTACGGCGCCGACAGCGTCGAGCACGCCGCGGCGCTGTCGAACCTCGGCTTCGCGCTGCTCG
>Ga0207674_10007316_pt1 | contig 12862 bp, 10 predicted proteins | sample KBSCornC72_FD_184303 | JGI IMG/M metagenome (GOLD analysis project Ga0207674, IMG submission 184303) | Corn rhizosphere microbial communities from Kellogg Biological Station, Michigan, USA - KBS Corn C7-2 (SPAdes) (version 2) | ecosystem: Host-associated > Plants > Roots > Rhizosphere > Soil ... | reverse complement strand
TGCTCGCCGAGTGCGTTGCGGCGGCGGGCTTGCCGGACGGCGTCTTCTCCGTCCTGCCGGCCGACCGTGAAGTGTCGAATCATCTCATCAGCCATGCCGATGTGGACAAGGTCAGCTTCACCGGCTCCACCGCGGTCGGCCTGCACATCGCGACCGTCGTGAGCGCGCGCAGCGGCCGGATCGTCACCGAACTGGGCGGCAAGTCGGCAGCGATCATCCTCGACGACGCCGACATCACCAAGGTGGTCGGGGGCATCATGCCCAACCTGGTAAGCCTGTGCGGTCAGCAGTGCGCCGCGTTCAGCCGCATCCTGGTGCCGCAGTCGCTCAAGGGGGCCGTGGAAGAGGCGCTGTCGGCCGCTATGCAGCATGTCGTTGTCGGCGACGCCTTCGACGAGACGACGACCATGGGTCCGCTCATCACCAAGCGCCAGCACGGCCGGGTGTTCGACTATATCGAGAAGGGCAAGTCCGAAGGTGCCAGGGTCGTGACCGGCGGCAACCGTCCGACCCATCTCGACAAGGGGTGGTTTGTGGAGCCGACATTGTTCACCGACGCCAGCAACAGCATGACCATCGCGCGCGAGGAAATCTTTGGCCCCGTCGGCACGATCATTACATACAGCAACGAGGAAGAGGCGATCGCGATCGCGAACGACAGCAATTACGGCCTGTCGGGCGGTGTGTTCACGGAAAGCCCCGACCGTGCCTATGCGATCGGCCGCCGCATCCGGACCGGCAATTTCGGCCATAATGGTCGCGTCGTGGACTATACGATCCCTTATGGTGGCTTCAAACAGTCGGGTGTCGGCCGCGAAGGTGGCGTCGAGGGCCTGCACAGCTTCACCGAGATCAAGACGATCTTCATGCAGGAACTGCCCACGCATCTCCGTTGAACGCCTGTCTTTCCGACCCGGCTTCGGCCCGGTCGGCAGGATCAGGCAAGTGCGGCAGGGTCGCCCGGCGATCTTGCCTGCACCGATCAATCATCCGGTGCCGATCACACATGCGCAGACATGCATATCGCAGGAATGCCTGGCTGAACTTCTCCTCATGCTTGGCTAAGAGAGAGGTCACATCCTGCCGGACAAGCGCCATCCGCATTCCCGAGAGTGGAGAGACATGACGACCACCATTCCTGCCCTGATGCGCGATGCCGCCCGACGCCATGGCGATCGGGACGCACTGGTTTCCCAGACCGACGGAGCGATCAGCTTCCGTGATCTGGACGCGCAGGCCGACCTCGTCGCCCGCGCGCTCATCGCAGACGGGGCGGTGCCGGGTGAACGCGCCGCCATCTGGGCGCCCAACATGTGGGAGTGGGTCGCGGCGGCAATTGGCATCCAGCGCGCCGGCGGCGTCATGGTTCCTCTCAACACCCGGCTGAAGGGCGGAGAGGTCGCCGACATCATCCGGCGCGGTGGCATCACGCGGATGTTCCTGATCGGCGACTTTCTGGGCCGCTCCTATCCGAAGATGGTCAAGGACGAACCGATGCCGGGCCTGCGCCGCCGCATCGTGCTGCGCTCCACGCCCGATCAGCTCGGCGAGCATGAGGAAAGCTGGACCGACTTCCTCGCGCGCGGCAGCGCGACGAGCGACGCACAGCTTGCCGAGCGCGAGGCGGGCGTCGGCCCCGACACGCTCTCCGACATCATGTTCACGTCCGGCACCACCGGCGCACCCAAGGGCGCGATATTCGATCACAAGCGGTCCATCGGCGGCGGACAGGCATGGGTCGACATCGCGCGGCAGGTCTCCACCGACCATGTCAGCGTGTTCGGCCCTTTTTCACACAATGCGTCCTACAAGGCGGGCTGGGTCGCAGGCCTGATCGCGGGCAGCACGACCTACTGGCCGGAAGCCTATGATGCGGAGTCGGTCCTCGACCTCGTCGCAAAGAACCGCATCACCGTCATGTCGGCCCCGCCGACCGTGTTTCAGGAGATATTGGCGCATCCCAACTGGCGCGACTGGGATCTGTCCACCTACCGTTTCATGTCGACCGGATCGACGGTGGTGCCCATCGACCTGATGCTGCGCCTTGAGGCGGAGACGCCGATCCAGGAAATCACCACCGGCTATGGCATGACCGAATGCTGCGGTTCCGCGACCCACACCCGTCCCGGTGACCCGATGGAGCGCGTCGCCTACACCGTCGGCGTCGCACTTCCCGGCACCGAATTGCGGATCGCCGGACCGGACGGCGGCGCGATGGACGTGGGCCAGCCCGGCGAGGTGCTGATCCGCGACCACAAGGTGCTGATCGAATATCTGGACAATCCGGAAGCGACCCGCTCCACGCTGGACCCGGACGGCTGGCTCCGTACCGGCGACGTCGGCTTTCTCGACGCGGAAGGCTATCTGAAGCTGACCGACCGGCTGAAGGACATGTATATCGTCGGCGGCTTCAACGTCTATCCGGCGGAGATCGAGAAGCAGATGACCGGCCTCCCCGGCATCTACCAGTCCGCCATCATCGGCGTTCCCGACGAGCGGCTGGGCGAAGTCGGTCATGCCTATATCGTGCGTTCGGCCGGATCGACGATCACGGCGGAGGAAGTGACCGCCTGGTGCAAGGCGAACCTCGCCAATTACAAGGTGCCGCGCGGCGTGACCTTCCTCGATGCCCTGCCGATGAACTCCACCGGCAAGGTCATCAAATATTCGCTGAAGGAATTGTTCAAGTCGGCGTGAAGCGCTGGCTGCCCGGCGCCGACGCCGGGCAACCCGCTAGACCGTGCGCCCCGGAACTCAGGCCGCGATGGGTTCGGCGGCCGCGTCCCCGCCGGACCGCCCGCCCTTCTCGAACTGCCGCAGATAATCGTAGAGGCCGACAGGCGTCGCCTTGCGGCCGGGATTGTACCAGGGGAGGAAATTCTTGAGCAGCTGCGGGAAGAACACCTTGATCTGGAAGCTCTTGAGCGCTTTCACGTCCCGGTCGAGCGCGGCCTTCTGGTCCTCGTTCATCGTCTCGCGGTCCTGCGCGATCATATACTCGAACATTCGCCCCATGTAGCCCTGCAGATGCATCATGGCGTACACGGTGCCATAGATGCGGTAGAAATAGCCGTTCCAGATCTTGCCCCACAGCGTCCGGCTGTAGATCGCATGGTAGATTTCGAAACATACCTCGCGATGCTCGAACTCCTCGGCCATGTGCCATTTCCACAGGGCAACCGCATTCCCGTCCGCGCCTTCGATCAGCGCATCCATCTTGCCGAACCAGATGCCGCCCTGCACCGCGCCCAGCGATTCAAAGCCATCCGCATAGGCCAGCATGAACTTGAGCGATCGGGTCTTGGAAAAGCCGTCCAGATCGTCGGCCAGTTGCCGCTCATAGTCGGCGAGGCGCGGGTAACCCTGGGCCGCGATCACCTTGTTGAACATGCGATGTTGCCGGAAGTGCTGGGATTCCTGTCCGATGAAGGCGGCCATGTCCGCCTCCAGCCGCGCATTGCCCTTCGGCAGCTTCGGCTTCGCGATCTGAAGCGCCTTGATAAGCCACGGTTCGATGGGCGCGGGGATGATCGACGTCGCATTCTGATGCTGGGCAAAGGCTATATTGGGTGCCCAATGCGCGCGAATCTTCGAAAAATCGATACGCGGATAGCGCACGGTCATAACCATGGCAGACAATCCTTTCTGCTCTCTCCACCGCCGATGCTATCATGATGCAACAAAGCCGTCACGCGGGCGGCGATCAAACCTGTGATGCCTCGCTCGCCCTCTCCCCGCCGCCGCAAAGCGCCCTACTATGGTCGCCATGCCATCATGCAATGGAGAGGTTATGAGTCCGACGCCCTTTCGTATCGACGTGCAACAGCCGGTCCTGGATCGTATTCAGGCGAAGCTCTCCGATACGCGCATCGGCTATATGCCGCGGGACGACAACCAGTGGCAGTATGGCATGGACGCTCGCTATCTCGCCGAACTGGTCGAGTATTGGCGCACCGACTATGACTGGCGCGCGGAGGAAGAAGTGCTGAACCGCTGGCCCCAGTTCATGGCGGATGTCGACGGCGTGCCGATCCATTTCTACCATATCCAGGGCGATACGGCGATGCGCCCCCTGCCCATCCTGCTGACCCATGGCTGGCCCGGATCGGTCGTCGAATTTCAGGAAGTGATCCCGCGCCTGGTCGCGGCGGGCTTCTCGCTGGTGGTGCCGTCGCTGCCCGGCTATGGCTGGTCGGGTCGCCCGCCGCGCCCCATCGGCCCGGCAAAAGTCGCCGCGATGTGGCGCAGCCTGATGGTGGACGTGCTGGGCTATCCCCGCTTCTTCGCGCAGGGGGGCGACTGGGGATCTGCCGTCACCACGCAGTTGGGCATCAGCCATGCCGATGTGATCGCCGCCATTCACCTCAACTTCTTCATGGGCCCCCCGCCCGGACCCGACGCCGACCCGGAACTGCTGGCCTATTGGGCCGATGTGGGTCGGCTGACCGAGGCGGAAAGCGGCTATCATCACGAACATGCGACGAAGCCGCAGACCATCGGCCTCGCGCTGCACGACAATCCCGTCGGCTGGGCGGCGTGGGTGGTGGAGAAATTCTGGCGCTGGGGCGACACGAAGGGCGAGATCGAAAGCCGGTTCACCAAGGATCATCTCATCACCAACCTGATGAGCTATCTGGTCAATGACAATGTCATGTCGTCCATCTGGATGTACAATGGCCTCAACGGCGACAAGATCGCGCCCGGTCCAGTGACCGTGCCCACCGCGCTCGCCCATTTCCCCGGCGAATTCTATCCGATGCCGAGCCGCGCCATTGCGGAACGGCAATATAATGTGGTGCGCATGACCAAAATGGCGGCGGGCGGCCATTTCGCCGCGATGGAGGAGCCGGAAGCCTTCGCGGAGGACGTCATCGCCTTCTTCGGCAGCCAGGCATGAGCGATGGTCTTGCCATCGAGGAACCGCGCGACGGCGTGATGCTGCTGACCCTCGACCGGCCCGCGCAGCGCAACGCCATCGACATCGCTCTGCTGGATAAACTGACGGAGGCGTTCGCGCGGTTCAGCGAAGACGATCGCTGGCGGGTCGCGATAGTGACCGGCCGCGCGCCCGCCTTTTGCGCGGGACTGGACCTCAAGACCTTTTCGGCGCCCGACGCGCCGCGCCACCGCGTGACCGAATTGATCCAGTCCGTGCCCCGGCTGGGCAAGCCGATCATCGCCGCCGTCAATGGTGCGGCCTATACCGGTGGCCTCGAACTGGCGCTCGGCTGCGACTTCATCCTCGCCAGCGAGGAAGCCCGCTTTGCCGATACCCATGCAAGGATCGGCGCGCTGTCGGGCAGCGGCATGGGCGCGCGCCTGCCACACGCGGTCGGCACGCGCTTTGCCCGGCAGATGATGCTGAGTTGCCAACCCATCGACGCCGCGACGGCGCTGCGCGTCGGGCTGGCCAATGAAGTGCTTCCCGCCGATCAATTGCTGTCCCGCGCGATCGAGATCGCGGCCGCGATCGCGGCGCACGACCCAGGATTGATCCGCATTGCCAAGGGCGTGCTCGACGACGGGTCGGAAACGACGCTCGGCGAGGCCTTGTCGATCGAAACGGCGGCGCTTGCGAAGCGCAAGGCAGCGGGTGCAATGTCCTGGAACAGCCCGACCGTTTCCTGAGATCGGGAGCCGAATGCTGCGCGATCCCATGATCCGCACGAAAAAGGGAGGCGGAACCACATCCGCCTCCCCTTCAATTCCCTGGATCCCGAAACGAACCGCACATTTCATGCGGTGTCGCCCGATCTCCCGCTACGGTCTCAGATGCCCCAGACCTGCGCTGCGGTTTCGCCGACGACCTTGCGGGCCGCCTTCTCGCCGACCGTCTCGAAAATGCCCTTCAGGATTGCGTCGGAGCTACCCATCACGCCTTCCGGATGCGGATAGTCGGTCGACCACATCACGCGGCCCTCGCCGATGCGCTTGATGTTCTCCATCGCCACATCATCCTCCATGAAGGTGGTGTAGCAATGATTGTGCCAGTACCAGCTCGGCTTGTGGGCGAGCTTGGGGCGCAGCATCGAGTCATAGTCGCGGGCGACCTTATCGGCGTTCTCCAGCGTACCCGGCACCCAGCTCGCGCCGCCTTCGGTGAAGACGACTCGCAGGCCGGGATGGCGGTCGAACAGGCCGGAAAAGACCAGCTGGCCGAACAGGCCGGTGAACGGCATCAGGTTGGCGTTGAGGTTGGCGCCCAGCGAGCCACGACCGGCATAGGTGAGATAGGCGCCGATGTGGAAGGACACGGGAAAGCCGCTCTCTTCGAGTGCCGCCCAGAAGGGATCCATGGACTTGCTGTTATAGCGCACGCCCTTGGGATTGACGGGAATGTCGATCGCCTTGAAGCCGAGCTGCCTCAGCTTCTGGAGATAGTCCTTCGTCTGTTCCGGCCACAGGAAGGTGGGCAGCAGCGCGACGGGAAAGAGTCGATCGGGCGCGGCCTCTTTCCATTCAGCGGCCCATTCGTTGGCGACGTCGATGCACTTGTACCACAAATCCTTGTCCGCCATGCGGACCAGGCTGTTGACGCGGCCATGATAGAGAATCGCGGCGTCGATGCCCTCCGCGTCCATATCGGCCAGGCGCTTGTCGACGTCCCAGAAGCCCTCGCGACCTTCGGGAAACTCCGGCGGCAGGCCGGGAACATCATAGGACTGGCCATCGACTTCCAGATGGAAGCCGGTCTCGTCCTTCCAGAACTTCGGTGCGCGATCCTTGTCGGCGCCCTTGAGCCGGTTTTCCCACAGGCCGGGCTCTTCCATCAGATGGTCGTCGCTCGAAATGACGCGCAATCCTGCCGGGCGTTGCCAGGACATTTGGGGGATGACCCGGTCACGGGGCCACGGCGTGGCAGTGAAAGTGTTCATGCTCTTGTCCTTACTCTCATACATCGCGCCTGGTTCTGTCACCCGTCGCCGGGTCTATTCCTGGTCGCGCCGCGTCTACAGCCGCTTGTTGTGCGAATGCCGGCGCAGGCGATTTCCCTGACGGCATGGGCATAATATGGGCCAATCCTGTCCAGTGGGAAAGCATGTTCGCAGGGTTCGCGACCGACTGTTCAGAAATCTGATACTTCGCGCTGCCGTGCCCCCAAAGTCGAATCCAGCGCCAAAATACAGACATGATGGCTTGCCCATGCGGCGCACCGTTCAAGGTGCGGCCATCATTTAATAATCCCGGACAGTCTTTTTACAATTTGGCCGGTTATAGTCGAGATGACACAGGAGTAGAGTAGCCCGCAGATAGGAGAGAAAGGCATCATGCGGTCGTCGATTGCCGCCGGCGCACCCTTTTCGATCCCGACAACAGAAACGAACCGGAGACCTTGCAGCATGCTGACCGAAGATACCGCGCTTCATGACGGACAGCTCACGACGCGCCCGCTCACCCCACGCTTCGGCGCGGAGATCATCGGTGTGGACCTGACCAAGCCGTTCGACGAGTATACGACCCGCTTCATCCGTGATGCGTGGATCCGGTCGGGCCTGCTCCTGTTCCGCACCCCCGATGCCGACGATGAGGCGCAGATGCGGCTCAGCCGCGTGTTCGGCGAAATGGAACCGGCCGCCACGGCCGACATGAACGATCCCAACAACCAATATATGATGACGCTGGCCTATGATCCGGCGGACACGCGGCCGCGTTTCCAGCAGCATTATCATTTCGGCGGCCATGATCGCGCGGGCTTCATTCCCTGGCATTGGGACCAGAGCTTCATGCCGACCATCGTGCGCGGCGCGGTGCTGCGCATGGAAATGCCCGCCAGCGCGCTTGGCCAGACCGGCTTCATCGACGCGATCGAGGCCTATGAGCGCCTGTCGCCGGAGATGAAGGCGCGGATCGACGGGCTGGAAGTCGTCTACCACTTCGTCTCCGACTTCACGACCTGCCGCTATGGCGTGCCCGACGATCTGCGCGCCCTGCCCCGCGACCGTCCGGCGAGCGAGAAGACATATGACTTCCCGCCGGTCGTGCATCCCATGGTCATCACGCAGCAGGAAACGGGCCGCAAGGCGCTGAAGATCTCGCCGCTCCAGGCGCAATATATTCTGGGGATGGAGCGCGCCGAAAGCGATGCGCTCCTTGCCGAACTGGCCGCGCACCTGACCGATCCCGCCTATGCCTATTATCATGAGTGGGAAAAGAACGACATGGTCGTGTGGGACAATTGGCGGATGATCCACACCGCCAGCGGCGTACCGCTCGATGTCGCCCGTCGCGCGCGTCGCACCACGATCATGGGCGACTATGCGGTCGGCCGCTACCTCGACGAGACGCTGGACCGCAATCGCACAGTCAAGCGGATCGTGGACTGAGCTTTCCCGACCGGGGGCGATCCGGCGCGGGCGGGGATGATGCAACAGCGTCGCCTGCTCCGGGTCGCCTGCCCGTGAGAATGACCGCGCCGTTTTCCCCTACCGTCCTTCGAAACGCGGCGGACGCTTGCCCATGAAGGCGGCGGTCGCCTCGCCATAATCCTGTGTCATCGTGCCGAGGATCTGCGTGCGGTTCTCCGCCGCTATCGCCGACTGGTAGGATGAGGCGTCGAGATTTTCCCACATCAGCTTCTTGGTATGCGCAACCGAATAGGGGCTGTTGGCCAGCACCGCCCGCGCATAGGCGATGGCGTCGTCCAGCAGTGTCTCCGGCGCGCTGAGCGACCGGACCAGGCCGGTGCGCTCCGCCTCCTCGGCATCGATGGGGCGACCGGTCAGCAAGATGTCGAACGCGCGCGACGCGCCGATCATGCGGGGGAGTAGGTAGGACAGGCCACTTTCCCCGCCGGTCAGGCCGATCCGCACCGCCGCCACCAGGAAACGGGCCGTCGGCGTCGCGATGCGCACATCGCAGGACAGCGCGATCGCCATGCCGGCGCCCACCGCCGGGCCGTGGACGGCCGCGATGACGATCTTGGGCATCGCGCGGATACGCCCGCCCATGCCGGCGAACTGCTCCTGCCAGTAGAGCTTCTCGATCACGCCGCTCGCGCCGGACTGGTTGCGCTGGTTGGAGGCCTCCAGATCCTGGCCCGAGCAAAAGCCTCGTCCCGCCCCGGTCAGGATCACCGCGCGGCAACTTGTGTCCGCCGCCAGCTCATCCAGCCGGTCATTCAGCCGCGCGACCGTCTCGCGCGTCAGGGCGTTGAGCCGCGCCGGACGATTGAGGGTGAGGACCGCGATGCCGTCCTCCGGACGATCCAGCAATATGTCGTCGCCATCCTGTGCCGCCACCGTCACGGGATCGCTCATGCCGCCTCCGCCTGATAGAATTTTGGGACGCCCTTGGTGCTGATCCGGTGGAGCAGGCGGCGCTTGCCGTCCTCGGCCGAATAGTCGATCGGGCTGGCGCAATGGACCGTGCCGAAATTGTCCCACAGCACGATGTCGCCGACCTGCACCTTGTAGGTCAGTCGGAACGCCGACTTCACCACATGTTCGCGCAATTCCCGGATCAGGGCCGTCGCCTCCGCCTGATCCATCCCGTTGATGGCATAGGCGGTGCCGGAGGTGAAGATGCCCTTCCGCCCCGTCACCGGATGCACCATGACGAGCGGATGCTCGGGCGAGTCGGTGCGCCGCTGCGGGCGGTCGGGATCGGGCTGGGTTTCACCCTCGATCCAGGGCGCGCGTCCCACCTGATGCAGCGCGACCAGGTCCGCGATGCGCAGCTTCATCGCCTCCGGCAGCGCATCATAAGCGGCGGCCGTGCTGGCGAAATGCGTCTCGCCACCCTCGTCCGGCACTTCCTTGCCGAACAGCATCGTCACGGCGCCCGGCACATCCTCGTAACTGCTGTCGCTGTGCCAGTGGACCGCGCCGTCGCGCATCATGGGCGGCGTCGCGGGATCATTGTTGATGTGGATGATCTCGGGATAGTCGGCGTCGCGATGCTCCGGGATGTAGAATTCCAGCGGGCGTCCAAAGAAGCCGGCGAACCGCACATAGTCGGCAGGAGCGAGCGTCTGGCCCGGTATCACCACTACGCCGCGTTCGAACAGCAGGTCGACGATAGCACGCATGGTCGCCTCCGACATGTCGCGGGACAGGTCGATGTCCTGCACGACCGATCCCAGGACCGGCGTCAGTTCAACGGTGTTCAGAGCCATGGCACATCTCTCCTCGCCAGCCACGATCATCGTCGGCGGTCCCTGCCACTAGTCTCCATCCGCGCCTTGCATGCAAGGCGCAAACGATATGGCGGAGCAGCGCGAACATCATGTTCAAATATGCGATCAGTTGCCCAGCTTGCGCAACAGGCACTCCTGCGCTGTCGAAGCGATCAGCCGCCCCTGCCGATCGAAAATTCGGCCGGTCGAAAATCCCAGCCCCCCGGACGCGGAGGGGCTGTGCGTATGGTGCAACAACCATTCATCGCACCGGACAGGGGCATGGAACCACATCGCATGGTCGAGGCTGGAAATCAGCAGTTCCCGCCCGTTGGTCGGCAAGGCGTGCGGAATGGCCGAACAGCCGGCCAGCCAATAGTCGCTGGCGAAAGCGGCCAGACATTGGTGCAGGCGCGGATCGGCGATGTCCGCCGCGCTTCCCAGGCGGAACCAGAAGCTGCGCTCCGGATGCCGCGGCCGCTCCATGAAATAGGTTTCCGGCGCGATCGGGCGCATCTCGATCGGTGTCGCGCCGGAGAAGTTGGTGATGGCGGACAGATCCAGCATAGTCTCATGCGTGCGGACGAACTGCTGGAGCGGCATGACGTCTTCCGGCGGGGGCACGGGCGGCATCGACGCATATTGATGGGCAAAGCCACCCTCCGGCCCATGAAACTGGCACATCAGCAGGAATATGGTCCTGCCGTCCTGGCTGGCGACGACCTGCCGGTTGGCGAAGCGGCGGCTGTCGCGCAGTGTCTCCACCCGATAGTCGAGCGGCATGCCGATCGCCCCGGGCGCCAGGAAATAGGCGTGGACGGAGGTAAGCGGCAACTCCGCAACGGTGCGCAGCGCCGCATGCAGCGCCTGCGCGATCAGGCGGCCGCCGAAAACCGTCCCGAGATGATTTTTCGCGCCTGCAGCAGCGACGAAGCGGCCGGGGGCGACCTCGTTTATGCCCAATATGTCGGCGGCCGACTCCCGCGCGGGCATATCCTGTCCGGGCCGGAAGGATGCAACGGCGGAGGTGGAGGCGTCGATCATCCGCTAAGGCCCAACGACCGGCGCAGCGCCAGCGCCGTGTCCATCTCGTCGAGACCGCTCAGCGGTACGTCGTAGCGGCTGCGGTCGTCGATCCGGGCGATATGGGCGAGGACGTCCTCCGCGCTCGGCGCGTCGGGACCGGGGGAATACCAGCCCTCCGTCAGTCCCACGAACAGGCGGGAATATTTGCCGCCCAGCATCGAGTACATATTCTGCGAGGTATTGCATTGGCGGCTGGCCATATAGGTGGCGAGCGCGGCCACGAACTCCGGCTGCGTGGCATCGCGATAATGCACGCCTCGCTCGCTCGCCGCCCGGAGGAAATCGCCATCGGGACGCTCCGACAGCGGCGTCCCGCCCAATCGCCCGCCCTGCGCGTTGGGGAACAGGGCGTTGACCGCGATCCCGGCCGGCGCTTCCTGCGCGATCACGTTCATCAGGCCGATGAGCGCGGTCTTGGCCGATCCGTAATTGGCGCGATAGGGATTGCCGAAGATCCCCGATTGCGAACTGACCAGCAGGATGCGGCCATAGCCCTGCCGCACCATCGCGCGGTAGGCAGGCTGGCACACGTTGAAGGCGCCCTTGATGTGAACGGCATAGACCGCCTCGACATCCTCCTCGCTCAGCTCGCCGAATGCGCCATTGCGCTGGTTTCCGGCATTGCTGATGACGATGTCCACGCGGCCGAATGCGTCGAGCGCCGTGTCGATGATCGCCTTGCCGCCCGCCGCGGTAGCGACTGTGTCGTAATTGGCGACCGCGCGCGCGCCCATGCCCTCCAGTTCGGCGACGATGGCATCGGCATAGCCATGCGAGCCGCCTTCGCCGGTCGTGCTGCCGCCCAGGTCATTGGCGACGATGGCCGCCCCGCGCCGCGCGAGATCGCGGCAGAACGCCGAACCCAGCGCCCCGCCCGCCCCGGTTACGACCGCAACCTGTCCCGTGAAATCGATACTGTCCATGCCATGCCTTTCGTCCGATACGGCAACCATGGCGACGGACGCCCTACCCGCCAAGTCCCGCCCCACGACTTCCGCCTGATTTCAGTCCTGTGATGACTCCGGCGACGGCGGGGCATCCCCGCTCGGCGCCGCGGCCTTGTAGAGGAGGCGGGCCAACGCTGCCTCCGTCGTCGCCTCGTCCGGCGCGCCGTCGGGATAGAACCACTGGTCGAACATCACTGCCCCGGCCAGCATGCCGAACGCATAGCGAACCATCAGGTCGGGCGGAATATCGAACGCCCATCCCGCCTTCTGAAATTCCGAGCGCATGCGTGCCGCAGAGGCGGCGAAATAATTATCGAGCGCATGGAGCCGTTCCGACTCGGTATCGCCCGTGGACTTGACCAGCGCATGGAGCAGGTCCGCATTATCGCGCAGGAAGGGATATAGCGCATGGACGAAATGCGCGTTGCGCGCCTCACGGCCGGGCGGCATCGTCTCGTTCTGGCTAAGAAATTCCGTGATGCGTGCATCGAAAGGCTGGATCACCGCCTCGGCGAACAGCGCCGCCTTCGTCCCGAAATTGTTGAAGATCAGCGGCGTGGAGACGCCCGCCCGCTCCGCGATCAACCGCGTGCTGGCGCCCGCATAGCCGCGCTCGGCGAAAACCGCGCGCGCCGCGTCCAGGATCAGCCCGCGCACCTCGTCGGTGCGGCGTCGTGGCCGCCGGCCCGGCGTGACCTCCACCTCTACTGGCGCC
>Ga0207674_10007314_pt1 | contig 12863 bp, 4 predicted proteins | sample KBSCornC72_FD_184303 | JGI IMG/M metagenome (GOLD analysis project Ga0207674, IMG submission 184303) | Corn rhizosphere microbial communities from Kellogg Biological Station, Michigan, USA - KBS Corn C7-2 (SPAdes) (version 2) | ecosystem: Host-associated > Plants > Roots > Rhizosphere > Soil ... | reverse complement strand
TGGGAATGCAGCGTGTGTTCCGCTTCCAGGCCAAGATGGGTCGATGTCATGCCGTGGGTTTCCTCTCTCGCCGCGCTTCGCATGGCATGCGAATGGGGCATTTTGTTTTTACGCAATCGCGCATGTAATGGCGCTTAAGGCGAGAGTAGCGAGCGGGTTCAATCGAAGGCACTACGGCCTTGCGCAAGCTTGCGCATGTGGCGACGGATTACGCTGCGATTGTCGTAGCGTGCCGCTTCGGCCCTGGCGGACACGATTTCTCGGAGGCACCGTGCGGGCGGGCCGCTGCCAGAATCGGCGGATCTCTTTTCAGACTGTGCAGGAGCCCGTCATGCAACGTGACGATTCGAGCAAGCCGCGCCGGAAGGCGTACATCGCATTGATCGTGGTTGGGGGTGCCTTTCTGGTGGGGGTCGTCATCTGCTGGGCGATTGCACTGCATATCCTGCGCACGCAGGTACGCGCATCCACGCCGCTGATGGCGGTTGTCGGCATGGGGTGGGCGGTGCTGACCATGACGCTGTCAATGGCGCTGACGATGCTCGGCGCACGGGTGCGTGCGGCACGGCTGGGTGCGCGGCGCGGGCATGTCGTGATCAGTGGATACGACCCTGCGTTGGCGCGGGACAGGCTGATCGTTCAAGGGCAGGGCGTTGAGGCCACCGGCGAGGCCGATGTCGAAATCACCACCGTGCTGCCGGCGGTCGTGACGGCCATCAGCACGTTCATGCTCGCGGCAGTGACGATCGGCTTGTTCTGGCTCGGCCGCACGACGCCCATGGGCGTGTTCATTGGCGGCCTGCTGTGCTATTTCATGTCGAATTGGGTGTACCGGATGTGGCCGCGCAAAAAGGCCGATGAGAGCACCGCAGCGTTGTCAGGCCGTCAGTAGTCGATGCGTGCCGGGCCGGCGGCCAATTCGGGATGCGCTGCCAGGATGGCGCGTGCATCCCCCATCGGCTTGCGCTTCGTGAGCGTGTTGGTAAGCGTGATGCGATAGATCTGGCCCGGTGCCACCGTGCTCAGGTCTTGCCCTGGCTCGTAGCCCACCACGCGGCCGTGCCGCCCAACATAAACCTTGTCGGGCGTGTAGAACGGGTGGAACTCGCTGGCATCGGCATTGCCTTCAAGCACGAAATAGCGGTAGCCGTGCGCCGCCGCAATCTGGGCGCAACGCAGCACCAGGCCGTTGTAGACCGTCGACGTGGTCGTTGTATCGTTGCCGCGGAAGCGCACTTCCCACGTGCGCGGACCAATCTGCTGTTCAGAGAAGCCGCCGTAGCCAAGGTCAGGCTGGTACGGCGTCTGACAGGCAGCCAGGCACAGCGGCGCGGCAACGACGAGGTATCGCGCGACTGAGTTGAGAGAAGCGAGCGAAGCAATTGGCCAGCGGATCATGATGCGTGGTCCCAGTCGGGGTTGGCGCGACGAACGTTCTTCATCAGCAATGCCTTGATGTGCTCGTCCGGATGGCCGAGCCAGCGCAGCTTTGCATAGGTGGAGGCCGGCCGATCTATCGGATGCGGGTAATGAACCTCCACCAGAACCGCCCAGGCGGCGTTGGCGTGTTCTGACGTATCCATGCGGAAGGCACCGAAGAGCTGCTGCGCTGGGCAGTCATGCGGTTTGCACATGTCACCCGTGATGTAGGTCTGGCCGTCAGTTGCGCGCGCGGTGTACTCGCTGCTCGTTCCCTGACCACCGCGCAGCCAGGCGGGCAGGGCAGGCTCGCCACGCAGCATGGCGTCCCACGCGGGTTGGAAACCGGGCTTGTGCGTCAACTCCAGGAAGATGCCGTACTCGCTTGCGTGGATCAGCGTCGGCACCGCCAGTGCAATGGCCACGATGGCGATGGCCAGGATGAGGAATTCGACGATGCGGCGCATAGGCGTAGCCCATCGCACAGCGCGCGGGCAGTCAGACAGGACGGCCTAGCGTAGCTGTCGGAACACCCGGTTGGCACTACATGGATTCGTAAGGCGTGTGCCGCACGCCATGCAGCGAAAGAGTGGGATCGTCCAACTGGTTTTCTGGGCTGGCATGCGCGGCGCACGCCGAACTTACGGAGGGCTGTAGGCGAGCTGCGTGCCCGTGCTTGTGACAATGCTTCGGGCCAGGGATGCGTCTCGCGCCGTGGCCGTTTTCGTTGCCTTGTGTCCCCATGTTTCCCTATCGCCCCGACGGCCTTGTCGTGCCGCGTGCGCCAGAACCGGCGCCTCCTCCTCCCGCTTCCCTGACTGCCCAGGTGCAAGGCCGAATGGCCCAAGGCAGTAGCCTGCAAGACGCCGTGCATGCCACGCAGGCGAACAATCCGCTGGCAACGGCTGAACAGATGGCGATGGCTGCCATTGCGGCGCAAGCGGCTCAGCAGGCACAGCAATCCGCCCGCGCAAATACGAAGACGAAGCAACCCACCGATCTCATCGATCGTGCCACCAGGCAGGTTGCCGACGCGCATGTGCTGGACGCGAAAGTGGTCGATCAGGCGGGCCAGTTGCTGAAGCGTCCTGTTCAGTCGGCAACCGGTAAGCCCGACCTCACGCGGCTGCATGCACCCGATGCAGCGCTGGTCGATCGCATGCGTGCGCAGATGCAGGCGGGCGCCACGCCGACGGAAGCCGTCAATGTGCTGCGCGCAGAGCAGGCGATGCAACAGCCGGATACCGATCTGGACCTGGCGGTGGCCGCGCTCATGGCCGGTACCGCAGAGCATGGTGGCGCGGTGGCCAACGCGCTGCCGCTGGCGATGCGCGACCTGGGTGCGGCCTTTCCGGCAGCCACGCTCACGCTGGCGTTTTCCCAAGCCGACGTTGCCGCCAGCACACAGGATTGCAATCAGGCCGTTGCCGATTACCGCGCCGCCGAAGGCAATGGGGCACCTGTCGACGAGCAAGACAGCAAGCTGACGCGCGCCAACGCTGCGTTGACGCGCCTGCAGCGCGCCATGATCAACGGCATGCGGTGCGTTGCCGATAACGCGCCCGATGGCACCGCAGCTGCGGGCCTGGTCGATGCGTTCGGTCGGGCATGCGTGGCAGCGGCCACACCGGAGTTGCGTCAACAGTTGAGCGACACCTGCCATCAAGCCATGCAGGCGGTGCTGGCGGAGGCGCCTGCCACGCGTCACTCCACCATGGCGCTTTATCTGCTGGGAGCGGACCAGAGCGCCGCCGCGGATGTCAGCGCCAGCGCTGCCGACGCCTATGTCGCATTGGCGCAGAAGCATCAGCAAGCTGCGCAGGCCTGCGTGGATTCTGCGCAAGCCGTGCTGGACAGCAATCGCAACCTGCCCGCCAGCCTGCGTCGCGCCGAGGCACCTTCCAACAACGCGGCATTCAACCAGGCACAACACCAACTGACCCAGGCGAATGCCGAGGTGGCCGACGCTCAGGCGCAGCAGCAGGCGGCGGCGGGCAAGGATGTCGTCTTGCCAGCCGAGACGCCGGAACTCTCCGGCTATGCGGCATCGCTGGCCGACCTGCAGCGCGCGACGAGCGGGGCATTGGCCGATTTCAAGCGGGCGCTGGGCAACGAGGTGGCGCAGGACGCGACACAGGCTTACGCGAATGATGCACAGGCCACGCTGCAGGCTGCACAGCACGCGGCATCTCCGGCGCACGCCGTGCCCGCAAGCCTGCGCCGCGCGGAAGAACAGGACAACCTCGGCAGCCTTCACGATGCGCAGCGCACCGCGCGCGATGCCCAAGCGCAACAGAACGCCGCTGCGGCAAACAAGCCCGTTCAGGTGCCCCAAGCGGAGTGGGACCAGGGCGTTGCCGCTGCCCAGCGCGCCCATGCCGGACAAGGCTTGGACGAGGCCATTGCGCGCGCATCGCTGAGCGGGCAGGTGGACGGCGCGGCGGCGCCTCTCACGCGCAGCACCCCCGGCCTGACGGCATTCGAGCAGACCCTTGCCGGGTGCGACACCGTCACGCTCGGTCTGGTGCGCACAAGCCAGTTTGATCTGACCCAGGTGCAGACATTGCCTGCAGCGGAGCGCGTGTGGTTACTCGGCTCGCTCTCCAGCGCAGACGCCGCGTTTACCGACCCGCGTCGCACCGGGCAGGTTGCCGGCCGGCTGCAGCAGCTCGCCATCCTGAAGCTGGCCGGCGTGACGCTCGACTGGAACGACCCGGCCGTGCAGCGCGATCCATTTCCGTGGGCAGCACAGCACGCCACGCCCGAGCAGAAGCAGATCATGGGGCGCTGGGTGGCAGCCGCCGACGATGCCCGTGTGCTGTGGGTGCAGAAGCACTGCAATGCGCAGGCGCCCGCAGGCGACCCGCGCGATCCATCGCACATTGGCGCCGTGCAGACCGCCATGCAGATCGTGGCCATCAACCGAAACAACGCGCTCACACCCGCAGCCGCTGGCGTCATCGATCAGATGACGGCGTCAACGTTCGGGCCCGCGTTCTGGACCGATCAGATTGGGCAACTGCTCAAACCTTCTGAGCGTGACACCGGCCTGCAGACGATTGGGCTGGTGCGTGTCGGCCAGTTCATGAAGCAGTTGGCGCCCTATATGTCTGGCGCAGATGCGAGCCGCGCGCTCGATTGGATCAAGGCGAACTACAAGGAAGACTGGTTCGACAACAACCCGGAAGCACTGTCCGATGCGGGATCTTGGTACGAGGGCGTTGCCGCGCTTGTACAGGCTGCTTTGCCGGAGAAAAATCGCGGCGCCGAGTTTGCAACGTGGCTGACTGGCCCGCAATCGACGCTGGCACATTACGACAACACCACGCGCGATACCTTGCTCGCCAGCGCCCAGCAGATGGGCGCCAACGGCGACCAGCAGCTTCCCGAAGCGTTGCGTACCGCGCTCAAGCCGGTCGACCCCGAGGCGGCACAGCGCCTGGATGACTACTACCAGGGCGGGTTGCAATCCTTCGTTGCGGGCAAAGGCTACCTGACCCGTGACGACCGGACGTCGTATGCGAAGACGCAATGGGCCGCTTACCAAGCGCTTCCCGACCATGCTGCGGAAGGGCAATTGCAAACGCTGGTGGGACGTATCAGCGAGACGCCTTATACGCCCGGGTCGACCGCTTTCCACAATGCGCTGGGCTTGTCGCTCGGCATGACGAACATCGGTACGTCGACCGATGCCCAGGCGCGCGCCAACCGCGTCGACCAATGGCTCAACACGCCAGGAGCGCCGATCGACGCAGCCACGGAGTGGTTTACCGGCGACCGCTTGGCAGACGCGGGCAACGTCATCGGTGCGTTCGACACGGCGATTGCAAATGGCATCCAGGCGGCCGACGCCACGGCGTTCAGAAACCGCACACCTCGAGAGCGGTGGTCGCTCACCGTCATGCCCATGCGCGCTTATGGCGAGCAGTCCGGGCAGACGCAGATGGCGCTCGTGCGCGTGCAGGGCGACCGGGGTACTACGTTCTACGTCGGCAGCCGCGGCGGCAGCGCCGACGACCCAACGGCCAAATCCAGCAGCCTGGACGACTTCCGCACGCAGACCGCATTGACGACCAAGGACTGCCTGGTCATGCCGAAAGGTGGCAACGTTGCGCGCAGCGGTGCCAATGGCGCGATTGCCATGGAGACGGTGGCCGGCCACATCAACTCGACGCTGGATGACATCAACGACACGACGGGCATTCCGATGCTGATCGGTGGCGTGGCCCTGGGCGTGGTGGCTGCGCTGTCGACAGGGCCTGTGGGTTTGGCGGCGGAATTGTTGATCGCGCTGCCTACCGCCACGCTGGGGTTGGCCAATCTTGCGAACATGGCTGGGCATGACCGCTCGCTTACCTCGGGCGAGGCCATTGGCGCAGGGCTGATGGTGGCCGCTGCTGGAGGCGCAGCCGTCGCGCGCACGCTCGACTGGGGTGCAAGCCTGCCCGCGGCGGCGCGCTCCGGTGCCGAAGTGTCGGAAGCGTCCGGTGTGCGCGCGGCAGGCGCAGTCGACGGGGTGGCCGAAGCCGTGACAACCGCCGATGCGCGTCCTGCTCTTGCACGGGGCGCTCAACGGCTGCGCGCGGTGTCAGGCGTGGCCGGCGGGCTGCAGGCGGCGCAGGGGCTGCAGCAACTGGCTGCCGTGTGGGACGACCCCGAGCAACGCGATCACGCGCTGTTCATGCAGGTGATGAACTTTGCCGTCATGGTTGGGATGGCGCCGCTGATGGGTGGTGTGCGTGCGGTGCGGGAGCGGCGTGTTGCAGTCAATGCGGGGCGGGCCGATACCGACGCTGTTCGCACCGTGCCGGGCCATGCCGATTATGCACAACTGGGCGAGAGCAACATCCACGTGCCGCCGGCCATGCTGGCCCGCATGCAAGCGGAGGAGGCGGTAAGCAGTGCGGATGCGACGCGGCACACGAATGCCTCTGAGCGCGTTGATGCGGAGATCGATCCCGCTGTCTTTCATCCGCATTTGGAGGCAGGAAGAACGCGCGCGCTGCGTGCAGACGGCATCGACCTCGATGTGCCGGCTTCGCTCCGTGACAGGGCGCCTGCATTGCGCGAGCTGATCGGGCAAGCGACGCAGGCTTCGATGTCAGGCGGCGCATTGAGTGACTGCGTTGATGCTGTACACCTGATCCATCGCCCCGGCCAGCGAGGCAAAGTGATCGGTAATACCGCAAGGATGGCGTTCTACGTGACGGACGAGGGAGAGCGGATCATCGAGATGGATGCCGCAGCACTGGATGCGCCGTTTGAGCAGAGACTCACTGGGTTGTGTGAAGAGATCGTCCATGCGCAGCGCCACGCTCGCCGTACGGCGCTGTATGGGCCTCGCTATTCGGACAATCTCAGCGTCAATGAACGCACGGCAATGCGGTTGGCGCGCATTCGTGCGCTGGCGTTCATTGCTCGGGAAGTCGGATTCGATGACCCGGATTGGACTGGGCGGCTTGCTCACGACGACGTGTTCTCGAAAGCGCTGTCAGATGCGGCGGATGCCGCCACACGCGCAGAAGGCAAGCTGTTGCCCGAAGGTATTCGGCGAGCCTGGTTTGAAGCGGGGAGCGGCTATGACGAGCCGCGCCAGCCGGAGGCTGAAACCAAAGAGATAAAAAAGGCACAGGCCAAACGACTGGGCAAAGGGTTCACCGCCTTGTGCTTTTCTCTGGCCGAGAAGCTCGCGGTCTTCCACGCAGAGAACGCCTCGCAAGCCAACCCATTCGCGCCGCTTGATATGCAGAAGATGGTGAGGATGCCGCTGTCCGATGTGCTGTTTGACAAAAATCAGCTTCCTCGCAATGTCCTCCCAGACGGCGTCACGGGCTTCAGCCTGTTGCAGGCGATGCGTTACGTCGATACCTTGCGGGGCCGCTTTGCCTCCATGGCGCCCGTCGGTAAGCAGGACATGTTGGCAAGCATGCCTTTTCAGGAAGCACTCCTGCCCATCCCGGACGGTGACCACCAGGCGTCCATCAACGATAACCTCGCGATCCCGGTCGGGGAATACGGAGAGCAGCTTTCCGCCGACATCATGCGAGCCTCAGTCGTCATGAAGAATGCCGCCCGCCGGCTTCTGGCGCATGAGGTTTTGCAAATGCAGACAAAGGACGGAGAGCTGATTGCTCACACCGACTTGGGAACCGCGATGGGCGTTTTCCTGGATGGAATCGACTCGGTGGCCAATGCAGCCATTCAATCGCTGGCCAGGAAGAACGGCGGGCCAGACGACCCGATTCAGGCGTTGCGCCTGATCATCGAGCACAAGATTCCCGATGAACTCGCCTTGCGATTCGGTTTCGGAGCGCTTGGGCCAACGCTGCTGCAGGGACGCGCATACACCGATCTGATTGTCTGGACTGACGGAAAGCCTGTGGTGAATCCAAAACTCAAGTCGGCTATCCGTCAGCAGAACAATGCGCTGACAGACGACTACGCCTACACAAATAAGCCAATGACTGGGCAGGGATGCCCAGTGCGCGGCATCCAGGTGCTGAGCGAGGCCTTCCTGCAAATTGTCGAGTCGTATGCGCAACAGCGGGACGCGGGCGCTTTCGTCCCGTTAGAAGATGTCAGTCAGGCAAAGACTCCTGCCCCCAGTCGCTTCACCATCCTTTCCGAAGAGATTCCGACCGCGCAGTTGCTGCGCGATCACGCAGCATTCAACAACGTCAACCTCGATCTGCTCGACCATGCCGATAAGTGCCTCAGAGAGGTCCAACTGGAGCTGATACGCGCAGAGGGTATCGTTTCCGACGAACTGCGCTCGCGCTTTCTTATCGCGATGCACGATCAGAAGTTGGCCGAAAGCGAGCGTGCGGTCATCCTTGCGGCGGGCGCGTTGCGCACTCACCTCGCCGAAAGTGGTGTGCCGGAGTCCATCACGGACAATCTGCTCGACATCCGTGAAGTCACAGGGCTTTTGGATGATGAGGCTCTGGCAACGTATGCCATGCTGATCCAACGGCTCAACACCAGACGCGAAGAGCAGCAATCTGTCTTGGCCGATAACCAAGCGCTGCGCATGGATCTGGTGGCAATCGATCAGGCTGGCGAGGGGGCTGGCAGCGAGAGCCGGGGCGCGACGGGTGACACAAATGGGCCCAGCGAGGGAGGGCCGGCCGAGCCAGGAGCCGCTCACGATATGCCACCGCCAGTGATCCCGCCCAGTGATTCCTCTCCATTGAGCTTGCCGGACGATGAAGGCGGTGAAGGCGGTCGGGAGCTGAGAGGTGTTGCGTCATCACTCACCGCCGCCTTCGATCGCGACCGAGACATCCATCGATCCGTCCGTTCTCTGGGGCTGCCCCAGCGCGATGTCGCTGTTGTGGGCAATTCGGTTGTCGACATGCTCGGGTATCAGGCGGATCGCCCTGCCGAGCCGACCCACCTGCTGGTGTCCGAGGAACGCTATCGAGCCCTGCGAGAAGGAGAAGGCTGGACAGAGCAAGCACGCCCGGATGGTTCGCGCATTTTGACCGCGCCAGGTTTCCACGTAACCACATCTTGGGCCGGGCAGGCGTTGCCAGACATTCATGCTGCTGGCGGCGGTTATTGGGATCAAGGTGTTCGCGTGGCGGACCCAGGTCTCGCCTACGCGCAGATGCTCAGGCGGCAGGCGCCTGGCGATGCACGCGATCTCGAACTGATTCGACAGCATCTATATGGCACGGCAGCGTTGCCGCCGGAGTTGCTGGCAGCCCAGCTGAACTTTGTTCGAGCGTGCATGCAACCGGAGCTTCGTCAGCGCCCCGAACTGCTGGTTGCAGCCAGAAATCTCTATGTGGTGAATGCCTTGTTTGGCAGGGGTGAAGAGGAATTTCTGTTCTATAGCGGCAGCGCGGAGATCAACGCGCTCGCCGCCGCACACGGCTGGGCCCATAGCGGACTGGGCGTAAGAGATGCGCAGTCCAATATCGACATGCTCGACGGCCGCCGTGTGCGTGAAGGGTTGCCGCCGCTGTTTTCCGCCGACGACCGGGTTGCCACCGCCGTCGGTTACGCCGGCCACGATGGGCAACTTGGTCATGGCCGCATGGCGACGAATCCGGAGGGGCACGATGAACGGGTATCCGCCGATATGGTCGTGCGGCAACTGGAGGCCGCTGGCCACACAGATCCCGTGTTTCTCGAGACGGTTTATGAGGGGATCATGTCGACCACGTTCGATGAAGCGACGCGTGGCCAGCTGATCGTGCCGGGTGGGCGTCACCTGCATGTGCAGAAGCTGTTTCACGGCACGGATCTCGCCTCATTACGGCGCGACACCGGGCTGACTACATCCATCGCAAACAGCGTGGAAAACCTCAGCCGCAGAAGCGCTGGTTTCGACCGGCCCTTGGCTCAGTTGATCGAACATCTCAATCGCGAGCTTCCTGCCGAGGCACCGCTATTGGTTGTGACGTCCATGGCGCAGGCACTGGAACTGATCCAGGAACATGGCGATTTTCCGACTACGCGCATGAATGGCGACGCCAGTACGCTGCGCGAGGACTTTGCAGATACGCTCATCGGGTCCAGCGGCTTTTATCGAAATCATCGTCATCCTGACCTGTGGGTGTTAGGTGATACGCAATGGCAGATGCGGATGGGCGACGAGTTGCTGGTTCTTGGTACGCGCGTGAAAGAGGATCCAGGCTTTTCTATCCCGGCGGTACTGACCGAGGCGCAGCGGTATGCGGCCGATCACGCACCCGAGACGACCACGCATGCAGGGCCCGACGTGCCGCCGGGAAGTCCCAAATCCGGCGATGACCCTGAACCGCCGGACCCGCCCACAGGCATCCGCCCCACCGGTACAGATCCGGATCCCAAACCAATGAACGGGCCTGGCGGTGGCGCCGGTACGCCTGAATTGGAAGCCCCGTCGGCACCAGCGACAGGCGTCAATGACGATCACCTCACAAGCAAACCTAGTCCTGACGATGATGGGGTCGGTGCGCCCGACGCCAATCCGCCCCAAGCCGAAGACCGCCAAGCCGAGCAGCGTGATCTGGCACGTGCCGTGGTGACCTTCATCCGAGCCGGAATTGAGCATCGGCGTATGCCCTCGGAACTGATCAGCAAAGCACAGATCAAGCGGGCGGCGGGCGTTGTCGATGCGCTATCGAGGCGGCTTGCTTCGCCCGATGCGCAATGGCGGGGTCGCCTTGCCGGGCTCGCACAGCAGGATCGCGCATTCGTGGAGGGGATCCTCCAGGACCTCCGGGCACTGGCGTCCCCTTCCGCGCTGACCAACAAAGCTGGAGAAAACACGCACGAGCGGTATGCAAGGCTGACGCGCGACCTCGATGTCGCACGCAAATATCTGGATGCTTATAGCGGCTATCTGCAGCGTGCCGTGCTGTCGGCCGGTAAGCCGTGTGCGCTGCCGCCCCATTTGTCGCTGGCGCGATCGCTTGCGCAAACGAACACCGCCCGCGATCTGCTCAACATTGTGCAGAAAAGGCTTGAGCACGTTCAGCCTTACTCCAGCCGTGAAGAGCAGCGGAGTGCAACGCAGTTAGTCCTGGACCAGTCGGCCTTGAAGATCTATTCGGAGCCGAGTTTGACCACGCTGCCTGCAAAGGAGCAACTGCGCTTTGGTGATCTTGCGCAGCGCGCCAAGCAGTTGTCCCGCTGGCTTAGAACCCGTGATGGCGTGGCAGACGAACGTGCGCGGGCAGCCTATGAGGGCGCGCGCAACGAGCTGGCGGCCGCCGTACAAACGTATAGCAAGGAACTTGCGCAGCGCGCTGATCTGGAGTCTTCCAGGCTGGCGTTGTTCCAGAGGGTGTATGCACGCGACGACTCCAAGCCTGCCGAGGGGGCTTCCCAACCCCTATCTGATAAGCCGCATTCCATCGAAGACGTGATCAGCCACATCGAAAACGCCTGGGAAAAACTCGGGCAAATGATTGAGGAACTTGAGACAGTATTCAACGCCGATGCGAGTGGTATGTCGGATTCGGCCATCCACAAACTGCTCAGGCGCGCGGCGGCGCGGATGGAGGAAGCCACGGCCGAATTTGGCAAGACGATCAAGGGCTATGCCGATGCCTCCAGCGCGAGCGGTCTCGAGGAATCGCGCTCGGCTTTCGAGAAGGATGGCGACCAAGATGTCGTCGTCATTAACAAGGAGTCGACCGTCACGCAGGATCTGGTCGCCACCTACAAACGGATGGTCCAGTTCATGCACGACCATCTTATGAAGATCGATTCACTGCAGGACATCGAAGCACTGGATGCCCCGCTGAGCGCACTGCTGGGGGAGATGCGGCATTGCGAAGAGCGGCTGCGCTCAGCGCTTGTGGAGAGTACCGACGGAACCGGGGGGGCTCAGTAGGGGAATGTTGGAGCGCAGCGGTAGGAGAGGGCTTCGGGAAAACGCCGGTCGCGCAAGCTTGCGGCGTTCCCGCCCGCCTGCGCGACCGTGCTTCTCATATCGGGGGGCCTATCAGCGCGACCACCTCAACGAAGGGTCGCTGATAAGCGCTTCCAGTCCACCGCTTGAGTAAAGATCCGCTTGCAGCATCGCCTTGCCGGTGGTCGGGTCGATCACGTCTCCCAAGGCCTGCTGGACCGAGGTGACCGGATTCGATGGGTCCATCACGCTCTTGGGTGCCGACTCGACGTCATTGACGGCGGCTAGAGCGTTGTCACGCAGGCCCGCCAGATTGGGCGTATGCGTGATCGCCACGTCGATCACGCCCTGGCGCTGCACTTGAGTAGCGTCCCGCATGAGCGGCTCCAGTTGATTCAACTGGTTGAATCCCCACGTCATGTGCTGCGTGGCCTGCGTTTGCAGGGCACCGCCGAGGTTCTGCATGTTGCCGGCGGCAGTGCCATCCTGCTCGAGCGTTTGCCGGGTGGTCTTCAGCTCGTCCAGGTCACGCGTCAGGTTGACCAACGCTGCCTTTTTTTCCGGGGTGCCGGGCAGGTATTGCGCGACTGCCTGCATGTCCTGTCGGGTCTGGTCCAGCAGCGGTGCGACTGTGTTGTGCGCATAGCTGTCGGTGTCCATCACGGTGTAGGGGCTGCTGTTCTGTGCGCCGACAATGTTCCGGACGTCGTCCGCGCGTTGGGTCTCGACTTGGAAGTCGGCCAGGAAATCTGCCGGCTTGCCGTCCGCCATGTAGTTCCGGACCCTCACCTTGATGGCTTCGCTGCCGCTGTTGGCCTCTGCGCTGACCACGTCCTGAAACTGCTGCGTCTGCGAGTGGACCTCGCGCAGCATGTCGGTATCGAGCTTTCCGGCACGCGCCTGGGCGACCAGCGTGCGGCACGCATCCTCTGCCGCGCTGACCTGCTCGCGCTCACGATTGACGGCCTCCATGGCCGCGCTGGCGCCGGGCTCGGACGTCTTCGTGGCGAGCAGGTTTGCGGTCGTGAGCACTTGCGATGGCCCGCCGTTCAGCGGATGCGAGGCGTTGAAGGTCCTCAGCGTGTTCAGCGCGGCC
>Ga0207674_10007312_pt1 | contig 12867 bp, 13 predicted proteins | sample KBSCornC72_FD_184303 | JGI IMG/M metagenome (GOLD analysis project Ga0207674, IMG submission 184303) | Corn rhizosphere microbial communities from Kellogg Biological Station, Michigan, USA - KBS Corn C7-2 (SPAdes) (version 2) | ecosystem: Host-associated > Plants > Roots > Rhizosphere > Soil ... | reverse complement strand
GCGAAATCGACGACGATCAGGTCGGGCTTTTCATTGGCGAGAAGGGTGAGGCCGGTCTCGCCGTTCGGCGCGGCGACGACGCGAGCGCCGGCATCGCCAAGCGTATCGGCCATGATCTCCCGTACTCGATCGTCATCGTCGATGAGAAGCACGGTGCGGCCATTGAGGCTCGCATCCCGATCGCGCGGATGGCGCCCACGCCGATCATCGATCACCGCCTCATGGGTACGCTGGAGCAGCAGGCGGACTGTCGTGCCCTTGTCTTGCTCCGATTCGATCGCCACCGCGCCGCCCGACTGGGTCACGACACCGAACACCATGCTGAGCCCGAGGCCGGTGCCCTTTCCGACCCCCTTGGTGGTGAAGAAGGGCTCGACCGCGCGGTTCAGCACTTCGGGACTCATGCCGATGCCGGTATCGCGGACCGCGATCTCCACATAATCACCCTCGGGCAGGTCAGCGTGGGCCTTGCCGGACCGCAAGGCGGTGGAGATTGTGAGGACGCCGCCGTCGGGCATCGCGTCGCGGGCGTTGATCGCCAGATTGAGGATCGCAAGCTCAAGCTGAGTCCGATCAGCGATCGCCGCGGCGTCGGGATCGTCGGATTCGATCTTCAGCTGGATCATCGGGCCGATCGAGCGCTGGATCAGTTCCGACATGCCCTCGATCAGCGGGTCAACCCGCATCGGCAGCAGCGCGAGATGCTGGATGCGGGCGAAGGCAAGCAGACGGCTGGTGAGCGACTGGCCGCTCTCGACCGCCTTGAGCGCCTGCTGGCTCCACCGGGTGATGCGCTTCTGATCGTCCGGATGACGCAAGGTCATCTCTAGGCTGCCCGAGATCGCCTGAAGCAGATTGTTGAAATCATGCGCGATGCCGCCGGTAAGCTGCCCGACCGCCTCAAGCTTCTGCGATTGCACGAGCGCGGCTTCGACCCGTTCGCGCTGGCGGCTCTGTTCCTGAAGCTCCGCGATCGCCTGATCCCGCTGCTCCACCATGCGTTCGAGGTCGCTGTTCACGGTGCGCAGCTTCGCGGGCGACGGCAGCGCAATGATCCTGGGCAGCAGGGGCCACAAGATGACTGCGGTCGCGACCGATGCGAGCGCCGTGACGGCCTTGACCAGCGCCTCGACTCCATAGCTGCCGTTCCACAAGGTCCAGATCGACATGACATGGGTGGCGCCGCAGGCGGTGATGAAGAGCGCGAACAGCCAGAAAATCCACCCGAAAGCGACATCTTGCCGCTTCTTCACCAGGTAGATCAGCGCGACGGGGATCGAGAAATAGGCCAGTGCGATCAGGCTGTCGGCAATCACATGCGTCCAGATCAGCTCGGGCTGCCAGAGCAGGCAATAGCCGTGCGGCGCATAGCTTCCGTCGAAGAACGGCTTCAGCAGGTCGACCATATCAAGTCTCCGCGATCTCATAGCGGTTTAGACATAGTCGGCAGATCACATATTGAGGCAGATGAAACCAGAGGTCGAATATTTACCTGGATCAAGCGTAACCGTCACGGATGATCGCATTACCCAGCCCTTCTGTGCGGAATTGGCTCGACAAATGACCGCCGATGGCCAAAGTCCGGTGGCATTGAGGGAACGGGGCTGATGATCGAAGCGGAATTCTGGGATTATGACAGCCCGACCGAGATGGCGGATGCTGTGGCGGGCGATGTCGGCTTCATCATCGAAAGCGCGCTCGATGCGCGCGGCGAGGCGCTGGTCGCGCTGCCGGGCGGGACGACGCCTGCGCCGATCTACGAAAAGCTCGCCAAGGCCAAGCTCAACTGGAAGCGCGTGACGATCGTGCCCACCGACGACCGCATGGTGCCGGTCAACGATCCGATGAGCAACATCGCGATGATCGCGCGCTATTTCATTCCGCTGGGCGCGCGGGTGATCCCTATCGTGAGCGAAAGCGCGACTGACTACAAGGCCGCCGGCAACGCCGCCAATGCACGGCTGAGCGACCTCAAATGGCCACCGGATCTGGTGTGGCTTGGGATTGGCGCGGATGGCCATGTCGCCTCCTTGTTTCCTGGACCTGACCTCAATGATGCGATCGAGGCGCCGGCGAGCCGCCGCGCGATCGGGGTGATGCCGGATCCGCTGCCCGAGAACGCGCCTGTCGCCAGGGTTTCGCTGACGCGCAGCGCGATCCTTTCGGCCCGCACGCTGATCATCGTCGGTTCGGGCGGGACCAAGCGCGAGGTGCTGGAACAGGCGCTGGAGGAAGGCGCGCGCTCGACATTGCCGGTCGGCCGCGTGCTGGCCGATTGCGAGCTTCCTGTCGACATTCACTGGCTGAGCTGATTTTTATCGGGCCGGTGTCGGCTCGAACAAGGGTCGCCCGTCCTTGATGGTGAGGAGGCCCTTCAATGCAATATGCCATTCTCTGCTACAATGACGAGGCGGTCGTCGGTGCCTGGACCAAGGAAGAGGACGACGCCTGCATGGCGCGCCTCGGCGCGGTGCAGGAGGATCTGATCAAGCGCGGCAAGCTCGGCCCGCATGGACGCCTGCTGCCGACCACGACCGCGACCACGCTGCGCAAGGATCGCGAGCCGCCGCTGGTGATCGACGGGCCGTTCGCGGAGACCAAGGAGCAGCTGCTCGGCTTCTACGTGCTCGACGTGGATTCGCTCGACGAGGCACTTGATATCGCCAAGGCGCTGGGCCGCGCCAATCCGGGCGGATGCTATGAGGTACGGCCGATGTCGCGCTTCTACGCGGGCGCATGACTGACCCCGCCTGGATCGAGCATGCCCTCGCCTCGGCCCGGCCGCAGGCGATGAGCGCGCTGCTGCGCTATTTCCGCGATCTCGACATCGCCGAGGAAGCATTTCAGGAAGCCTGTCTCAAGGCGCTGTCGAAATGGCCACAAAATGGGCCGCCGCGCGATCCGGTCGCGTGGCTGATCTTCGTGGGGCGCAACAGCGCGATCGATGGCGTGCGCCGCCGTTCGCGCGAGCAGGCCTTGCCTGACGAGGAGCAGCTTTCGGATCTGGACGACCGCGAGACCGAGGTCGTCGAGCGGATCGACGCGGCCGATTATCGTGACGACGTGCTGCGGCTGCTGTTCATCTGTTGCCATCCCGAATTGCCCGCGACCCAGCAGATCGCCTTGGCGTTGCGGATCGTGTCGGGGCTGACAGTGGCGCAGATCGCGCGCGCGTTTCTGGTCAGCGAAAGCGCGATGGAGCAGCGCATCACCCGCGCCAAGCGGCGGGTTGCGGCAGCTTCTACCTCATTCGAGACCCCAAGCGCCGCTGACCGCGCCGAGCGGCTCGCAGCGGTGACAACCATGCTCTACCTCGTCTTCAACGAGGGCTATTCAGCGGCTGGCGAAAGCGATGGCCGCGCGACACTCTGCGACGAGGCGATCCGGCTCACCCGCCTATTGCTGAGCCTGTTCCGCGCCGAACCGGAACTGATGGGGCTGCTCGCACTAATGCTGCTCCAGCATGCGCGGACCCCCGCGCGCTTCGCCGAGGACGGGACGGTGATCCTGCTCGACGATCAGGATCGCAGCCGGTGGAGAAAGCCGAATATCGCCGAAGGGCTGGCGCTCGTCGACAAGGCGATCCGCCACCGCGCGCCCGGCCCCTATCAGGTGCAGGCGGCAATCGCGGCGCTCCATGCCCGCGCGGCCAGCCCGGCCGATACGGACTGGGCCGGGATCGAGCAGCTCTATGCGACGCTGGAGCGAATGCAGCCTTCGCCGGTGATCACGCTCAACCGCGCGGTCGCGGTCTCGAAAACCGCCGGAGCGCAGGCAGCGCTCGACCTCATAATGCCGCTGGCCGAGCCGCTCGCTGGCTATTTCCATTTCCATGGACTGAGGGGCAATCTGCTGATGCAGCTCGGCCGCTCGCGCGAGGCCCGCGCTGCCTTCGATCAGGCGATCGCGCTCGCTGGCACCGCCGCCGAAGCCGCCCATATCCGCGCGCATCTGGACAGGCTGACGGACGTTTAGACCAATCCGTCAATTCCACGGATAGAGGCTAGGCGCTTTTCGCCTTCAGATGGTCCGCGAGGCGCAGCGCGAGTGCCACGATGGTCAGCGTCGGGGTGGCGTTGCCGGAGGTGGTGAACACCGAACTGCCCGCAACATAGAGATTGGGCACGCCGTGCACCCGGCAATCGGCATCGACGACGCCGGTCCTGGGATCATCGCTCATCCGGGTCGTGCCCATGTGATGGTTGCCGTAGTAGAAATCCGGGTCCCAATCCTTGAACGCCAGCTTCATGCGGCCGAGGCCGATCCGGCCGAGTTCCTGCGCAAGCAGGCGCAGCGTACGGTCCGCGCTGTGGCGATCGAAATCCGACAGCCGCCAGTCCATCTTGAGCCGCGGTACGCCAAGCGCGTCGCGTTCGTCGCCCAGAGTCACGCGGCTGTCGGGATTAGGCGCCTGCTGACCATAGACTTCCACCTCGATCATCTGCAGCATCGGCTTGCCATGGCTGACACGATCGATCGCCTCGCGGGACAGGCCTTCGACGTCCGAGACGATATGCAGCAGATTCTCCCCGACCGATGCCTGCGGGAGCGCGGTGGTCGTCTCCTCGCGCGCGAGGAGCTGCTGCAATGCGGTCATGCCCTCCGAATGCATCACGGGCAGATAGTGGAAGCCGACGCGGACATTGTTGATCCGCTCCTGCGCCTGGCGCGCGACGCTGATCCCGACGCAGCCCAGCGGTGCCCGATCGTCCGCGCGTTCAGGATGGCTCTGGACGAAGGGCACCCAGCGGGGATCGCGCGGATCGATCAGCATCACCATCCCGCCGATCGGCTCCGGATGATCCATGAAGAAGCGGCCGACCAGATCATGGTCGTTGCCAATATTGGACGCGAGCAGCATCCGCGCATTTTCGATCCCGCCGGTGGCGAGGATGAAGGTCTTCGCCCGCACCGCGCGCCGCTTGCCGCCAAGCGTGGCGTAGCGCACCGATCGGATCGCGCTGCCGTCCGGATCGCGCTCGATCGCCACCACATTGGCGTTGAGGACGACCGAAATATTGGGCGCCTTCTTCAGCGCCGGCCCATAGACCTCCCCGAACCGCGTCGGCGGGCTGAACTGGTAGCATTCGGGATGCAGCACAGCCGGATCGAAGGGGAAAGCCCTGGTATCGGGATGGGTGCGCAGCAGATGCGCCTCATCGAACCTGCTGTGCGGAAGCTGCACGACCTTGCCCGCGCGGCCGTAGAAGGGCGCGAGATCGTCATAATCGATCGGCCAGCCGCTGTGCGGGATCCACGGCCGCTTCCTGAAATCGATTGGCGAAAGCGGATGGCACCAGCCGCCCCAATGGTTGGTCGATCCGCCGAAATAGCGCAGGCGGCAGGCGTCCAGATCATAATAGGACCGGCCGACATTGGTCCCGCGATAAAGATCCTGGGTCGCGGCATCGATCTCCATGCCGCCGCCTTCGAGCAGGATCACCTTATGCGGCGTGCCGATGAACTCGCGCGCGACGGTGATGCCCGCCGCGCCGCCGCCGATGATGCAGATGTCGGCCTCGATCGGCGTATCGGTCGCGATGGCGCTGGCGTCGTCAAGCATGGGCGCGCGCCGCGATCGCCGTCATGGCGCAGAGCCGGGCCTCGGTGCTGGAGAGGATCCAGCCGTTGACGTCCGTCGTGCGCCCTTCGGCAAAATCCTCCCTGATCCGGTCGCGGACGAAACGGCGCAGCGCCGCCTGATCCGTCGGCAGCCGGCGGGCATCGATCTTCAGCAGACCGGCGAGCACGATCGGATCGGCCTCATGCGGGGTACATTGCAGATAGCTCTCGCCGACCGAGACGGCATAGAGCTTGTACCCGGCAAAGACCCTGGACAAATCCGGGGACAGGTAATCATCGCTGGAATCATCGGAAAAACGCCATGCGATGCACGCCACCGCAGCGCCGGTCGCCGCCGCCGCGGAAATCAGCATTGTCCGTCGGGAAAGGGGTTTCAAGCCCTGCGCCATCGCCTTGCCCTGCAATACGCAACCAAAAAATTCGCTCCATGGGTGCATGTGAGCGGACGTTGCTATAAGGCGATGTCAAGGGCGTGACCATTCGGCAAGAGGCTTAATGCCGTACCAAATTGATCCGGCACTTATGCAGGCATTCCACTGGTGAGCGAGGCTGATCGGCCGCCCGCGATGACGACCGGACGGCGGCTGAAATCCATTCTCGGAGGATCGGTCGGCAACCTCGTCGAATGGTATGACTGGTATGTCTATTCGGCTTTCTCGCTGTATTTCGCCTCGGTCTTCTTCCCGCCGGCCAATCCGACTGTCCAGCTGCTGAACGCCGCCGCGATCTTCGCGGTCGGCTTCATCGTGCGGCCGATCGGGGGCTGGATCATGGGCTGGTATGCCGACCGGCACGGGCGCAAGGCAGCGCTGACGCTGTCGGTGACGCTGATGTGCTCGGGATCGCTGCTGATCGCGGTGACGCCGGGCTATGCGAGCATCGGCATGCTCTCGCCCGCGATCCTCGTCTTCGCGCGCATCGTGCAAGGGCTGAGCCTCGGCGGCGAATATGGCACCAGCGCCACTTATCTCAGCGAAATGGCGACCCACAGGAACCGGGGTTTCTATTCCAGCTTCCAATATGTAACGCTGATCATGGGGCAGCTGCTGGCGCTGGCCGTGCTGATCCTGCTCCAGCAGATCTTCCTGACGCATGAGCAGCTGGAAAGCTGGGGCTGGCGCATTCCCTTCCTGATCGGCGGCGCGCTGGCGATCGCGGCGGTGTATATAAGGCGCGGGATCGAGGAGACGCCGTCGTTCGAGCAGGCCCGCATAGCGGGCGCCAAGGGCGGCCTGATGCGGCTGATCCGTTCGCATCCGCGCCAGGTGCTGATCGTGATCGGGCTCACGCTGGGCGGAACGGTCGCCTTCTACACCTTCACCACCTACGCCCAGAAATTCCTCGTCAACACCGCCGGCTGGACCAAGGCCGACGCGACCTGGGTGACGGCGCTGGCTCTGTTCGTCTTCATGCTGCTGCAACCGGTGTTCGGCGCGTTGTCCGACCGGATCGGTCGTCGGCCGCTGCTGATCGCGTTCGGCATCGCAGGGACCATCTTCACCGTGCCGATCCTCGACGCGCTCGGCCAGACCAGTGACGTCTGGGAGGGTTTCGTGCTGATCATGGCCGCGCTGCTGATTGTGAGCGGCTACACATCGATCAACGCGGTGGTGAAGGCCGAACTGTTCTCAGCCGAGGTGCGCGCGCTGGGCGTGGGCCTGCCCTATGCGATCTCGGTCTCGCTGTTCGGCGGGACGGCGGAATATATCGCGCTCTGGCTCAAGAGCATCGGCCATGAACAATGGTTCTTCTGGTATGTCGCGGGATGCATCGCGGTTTCGCTCTGCGTCTATCTCCTGATGCGGGACACAAGGCGGCATTCGGCAATCGTCGATATGGACTGACTATATCCAAGGTCGCTAATGCAGATTAGCGCGATTTTGCACCCTGCCGGAAAGCCGCGTGGCTATGCCGGGTCCGTGGAAAGCAGGCCATCGTATTTCAGTCTCGGTCCGCTGGTTCGGCATGAGCCCCGGCCTCGATTCAGCGCCATCGCAGGCAGCACGCCCTGCTTCGTCGAACTGGACAGCAGCGCGGTGATCAAGCTCAGCGGCAGGGATATTGCCGGCGATGTGATCGCGCTGGTCGAAAGCCGGACAGCGCAAATCCGCGCGGCAGCGCACCGGCTCCACGAGGAAGGCTTCATCGCCCACGAGCAGGAAGGGCCGCTGATCGTCGTCTCCGCGATCGATCTGGACTGACCTCAGCCCGGTTGCGAAATCTGCCGGCGCGCTATCTCGGCGGCCTTGATGAGGCTATGCCCGGTGGCGGCCGCGGCATCGGGCGTGAGCGTGATCGCAACGCCGTCAGGCCCGTCGAGAATCACGACGCCCTGTTCCGCACTGGCCGTGCCCGGCTCGGTCAGCGGCTCCTCGTTGAATGCTTCATTCATGGCGTGCCGCCTCCTGGCTCCTGCTCCAGATAGAGATAATGGGGATCGAACTGGGCGCGCCGCTGAAGGCCCGGCAGATCGAGTATTTCGACCATCGAGGAGCGGAATACGCACAACTCCTGCTCACGAAGCTGACGCAGGACGCGATTGACGTGAATGCTCGTAAGTCCGCAGATTTCACCAAGATCATGCTGCGTCAGACCAAGCGCGAAGCGCCGTTCGTCGCTGAGGCCGATCGCGCTCAGCCGGGCATTGGTTTCGCACAGGAAATGGCTGACCTTGCCGACCGCATCGAGCCGGCCAAGCCGGAACAGCCATACACGATGGATCGCCGCATCGAGCAGGGTCGAGAACCACAGCTTGCGGGCAATCTGTGGTCGTTGCTCGATCATCGCTTCGATCGATATGTGAGGGACTATGGCGACGGTCGCCGATGTGAGCGTCGCGACGTCATGATCCAGCACCTTCAGCGGGAATGCGTGAAGATCGACGAAATCCCCCGGCACATGGACCGCCACCAGCTGGCGCAGACCCCGCCGGTCGTCGATATACCGGCACATGATGCCTTCGACGAGCAGGGTGCTGATCGTCAACTCGTCACCCTGGCGGATGACCGTGGTGCGCGGTCCAACCGTGCGGATCTCGACGATCGCGGCTTCCAGCGCGGCGCGTTCCTCGCTCGTCAGCCTGACCCCACGCCGGTTTCTCAAAAAACGTTCTGTGAACATGCCTGCGCTCAACGAGCGATACGGCGAATGCGATCCCTGACGAAAATTTGTGCACGTGCGGTTCAACCGCTGCGTCTTCTGCCCTACATAGGCCGCGCGCGGGCGTTCGCCGCGCCGGGAGCGACATGATGCGGGTGGTACGCGGGATCTGGAAGCTGCTGGTCGGGATCAAGGATCTGCTCGTCCTGATCTTCATGCTGCTGTTCTTCGGCGTGCTTTATGCGGCGCTGTCCATGGCGCCTAATCCCGCCCCGACGACGACCGGATCGGGCGCGCTCGTGATCCGGCTCAACGGCACGCTGGTCGAGCAGCCGGCGAATGTCGATCCGTTGTCACTGATCAACCGGACGAGCGAGGTCACCTCCGAATATCGGCTGCGCGACGTCGTGTACGCCTTGCGCGCGGCCGCCAAGGACAAGTCGATCAAGGCGGTCGTGCTCGATCTCGACCGGTTCGTGGGCGGCGCGCAGGCGACGATCAGCGATGCCGCCGCCGCCGTCGACGAAGTCCGCCGCGCCGGCAAGCCGGTCCTGGCCTTCGCCACCGGCTATACCGACGACAGCTATCAACTCGCCGCGCATGCGAGCGAAGTGTGGATGGACCCGTTGGGCGCGGTGATGCTGGCCGGGCCGGGCGGATCGCAGCTTTACTACAAGGGTTTCCTCGACAAGATCGGCGTGACTGCGAACGTCTACCGCGTCGGCACTTACAAGTCGGCGGTCGAGCCTTTCATCCGCAGCGATCAGTCCCCCGAGGCGCGGGCCGCCAATCAGGCGCTGGCCGACAGCCTGTGGCAGAGCTGGCAGCAGAATGTGACGCAGGCCCGGGCCAAGGCCAAGATCGCAGCCTATGGTGGCGCGCCCGAGACCTTCATCGCCGGAGCCGGCGGCAACATCGCGCAGGCAGCGGTTGCGGCTGGACTGGTCGACAAGCTGGGCGACCGCATCGCCTTTGGCAACCGGGTCGCCGACATTGCCGGCGGCGAGGACGCGCCGGGCGCTTTCAAGACCGTCTCCTTCGCGCGCTATGCAGCCGCCAATCAGGCGCCTTCGGGTGGCAAGATCGGCGTGCTGACCGTGGCCGGCGAGATCGTCGACGGGCAGGCGGGGCCGGGCACCGCCGGCGGCGACACTATCGCCGGCCTGCTTGCCGACGAGCTGGCGCGCGACCGGATCAAGGCACTGGTGGTGCGTGTCGATTCGCCCGGGGGATCAGTGACCGGCGCGGAACGCATCCGCAGCGCGATCCTTGCCGCCAAGGCCAAGGGCCTTCCTGTCGTGGTCTCGATGGGATCGGTGGCGGCGAGCGGTGGCTATTGGGTATCGACCCCCGCCGACCGCATCTTCGCCGAGCCATCGACCATCACCGGATCGATCGGCGTGTTTGGGATCATCCCGACCTTTCAGGGCACGCTCGCCAAGCTCGGCCTGTCGGCGGACGGGATCAAGACGACGCCGCTGTCCGGCGAGCCTGACGTGCTGCGCGGCACATCGGGCAAGTTCGACCAGCTGGTCCAGCTTGGCGTCGAGGATATCTACAAGCGCTTCGTGGGATTGGTTTCGCAATCGCGCAGGCTCGCCCCCGAGAAGGTCGACGAGATCGGCCAGGGCCGCGTCTGGGCCGGTGGCACCGCGCGGCAGATCGGCCTCGTCGACCAGTTCGGATCGCTCGACGAAGCCATCGCCGATGCGGCGCGGCGCGCGAAGCTCGATCCGAAGGACGCAAAACCCCTGTTCATCGAGCGCGAGCTCAATCCGTTCGAGAAGTTTCTGCGCGACGCGACGCTGGCCGATGATGAATCAGCAGATGTCGTGGCGCGCGATCCCTGGACCCGCGCTGCGCGCCAGCCCCAGCAGATCGCGATGCGGGCGATGGACGATGCCACCCGCATCCTTTCCGGCCCCGCGATCCAGATCCGCTGCATCGAGTGCGGGGGCCTCGCCGAACCGGGCGGGAAAGCGTCACGTGAGGGTGGCATCCTGGAAATGCTGAAGCTATTGCTCGGATCATGAGCTTCCTGATCCGTGTGGCCACCCCCGCTGACGGCGCGGTCATCGCCGACATCTATGCCCCCTATGTCGAAACGATGAACGTCTCGTTCGAGCAGCGCGCGCCCTCTCCCAAGGAAATGGGACGGCGGATCGAGAGCGTTACCGAAACCTATCCCTGGCTGGTGGCCGAGGTGGACGGCGAGGTTGTCGCCTACGCCTATGGCACGCGCTTCCGCGAGCGCTGGGCCTATCGCTTCGGCGTCGAGACCGCGATCTACGTCGCGGCGCACCGCCAGCGCGAGGGTATCGGCCGCCGCCTCTACATGGCGCTGATCCGCACGCTCAGCACGCAGGGCTACACCCAGGCGCTCGCCGCGATCACGCTGCCCAACGAAAACAGCATCGATATGCACGAAGCTGTCGGCTTCCAGCGCGCGGGCGTGTGGCGGAGTGTCGGCTACAAGGGCGGCGAGTGGCGCGACGTGGGGCTGTGGCAACGCCCGCTCGCGCTGATGGAAGATGTGCCGGATGAACCGAAGCCGTTTCCCGAAGTGGGATTGGTGCTGGAATAGCAGCGACACGTCATAATCGGTCATTAACCATCTCGGCCTAGAGGTTGCGCCGCGCAACTTCATGGATGTTCTCATGGCCGTTTCTTCCGTCAACACCGGCGTTTCATCTGCTCTCAGCTACAGTCTTTCGAAGCTGACTGTGTCTGCGCAGTCGACCATCGAAGCCGCGACGAAGGACGGCGAGAGTACAACCAGCACGATCAGCAGCCCGTCCAGTGGCGTTTCGATCTCCAATGCCGCGAAGATCGCCGCCGCCGAACAGGCGGACAATGCCAAGGACTTCACGACGCTGTCCCAGCAGGTCCGGCAGGCGCTCGACGCACAATATGCGGCCGACGAGGCCAACAAGACCAGCAACGCACCCGACTTCACCCTTGCGAGCGGCCGTGCGCTCGCCGCGATCGCGCTCAACAAGACCGGCGCATTCAGCAAGACCGAGATGGCACTTGCGAAGAGGGAACTCAACGAACGCGCGCGGGTGGAACTGGCCGACGCGCTCAAATCCGGCAACGCGATGGATGCGCTGGTCAGCTACAATCAGCAGCTCGTTTCCGATTATGACGGCATGACGCCGGAAGAGCGGGACGCGCGGGGCTGGACCGATAAGACGCGCAGTTCGGCTGAGGCCTTCATAACGACCGTGAAGGGCACCGAGAACACGCCGTCCCTGTTCGATCTGCTCAACAGCGACAGCTGATATTCCGGAGCGCCGCTGCCGCGCTCCTGCCCCGATCATGCCGCAATCGATTGGCAATGGCGCCTTAGCCTATTAAGGACACGCCATGAGCACGCGCGACGAAATTTTCAGCCGGGTTTCCACCCAGATCGAACCCTTCAACAAGAAGAAGGTGGCGCTTTCCGACGCGACCAGCTTCGCCAAGGATCTCGAATGGGACAGCCTCACCGTCATGGATTTCGTCGCGGCGATCGAGGATGAGTTCGACATCATCATCACGATGAACATGCAGGCCGAGATCGAGACGGTCGGCCAGCTCGTCGATGCGGTGGCCAAGCTCGAGGGATGACCGACCTTCTTTCCAAGTTCGACGGCATCATCGCCGAACGGCAGGCCCTGCTCGACACCGGCGTGCGCGATCCCTTCGCGATCGTGATGGAAAAGGTGCTGTCGCCGACCGAGGCGATCATCGCCGGCAAGCGCACCATCCTGCTCGGCACATACAATTATATGGGCATGACCTTCGATCCCGACGTCGTCGCGGCGGGCAAGAAGGCGCTCGACGAGTTCGGATCAGGCACGACCGGCAGCCGCGTCCTCAACGGCACCTATCAGGGCCACAAGGAATGCGAGGACGCGCTCAAGGAATTTTACGGCACCGATCACGCGATCGTGTTTTCGACCGGATATCAGGCCAATCTCGGCATGATCTCGACGCTCGCGGGCAAGGGTGACTACATCATCCTCGACGCGGACAGCCATGCGTCAATCTATGACGGCTGCTGGCTGGGCAATGCCGAGGTCGTCCGTTTCCGGCACAACAGCGTCGAGGATCTCGATAAGCGCCTCGGCCGCCTCCCTGCCGAAGCGCACAAGCTGGTCGTGCTCGAAGGCGTCTATTCGATGTTCGGCGATATCGCGCCCC
>Ga0207674_10007311_pt1 | contig 12867 bp, 6 predicted proteins | sample KBSCornC72_FD_184303 | JGI IMG/M metagenome (GOLD analysis project Ga0207674, IMG submission 184303) | Corn rhizosphere microbial communities from Kellogg Biological Station, Michigan, USA - KBS Corn C7-2 (SPAdes) (version 2) | ecosystem: Host-associated > Plants > Roots > Rhizosphere > Soil ... | reverse complement strand
AAGGAAAACAGCTCGTCACCGCCTTCGAACCGGAAAATCTCCAAATCTTCATCGACGAGGACCGCCTATCGAAACTTGGCCTGACGTTGTCCGACCTCGCCAAGTTCCTCAGGTCACAGCCATTCCTTTTCTGGGCATATACCAATGACGAGGTGCGGCGGGCAGCGGCGAGGCCTTAGTTGTCAGTAGCCCTTTGCCGCGCGTGCAAGCAGCAGCAAATGACAACGCCGTTTATCTAGGTCCAATCCTAGTGCCCCAGCCAATATGTAGTTCGAGCGGTTCCCAGCAAGTCTCATGAAACACCTAACCCGGCTTGATCGCGGGGTTTTTTGTGTCCATCGCATCCTTCGCGTCGGCGACGTTCGAGGTCACCGCCTTCGAGGAATTCCTCGATCGGTCGCAGCGCAGTTCAAAAATTGACAGTTACTACGATATTGTCCACATAGTGGCCAACACGAACGTTCTGACGCGCGGGGTGCGCCCGTAAACAGTGGTATTGGCCGTGATTCCGGTGCCGACCCCGCTTACCGTTACAGTGCCGCTGGTTCCGTCTCCCCACACGAATATGCGCGCTGGATCCGTAGTCGTTCAGTAAAGGAGTGTGTGCGCCAGCGCACCGACGTGCATCTGTGGTGCGCACACTGTGGCGCGCGCCCGACGAGGATGCCGAGTCAGCGGCGAGTCGTGCCGTAATCCGTACCCGATGGCGCGGTATTGCCTGGAAGGAAGTCGAATCGACGGCGTTCGTACTTGACGGCTGCCGTGGCTGTGGCTGAACCACGTCGCCACGTGCTGGAGGCAAGTATGAAGTTCGCCCAATCGCCGGTCTCGAAAGTACCGGGCAAAGCGCAGACCGGCATCATCGGACTCGACCAAATCACCCGCGGAGGTTTGCCGCGCGGCCGCACTACGCTGCTGGTAGGCGGTCCGGGTTCCGGCAAGACAATTCTCGCCCTTCAATTTCTCGTACGGGGCGCGCGTGATGGCGATGAGCCAGGAATCTTTGTCGCCTTTGAAGAGGCCTCGAAGCGCATCGTGGCCAATGCCGAAGGCTTCGGCTGGCAACTTGCTGAGTTGCGGCGAAAGAAGTTGTTTTTTTTGGATGCCCAGCCGCTGCCGGATCTCATCCAGTCGGGGAGTTTCGATCTTGGCGGGTTGCTTGCGGCGCTTGAAGTCAAGACCGGGGAAATGAAGGCGCGGCGCATCGTGTTCGATGCGCTGGATGTCGTCCTGGAGTTGCTGCCTGAGCCTGTACAGAAGAGGCGCGAGATGTACCGGCTGCACGAATGGCTATTGGCCCGCGGGCTGACGGGAGTCGTCACCCTGCGCGCTGGCGGAGATGAGGCAAGCGCCATCGGCAATCAACGGTTCGGCTTCATGCAGTTCATGGTGGACTGCGCCGTGATTCTCAACCACAGCGTGGTGCACGGCATATCGCAGCGCAATCTACGCGTGCAGAAGTATCGCGGTTCCGGTTTCGATGAGGATGAAGCGCCATTCGTCATCGGCAAAAGCGGGCTCGAGGTTGCAGTCGCGCGCACGCCGCTCCGGCTCGACGCGACGGTGACAAACGAGCGCATATCGAGCGGTGTGAAGCGGCTCGACACCATGCTTGGCGGTGGCTACTACCGCGGCGCCAGCGTGCTGATCACGGGCTCGCCGGGCACGGCCAAGACGACCTTGGCCGCTGCGTTCGCAGAAGCGGCTTGCCGACGCGGCGAACGCACGCTGTTCGTCAGCTTCGATTCGGATTGCAGCGAAGTGATCCGCAACCTCGCTTCGGTCGGAATGCAGCTGGCCCGTTACGTCAAGAACGGGTCGTTGCGCATGATCTCGGCACGCACCATTACCGGTAGTGCGGAGGCTTACGTCGTGCGCATCAAGACGCTCGCGCGGGAGCATGGCGCTCGGTGCCTGGTGATTGATCCGCTATCCAAATGGCCCAAATCCGGCAATGACATGACCGCACAAAACGTGGCGGAACGTTTGAGCGACTGGTCGAAGGCAAACGGAACAACGCTGGTCTGCACCCGACTGCTCGAGGAAATGAGCAGTCGGTCGGAGGACGGCTCGCCGTTGCAGATTTCGTCGCTCGTGGACACCTGGATCCATCTCAGTTATCTCGTGCAAGCTGGAGAGCGCAACCGGGGCTTGTCGATCATCAAGTCTCGAGGCACGGCGCATTCGAACCAGGTGCGCGAGCTGATTCTGAACAATGCGGGTGTGACGCTGACCGATACCTACACAGCGGCCGGCGAGGTTTTGATGGGAACGCTGCGCTGGGAAAAAGAAAGTGCCGAGCGTGTCGCGAACGACGCATCCGACGTCGCCGGCAAGCTCAAACGCGTCAGGCTCGATGCCGACGAGGCCGAGCTGGAGGTGCGATTGAAATCACTGCAGACCGAGCTCGTGGCCAAGCAGGTCGAGAAGGCATTGCTGACCCGCACGACGGAAAGCCGCGAGCGCGAGTTGTCGCGCGGTCGCACGCGCATGAAGGAATTGCGCGGAGCCGACGCGGCGATTTCGCGCCGGAAGTGAATCCGTCATGAGCCGACATCCGATATTCAAGTTTCGGCTCTACATCGCCGATCATGCGCAGAACTCTGCCGAGGCAATCGCGAATCTCAACGCGCTCTGCCGGGCACACCTGCCGGATCGTCACGAGATTGAGATCGTCGACGTGCTTCGCGAACCGAAGCGCGCACTGGTCGACGGGATTTTCCTGACGCCGACTCTGGTCAAGTTCGCGCCATCTCCTGCGCGACGAATCATTGGGACACTCAGCCAGTCGCAGCCCGTTTTGCTCGCCTTGGGGCTGGGGCCCACGACCGCATGAACCTGTCAAAGCCAATACTTTTATCGGAAACAACGGACGAAGTTTCCGCATTGATCGAGACCCTGCATCAGGCAGGGCGGCGCCTCGAGGAACTGACTGCAGGTGAAGTTGACGCGGTCGCGGACCGTGATGGTCGGACCTTCTTGTTGCCTAGCGCCCAGGAGCAACTGCGTCATATCGAGGCCGAAAAGCAAGCCGCTCTCCTCAATGCACTCCCCGCGCACATCGCGATGCTGGATCACCAGGGGATCATCGTCTCGGTAAACTCGGCTTGGGGGCGATTCGCTGGCGAGGATGTCCTTCAAGGCTCGGAATATGGAGTCGGCGTCAACTATCTCCATCTTTGTGCAAATGCGCGAGGTGAGCATTCGTCTGAAGCTCGCCAGGTCGCTGAAGGCATTCGTTCAGTGCTGGATGGCGGCGCCAAAGGGTTTTCGATCGAATACCCGTGCCATTCACCGGCCGAACAACGCTGGTTCCTGCTGACAGTCACGCCGCTGGCTGGCGATGGTCCGAATGGCGCTGTCGTCATGCATCTGGATGTAACGGCACAACGACAGGCCGAACAGAGTCTGCGCATCAGCGAGTCGCGATTCCGCCAGATGGCGGACAACATCAGTGAGGTGTTCTTTCTTCAAGATCTCGACCGCTCACACATCTACTATGTGAGCCCGGCCTACCAGCAAATCTGGGGTCGGACATGCGAAAGCCTGTATGCAGATCCGTCGTCGTGGGCGGATTCAATCCATCCGGACGATCGCGACAATGCATTCGAGAACTTCAGTGAGCGTAGCGAACCTGGGTTCGACCGTGAATATCGCATCATCCGACCCGACGGCGAGATCCGCTGGATTCACAGCCGGGGATTTCCGATTCTGGACGACGCCGGTAATCCATACCGAACAGCGGGTATCGCTTCAGATGTTACCTCGCGCAAGCAGTCGGCCGAAGAACTTCGCCGGGGCGAAAGCCTAAAAGGCGCAATCCTGGAATCTTCGCTAGATAGCCTCGTCGTAGTCGACCACGAGGGAAGGATCGTCGAATTCAACCCCGCTGCGGAGGCAACGTTCGGCTGGACTCGCGAGCAAGTACTCGGCAAAACCATGGTGGAATCGATCGTCCCACCGCGTTTGCGGGAAGCGCATCGGCGGGGTTTCGCCCATTATCTCGCTACGGGCATTGGTCCCATCCTCGGCAAGCGGCTCGAGCTCAGTGCAATTCGCGCCGACGGCACCGAGTTTCCGATCGAGCTCACAATTGCCGCGCTCGCAGCGACATCGAGGCCGATGTTTACGGCCTTCATCCGCGACATCACGGAACGCAAACGGGCTTCGGACGAATTGCTGGAGAGCGAGCGGCGATTCAGCGACCTGCTGCGGCACGTGGAGCTGGTCTCCGTGATGCTCGATTGCGAAGGGCGGATTACGTATTGCAACGAGTACATGCTTCGCTTGACCGATTGGCGGCTCGATCAGGTGATTGGACGGGACTGGTTCGAGGTTTTCATGCCGTCGGATCTGACCGGCATCAAATCCGTCTTCCTGGATCTCCTCGTCAACTCGGCTGACGCGTGGCATGTCGAAAACGACATCCTCACCAGATCGGGCGAGCGTCGTCTCATTCGCTGGAATAATTCGGTGCTGCGCTCCGCGAGCGGCGAGGTAATTGGAACAGCGAGTATCGGCGAGGACATCACCGAGCGCAGGCGAGCGGAAGCGAGGGTCGTTTACCTCAATCGCGTGTACGCAATGTTGAGTGGCATCAACACACTCATCGTGCGCGCACGCGACCGCGACGAGCTGTTCAGTGGCGCGTGCCGGATCGCAGTCGAAAACGGCGGGTTCCGAATGTCGTTGATTGCCCGCGTCAATCTCGGCGCATTGAAAATTGTCCCGGTGGCTTCGGCCGGCAACGATGATGCGCTCCTGACCAGCCTCAAGGACCTTTTATCGTCGACGGAAGCCGGCGCAAAGACGATTGTCGCGCGGGCGATCCTAGACAGGAAGGCCGTCGTGTCGAACGATTTGCAAGACGATCCGTTCGTCGTGCTCGGCGAGGAGTATGCCCAACGTTCGGCCCGCTCGATGGCAATTTTGCCGTTGATCGTTGCTGGGGAAGCAGCGGGCATTATCGCTTTGTACGCAAACGAGAGTCAGTTCTTCCAGCAAGACGAGCTGAATCTCTTAATGGAGCTCGCCGACGACATCGCGCTCGCGATTGATCGTATAGGCAGCCGGGAGCGCCTCGAGTACCTCGCCTATTATGACGTCCTCACCGGACTCGCGAACCGTAGTTTGTTCATCGATCGGGTCGCTCAGCACATGCGCGCCGCGGTCAGCGGCGGCCACCAGCTCGCATTGTTTCTGATCGATCTGGAGCGGTTCAAGAATATCAACGACAGTCTCGGCCGTCCGGCGGGAGACGCGCTGCTGAAGCAGGCGGCGGAGTGGCTGGCGCGCAATGCGGGCGACGCGAGCTTGGTGGCGCGAGTTGATGCAGACCACTTCGCAGCAGTGCTGCCGCGACTCACTCGAGAGGGAGATGTGCCGCGCCTTCTCGACAAAATGATTCACGCCTTCCAGGAGCATCCATTCCTCCTGGAAGATACTGTCCTCCGGCTTGCCGTCAAAGTTGGAGTCGCGATATTCCCGGAGGATGGCGCCACCGCCGACACGCTTTTCAAGAACGCCGAGGCCGCACTCAAGAAGGCCAAGGCCAGTGGCGACCGGTTCTTGTTCTTTACGCAGAAAATGACGGCGATGGTGGCGGGCAAACTCACTCTGGAAACTCAGCTGCGCCACGCGCTCGAAAAAGAGGAATTCGTCATCTACTACCAGCCCAAGGTGAACCTGGCGAGCGGCAGGCTCACCAGCGCCGAGGCGCTGATCCGCTGGAATGATCCGCGAACGGGCATGGTTGCACCGAGCGGGTTCATCCCGATGCTGGAAGAAACCGGATTGATCCACGACGTGGGGCGTTGGGTACTGCGCAAGGCCGTTGAAGACTACTTGCGGTGGCTGAGCGCGGGTCTTGCCGCGGTGCGCATCGCAGTGAACGTGTCACCGCTGCAACTGCGTCATCGCGACTTCATCGCCGAGATCAAGGGAGTCATTGGAATCGATGCGCGGGCGCCGGCGGGTCTCGAACTCGAGATCACGGAAAGCCTAATCATGGAAGACGTCACTCACAATATCGCCAGCCTGCAGGCGATCCGTGCCATGGGCGTCCGGATCGCCGTCGACGACTTCGGCACGGGGTTCTCCTCGCTTAGCTATCTATCGAAATTGCCCCTGGATACGCTAAAGATCGATCGCTCGTTCATCGTCGACATGACTTCCGGGCCGGAAGGGCTGGCGCTGGTCTCGACCGTCATCAATCTTGCGCATTCGCTGAAACTCAATGTGGTTGCCGAGGGCGTGGAAACAGAGGAACAGTCGCGTCTGCTGCGATTGTTGAGCTGCGACGAAATGCAAGGAAATCTATTCAGCAAGCCGATGCCCAGGGAGCTCTTCGAAACAGAATACCTATCTGCCATCCCCGATGCGCAGAGCGCCACGCACTAGGCGCCGCTTTGGGAGCAGAACGCGGGCCATTAAGAGGGGGCGATGCGCCAGCGACGCGACGTACTTCCGGCCGAAGTGGGAGGAGCCGGTCCATGTTTCAACACGCGGCAATCGCGGGTAGCAATCGATCGTATTCTTTCTTCACCACGGCATAACACTCGCACACACGTTGCTCGAGTCGAGCGCGATCGAGCACGGTGATATGACCGCGCTGGTATCGGATCAGCTCCGCCTTGTGCAGGCGTCCCGCCGCCTCGGTGACACCCTCACGACGAACCCCAAGCATGTTCGCGATCAATTCTTGCGTCATGACGAGCTCGTTGGAATGCAGGCGGTCCAGGCTGAGCAACAACCATCGGCACAACTGCTGATCCAGGTTGTGGTGGCGATTGCATACGGCGGTTTGCGCCATCTGCGTAATGAGAGCCTGCGTGTAACGCAGCAGCAGATGCAAGACCGGCCCAGCGCGGTTGAATTCCCGCATGAGCAAATCCGATTTCAGGCGAAATCCGCGGCCGGCGCTTTGCACTACGGCACGGCTCGACGTCGAATTTCCGCCCATGAACATCGAAATGCCGACAATGCCTTCGTGCCCGACCACGGCGATCTCAGCAGACGCGCCGTTTTCCATCACATACAGCAGCGAGACAATGGAGGTCGTCGGAAAGTACAAATGACTCAGTTTGTCGCCTGGCTCGTACAGGACTTTGCCAAGCGGCATATCAACGGCCTCGAGTTGCGGCAGCCATTGGTCGCACACGACATTGGGCAACGCGGCGAGCAAACCGTTTTCTTGGACGTCGTCCGGGGCCATATATCCCCAACTGCAGCCAGGGAGGCGTTTGAGCGAGCGGATCTCTTTATAAAAACCAGAATACGACCGCCTCCCCGGAGTCGGCGTACGAATTACTCGATACCGCGTGTAGGAATATTCTTACAGGACGCGTGGTCGCATTCGTCGCCATAGATCTGCCCGACTTGTTTGCAGTCGTTGGCGTGGCCTGAGGCGATCGGGAATCGACTCCGCGGGCATCCCAGTAATTCATCGAACCTGACCCAAACCTGTGGATTTGAGGCTTCGCGCACCGCCAAACGCGGAATGCAAGCTCGCCAGAACGTCAAGGTACGGCACCGAACGGACAATTCGTCCAATTATTGCCATTGTCCGCTTCCAAGAACCGACATGTTTCAGGGAGAGTCAACGTGCGCAGTTCCATATTCGTTCGGCGAGATTCGAGCTTTACCTCCTATTTGATCGGCAATGCCGCATGCAAGGTCTTGTCGTCGATCAATGGAATTTCCGCGCCCGTAGTGGATCGTGAATACATCGATCGTGCCGATCTCAGCTACGAATCGAGCGATCCTGGCCAGAATCTTGACCAAATCGATCGCATGCTGCAGGCAGAGGGGATGCACCGTCTGTGAGGCGAGAGATCGCGGAGCCGTCAGCGAGGGCGCCGTGTCCTGGGTGCAGCGATCGCCAGAACGAAGACTCGATCACAAGTCGTGCAATGCGCGCTCCCGGCTTCGGCTCGCTCGCGGTCTGTGTCCCATCGAACAGACCCAACACCCTCGGCTGGCTAGCCTAGAGAATCGTGACGACATAACTCCGGCATGCGAGGTCGCGTCATGCCACAAAGTAAATTGGATAATCTTGAGCGGACCAAGGTGCCGACGTTAAGTGTTCGCGGCTCCGACCCCGTGTCCGGCGCGCAGTCGAGCATAGCGGAGAGGCCAGCGATCGGGGCTCCGGAGTCGGTGAGCAGCCTTTCGACCCTGAAGGCTCTGATCTGTAGTTACAGAGCGCTTCTTGCGGACGTCCGGCGCAGCAACCAGCTCATCGAGAACGACAACACGCGCATCGAGCGGGAGCTCGCGGTACGACGAGAGGGTATCCCCGTTGGGATGCCTCGGGATGGGGATGCGTCGATTAGCGATTGCCATGCGAAAGCGAAGCTCGTATGGATTGAGAGCTATCTCCAGGAAACGTTGGCGCAGACCCTGTGGGCGCTAAATGGTCGCGCGATGCAACTCGAAGAGCTGGCCTCGTCCGCCGATCAGCAGCACCAAATACATCGCTTGCTGGAGATGACCCACGACGCTTATGACCAGCTCCGCGCTCTGATGGCACGGCTGCAGGCCGACACTTTTGACTAACCGGAACGTCACCGTTGGCTAGGACTGTCGTCTACGGCAACGTTCCTCCGCATCGCGATGTGTTGCGATCGCTAGGCGTTTGCCGCCGCGCCGCAAAGAGGTCCTCGCCTCAATAAATTCAAATTCCGTATCGCACCTGCGGGAGCTACGTGGTGTCAGAATTGAACCCCAAATCAGCGACGCGAGTCGCGCTGCGCGAAGCACGCGCCGAGGAAAGTAGCCAAGACGCCCATTCGACCGACGTCAATACTGCTTCGGGAGATCAACGTTTCGAGGCCGCGAACGCGTCATCGTTGCGCAGACGCAGGGCGTCTGACGCACCGGAGGACGATCTGCTCAGCCTCAGCGGCGTTGAGGAAAAACTTCGTATCGCCAAGCGCGAGAACGAGTTTCTGAAGTTACGGAACCGGGAGCTGACGCAGGCACTGGCCGATGCTTCGCGACGAGGAACGGCGGCAGATCACCTTGCGCATCACGATGTCCTCACCGGCCTTCCGAATCGATTGTTGTTGATGACGCGCCTGCGAGAGAGCATTTCCACGGCGTCTGACGGGCAAACGCAAGTCGCATTGTTGTTTATAGATCTTGATGACTTCAAATACGTCAATGACCACCTTGGTCATACCGTGGGCGACAAATTGCTGACGATCGTCGCAGCTCGAATTCTGGCGTCGATACGAGCGGATGACATTGCCTGCCGCTATGGTGGCGATGAATTCGTCGTGCTCATGTCCAAGATTCGCGATTCGGCGCTCGTCAGTTCAATTGTAGAAAAGATTCGGGAGCGCATCGATGGATGTTACGGAATCGACGAGAACGAAGTCCGCGTCAGTGCCTCAATAGGCTTTGCCGTCTACCCAATGCATGGTGACCACTGCGATGCGTTGTTGAAACACGCCGACGCGTCGATGTACCGCAGCAAGGCTGGGCGTCGCGGCCACCGCGAGATTCGGCCGCCAAACGGGGCGCTACCCGAGCAAGGGGATCCCGACAAGGATGCCAAGGACACAAAGCCGGAGCCGCACGACGTCAATGTATGTCTTGCCACCAAGGAATGATCGCTTTCGACCGCACGTCCGCGGTGGTGCACAGAGAAAAGTTGACGCTCGCATTCGCTGAGGCATAAGCATCGGATTTCACTGCACACTCACTCGTAGTTCAAGGTCCTTTCGGCTTCGCGGTGAACTTCGTCGCGCCGAAGCCGGCCGCAACAACGTAGGTCGCCGTGAGCGTCGTGGACGTAGCTGCGCCTAGCGCCCCGATCGAACACGGGAAACCGCCGGTGCAGGGCGCCGAGGCCGACTGGAACACGAGGCCCGTCGGCGTCGGATCGGTGACGATCGCATCCGGAACGGCGTCGGGACCGAGATTCGAAACGACGATCGTCTAGACGACCGTGCCACCTGCGCCGACGGTTGCGGGGCTTACGGCTCCGAGTCTGAAAACTGGCGCTGGTTCTGGTGTGCGCGGGCAGGAGACGCTTATGTCAGGGCAAGCGATGAGAATAACAATCGGCCCGCAATCTTCGGACTCGGACTCCGATATCCAGGTCGAATCCTGGTCAGGGAGTTTGGCGAAAATGTTCTTGACAGGCATGCAGCGCACGTTGAGCGACGTTGTCGAACCGCTCTCGCGACGCGCAGCCTCCGGACGAAATCAGTGTTCGCCCTGCGCCATTTGCATCGCCGCACGCGCTTCGATCGTGCGTGGATCTTGCGCGCCGAGGAATTGCTCACGGATTGCGACGGCTTCGGACAACAACTGCCGACTTTCGTCCCGCGTGTCTGTGCGCGCACCTAACAGTCTGCCGAGCGCCAGTCGCGTGGTCGCCGCCCATGGATGGCGTGCGTCCGGGATGTAGCCGAACGACGCCAAAGCCGCGCGCAATTCCTGCTCGGCGCCGGCGCGGTCGCCGCTGTCGCGCAAAGCGAGTCCGAGATAATGGTGTGCCAATGCGGCGTAGCGGCTGTTTTCGCCTGCGTCCTCGCGGGCACGCAGCAATGCTTCGCGATCGAGGCTCACGGCGCCGGCGGCGTCGTGTTGCAGCCGCCGTGCCTCGCCCTGCCAGTACCAGATAGAAGCATCGTCCCTGGCGCCTCGCTTTTCGTCCGCGCTTTGCACTTCCGCGAGTTCCGCTTCCGCCTGATCGAACCGGCCCTGCAGCACATGTACATTGCCGAGGCCACCGAGTGCGATTTGCGCACCGGGAAAGTCGCGACCGTACTTCTTCTCCCAGATCCGCAGCGATTCGCCGAAATCCTTTTCCGCGGCGTCGAGGTCGGGAATTTCGATCAGGACCAAGCCAAGGTTGATCAGCGTGCCGGCCTGCGCGGGACCATCGGCGCCCGCTTGCGCGCGCTGCGCGGCGGCCACGTGTTCCAGCAACTCGCGCGCCTGGTCGTAATGGCCAAGGTGGTAGTGGGTCAAGCCGAGACTCGCGCGCTCCGTAAGTACCTTGGGATGCTCCGCGCCCAACGCTTTTTCATCGATGGCTAAGGCCTGTTCGGATTCTGCCAGTGCTTCGACATATCGCGATCGGCTGCGCATGAGCATCGCGAGGTCGCCATGGAGCATTCCCGCGTGCCAGCTTTCCGGGCCCCGCGTCAGCACCATCAAGCGCAAGGATTCGCGGTAGTCCACTTCGGCGCGATCGAGCAATTTGAGGCCCCACTCGGCATTGCCGAGGGCCAACAAGCTGTCTGCGAGCAGATCGTCGCCGGCCGACGACTCTCTGCCCAACGCAACGGCGGCATCGCCATATCGCTTGGCCGCGGCAAAATCCCGCTGCGATACCGCGATGTTCGATTGCGAGGTCAGAACCCGCACCGAATCCTGCGTGCTCGCCTCGGGTAGCGCGTGCAGGCGCGCCGACGCATCCGCGCTGACCGTCGCTGCGGCGGTCAGATCGCCACGCTCGCGCAACGTGAACGCGTAGTCGATTTCGGCTTGCACGAGCCGCAACGATGATGCGTCGTTCGTCTTGAACTCATCGACGGCTTGCTGCTGCAGCTCGCCCGCCTCTTGATAAAGCCCGAGTAGCGAGTAGATGCGGCCCAACACCGACTGCAACTCTGCCTTGAGATGCGGGTCACCATGCGCATCGGCGGCGACATGCAGCCGGCCGCGATCGAGCAATTCGCGCGCACTGATGTCGCGACCCTTGGTTTCGTTCGGATCGACCGATTTGAAGAGGCCGAACAGGAAGTCCTTTACGACAAGGGTGGCCTGCGCCTCGCGCGCGGTCTTGCGCGCTTCCCACGCGAGCATCGCGGAACTGGCGATTACCACGAGCATCAGCGCTACGCTCGCTGCGAGCGGCAACCAGTTTCTGCGTGCGAACTTGTGCACCCGATACAGCGTGCTGTCGGCGCGCGCCGCAATCGGCCGGTGCTCGAGATGTCGACGCAGATCATCCGCGAGCGCCTGCACACTCGCGTAGCGCTCGGCGGGATTCTTCTTCAATGCTTTCGCCACGATGACGTCGAGGTCACCTTGCAGCGCGCGGCGCAAGCGTTCCGTCGTACTACTGCGCAAGGCGGCGATCTTGACGACGTCGCTGCGGGCATCGAAATCGGAAAGCCGCTTCGGTTCGACTTCCGTCACCGCGCGCGCAAGCTGCACTGGCGTCGAACATTCCGCACCGTACGGGCTGCGCCCGCCGAGCAGCAGATACAGAATCACGCCGAGCGCATAGACATCGGTCGCGATCGTGATCGGCGCGCCGCTGATCTGCTCGGGCGCCGCAAAGCCGGGCGTGAGCGCAGCTGCGCCATCGCCCGTGAACTGCGCGGCGACGTCGGCTTCCAGCAGCTTGGCGATGCCGAAATCGAGCAGCTTCGCGTCGCCATCGCCCACCACGAGAATGTTCGACGGTTTCAGATCGCGGTGCACGATCAGGTGCGCATGCGCGTGGGTCACGGCCGCGCACACCTGCAGGAAGAGTCTCAGGCGCGAGTCGAGATCGAGCCTTCGCGCGTCGCACCAGGCATCGATGCGCTCGCCATTGACGTATTCGAGCACGAGATAACGCTGGCCGTCCGCGCCGAAACCGGCATCGAGCAGCATCGCGATGTGTGGATGCGCGAGCCGAGCCAGGATGCGGCCCTCCTGCGCAAAGCGTTCGTTTGCACGCGCGTCGGCCATCGCGACGCGCAGCATCTTGATGGCGGCCGCGCCTTGATGCTGGCCGTCGTTGCGGCGCGCGAGCCAGACCTGGCCCATGCCGCCGGTTCCCAGCAAACGCTCGAGAATCCACGCCCCGATACGCTGTCCGCTGGCGTCCGTCTCGCCTTCCGGCGCGTGCAGAGCGGC
>Ga0207674_10007310_pt1 | contig 12869 bp, 12 predicted proteins | sample KBSCornC72_FD_184303 | JGI IMG/M metagenome (GOLD analysis project Ga0207674, IMG submission 184303) | Corn rhizosphere microbial communities from Kellogg Biological Station, Michigan, USA - KBS Corn C7-2 (SPAdes) (version 2) | ecosystem: Host-associated > Plants > Roots > Rhizosphere > Soil ... | reverse complement strand
GTCTGCAGCCACGTCTGCTCGTGCGCTTCGCTTCCCTCGCCGCTCTCGGCCTCGTGCTGCGCGGGCTGGTGAGCGGCGGGCTCTGCCTGCGCGGGGACGTAGTGCCGCGCCGCGAGGGCAGCGCTTGGGAACGTCGCCGCGACCAGCACGGCGAAAATGAGCGTGCGAAGGGATGTCATCAGGATGCCTTGCGGCCCAGGATACGTTCCGCCACAGCCGCGCCGAGGGCGTCAGCGTCCGCCGACAGCCGCCGCCGCGCGTCGTCGGCTTCGGCCTGGAGTTTCGCCGACGCAGCGGCGATTTCTGCCTCCGCTTCGGCGCGCGTGCGCGCCATGATCGCCGCACGCTCGTCCATCGCCGTCCGCCGCATCTCGTCCATTTGGCGGTACAGCACAGCCCGCGCCTCGGTCGTTCGGCGATCGAATTCCGCCGTCGCAACCCGCGCTTCGTGGGCCGAGCGCTCCGCCAGCTCACGCGCCGAACTGATCGCGCGCTGCCGCTCTTCCATGACGCGAAGGAGGGGCTTGAACAACAGGCGATTGAGCACGACGGTCAGCAGCAGGACGAAGAAGATGACCCAGACGACAGACAAATCCGGGAGCACAAGACCTCCGGGGCGCGCGATAGGGCTCACAGCCGCGGCATTTCCCCGCGGCACAAAACATCAATTTATACCACGTAAACGCTTGAAGCGGCGGCAAAACCGGCCCATTGGGCCTTGAAACGCTTCGTCGCGTTCAGAGAACCGAGATGCGACCGGTTGACAGGGGGATCACGCGGCCGATGAGCGCGGCCGATACCGATGCGGACGACAGGGCGCGGACGATCGCGTCCGCATGAGCCGGCGCGACCGCAGCCAGGAGGCCGCCAGAGGTTTGCGGGTCGTAGAGCAGATCCAGGACGTCCGGCTGAACGCCGGGGGCAACGCTGACACCGGCAGCAAAGTGATCGCGATTGGTGCGGCCGCCGCCAGGGATGTTGTCGCGGACGAGAGGGAGCGCGCCGTCGATGATCGGCACGCGCGACGCTTCGATCTCGAGCGTGCAGCCGCTCGCCGCCGCCATTTCGGTGGCGTGCCCGACCAGCCCGAACCCGGTGATGTCGGTGCACGCGTGTACCACTCCCGGCTCGAGGGCGGTCAACGCCTGGGACGCCGCTTCATTCAAGGTCGTCATCGAGCGCACGGCCGCGTCGATGGCCGACTGCGGCGCACGTTCGAATTTCAGCGCCGTCGCAATCACGCCGGTGCCGAGCGGCTTCGTGAGAATCAAGGCGTCGCCAGGCCGCGCGCCCGCGTTCGCGAAGATGCGGTTCGGATTCACCTCACCCGTTACGGCATACCCGAACTTGATTTCCGCATCCTGGACCGTGTGGCCGCCGAGCAGCGCCACATGTGCCTCGCGGAGCATGGCCAGCCCGCCGGCGAAAATCTGCTGAAGAATGGCGCGCTCGGCGTCCTTCGGGAACGCGGCAATCGCGAGCGCGGTGAGCGGCCGGCCGCCCATTGCATACACGTCGCTCAGTGCGTTCGCGGCGGCAATCCGTCCGTAGGTGAATGGATCGTCGACAATCGGCGTGAAGAAATCGACCGTCTGCACGAGCGCACGGTCCGCATCGAGCCTGTACACACCGGCATCGTCCGAGGTCCGATAGTCGATCAGGACCCGGTCATCGTGCGAAACGGGTAGATCGCCCAGCACCTGGGCGAGCTCACCTGCGGCGAGCTTGCTCGCTCAACCGGCGCAGGCAGCGTAGTCGGTCAGTCGCTTCTTCATCGCAGTCGTCACCCAGCAGTTCTCCCGTCGGTCAGCGCTTCGAACAGCCGCTGCAGCTCGTCTTCTGATTCGAAGTCGATCTCGATCGTGCCTCCCTTGCGTTGCCGCTCGATGCGCACGCGCGTGCCCAGGACGAAGCGCAGCTTCTCTTCCGCCGCGCGCGTGTGGACATCCTTCTGCGCCGGCTCCTTGGCCGAGGCCGGCTGCGTCGACTTCTTCACTAGCGCTTCGGTTTCCCGCACCGAGAGATTCTTCGCGACGATATCGCGCGCGACGCGGAGCTGGGCCGCTTCGTCCGGGAGGCCGAGCAGCGCCCGCGCATGACCCATCGTCAGCGCGCCGGAGCCGAGGTTCGCGCGAACCTCCTGGGGAAGTTTCAGCAGCCGCAGGAAGTTCGCCACCGATGAGCGATCCTTCCCCACGGCGTCGGCGATCTGCTCCTGCGTCAACTGGTATTCGTCGACCAGGCGGCGATACGCATGCGCTTCCTCGATCGGATTGAGGTCCTCGCGCTGGATGTTCTCGATCAGCGCCGCGGCGAGCAGCCGCTCCTCAGGAATGTCGCGGACGACGACGGGAACTTTCAACAGGCCGGCGCGCTGGGAGGCGCGCCAGCGGCGTTCGCCGGCGACGATCTCGTAGCCGCCGTCGACGGTGCGCACGACGATCGGCTGGATGATGCCGTTCGAGCGAATCGACCGCGCCAGCTCGTCGATCTTCGCTTCGTCGATGTTGGTGCGCGGCTGGAACCGGTTGGGACGCAGCAGATCGCTGTCGACCTCCAGCGCGCGCTCGCCCGCGCTGGGAGGCGCCGCGTCCGGAATCAGCGCCGAGAGTCCACGTCCGAGTGCGGGTCGTTTTTCAGTCATGGTGGTGTTCCCTCGCCGGCGGCGCGTCGCGCGCCATCACTTCGCGCGCGAGTGTCAGATACGCTTCCGCGCCGCGCGACTTCACGTCGTACACGATGGCGGGCATGCCGTGGCTTGGCGCCTCGCCGAGCTTGATGTTCCGGGGGATGACCGTGTTGTAGACCCGCTCCTGGAAGAACGTGCGGATGTCTTTCGATACCTGCTGCCCGAGATTCGTGCGCTCGTCGTGCATCGTCATCAACACCCCGGCGATGTCGAGGGACGGGTTGAACGCGGCGCGCACGCGGCGGAGCGTGGCGACGAGATCCGCCAGCCCTTCGAGCGCGAAGTATTCGCAATTGAGAGGAATTAACACGGCGTCAGCCGCGACGAGCGCGTTCAGCGTCAGAAGGCCGAGCGATGGCGGAGTGTCGATGAAGATGTAGTCGAAGTCCTCGCGGAACCGATGGAGGAACCAGCGCAGACGCTGCTCGCGGTGGGGAAGCGTCACGAGGTCGATCTCCGCGCCCGTGAGGTTTCGATCGGCGGGAATCAACGACAGTCCGGACGTCGGTGTTGGCAGCACGAACCCGCGCGGATCGCTGACGTCGGAGGTGAGCGCCTGGTAGATCGTGCCGGCGGCAGCGGTTTGACCTTTCAAGCCGACGCCGCTGGTGAGGTTGGCTTGCGGATCCATGTCGACGAGGAGCACGCGTTGTTCCGCCAGGGCCAGCGACGCGGCGAGGTTGATGGCGGTGGTCGTTTTGCCGACGCCGCCTTTCTGATTGGCGACGGCGCGAATACGAGCTGACATTTTAGGGTAAATACCAGAACAACGAGGCAACCGTGTCCCGATTGAGAATAGCACGCTCTCCCGGTGCCGTAACCGCTCTTGAGCCTGAGCCTTTGCCCTGAGTCCTCAGCCTTTAGGCGAAGCCTTGAGCCTTAAGCCCGTGAGCCCGTTCCACGTGGAACATCACCGGATCTTCTGAAGGACCGTCAGTCGACTTTGCAGCGCCTCGATGAGAGCCACTGTGGTGAGCCATCTCAGCGGAGGGACGAGTTCTGGAGAATCCGGCCCGGTCGGGCCCCGGAAGAGAAGGATCATTCCGCCCGGCTTCACGAACGCCTGGAGGGTGAGCAACGTTCGCACTTCCACTCGGATCGCTCGTAATGAAAGGACATCGAAGGCCTCATGAAGTTCTGGCCTGGCAAGGAGTTCTTCGTAGCGGCTCGTTTCCACCGTTGTCTGAGCGAGGCCGAGGCTTCTCACGGCTTCACGCAGGAACGCGGATTTTCTCGCCTTGACCTCCACCATCGTGAGCTTCGACGCAGGAACCACCAGCTTCATCGGGATTGCCGGCGATCCGCCCCCGGACCCCACATCCATGATGCTGACGTCGGGTCGGGTCAATTGCTTCGTCGCGACGACCGGCTCGAGAAGCAGACGGTCTATCGCTTCATCGGGATTGTCGAGCGCTGTGAGGTTGATTTTTTGATTCCAACGGGCGAGGAGTTCGTAGTACGCGGTCAGCCCGGCCGCAAGCTCGTCAGGAAGAAAGAGACCCCCCTTGGACGCGCGTTTGACTAGACGCGTGCGAAAGTCGCGCGGGGCCACGGCCCCAGAATATCAAACGATCCGCCTGTCGAGGTGGGAACCGACCAGCGCGATTGCGGCGGGGGTAACGCCAGGGATCCTCAGCGCCTGACCCAGAGTGGCGGGGCGGATTCTCGAGAGTCGCTCCACCATCTCCCTGGAAAGCCCCGGAATTCCGACGAACGCGAAATCGTCGGGGATTCGACGGCACTCCTGCTTGCGTTGCCGCTCCACCGCGGCAACCTGACGCCGCAGATACCCCTCGTACTTGAACTCCGTCTCGACGCTCGCGATGTCGATGGCCCGATCGCGGGGATCGATTGACAGCGAAACCTCGCCTGCCTCCATCAGCGCCGCCAGCCTGACTTCCGGTTGCTTGAGCGCGCGGGGAGCGGGGACGCGCGTCCCCGACGGCGTCGGAACGGTCGCGGCGCGGATCACGACGGAATTCCTTTCGAAGCGGTCCCGGCGCGCAACGAACCGTTCCCACCGGGCGTCGTCCACGCTCCCGATTTCGCGTCCCCGAGGAGTCAGTCGCAGATCCGCGTTGTCGATGCGCAGCAGCAGTCGATGCTCGGCGCGCGACGTGAACATCCGGTACGGTTCGAGGCAACCCTTGGTCGTCAGATCGTCGACGAGGATCCCGATGTACGCCTCGTCGCGTCCGAGCGTGAACTGCCGATCTCCGAGCGCGGCATTGAGCCCGGCGACAAGACCCTGCGCCGCGGCCTCTTCGTAGCCGGACGTCCCGTTGATTTGCCCCGCCAGGAACAGCCCGCGCACGCGGCGCGTCTCGAGCGTCGCGCGCAGCTCTGTCGGCTGAATGAAATCGTACTCCACCGCGTAGCCAGGGCGGAGAATCGCGGCGTCCTCGAGGCCGGGGAGCGCGTGCACCAGATCCGCCTGGACGTCGGCGGGAAGGCTCATCGAAAACCCGTTGACGTAGATTTCGTCCACGTCGACCCCCTCGGGCTCGAGGAAAATCTGGTGACGCTCGCGATGCGGAAAGCGCATCACCTTGTCTTCGAGCGACGGGCAGTAGCGTGGACCGATTCCGTGGATCTGGCCGTTGTAGAGCGGCGATTTTCCGATGTTCTCGCGCACCAGATCGTGCACGCGTTCGGTGGTGTGGAGCAGATGACAGGCGATCGGCGCGCGATCGATGCGATCGGTGAGAAACGAGAAGGGCGTCGCGGGAGTGTCGCCGTATTCGGCGGTGAACCGCGAGAAGTCGATGCTGCGCCGATCGAGACGCGGCGGGGTCCCGGTCTTCAGGCGTCCCCACTCGAACCCGAACGATTTCAGCGATTCTGCCAGGTCGCGCGACGGAGGCTCGCCGGCGCGCCCGGACGGCCGCTGGTCGGGCCCCACGTGAATGAGGCCGTTGAGAAACGTGCCCGTCGTGACCACGAGGGCAGAGCAGTCGTACTTCTCGCCGTTTTCGAGTTCGATGCCGGTGACCCGCGTGGCTTCCGTGCGGATGCGTCCCGCCTTGCCGAAGATCCAGTCGATGTTGGATTCGGCGTCGAGCGCCGCCTTCACCCACCGGCTGTATTCGCGTTTGTCCGCCTGTGCCCGCGGCGACCACACCGCAGGACCACGGCTGCGGTTCAGCATCTTGAACTGGATGCCGGTCGCATCGATCGCAAGCCCCATCAAGCCGCCGAGCGCGTCAATTTCACGAACGAGATGCCCCTTCGCGGTCCCGCCGACCGCCGGGTTGCAGGGCATGTGCGCGATGGTCGCGTCCGAAAGCGTACAGATCGCGACCCGGCGGCCGAGCCGAGCCGCCGCCCACGCCGCTTCGACGCCAGCGTGTCCGGCGCCGATGACGATCACATCGTACGACGGAGTCATTTGTTTTAACAATTACTTTCCAATGCAAAACTTGTCGAAGATCGCATGCAGCACGTCGTCGGAGGTGCGCGTCCCGGTGATCTCCTCGAGCAGACTCCGCGCGGCCGCGACGTCGGCGGCGACGAATTCCTCCGGCGTCCCTGCGTTCGCCGCATCAGCCGCCCGGCACAGCGCCGCCGAGGCGCGCGAGAGCAGATCGACATGACGGGCGTTCGTGATTGCCGGCGCATCGCGGTGCCGTTCACGACCGGCGAGCGCTGAGGTAATCGCCGCGCGCAGCTCGTCGAACCCGAGCGCGTCTTTGGCCGAGACGGCGATCGCGTCCACCCCAATGCCTGCGTGCGACCACGCGCGGGGGAGATCCGATTTGTTCGCCACTACGACGCACGCCGAACCGGACCCCTGCTGCAGGCCCGCCCGAGCGCCGTCGAGAAGGTCAGAATCGTCCTGAGTCAGCGGGCGCGAACGGTCCAGAACGACGAGTGCCAGATCCGCGACCTGCCGCGCCGCGCGCGCCCGGGCGATGCCTTCCTGTTCGACGATATCCGCGGCAGCGCCGTGCAGTCCTGCCGTGTCGACCAGCGTGACCGCCACTCCGTCGATGTCGACGACCTCCGTGACCAGATCGCGCGTCGTCCCCGGAATCTCCGTCACAATGGCGCGGCCGGTGCCGGCGAGACGATTGAAGAGGCTCGATTTGCCGGCATTTGGTCTGCCGACGATCACTACCTGCGCCCCTTCGCGCACCATGCGCCCCCGGGTCGCGTCCGCAAGCAGCAACTCGATGCGTTCGCCGATGGCGAGAATTCCGCGTGCCGCGTGACCGGGCTCGACGAAGTGATAACCCTCCTCAGGAAAATCGAGCGATGCCTCGAGCTGCGCTGACAACTCGAACAGCGCGGCGTCGATCTCACGGATTTGTGTCGTCAGCGTTCCTTCCAGTTGATCGAAGGCGGCGCGCGCCTGAAGCGGCGTCACGGCGTCGACCAGATCCTGCACCGCCTCGGCCTGCACCAGGTCGATCCGGCCCCGGAGAAACGCGCGAAAGGTGAACTCGCCCGGCTCCGCGAGTCGCGCGCCGGCGTGCATCGCGGCGTCGACGATGGTACGGAGCAGCACGGGACTGCCATGCGCGCTGAGTTCGACGACGTCCTCGCCGGTGTAGGAATGCGGCGCGGGGAAGAACGTGACGACGGCGCGGTCTACCGCGCGACCGCCGGCGAGCAAACGCGTCAGCGTGGCGTGCCGCGGTTCAAACTCTGATGAGTGGCCGGTGAGCGCAACGCCGATCTCCCGCGCCGCCGGACCGCTGACGCGCACGACGCCGATCCCGCCTCGGCCCGGCGGGGTAGCGACGGCGACGATCGTGTCGTCCGGTGAGAACATCGGGTTCGCGGTTCGCGGTTCGCGCTTCGCGATTCGGGTTTCGCGGCTCGCGAGTCGTTACCGTCTGACGGAGATGATGACGGTCTTCATGAATGCGTCGCCGATGCTCTCCGACGACATCTGCGGATCCTCCGCGACTGTCAGGTGCACGAGGCGCCGCGCGTAGGGATTGAGCGGCCCCATCTCCTGCGGGCCGCTCGTCTTCGCCTTCTCCATCATGAACCGCGCCATTTGCCGCAGCTCAGCGTCCTTGGCTTTGCGATAGTCCATGCAGTCGACGACGAACGAGCGATCGTCCTCGAGCTCGCGCCGGAACGCGGTGTTGACGATCTGCTGCAACGCGTCGAGCGCCTCCGCCTTGCGCCGGAGCAGCGTCTCGCCCCCTTCGCCGCTCAGCTCGACGCGGATGTTGTCGCCGGCGTCCACCACGGTGACTTCGAGCGGCAGCCCCATGGCCGCAACCGTTTTTTTCGCGAAGTCGCGCACTCGCGTGTGGAGGTCCATCTACTTCCGCTCCTTGTCCGCCTGATCGGTCCGTCCGCCGCCGGCCGCTTTCATGCGCCGCTCCGCGGGCGGCCGGACGATCCGCACCTTGGGCGGTCCGATCAGCTTGTTCGTCAGCGCCTGCTGTCCGATCGTCCACAGGTTGCTGGTGGTCCAGTAGAGGACGAGGCCGCTCGGCATGAAGATCAGCCAGGCCATCATCACGAGCGGCATGAAGAGCATCATGCGCTGCTGCATGGGGTCCCCGGTCGTCGGCGTCATTTTCGTCTGGACGAGCTGTGTGATCCCCATGATGACCGGGGTGATGTACAGCGGATCCTGGACCGACAGATCGTGGATCCATGCGATGAACGGCGCGCCACGCAGTTCGATCGCGACCGACAGCATCGAGTAGAACGCGAGCAGCACGGGGAACGTGAGCAGCATCGGCACGCACCCGCTCGCCGGATTGACGCCGCGCTCGCGATAGAGGCTCATGAGCTCGGTGTTCATCTTCTGCTTGGCGGGATCGGTCATCTTCAGGTTCGTATAGCGATCCTGAATCGCCTTCACCTCGGGCTGGATCTCCTGCATCTTCCGCATCGACACCACGCTCTTGTGTCGCAGCGGGAACATCGCGATGTTGATCAGAATCGTGAGGATGATGATCGACCAGCCGTAGTTGCCAACGTAGCCGTTGACCCATTTCAGCGCGCGCAGCAGCGGAACCACCAGCCACGCGAACATGCCGAAATCGATCGACCGCGTGAGATCGCGGTCGACCGCGGCAAGCACATCGAAGTCCTTCGGCCCGAAGAAGAACCGCGCGTGCGGCGCCGCGTCGTTGTAGCGGACGGACCAGTCGATGAAGTGGGCGGCCGCGTTCGCTTCCGCGGCGCCAGGAATCGGCACGTCGAGCGTGCGGTATTCGACGTGCATCGGTTGTCCCGCGGGAAGCGCGGCGGCCAGAAAATAATGGTCGTCGACGCCGGCGAACCCGAAGATCCCTTCCTGCACCGCCGATTCCGCGACCTTGTTCGTCTTGACGCGCGTCACGCTGCCGTCGCGGTAGAAAACCGGCTGCGGCGGGGGACTGTAGGCGCGTTTGCTCGCCACGATCCCCGTGCCGATACCGGCACCCCACAGCACCGTCGGCACGACCGGCTTTCCACCCTGCGTCACCGTGGCGGAGAAGTCGATGACGTACGGCGATTGGTCGGAGAACACGAAGACCTTCCGCGCACTGAGGCCGCTGGCATCCTGGTAATCGAACGTCAGCGACGCGCTGCCCGATGTGACCTGCACACGATCCGCGCTCGGTTTGAAGAGCGCGCTCGCCAGCGTGGCGCTGGCGCCGGAGTCCGGAACCTGCAGCGTGAACGGGCGTGGTGTGCTCGCGGGCACACTGTGCGGGATGAGCTCGAGCGGCTCGCGGTTCGCGCCCTGGTATTTCTTGAGCCGCCAGCTCGTGAGGGCTCCGCCGCGTGTCGTGAAGACCGCCTGGACCGATTGATTCTCCACTGCGATTTCACGTTCCGCGGTATCCGCGACGAGCGTTGCCGGCGCAGTTGGCTGGGCAGTCTCGGGAGCGGTTGACGACGGCGTGGCCGTGCTCGGCGACGCCGCGGCCGGGGTAGGCTTGCCGGGCGGCGGCGCGTTCGGCGTCTGCGCATTCGCCGGCCGGCCGGGAGGCTCCGGCTTTGGCTGCGGCAACAGCGCCTGGAATGCGTACAGCACGACAAACGACAGGATGACCGCGAGAAGAACCCGTTTTTCCATGAACTCTTGCTAGCGAGGCGCTGGGTGGCGCGCCGGCACCGGGTCGAACCCGTGCGGGCCGAGCGGGTGGCACCGGCCGAGACGTCTCAGGGTCAGCATCGAGCCGCGTACGACGCCGAAACGCACCACCGCCTCACGGGCATACGCCGAGCACGACGGCATGAATCGGCATGACCCCGTAAATAGCGGAGAAATAAGTAGTTTGTACAGTTGGATCGCAGCGAGTGCGACGCGTTGGGCGACCGAGAGGCTAACGGGCGGCATCGGACGTTGCCGGCAGACGAGCAGCACTGCGTTTCAGGGTATTCCGGAAATCGGCTTCGAAATCCTCGTAGGCCGCATCGAACAGCTCACGGCGGGGAATGACCACGACGTCCATTCCGCGCTGCGGCCATTTTGAACGACGGAAAACCTCTCGAATCAATCGTTTAGCTCTGTTTCTTCTGACCGCATCGCCGAGTTTCCGGGAGGCGACGATCCCAAGCCGTCTCGTGCCGGCATCGTTTGGCGCGACGAGGATCGTCAGGTACCGGCCCTTGGTGCGGAGCGACAGGTCGAAGACTCTCTGGAATTCACCACGACGTCTGACCCGGCGATCCTTCGAGAAGCGCTCGGACGGCATGGCAGCTCTTCGCAGGCGCAGACGCCCGCTGCCGCTACGAGGAGGAAACCGTGAGGCGCTTGCGCCCCTTCGCCCGGCGCCGTTTCAGCACCTGTCGTCCTTTTTTCGTCGCCATGCGCACGAGAAAACCGTGCGTACGCTTGCGGCGCCGTCGGTTCGGCTGGAACGTCACACTCATCGTCGGAATCCCCTGCAGCGAGAGAACAAAGGCGGAGAAACCTCGATAGTACCAACCGGGTCGAGAACTGTCAATTCCGTCGGCGGGGACGGAGTTCACGATCGGGCAGGCGTTGTCGGGGCCCGAGCCGTATGTTACAGTCTGCGGTCCCCTGACTCCCGCGTAGGGGCTCCCCCCGAAGTTTTCCACAACTGTGGAAAAAAATGTGGAAAAGCAAGGGCTTGAAGGCAACTGGCGCGCTCAAATGACCGGCAGTATCTGGGACCTGGTTCTCACCCGCATCGAGACGAAGGTCAACCGGCACATCTTCTACACCTGGTTCAAACCCACGAGTTTCGTTCGCGATGACGGCGCTTCGCTGAAAGTTCGGGTGCCGAATGCGCTGTTCCGCGATTGGTTGACGAAGCATTACGCAGCCGTCCTGGACGAGGCTTTGTCAGAGGTGGATCGGAAGGGAACAGCCGTCACATTTGTCACCGACGCCCCCGAAACAGCCGAGCCAGTACCGGCGATTTCGTCCCGGGAAATATCCCCGGCCGCCAGTCCCGTCCCTCTCGACGCCACTCCCGATATCGCCCCGGCGGCCGCGGAGGACTACCCGACCGTCGGACTCGCGCCGCGGTATTCGTTCGACACCTTCATCGTTGGATCGTCCAACCAGTTCGCGCACGCCGCGTGTCGTGCTGTAGCGGAAGCCCCCTCGCGTTCCTACAACCCGCTGTTCATTTATGGCGGAGTGGGACTAGGCAAGACGCATCTGATGCACGCGATCGGGCATTACGTGCTGAACCACCTGAAATCGCTGAAGCTCACCTATATCTCGTCCGAGCGGTTCATGAACGAGATGATCAACGCGGTTCGTTACGATCGCATCCTCGATTTCCGCGAGCGTTACCGCAGCGTCGATGTCCTGCTCGTCGACGACGTTCAGTTCCTCGCCGGCAAAGAAGGCACGCAGACGGAGTTCTTCCACACGTTCAATGCGCTGTACGACTCGCAGAAGCAGATCGTGATCAGCAGCGACCGTCCGCCGCATGAGATTCCGCAGCTCGAAGAGCGGCTGCGCTCGCGTTTCGAGTGGGGATTGATCGCGGATATTCAATCGCCGGATCTCGAAACGAAGGTCGCCATTCTGAAAAAGAAGGCGGAAACCGAAGGGGTTCCGCTGCCCGACAACGTCGCCATCTACATCGCGGGAAAGATCAAATCGAACATTCGCGAGCTCGAGGGATCGCTGATCCGGCTGATCGCCTACGCGTCGCTGACCGGGCGGGAGATCTCGCTGTCTCTGGCGCAGGACGTGCTGCGCAACGTGCTGCAGCACGACGAGCGCGCCGTGACGATTGAAGGCATTCAAAAGTTCGTGTCCGACTACTACCAGTTGAAGCACGGCGAGTTGAAGTCCCGCAACAACTCGAAATCGATTGCGATGCCCAGGCAGATTGCCATGTATCTATGCAAATCGCTCACGAACGCGTCGCTGCCGGAAATCGGCAAGAGCTTCGGCGGCAAGCACCATTCGACGGTCATTCACTCCATTCGCAAGATTGAAGATCTGCGGCAGCGCGACGGAAATTTCAACACGCTTATCAACACGTTCATGGAGTCGTTCCGCTGAGGATTCCCGTCTCCGGACGGGGTTTTCCACACCCCATGGGACACGTGGCCTGCGGATGAATTGTGGGTTACGGCAGCGGTCGGTTTTATCCGCCGGATCGCGCCGGAAATACCCGTTCGGTACCGAAACCGGGTCCACAGCCTAAATAGCAGAATTTCAAGGGGTAATCGCCCCGTTTTTGGTTTTCAACAGCGCCTCTTTCTTGTTATAATTCTTTGTTCCCTGATCTTCCTCAAGGTTGAAGAGATCAGCGCGACTTTCCTCCGAATCGGAAAGCGCCTTCCGCGCGAGGTCATCACCAACATGGAGCTGGTCGTACGCAAGGCCGATCTGCTGCGAGAACTGCAACTCTTCCAGGGCATCGTCGAGCGCAAGAACACGATCCCGATTCTCGCGAACGTCCTCATCGAGGCTGACGCCGATCAGGTGCGACTGCTGGCCACCGACCTCGAAGTCGGGCTGCGCAGCAAGTGTCAGGCGTCGGTCGCCAAAGGCGGCTCACTGACGCTGCCGGCGAAGAAGCTCTACGAAATCATCAAGGCGCTTCCTGAAACCGACGTGCGGATCGAGGAGGACAAGAGCGGCGTCAAGGTCGCCGCCGATCGCTTCGACTCGCGCATGCAGACGCTTCCACGCGAAGACTTCCCGACGCTTCCCGATGGCACCGGGGTGTACAGCGCCTCGCTGCCGCGCGATGTCCTGAAGCAGATGGTCGCCAAAACGCAG
>Ga0207674_10007309_pt1 | contig 12869 bp, 10 predicted proteins | sample KBSCornC72_FD_184303 | JGI IMG/M metagenome (GOLD analysis project Ga0207674, IMG submission 184303) | Corn rhizosphere microbial communities from Kellogg Biological Station, Michigan, USA - KBS Corn C7-2 (SPAdes) (version 2) | ecosystem: Host-associated > Plants > Roots > Rhizosphere > Soil ... | reverse complement strand
GTTGGGTGGCACTCTGAAGCTGGACGAAGGCGTCGCTTCGGCGCAAATGGTTAAGCAGTTGACGGGGATTCAGGGCCTCATGGAGAAGACGAAGCGTCTGGGGTTGGGGGCGAGCGAACCTGACGCGGTGCGTGCCGGAGCGGGTGAATTTATTTTGGAAGGCCTGTACGCGCACAAGCGCATCAGCCGCAATGAAGAGGCCGGCTTCACCGCGGGCGAGCGGCGCCGCGAGGCTCCTGACGAGGGCAAGCAGAAACCCAAGAGGCAATATCAGTGAAGTCCATTCGCTATGGGCGTTACACCGGAGAGGACTTCGGACTCAGCACCGAAGACTTGCTCAAAGCCCTGGCGGATTTTTTCCTCAACAGCGGGTTCGATAACCCGTACATGCGCTTCAGCGAGTTCAATGAGCACACGCTCGAAGACTTGAAGCGTGCGCTCGAAGACGCGATTCTGAACGGTGAAATGTTCGATCCGGAGCGTGCCGAGCAGATCCGCCAGCAACTGGAAAGCATGTCGGGCGAGGAGATCGATCAGCTTTTAAACCGGCTGGTACAGAAACTGGTGGATGAAGGCTACATCAATACCGAGCCGCAAAACGGAGGGCGCGGTGGTGAGGGCGATGGACAGGTGGAGGTCCAGATCACCGACAAGAGCGTCGACTTCCTGGGTTACAAGACGCTGAAGGATCTGCTGGGGTCGCTGGGGCGCTCGAGTTTCGGCGCGCATGACACCCGTGACATGGCTACCGGCGTCGAGGCCAGCGGGGCGTCGAAGGTTTACGAGTTCGGCGACTCGATGAACCTTGACGTCAACACCACTTTATTTTCAGCGCTGAGCCGCGAGGGGCTGAAGCTGCCGATTAACCTTGAGTATCGCGATCTTCACGTGCATCAATCGGAATATCAAAGCTCCTGCGCGACGGTGCTGATGCTGGATTGCAGTCACAGCATGATTCTTTACGGCGAGGATCGCTTCACGCCGGCCAAGAAAGTGGCGATGGCGCTGGCGCATCTGATCCGCACGCAGTATCCGGGCGATTCGCTGCGTTGCGTCCTGTTCCATGATTCGGCGGAGGAGTTGCGCATCGAGGATCTGGCGCGGGTGCAAGTGGGTCCATATTACACGAACACGCGAGAAGGCCTGATTCTGGCGCAGCGGTTGCTGGCGCAAGAAAAGAAGGACATGAAGCAGATCATCATGATCACCGACGGGAAACCCAGCGCGCTGACGCTGGAGGACGGGCGCATCTACAAAAACGCGTTCGGCTTGGACCCACTGGTGATTAGCCGCACGCTCGAGGAAGTGAGCCGGTGTAAGCGCCAGGGAATCCTGATCAACACCTTCATGCTGGCTAGCGATTACGGGCTGGTGAACTTCATCCAGAAGGTGACGGAGCTGTGCCGCGGCAAGGCGTATTTCACTACGCCTTATACACTTGGACAGTATTTATTGATGGATTACATGAATCGAAAGACGCGGACGATTCACTAGGGAATGGATGAACTCGGGGGATCGGTCGCAGATTCCGGGCCCGTTCTTCTGCCATTGTCATCAAACAACAAGCACAAACGTCTGATTTCATCCGTTAACCAGTTATCCAAGCTGGGCCAAGAGGCCACAGGAATCCTTTCCCTTTTCTTGAACACATGGATTTGCCCATTTAACCGGTCGATGCACGCGCGCGATCCGTGGAATAGATAACCGCCAACCACCAGCAGGCGATCCTGATGAAACGTCCACGAACCTAGGAGCGTACCTGGCTCTACCACTCCGTACAAATTGAGCGACCCGGAAAACAGCGCTGCGCCATTCTGCTGCCCAAGGAAATCAACCACAGTCAGAGGGAATCGCCATTTTCCCGCAATGCGAGAAAGCAGTTCGGGGGCGCGGGTTTGTAGATGATATTGAGAAATGCTTCGGGGGCGACCCACGGTACCAAGGTCCTAAGCGAAGCAATCGAGTTTTCCCTGTCGTCAAGAGGCAGAAAATCTGAGATTAGATTAAGGAGGTCGATGCTCATTGAATCACCGAGAGCAGGAGTTAAAGTTACGGACGCGTCAGCGCCGATCGTACTTCATTTCGCCTCCGAGAAATGACCGGAATCGGATTGCTCTGGGCGTTGAACCAGATTTCGTGGCTCCCAGCCGCTTGGCGGTCAAACTCAAAGCCGAATTCTTTTAGGCGGCGTACAACTTCACGATATCGGAATCCGGACAGCCGGCCCACTCAAGCAGCCACCACTATCGTGAAGTCCTTGCTTTACCCACGGGCGGCAAACTGGGGGCACCTTCACGTTCCCGTTGCGCCTCAACGAGCCGCCGAGCGACATCGCGGGCAATCTCCAGAGTTTCGGCCACCGTGCTGCCTTGCGCTACCAACCCCGGCAGTTGTTCAGAGGTTGCTATTTGCAGCGCTACTTCCATGAGTCCAATCGTAGCGTTCGCTATGCCGGCACTGGCTCGCGCTGGGTACGCAATGCTCTGCTCCACTTGCGCAGGCCCATCACACACAGCAGCAGAAACACGAAGTACAGGCCAGATGTCAATCGTAGGTGTTTATAGAGGTAGAGCGGCACGTAGATAATGTCGACGGTGATCCAGATCCACCAGGATTCCAGATATTTTTTGGTCTGCCCGTAGATCGCTGCAAGCGATAGTGCCGTGGTGAAGCCGTCCCACACGGGAACTGTCGAATCGGTAAAGCGGCGGAGAAAAAACGCGAGGCCGATGGCTGCGGCGAGGGTCACGGGCGTCAGCCAGATCCACGTTTTGCGCGGGGTGCGTGTGACTTGCAGTTCGCTGCGGGCGCCGGGGTGGGACCAGATCCACCAGCCGTAGACTCCCAGAGCGATGTAGACCAATTGGAGTCCGGCGTCGCCGTACAAACCTGCGGAGAGGAACACGGCCACATAGAGCGCGTTATTGGCGAGTCCGATGGGCCAGTTCCAGATGTTCTGGCGCGCCAGCAGCCACACGTTGACGGCGCCGGTGAGGAATCCCAGAATTTCGGTGAGGGACATCTGCCCTCAGGATCGCAGATCAGCGGCCGAAAACGCCCTCGACTGCGCCGATTAGGGTGCAGATAACGATGTGCGCGAAGAGGCCGTAGTGAATCCAACGGCGGGTGTAGCGGCAGACGAGGTTGACGTCGCTCATCGGCACGGTCCGCCAGGGCGCAGGAATAGACCTTATTGCCGACAGGCTACGCCGCCACTTGGGGAATAGAATCCAACGGCGGGTGAAGCGGTAGAGGAAGATGACATCGCTCATGAGTACAGCCCACTGTGCGGCATGAATAGGCCTGAGTACCAATAGGCTAAGGCGCCGCTTTTAGACTAGTACTGACGGGGAAAGTTTTGGTACGAGGGATGGTGCAAGGAGGGGCTAAAACAAAAAACCCCTCTGTTGCAACTTGCTCAAACGATAAACAAGCGGCGGAAACTTTCGGACACTACTTCCCGCAAGCACAAACCACAACCACAAGATCCGCTCATTCTCTCGTCCGCGCCCGTTGCAAGCAGAGGGCAGGTGTTCAAGAGTTACTGCATCAATTCGTTAGTAGGATAGCACGCGCCCCGCCACGTTCGGGACCCTCTATTTTCAGATAGATGGGACATCGCGGAGCCTTTCAAGTGCGTGCGTCTGCCCCGGGGGTGTGTCGCTGTGACACAATTGGGCTCAGGTGCGGAGTTCCCTGGTCATTCTGCTGTTGGCGGCGCCATTGTTCGCCCAAAGCGACGAGTTCCGGGTATATTCCGACGCTCCCCGGCTGCTGCTCAACCCGCAGCGTCTGCGGCTGCTGCAACGCGAGCGGGAGCGGGATTCGCTGCGCTGGCAGCCGTTCAGTACTTTGGTGTCGGGCGGGGCCGCCATGCCGGAACCGGGCTTTGCGTGGGCTTTGTACTACCGGGCTAGCGGTCAGGAGGCTTGGGGCAAGAAAGCGGTGGATTGGGCTCTGAGCGACGATGCCAAGGATCTGCGGCAGCTCGCACTGGTCTTCGATTGGTGTGGTCCGGCGATGGCCGAGGCTCAGGCAGACCGGCTGGCGGCGAAACTCGAGCGTGCGCTAACGGCATCCACTGCCAAGGACGTTCGCCAGCAAAGTGCGCGGGCGTTCGCCACGATCGCGTTAGCGGACCGGTTGCCCGATCACGGCGAGTCTGTGCTGAAGCCGTTAATTGAGCAGTGGTGGCGCGGCGAGATCGTCAAGAAACTCGACGCCGGCGTGCCCGCGATTCCGCGCGATCAGGTGTACGCGCTGCTGGAGCTGCTGCATGCAGTGCGTGACAACCTGAAGATCGATCTGCGCGACGATGCGCCGGATTATTTTAAGGCGCTGCCGACGGATCACCTGGTAAGCCACTACCCTGCCCCGTATCCGGCCGCCGAGAACGAGTACCGTGTTCCTATTTACGTGCGCGATGGTGAACCGGACCTCAACGACGCGGCGCTTTCGCGAGCGGCCGAGCTGGCTATCGTGGCTTACGATTCTAACGCCGCCGAAAATCAGTTTCTGCAAGGGTGGCTGATGCAGGATCGCTTCCTGATGCGTGGCGGCTTTGGCATTCCTTATGAATTTCTGTGGGCCAATCCGTATCAGCCGGGTCTGAGTTATTTTCAGATGCCGCTGGTGTATCACGATTCGCTCTCGGGCCACTTGTTCGCGCGCACCAGTTGGGATGAGAACGCTACCTGGCTGGGCTATTTCGACGGACAACTCCAGTTATTCCACGATGGCAAAGTCGAGACGCTGAAGGCGGGTGCGGCTACTGAGCCGGTGCATGTTGGCGAGGCCGTGATCCTGAGCGCGCGCGAAAAAGACGCCACCCGCTTCCAGGCTGATGCCGAGGCCGTGTTCGTACTGAATCTTACGCCGCGGGCGCGCTACGACGTGGAAATCGACGACCAGGAACTGCGCGAAGAGGAAACCGATACCGGAGGGACGTTGGTGATCGCGCTGCCTGAGGGGATCGCGACTGGGATCAGGGTGAAGCGGCGAACGGAGTAACATTGAGCTTATGCGAATTCTAAAAACGTCTCTGCTCGTCTTTGCCGCCGTCGCATTGTTCGGTTTTCAGCAGTCTGATCCGTGGCGTCCGATGGATCTGCTCGACGCCGCTACGGCCGCGGCTAAACTGAAAGCCAAGCCGGCGGAGCAACCGCTGCTGCTGCAAGTCGGCTTCCAGGCGCTCTACAAGAGCGTGCGCGTGACTGGCGCCAAGTATGCGGGGCCGGGGTCGACGGCCGATGGCATCGCCAATCTGGAGCAACAGGTGAAGGGCGTGCCGACGGACCGGGCCATCCTTTTATATTGCGGCTGCTGCCCTTGGGAAAAGTGTCCGAACATCCGTCCGGCGTTCAAGAAATTGCACGAACTGGGGTACACCAACGTGCAGGTGGTGAAGATTCCCACCAACTTGCACACCGATTGGGTGGAGCCGGGATATCCGGTGGAGAAGGGCTCCTAATAGTTGACGCACTATTGGCGGCTGCTGCGCGGGAACCGCAACTTCCGCCTGCTATGGTTCGCGCAAATCGTGAGCGAACTGGGGGATTGGTTCTATTCGGTCGCCATTTTCAGCTTTCTGCTGCAACTCACGGGTAGCGCGCAATTAGTGGCTTATGCGTTCCTGATGCAGGTGCTGCCGCAGACGCTGATCGCTCCGGCCGCGGGCGTGATCAACGATCGTATCAGCCGCAGGCAGGTGATGATCTTCGCGGACGTGGCGCGCGCGGCGATTGTGCTCGCCATGTTGCTGGTGCGTTCGCGCGGCACGCTCTGGCTATTGTTCGCGCTGCTGTTTTGCGAAACCGTGTGCTGGGGATTGTTCGAACCGGGACGCTCCGCCGTGATCCCGAACATTACTACGCCCGAAGACATCCCGGCGGCCAATGCGCTGTCGTCGACTACTTGGTCCATCAACTTCGCGATCGGCGCGGCGGTGGGTGGCTTGGCCATGGTGACGCTGGGCCGCGAAGCGGTGTTCGTGTTGAACTCGCTGTCGTTTCTGGGGTCGGCGTGGCTGATCCGGCGGATGCATTTCGAAGAGCCGCACGCCGAAAACCGTCCGTCCCTGCGCGTGCACGACCTATTCGACTTCTCCGAGATTGCCGACGGAGCGCGCTACCTGGCTCGGGATCGCCGGCTATTGGCGACCGTGCTGGTAAAGGGCGGCATTGGACTGATGGGCGCGAACTGGGTGATTCTGCCGGTGTTGGGTGAGAGGGTCTTTCCGCTGAAACTGGGGAGTCTCAGCGCGCAACAGGCCGGCACGCTGGGGATGAGCACACTGTTCGCGTCGCGCGGATTGGGCGCCATAGCTGGAGCATTCGCGGCGGCGGGATTCGCCAAGAGTCATCCAGCACGCTTGCGGTGGACCATCTTGACCGGATTCCTGCTGGCAGGCGTTGGATACGTGGCACTGGGAACGGTGGCTTCGACACTCGCGGTGGCTGCAGTGACTCTGATGGTGGCGCACTCGGGCGGCTCGGCGTGTTGGACATCGTCAACCACACTGCTCCAGCAACAGACCGAAGACCGTTTCCGGGGACGCGTGTTCTCGGCCGAAGCGGCGGGCATGACGCTGGCGCTTTCGGCAGCGAGCTTTGCCGCCGGGCGGCTAGTGGACGCGGGCGTCGAGCCACGCACGGTGGCTATCGGCACAGGAGTGGTGGCGCTGATTCCCGCCACACTGTGGCTGGCGGGCACGCGGCGTTAACGCTGATAGTCGGTATCCGGCGCAGGGTGGCCTAGCAGGCGGCACATGGCCACCACCTGGCCTTTGTGATGATAAGCGTGGGTCAGCACGTGGTGCAGGATGAATGCGGGGCTGCGCGGCGGACCTACCCAGCGTTCGGATACACGCAGCAGATCCTGATTGAGTTCATGCTCGCTGAGCCGGTCCAGATATTCGAGCGTCTCCGCCATGGCGCGGCGCTTGAGTTCGGCGAGCGCTTCGACCGTTACGTAATCGTCGGCGCTCAGCTTGGGCATGGGCAGGAGCTGGAGGCCGTGCACCCAGGAGATCTCGCACGCAATGGTGTGAAACATTTGATCGCGGATATTCGGGCGCGCGAAGCCCGGAAGCTCCGCCACCAAAAGATCGGCATGCATGGTGCGCAAGTGCGCCAACAGGACGTCCAAGGAGGAGTGGGTTGCCGCATGGAAGGACTTTAGACCGGCGGTGGTGAACATGCGATTACGTTACCTCAAATCCGCCCCCCAGTTCCGGCCCCTGGTTTGACCAGGCACCGCCGACTGCGGTATTCTTAAGAATCGAATGGCAAATACAGTATCTGCGCTGAAACGTGTGCGCGTGACCGAACACCGTACGGCGGTTAACCGTACTCGCAAGACCCGCTTGCGCCATGGCATCCGTGCGATGCGGCGCTTGCTTGAAACCAAGGATGTCAAAGGCGCCACCGAACTGGTTCCCAAGACTTATTCTTTGATCGACCGCGCCGCCAAGTGGGGCATCATCAAGAAGAATACCGCGGCCCGCTATAAGAGCAGGCTGACTATCCGGCTTCGCAAAATCGCTTCCGCTTAAACGTCCGGCTGCAAGTTCCCTCACGCTTACATCCACGCCGGGGCTCCCTTTTTTCCGCCGGCGGACCAGCGAATTAATTGACACTGCGGGCCGCCTTTGTTGTAATAGGTGAGGCCCACCTGTTGCTCCTCAGTAGCTCAATGGTAGAGCATTCGGCTGTTAACCGAAGGGTTGTAGGTTCGAATCCTACCTGAGGAGCCAAATAAAAACGACTTCGAACTGCCTTACTATTCCGGTTAACTGCAGGTGGTAGACATGTTCGCGAAATGGCCAATAGTCGCGGAAAGAGCCTCTCCCGGTAACAATGGCACCGCTGGGATGACCCGCCCACTCACCGCGCAGCTACCCCAATTCGGGCTCCCACCACCCACATTCTCTGGAGACGCTTTGCCGAGTCGCTTTTGGTTAACGGTGCGCTCAACTCCAACGGGGGGCTGGAAGTGGCCGAGGCTTCACTTCGTGCGGCAGTCGTCTAAGGGGCGCTCCCGCGACGATGATCTCCACCGGCATCGCACATCCCCAGATACAGATCTGGCACTTTGATGCGTAGACTTTTCCTGCCAAGCGCCGATGGTGACCTGGGTTGGAGTAACCAGTCGGTCTTTCTCTCCCTGTATGCAACTGCCTGCCGGTGTGCGAGTTGCCCAATCAACGTCGTCTAGCCCTCACCCGCATCCGAAGTTAGATAAAGGACTGAACACACCCCCCCGGGTCGTCGTCCTAAGAACTCTGCCATGGACTGAATTGCATTATCGACTGGACGACCCTTTTCGTCTGGTGAACTGGTACGCCCACTGCTGGCAGAAACACACCGATTAGAAGATCAGCGCCGATTGTGTTTACTCGACTCACACAAAGAGTGGTAGGCTGGACAAGCTTGGACAGGCATTGCTGACGCACCGAACGAACCCATCGCTCTGCAAACGCATCCAGATTTGGACTGCTCTGCCAGATAGAGCGAGGACCCGTCATCGTAAGCGCACTGATTGTTCCTGAAATCGCGGGCATGGAAATCTGGCGCAGGCCTTATCCTAAGGGACGGCGAAATACGCCACCCTAAGGTTACATCTAGAACGAAAAATATTGAGTCAGTTTTTGTAGTTGTTTTGCGGGCGAGCTGCGCGTTAAATACTTCCGCCTCAAAATATTTCTTGACAAACACGGTCCACTCAGTAGATTATTTTAAATCCAGCAATCACAGTAACGTATATCTGGAACGGAGGGTGGTTGAATGTTTCGCACGTTAGTCGCTCTTAGTGTGTTCACAGTTACGGTTTTCGCCCAGGGGCACGTAGCTCCCGAGAACATGTATCAACGAGTGTTTTGCATCGTGCCCATGGTGGGCGACGGTACGGCGGCCAATCCTAGACGTCCGATGTTTGCGCCGGTTCCACCTACTTTGCAGCAACTCGAAGCGCAACCCGCTGCGGCTCCTCCGGTTGCTCCGGCTGGCGAACCAACCCCTTCCGTTCGCACAGGAATTTTTGCATTTCAGTATCAAGTGAGTGACGACGGGAGCTTCGCATTTGTCGAATTTGTGGGAGCAGATCGGCAGGCGTTGTCGGCTATTCTTCAGTCGACGAATGCGAACGTGAAGGTGTTCGAGCGAAGCATCAGCAAGAAGCTGGATATCGAAAGCGCATTTCAGAAATACAAGAAGAACTTTACTCTTGACAACTACGTTCCTGTGCGGGTTTTCTAAATGAAAAGAGCCGCTCTGCTGTCCCTGATCGCCGCGCTGGCCCTCCCGGCTTTTGCTACATACACACCCTACTTTACCGACCAGATGAATTCTTATCAGTCGGCTTACTGGACGCAGGTCGGCACCTCCCTTACATATACCTACTACGCGCCCGGTGGATACACGCAGCAGACAGGTGGAACCGCTAACTATATCTCAACGGTTCCAGTCCAAGGTCCTGACCCAAACTCGTACGAAGTGAAATCGACGATTCGATTGACTTCCTCCATTGGCGGTTCCTTCTATTTGTTTCTTCGCGCGACGTCGAACTCATCGTTGGTTGCCCCTTCTGGAACCAACTACTGCGTGCAATATACGCTTGGTCCGACGACCGGAACGGCTTGGCTTTACAAGATGGTTAACGGCGCTCCAACCCTGGAAGGGTATACGACCATATCGACTCACGATGGAATGACTATCCGTGCCATGATTCACGGCAACCAGATTGCGGCATATGTCGACGATGGGTTGATACTTTCGTGGGTCGATTATCAGCCGATCACCTCGGGAATGCCGGGGATCGGAATTGGAATCGGCGGCGGATCAACCGGGTGGGCGATGACCAACGTCCAACTTGGCCCCCTAGATGCCGTAGCGCCTGGGCCGGGTTCATTTACCACGTCAGTGTTTTCCAACCACGTTGATCTGCAGTGGCCCGCAATTTCGGATGACGCCAATGGCACTGGGGTGTTTCAGTATCAAATTCTGCGTAACTTTCAGTTCCTAGCAAATACAACAAGTCTGACTTATTCGGACACAACCGTCCAAGCCGGAGTCGAATACACATACAGTCTATTGACCTATGACCGTCATTGGAACATCCTCACGTTGAGTACCACCGTCACTACGCCGATTGCTCCCAGCGGCTCCCCTAATCCGCCCGACGGGAGGCAGGTGGGCCTACGATCCACTGGCACTTATTGGGGAGCCCTGGGAGAACAAATCGATTTGCTCTCGGGAAACCTCAACTACTCGGTGCCCGTATTCACGGCCGTCGGCAGGAACGGCTGGAAGGTGCCTTTTAACTTGGTCTATAACTCGCAAAACTGGCGGCAGGACACTGGGGGAACGTGGAACCTGGGCTCGGATATTGGTTATGGGTATGGTTGGAGGTTGATGGCCGGTGCCCTTTTGCCGGTCTATTCGGGTTTCACTTTGTCGTACTACAAATTCACCGACGCTTCTGGGGCCGAATACCGCCTTGACGTAAACAATAGCGGTATCTGGACGTCACGAGAGAGCGTCTACGTGGAATACGATGCGACGGCGAACCGCTTGTATTTCCGGGACGGCAAGTTCTGGACGATGGGCTGCACATCCGGCTATTCCCCGGATGCTGGAACCATGTATCCCACCGTGATGGAGGATACCAACGGCAACCAGATCAACGTGACCGGTTTTAGCGGCGGTGCCAGTTGCGGGTTGATTAGCGGTATCCATGATGCCCGGTCTGTAAGTGGATCTAGTCCCTATACTTTTAGTTTCGCGTGGAATGGTCAATATCATTTAGCATCCATCACCTCCAATGTCGGAACCGACGAAGGTTTTGCTTTCACTTACGCTGTTAGTACGCAGCAGTCCCCGTTTTCCCCATATACAACGTACCCTTCGGTGTCGCGCCTGACGGATATCGCACATGGGGCATCGTCCCAGTTCAGGCACTACGGCCTTACCTATGATTCGGACAATTCGGGCGATCTGACGCAGGTAAACCTGCCCACCGGCGGCGGACTAGCGTGGACATACAGGAATGTCACCTATACCGGTAGCATCACATATCGCGAACTTGCCACCCGATCCCTTTCGTCCGATCTGGTCACCTGGGCCACGTATTCGCTTGCGCACGAAACGACACCAGCGAATTTGCATCAGTTCACAACCGTAAGCGATCCAAGCGGAACGAGTCAGAAGTATTGGGCTTTTTCACTAACAGGAGCGAACACCGGCATAGTCACGCAATTCCAAGGACAGCAGCTTCCTGGACCTGTAACCAAGACGCAGAACGATCTCACCTGGGCGCAGGACAGCACCGGGAACCTCTTCATTCGCTCCAGTCTTACGACGCTTGATCCTGGTCAAAGCTACCAGGCACAAAAGAAGACCGATCAAAATGTTGACATACATGGCAATGTTACGGACGTGATGCAGTATGCATTCAACAGCTTGTCGAACCCGGCCCGGATCAGCCACTACACATATGTCAGCTATCCTGCACACACTTACAATCGCCTGTCGCAAGCGACAGTTGCCGACGGATCTACTAGCACGCCGGTCACGCTAGTTACCAACAGCTTCGATACGACGGCAATCACCCAATATAGCGGCAGCATACCCCAATGGGACACCGCGTATCTGAGCGCGACCGTGCGGGGAAATGTTACAACTTCCGTCTCTCTTGCTGGCTACAGCACGTACACATATGACATGTTGGGTAACATTCTTACCGCGACCGTCAATGGGGTCCAAACTGCCATCACGCCTAGCTCCATCAACAACTACGCCGCGCCGCAACAGATCAACACCGGCACTTCGTCCGACACACTGACCTGGAACGGGTTTCTCGGGCTGACCAGCGATACGCGAGCCAACACCGGTGACCAATCGACCATCACCTACGATACCTTTGCGCGGCCCCTCACATCGACATCGCCGTTCGGTGCGGTAACGAGCTACACCTATGCAACCCCGCCGTTCAGCACTTCCAACCCGGCATGGACCCAAACAACCGTCAATGGCCGCTGGACTAAAACTACTGTTGACGGCCTAGGTCGCACGATGAAGGTCGAATCCGGCGATGCATCGGGAACTAAGTCGCAGGCCGACACAATCTATGGCACTTGCTGCACGGCAGCGGGGGGCGTCCGTCTCCAAACGTCTCTCCCTCACGCGCCTGGTGCCGGAGCCATCTATACCACATCCTCTTACGATGCCATCGGTAGAACGCTGAGTGTACTATCGCCGGACGGGGCCAGCACGACCACATACGCCTATCAGGGCAACAGCGTGACAGTCACCGATCCTGCTGGCACTTGGAAGAGTTACACCATGGATGCGTTCGGGCACGTCACGCTGGTGACGGAACCCGAGCCGTCCAATCCGTCTACTTCGACTTATCTCACCAACTACACCTATGATGTGTTGAATCATCTCACGCAGGTGAGCATGCCTCGACCCACCGGGACACAAACCCGCAAATTTAACTACACGAACCCTACCACTGGTCTTCCAGGCGCTTTTCTTATGAGCACCACCAATCCAGAGAGTGGAACGGTGAACTACACCTACTGGAACGGTGTATTGCAGAGTCGCACTGATGCAAAGGGCCAGCAAGACCAGTACGCTTACGATGGGGGTGGGCGGTTGTATTGGGTTACGCGCTATTATCCGTCCGGCGGATCGCTAGTGTCGGACCCCACTCAGACAGTCTGGTACTATTACGATGTCCCTGCGCAGAATGCCATGAAGCGATTGTCCGGGGTGAAGTATTTTGGCGGCAACTGCACATCTCTGGGGCCTCCTCGCACTGGCTGCGACACCTTTGTCGAGACGTACACCTATAATGCAGGCGGTGCCATG
>Ga0207674_10007308_pt1 | contig 12870 bp, 11 predicted proteins | sample KBSCornC72_FD_184303 | JGI IMG/M metagenome (GOLD analysis project Ga0207674, IMG submission 184303) | Corn rhizosphere microbial communities from Kellogg Biological Station, Michigan, USA - KBS Corn C7-2 (SPAdes) (version 2) | ecosystem: Host-associated > Plants > Roots > Rhizosphere > Soil ... | reverse complement strand
GAACCCAAGGCTCCCTTGGAATCGTTGGCGTGAATCACGTGCACATTGTCCAGACCCAGAAGTCGATCCGCCTCAGCTAGCATGTCGCTCAATCCGGCGGCATTCGCGATGTCAAATCCCGATGCCAGTAAGTGGCAGGTGTCGAGGCAGAATCCGATAGGCACGTCGGTTATTTTGGGCGCGAACTCCCGCATCACGTGCAGCTCCTCGAATCGTCCGCCCAGTTGTGCGCCCGCGCCGACAGTGTTCTCGATCAGCAGCATCAGCTTGCCCAGGCTTAACCCTTGCGCTGCTTTGCCGACGCCCTCGAGAAAATGCATGATCCCCTGCTCGATGGTGTGACCCTTATAGTTTCCCGGATGGGCGACTAAATACTCGGCGCCAATCGCGACGGCGCGGACCAATTCGCCGCGAAACGCCTCGATCGACAACTCGCGGGTCTTTTCGTGCGCCGATGCCAGGTTGATCAGGTAATTGTCGTGGATCACCAGCGGATATAAATCATGCTTCTCACGGGCCTGATTCAGCAGGCGGATAGCAGGAAGACTCGGCGCCGACGCCTTCCACTGCCGTGGACTCGACGAGAATATCTGAAATGTGTTGGCGCCCAGCTCCGCTGCTTTGAGCGCCGAGCGTTCCAGAGCGCCCGCGATTGAGGTATGTAGCCCGATGCGCACGATATTCCATAATAGAGGCAGGAGCGGTATGGTTCTCCGTTTCGTAATTCTGATCGCCGTAGCAGTGGCCGCCTTCGGGGCTAACAGCCGCCTCTATCTTAAGGATGGCGACTATCAGTTGGTCCGCGAATATCAGGTACTAGCCGACCGCGTCCGCTATTTCAGCACCGAACGGGGCGATTGGGAAGAAATCCCGATCGAGCTGGTCGATCTGGAACGCACTAAGAAGGACGCTGCTGAACGCCAGGCTACGATCGATGCCGAAGCTAAACAGCAGGACCAGGAAGACAAAGCCATTCGCGAAGAGCGCAAGGAAATTGCTCGCGTGCCAGCGGAGCCGGGCGTGTACTACGTCAACGGCGACAAGCTGCAAACCATTCCCCTTGCCGAAATCGAGGTTATTTCCAACAAGAGCCGTACGGTCTTGAAGGTGTTGTCGCCCATACCGATCGTTCCCGGCAAAAGCACTGTCGAAATGAAGGGTGAGACAGCGGCTCTGCGTGTTGCTTCGAATACACCAGAGTTCTATTTTCGCCTCATGGACGATGAGCGCTTCGCCTTGATCAAACTGACGCGCAAGAAGAATTCCCGCTTGGTGGAAAGCGTCGCTATACTGCCCGTGACTGACGAGATCATTACGGATTTGAAGCAGGTAGCGACGTTCAAGAAGCAGATCGGCGACCGAAGCTACAAAATCTGGCCGGAAAAGCCACTAGAACCCGGCGAGTATGCGCTAGTGGAATACACCGAAGGCTCGCTCAATCTGCAGCTGTGGGATTTCGGCGTCGGTCCAGCGGGTAAATAACTACCTACCCGCGACGTCCCTAAAAAACTCCAGCGACTCCCTGGCGCAGCGATCCCACTTATACTTCTCCGCCTGAATACGGCCGAGTTGGGCGAGCCTCGAACGTTCCATTGGAGACTCCAGCAATCGACTCAATTGAGCCGTGATTTCCGAAACACTGCGCGGATCTACAAGTGCCGCCGCGCCTCCGGCGATCTCCGGTAAACACGACGTATTCGAACACAGCACGGGAACATTCGCGGCCATCGCCTGGACGATTGGGAATCCGAATCCTTCATACAGAGACGGGTAAACGAATAGCGTCGCGCCCGCGATCAGACCCGGCATCTCCGTTTCCGCCACGTAGCCGAGGTAAACAGCCTCCGTACGAATGCGCGCCATTGTCTGAGAGGAGTGCCAACCCTCGGGTCCCGCAATGATCAGATCGAAATGTTCGCGCACCTCAGGGGTGACCGCGGCCCAGGCATCCAGCAATGCACCCAGGTTTTTGCGAGGTTCGACAGTGCCCACATACAGAACGTATGGTTTGTTGCGCGGACGCGGGCTCGCGTCGAAATACGCGGCAGGAACTCCGGAGTAGATCGTACGGATGCGTTCGGGACGCACCCCCAGCATCCGAATTGCATCCTGGCGCGTGTTTTCGGAGACTGCGATTAGTCCGTCCGCGCGCTTCAAAATCCGCTCCGCGAAGGTATCGTCGGCCTCAGCGATCGCTTTTGTATGAACCTCCGGCATGATCAGGGCAGTGAGGTCATGAATGGTCGCAGTCAGGCGCGAGCGTGACGGCGCACGCCGAACCAGGTTAGCGGCGTGAAAGATTTGCGTGTCGGCCAAAACCCGGTCTAGAATCCGCGATCCAAAAACATTCACAGAATGCAGCAGGGCGAGGCGGCTCACGGTGGCGGGCATCGAGAGCGCCGAATGTTCGTGATCGAGAACGTTCCATTCGTGCACCAGGGGAAATGCGCGGATTTCGTCATCCGTCCCCGCCTGGCGGCGGAGGTGCTTCAGCCAATGATACGTGTAGCCTTTGACTCCCGCGCTGCGAAGAAGAGCAGAAGTTGCGTCGATGGTGATCCGCATTGCTGTCCCGCACTAAGTCCGATTGCGAAACACGAATTTTCCGCCGCTTTCGATCACCGGATGGAGAGCATCGCGGCTGACCAGTTGCTCCAGCCGATCGACTTGTGGCTTTTCGACGCAAATGTAATAGAGATCGCCCGAGAGCCAGCGTTCCCGAAACCCAGCATCGTCGATGAACACGTCGCGTGGAGCGTCTGGCGCGTAAGATCCGTAATCGAGATTGTTGACGCGTCCGTTCAGCAGCAGCACACGCTGGCCATGGTAAGCCTCGGCATAAAATACGACGGATGAAAAGGTGTAGTACTGATCGTCCAGGATCAGCTTGCCGCGCGGCGCACTGTTCAATGCTTCGGCCAGAGGCCGCGAAGCGAGATACGGATCGAATACGACCAAAGCCAGCCGGGCCGCGTGAATAAATAAAATCATCATGGCGACAGCGCCCAAAAGTTTGCCGCGTAGGGCCGACAAAGCGCCGATCAGGAAGCCCGCTCCCGCCAGCAGCAACGGTGTTCGCAGATATGCGAACGACGCGAGAGTAAGATCGCCCATGTGTCCCAGCGACAACGTGTACAGTTCGGGATGCTGCGTGAGCGCGCGAGAGATATCGCCGGGCGCCGGCAGATTCCATACTTGCGAAAGAATGAATAGGATCGCGGACAGAGCCAAGGTCGCAACCACCGCCAGGGCTCTACTCCCCCAGCGAACCCAGGTCAAGGCGCGATCGTCGGTCAGTGCGCTTCCGATCAGCAGCGCCAAGGCCGGATAGCAGGGCATCGAATAGTATTCCTGCGTCGAGGAAAACGTAAAGAAGACCAGCAGGAATCCGGCCCAGCACAGGCATAGCAAACGCATCCGCGAGGCGCGATCCACGGGTTTGAAGTTCAACTTCGCGACCGCGGGCAGATACACACTCCACGGGAATAGCCACAGCAGATGGAACAGCCAGAAGTACAGGCGTGGGACGGTGTTGTAGTCGCGCGGATATCGCAAATTCAAAAATCGCAGCAGATGCTCGTTGAAAAAGTAAAACCAGAAGAAGCCGCGATACTCGCCTCGCGCGCTGTGCATGGTGAAATCGAAATACGGCGGATTGCGAAGTGTCGCCAGGATATGCCATGGTGCTGCAATGGCGATAACAATAAGGATCCCGCGGAAGACGTGCAATCGCTGCCACGTGGCGCGTGATTTCCATTCTCCAGTGAACCCCAAGAACAGCACCGCGGCCGCGACGGGAAACAGCGCGGCGATCAAGCCTTTAAGCAGCAATCCTGTGCCGATGGATGCGGCCATGATGGCGCTCCACAGTCCAGGCTGCGCCTCCTCCGGATCTAAACTCCGCAAGAATGCCCACAGCGCCAGGGCGATCGTTGCGGTAATCGTCACGTCCGGAATCTGGATGCGGGTGAACAGAAATAATCCGACGCAGGTACTCAATGCGAGCCCTGCGTACATGCCGGCTCGCTGCGAAAATGCCCACGTTCCCATGCGATACGCGAGCCAACACAACAGTACTGCTGAGAGCGCTACGGGCAATCGCGCAACCCAGTCGTGCACGCCCAGGACCTTGAACGCGATCGCGATCATCCAGTATTTCAGGGGGGATTTTTCGAGGTACGCGATGCCATCCAGGCGAGCCGTGACCCAGTCGCCGGAATCCAGCATGTTGCGTGAAATCTGCGCCTGTACCGCGTCCACGTCATCCATCAAGGACGGCGGACTGATGATGCAGCCGAGAAAAACGATTGCGGCTACCGCGACAACAATCAGGCCGAAGTAGGCAGAACCACTGGCATTTCGGAACGCTCCTCCGCGTGGGCTGGCGCTGTAATCCCCCATTGTTTCATCCAGAGGAACAGAACCACGAGTCCCCATAAGTGATAACCGAGATTAGCACGGCGATCCAGATGGGCGCGAATAATTCCCTCTACCGCGGGCCACGAAAGGATTCCGGATTCTCGAACATTTCGTTCACTGAGCGTTTCCAAAAGAAGAGGCTTGAGAATCGTCCGGAACCAATGATGTGTCGGGATGTCGAAACCCTCTTTGCTGCGCCGGACGACGGTCTTGGGCAGGCGGTCCTTCATCAACTCGCGCAGCACAAACTTCAGGCGTCCTCCGCGGATCTTGAAATTTTCAGGAAGGCGCGAGGCGAACTCGACGATCCGATGATCCAGGAAAGGTGGCCGCACTTCCAGCGAATGCGCCATGCTCATGCGATCGACTTTGGCCAGGATATCGTCCGGCAAATAGCACAGCTGATCCATACATAGGAAGCGGCTCAAACCGGTGGCGGAACGGTCGCCGTGCGCGGTGGCATGGCCGTTTCCAATATGGCCGGCGGGAAAATCCCGGCCGTGTCGAAGGTCCCTCTGCTGGCCTCGCGAAAACGTTCCGTTCCAGAAGAAGTGGGCCTCGACCGGATCGAGCAGAGCGCCCTGAAGCAGGCGGTTGATTTTGTAATCCAGTCCGATCTTGTCGTTAGAAACCGGCAGCAGGCGCGCGGTATTCGCGCCGAAACGCAGCACCCCGGGTGGCAGTCGCCGCAGATTCTGAGAATATCGATCCGCCAGATAGGTCTTGTAGCCCCCGAACAGTTCGTCGGCTCCGTCTCCGGAAAGCGCGACGGTGACGTAGCGCCGGCACATCTTTGAGAGGAACCAGACCGGCAGAGCTCCTGCGTCAGCGCTGGGCTCATCGGAATAGTAGGGGATTTCGTCGATCACGCGGGCCAGGTCGGCGTCCGGGTTCAGTTCGAATTCGTGATGGTCGGTGCCGTAGGTCTCCGCCACTTCGCGGAAATAGCGGCTTTCATCGAAAGAGCGTCCGGGGAACGATACCGAAAAAGTCTTGAGCCGTCCGCTGGCTTTCTCGCTGGCATAATGCAGCACCGTGGAGGAATCCAAGCCGCCACTGCACCACACGCCCAGCGGCACATCGGACGCCAACTGCTCGGTTACTGCCGAACGCAGCAGCCCGTCTAATTCTTCTTTCGCGGATTCCAGATCCCGGCGATGATCGGGAGCGAACTCCAGCCGCCAGTATTCGCCGGAGGTGACTTTTCCGGAGCGCCATTCCAGCCACGTTCCTGGCGGAACTTTTTCAATTCCCTCGACCAACGTGCGCGGGCCGGGGACATAGTTGAGCGAAAGATAGTCGGAGAGACCGGCGAGATCGATTGTCCGGCTGATCTCGGGATGGTGCAGGATGGCTTTCAGCTCGGAACCGAAATAGACGTTGTCGCGATGGCGGGAGAAATACAGAGGCTTGATGCCGATGTGGTCGCGCACCAGCACTAGCCGCTTCTGCGATTGGGTCCAGAAGGCCGCGGCGAACATGCCCCGAAATTTGCGGAATGCTTCGATGTCCCATTCCAGAAATGCATGCAGAACGGTTTCGGTGTCGCAATTGGTATGGAACTGGTGGCCGGCTCGTGCCAATTCCTGGCGCAGGTCGGCATGGTTATAGAGCTCGCCGTTGAAGGCCACAACCGTGTCGCCATGGTTGGCGCTCATCGGCTGGTCGCCGCCTTCGAGATCCATGATGCGGAGCCGGACGGCTCCCAGGGACACTTCCGCAGATTCCCAGACGCCCTGCTGGTCCGGCCCGCGATGCGTTAGCGATCGCGTAATCTCCCAGATCCGGTCCGGATCAGGGACCTTCTTAAGATGAGTAAACCCAGCTATCCCGCACACTTAATGGATCCCCGCCTTTCCTCCTCCGAGAAGAAAGCCGCTGTGCCGTTGAGCATACCATATCCTGGGCAGATATTAAGAAGTCACAATGTTAAATATTGCAAAAAGATGTCAACCCGGTAGCCAAATGATCGTCAAGCGCCTAGCTGTTCGGGGAAGACCGCATAACCGTTCGGTGGCGGAAACAGTTCCTGAAGTACGACCAGGCGTTTCCGTAGATATCGGCTGGGAAGCTGACGGGGGCCGGTATCGACGTCGATGTCGCAGCAAATGCCGTGCAGATACAGCGTCAAGGTGTCTATGAAAGACTGCAGGGCGTACTTCCGAAAAGCCTTGGCATTCAGGGTGGTCTGAGACCGCCGCAGGACCTGCTTGAGCCTCCAGCTGGCTTCGTCCACCTCGCCGTGAACGTCGGCGTTCAGCTCTTCCCGCACCAGCCGGCTGTACTTCGCCTCGATCGCTTCGGTCCATTGTCCGCCTAGGACAGTCGCAAGCAGGTGATACAGGCGGTAATGGTACTCGGCGACCTCTTGTTCTTTAAGGGCGAATGCAAGAACGGTCTCGGCGCCCAGGCTGAGCTGGGTCGCGGCCGAGATGCGTCCGTGAAGGGGCTTCTCGATGGAAACGTATTCCGCGGAGGACGGCTTGGCGCGGGCGCCGTCTTTCCCGTTGGTCCGCTCGAGATACGGAACCAGCAGGATGGAGATTTTCGGAAGCGCGGCGGCGACCCCAGGAGGCAGAGCGGCGACCGGCTCCTCGAGATACTCCTTCAGGTCTTCTTCGCTCATCGGAACCGAGGCGCAGAAATACGAGAACGTGTTACTGAGCGGGATCATCTCGCTCCGGAACCGCTCCGCAAACTGGCGAACGCTCAGCTTGGAGAGATCAACTTGGGCGGGCATTCAGTGCTGCTCTCATTCTAGCCCACGCCTGCTGGTCCAGAGGCCGCTCCATAGCTGTCGCGGCTCTGTAAGCTGCACCGAACCGCCTCGCCTACAGCCGACGGGCGACCACGACGGTAATATCATCGGCGGGCGGAGCGCCTTGCGTGAACGCGTGCACCGCACGATGCACTTCCTGAACGATTTCGGTCGCGGGGCGCTCGCGCATGGAAGCCACTAACTTCGCCAGGCGCTCTTCGCCGAAATCGTGATCTTCCGGGTCCACCGCTTCGGTGACGCCGTCGCTGAACAGGACCAGAACATCGCCTTGTTCCAGGGTGACTTCCGCTTCCTGATATTGCGCCATGGGAAGAATACCGAGGATCATGCCGCCGGCCCCTCCCAGAGTCTCGAATCCACCCTTGGCGCGCACGACAACGGGCGGATTGTGGCCGGCGTTGGTATAGACCACCTTGCCGCTCTTGGGATCCACAATGCAGGTGAAGAACGTGATGAAGCGATTGTCAGGGCAACTGGCGCAGGTGCTCTTGTTTAATCGCGCCATCTTCTTGGCCAGCTCGTCGGGCTCCTCGAAGACCACATGAGCACGCGCCTGCAAACTACTCATCAGCAGGGCTGCGGGCATTCCTTTGCCGGCGACGTCGCCGACCATGAGGGCGACGCGGCCGTCGGGATACTTGATGAAATCGAAATAGTCGCCGCCCACGGAGCGCGAAGCCACGGCTTTCGCGGCGATGTCCAAGCCTTCTGTGGCCGGAGCCGATGACGGCAGCAGCCCTTGCTGGATGAGCGCGGCCTGGTGCATCTCCTTGGCCATGGCGCGCTCGGCTTCTTCGATTTCGTTCAGCCGGGCATGCTCGATGCGGATGGCCGCGACGTTAGCCATCACGGTGAGCAGATTCAAATCCTCGCGGGTGAATTCGCGGATGGTGTTGGGAGTATCGACGTAGATCAGCCCGATCACGCGGTCGTTGGTTTGCAGCGGTACCGCGATCATGCTGCGGACCTTCTGCTCGACGATGCTCATGTGCTCGCGCAAGTTCAGGTCGAGCTGGGCATCGCGCACCAGCAGGGAAGCCTTCTCGTTAATCACGCGATCGCGAACCGTGGTCGAGATCTTGAAGCCTTCACCGCGCGCCGCGCGCACGTTGAGCTCTTCTCCATCCAGGGTCATCAGGACGCCGCGTCCCGCCATGACCGCTTCGACGGAGAGATCCATGATCAGGGGGAACAATTCCGCAAGAGGGCGATGGCCGGCCAGTTCGCGACCGGCCCGGATCAGCGCCCGCATCTGCGGGCTGCCTTGCAGAACATGGGTCTTGTTGAGATCGTCGGCCTGCGGGCCGAGGACACCATCCAGGCTGGCGACCACGGTGGTGGCGCTATTCGAGAACTCCTCGGTGTTGTCCACGAATACAACGGTGTTGTGCGCGGCCTGACCGGCGTCGGCGAACTCAATGGTCAGATGCCCTGCGGAAACCCGGTCGCCGGGCAGGAACGGCATGGGCTTCTCGATTCGGACGCCGTTGAGCAGGGTTCCGTTCTTACTCTTCAGGTCTTCGACGGTCCAGTTCCCGTCGTGGTTGACCAGGGCTAAATGCTGGCGCGAAAGCCCGATATCGTCGGGATAACTCAGCTCGTTGGCGCCGGAACGGCCGAGCGTGATGCGGTCGTGATCGAGTGCAATAGTTGCAGTGTTCCCGTCGAGGTCACGGATGACGAGTTCGCGAGGAACAATTTGGGGGCTGGCAGCCAATCCTTTAGCCTATCATCACTTTGCAGAAGTTAACGCTCTGGCCTGATCCCGCCGATAATAATAAAGCAAGACTTGACCTGGGGCGTTTACATAATGCAGAATGATTGTTTCAGCTTCACCCCGCAATTTAATGTAGGAGAGCGTCAGCTTGCTTTTTAACCATCGGGCCCACGCCCGTTACCTGACCGTCCTGTTTGCCGCGGCCGCCACGCTAGTGCAAGGCGCCACAATCCAGAGTGTTCATAAGAAGAAGACAGCCTCCAAAGTCTTCAAAAAAGCTTCTTATACTCTGCGTTCCACTGCCCCCAAAGTTACTTCTTCCCCCGTAAAAAAAGCTGTAAAAAAAACGTCGACCGTGGCCCGCGGGCCGTGGCGTGTGCCGAACTATGCGCCGTCCGCCGAAGGCGATTTCTTTGAAGGCGACGATATTGTCGCCCGCAATGCCGCAGTGAGCGCGCTGGGACGGCTGAATGGCTCGGTAGTGGTCGCGGATGCCGACTCCGGACGAATCCTGAGCATCGTCAACCAGAAGCTGGCGTACAAGAGCGGATTCCAGCCGTGTTCCACCATCAAAGTTCCGGTGGCGTTGGCTGCGCTGAGCGAGACGGTGGTCGACCGGCTGACCAAGATCCGCATCTACGGAAACACCAAAGTGGCCATGACCGAAGCGCTGGCCAAATCCAACAACTACTATTTCGCGAGCCTGGGCGAGAAGCTGGGATTCGAACGCATGAGCTACTACGCCCGCCTGTTCGGCCTGGGCGAGAAAGCCAGCCTGGACATAGAACAGGAGCAGCCCGGCATCCTCCCGTCTGCGACTCCTAAGAGCGGAATGGGAATGATGACCAGCTTCGGTGATGGCATCACCATCACGCCGCTTGAAATGGCCGGACTGATGGGCGCGGTGGCCAACGGCGGAACGCTGTACTACCTGCAGTATCCGAAGACCCAGGAGCAAGCCGGGACGATCATTCCTCAGATCAAGCGCAAGCTGGATATCGATTATCTGATTCCTGAAATCAAGCCGGGCATGATGGGCGCCGTGGAGTATGGAACGGCTCGCCGCATTGGGTTCGATCCCAACGAGCCTATTTACGGCAAGACGGGCACCTGCACCGACACGCGCACGCCGACGCACCTGGGCTGGTTCGGATCGTTTACCGAGGTTGGCGATTCGCGACTGGTTGTGGTGGTGCTGTTGACTGGTGGCAGCGCGGTGAGTGGTCCGACTGCCGCGGGCGTCGCGGGCAATGTGTATAAGAACCTGAGCGCGGGAAACTACTTCGCGAAGCGTTCGACCATCGTCGCCGCGGCGGGGCAGTAACCGAACGCAGGCGAAACCGCCTCGCCACCCCTTCTGGAGATTAGGGACAACAACGGCTTCTCCCTTCAGCGACGCGCGGTGGACGGTCGTTGCCCTAATTTTCCCTCTGATTTCCCAACGTCGTCTGCTCCTCTTAGCACCAGGCTAAAATACCTTCTGATGGATCCACGTACGCGCGAGGTACTTCTGAACGAATTCGCCTTGCAATGCTTCCGCGATGTCGCGGATGCGGATTACATTGCGGCCAGAATGGCGTACCGTGCGGAACTTCTAATTCAAGCGTATTGGTCAAGCCAACAAGCGCTAGAAAAGTATCTTAAGGGGATTCTGTTGTTCCGGCGAATTCCAATGACAAAGCGAACGCACTCCCTGAAAAAGCTCCTCCGAACTCTTGAGCAGAAGTTCCCCCTGGGCCTTTCTAAGGATACACGTGATTTCATCGGGTTCATCGAAAGCTGGGATGTTGACCGGTACTTCATCTATCCGTTCGGTAGCGAAGGGCTTGAGCTCGTTCAACTCGATAAGGCCGTGTGGGACGTCCGCCGCTACTGCACTCCTGTTGATTCTCGAGTGTCGCCCAAAGGCACGCCGCTTGCTGATCTGGAACTTGAGCTTATCGAGGGAGCATGGGACGACTCTCCGCAAAAATTCCGCTCCGCATCGCCGGGGGTTCTTGAGAAAGTTTTGGGCGATGTTAAAAATGCTGCTCGTCAGGCGCTAGTCTGGAAGAATCTTTATTTCGGCCGCACCGAGCGTAGATCGATCAAGCTCAAGCAAACTTGGTCTTCTTCCAACTCGCCTCTTGCGCTGTACCCGGAAATCATCAAAGAAGTAAAAGATTATGTTTTCCTGCCGAACGGAGTTGACCGTCTCACGAGACCCTAGCGCGTCCTGCTTGACATTCGTCGGTTTCGGTTCTGGCGCCGCGATCGGCGAGAGCATTGCGGATCTCGCGTTTCCAGTTTTCACGGCGGATACGGTTGGATTCCTTCTTGGCTTCCCACTTGTAGCCCCAGTAGGCGCCCTAACCGCGCTTGGGGCCGGAGTGCTCGGTCTTCTTGGATTCGTAGCCCATCAGCGGTAGGCCTCCTTGCGGTCCAAAACGCGTTCGATCTTAAGGTAGTCGCCGTGGTCGCGGAAGAAGATGCGGTGGTCCTGAGCGCGCAGGCGTATCAGCGGTGGGGTAACGCCCTGTAGTTGTTTGGTCGCGCCTTCGCCGGTGATGACGTAGCGGCCCAGAGTCTTGAGAATCTGGATCGCGATAGGATGCTCAATGCTGCGCACATCGGCCTTGGCCTGGTTGGTCCAGACGATGCGCTTGGGCATTGGATTGGGCTCGCGGCTTACGGCTCGCGGCTCATCTTTTCCCAGTCGGCCATGGAGAGACCGAACTCGGCGAGGACTTGTTCATGGGGAATGGGGGCGTTGCGCTTGCTCCATTCGTCGGCCTCGGCAATGGACTTGGCTTCGGCGGGGCTGAGGGTATCGCTGTCCTCATTGAGAAACACTTCGAGCAGATTCCGCACCGCGCCCAGCTTGGCTGGCGGGAGCAGGTCGAGCAGCGCGTGCGCCTGGCGGCGTTCTTGTGCGAGATCGGGTTCCATGCCTTTCGAGTCCGTCTTTAGGGTATCATCCGATCCACTTTTCTTTCGGGGCCCCGTGCCGTGCGCTTTTACTCCCCACGGCGGGAGTCCGGAGACTGTACCGGCAACATCCATTGATACGCAGGCCCTCCTCACTTCTAATCGCGCACAACGCCAAGATCAGGCTGTGCGCTCCGCAGCATCTAGAATGCCGATAGCTGGCCGATTCGGCTCTCCAATGGAAGAGCGCGCGAATTCCTTGGTTTGAAGGTATCAGTGCGGCGCGAAGGCGAGGCTACCTGAGTCGGCAAATTGCGGAATCGAGCGGAGATAGAATCCAATCATGCCCCGGACAAAGATTACCTTCGACGTCGTTCGCGAGATTGGCCTCGCGCTGCCGGATGTCGAGAGCTCCACGCGCGGAGCGTTCGCCCTGAAGGTGCGCGGAAACCTTTTGGCCTGCACGGCGATTCACAAATCAGCCCAGCCAGATTCACTGATGGTACGTGTCGATTTTGACCAGCGCGCGGCACTACTCGCAGAGGCGCCGGAAACGTACTACGTGACAGATCACTACGTGAACTACCCGGCAGTACTCGTGAGACTATCTCAGGTTCAGAAGGACGAGTTGCGCGACCTGCTGGCCTCAGCGTCGCGGTTTGTCACGTCCAAGAAAAAGCGCAAGGAGACGCTCAAAAAACGGCGTACGTAGAAATCCCGCTTCTAAGTAACCCCGCGCGCCCTTTGCGGGCTTGCGAGATAATCCAGGACATGACTCATGACCTGGTAACTACCGCTTTTACGCTGGAAGGCTATCGGATCGTACAAAACCTGGGATTAGTGCGCGGGATTGTGGTGCGATCGCGCTCCATCTTCGGAACTATCGGCGCAGGACTGCAGACTATCGTCGGCGGCAACATCACACTGCTTACCGAGCTGTGCGAAAAAACCCGTTCCCACGCGTTCGAGCTGATGATCCAGCACGCCACGGACATGGGTGCGAACGCCGTAATCGGTTGCCGCTATGATGCAACCGAGGTCATGAGCG
>Ga0207674_10007305_pt1 | contig 12873 bp, 10 predicted proteins | sample KBSCornC72_FD_184303 | JGI IMG/M metagenome (GOLD analysis project Ga0207674, IMG submission 184303) | Corn rhizosphere microbial communities from Kellogg Biological Station, Michigan, USA - KBS Corn C7-2 (SPAdes) (version 2) | ecosystem: Host-associated > Plants > Roots > Rhizosphere > Soil ... | reverse complement strand
TCGGTGGAGCAGTCCGCCACCGTCGCGTTGCACGTCTGGATGGCGAACGAACGCAGCGCGCTGAACCGGTTCTGCGGACCCGGGTCGGCCGGATCGGCCGTGTTCTGCGGGCGCAGCATCGCACTGACGTTGACCGTGTTGATCGTCTGGGGCAGGTACCAGGTCGGTGGCTGTGCCTCCGGCCGCTCGGCGACCGGCTCCGACTCCAGCTCGCGGACCTCGGCGATCTCCACGCCGAGCTCGTCGAGGTCGGCCCGTACCGCTGCCTGCTCCTCCTCGGAGAGGTCGAGCTCGGTACACACCGTGTTCAACTCGTTCAGATCGAGCCGGCCCTCTTCCTGGGCCTTCTCGATCAGCTGCCGCAGTTGCGGCTCATATGTCATGGTCGTCATTCCGCTTCTTCCCTCTCGTGTGTCGCGGGCCGCGGCCGTGCGGCGCCGCCACATGTCCATCTCGTGTATCGGTGGTTTCTGTGACCCGTCCGGGTTCGATGGTCGCGCGCCGCACCCTGGCGGCCTCGCGTTCACCCGTCCATCTGTTCTAACGCGGGTATTCGGTCTTCTATTCCACAAACCTTGGAAGACGGTTTCCTCGCCGTCCATGGCCCGAATGCCGTAGCCGTACCCCCGATCTTGAGGAGATGAACACGGAAACCGACGGAAAATGTAACGTCACGCACGAAGAGGTGCGGCTGCCGGGCCTGCGGATCGCCCTTCGGAGGCCGAAGGACAGCGAGTCGCTGCTCGACGAGAACGCGTTCGAGCACGAGGAGTACCTTCCCTACTGGGCGGAGCTATGGCCCAGCGCGCGGGCGCTGGCGGCTCATCTCACCGGTCGTGATCTGGGCGGAATGCGTGCGCTGGAGCTGGGCTGCGGGCTGGGCCTGCCGGCGATCACGGCCGCGTTTCGCGGCGCAGCGGTGCTGGCCACCGACTGGTCGCCCGACGCCCTGCGCTTCGCGGCCGCCAATGCTGCGCTGAACGGCGTCCGGCTGGAGACCGCACTCTGCCGCTGGGACGAGGCGCGGGAAGTGGTCGAGCGTGGGCCCTGGCCGCTCGTGCTGGCCGCGGACGTGCTCTACGAGCAGCGCAACGTCGACCAGCTGCTGCCCCTGCTGCCACGCCTGGCGGCGCCCGGCGGGGAGGTGCTGGTTACCGACCCCGGGCGGGTTCCCGCCGAACGGTTCCTGCGCGAAGCGGCCGCCGGTTGGGAGGTGGTCACGCGGCAGACGGGGGAGCCGGGCGTCCGGCTACACGTTCTTCGCCTGCCCTGAGGGTCAGTGCTGGTAGACCGCGTATGTGTGCCCGCGGCGGAACCCGACGGCGAACGTCTCCTTGGTGCCGGGTGTGCGGGCGATGCCGTTGAGGCCCGCCTCCTGGCCCCGCGGTGTCAGCGTCTCGCGCCACTCGACGCCGTTCCAGATCAGCGTGGCGGCGGTCACGCCCTGGCCCACCGCCCACGCCTTGGAGTGCCCGGCGGCGACCACGTCGTGCAGTTCGCCGCCGCCGATCCCACCCGGCTCGGGGTGCCGGAACCGAGCCCACTGCTGGCCGTCGAAATGCATCACCATCGTCTTCCAGGGGTCGATGTTGGCGCCCACCGCCCACATCTCCCGGGTGCCGGGCACCGATGTGATGCCGCGGAGGAACCCGGGCCGGTCGCCGGGTGCCGGCACGCGCTCCCAGCCGCCCGGGCCGAGATGGAGCAGCAGCGGGCGGGGATTGCCGAGCACCCAGCGGAGGCCGACAGCCCACACGTCGTGGCCTGACCGCGGCTCGATGGCGCGAAGGATGCCGTCGCGCGCCAGGGTGCCGACCCCGGGCTCGGCGTGCCAGGTTTCCCCGTCGTACCGAAGCACCAGCGGCCGCCCGCGCTGACTGACGCCGGCGGCGAATGCCTCACCGGATGGCAGCGCCCGCACGGCGTACAGCTGGGCGGCCCGCCAGGGGCTGCTGACGCGCGTCCAGGTGCCGGCGTGCCAGCGCAGGATCAGGCCCAGGGTCGGCACGCCGAAGCGCTCGCCGACCGCCCAGGCGTCACCCGTGCCGGGGATCACGCTGACGGCCTCCAGGTTGCCGCCGCGGGCGATCGGCGGGACGTCGACCGACGACCACGCCTGACCGTTCCAGTGGACGGCGACCGGCTGGTCGATGGCCGTCTCCGGCGCTCGTGACCCGACCGCCCACGCGTCGGTATGCGACCTCACCGAGATCGAGGTCAGCCACTCGCCGGCCGGGCCGTCCTCCGGTGTCGGCGTGTAGATCCAGGGCAGCGCCCGCGCCGGCTGCGCGACGCCGAGGCTCACCGCGAGGGCGGCCGCAACCACCATCCATGTCCGCCATCGTCCGAGCACGTGCACGCCGTCCCCCAACCGCGGTGTAGCCGATCCATCGCCGGCCGTCGAAGAATGGTACCCGCCCCGATTTCTGCGGACGCCTGCCGTTTCCGGCCCGGTGGCGCAGGGCACGTCCGGCGCATGGCCCTTCCCGACCCGGACCGCCTCGGCCGCCCGCGCGGAGAGGTCAGGGTCGGCTGCTCGGGCTGGAACTACCGCTCGTGGCGGGAGCCCGTCTACGGAGGCACCGCGCCGTCGAGGTGGCTGTCGCTCTACGCCGGCCTGTTCGATACGGTGGAGGTGAACGCGACGTTCTACCGGCTGCCGACCCGGGCGGCCGTCGAGCGTTGGGCGGCCGAGTCGCCCGAGGGCTTCGTGTTCACGATCAAGGGCAGCCGGTTCCTCACCCACTACACGCGCCTGGCCCGGATGGGAGACGGCTGGGACAGACTGTGGGAGCGGATCGAGCCGCTGGCCGCGGCCGGCAAGCTCGGTCCGGTGCTGTGGCAGCTCCCGGAACGCTTCACCCGCGACGACGACCGACTCGCCCGCGCGCTCGACGAGCTGCCGCGAGTCGGCCACTGCGTCGAGTTCCGGCACCCCAGCTGGTTCTGCCCGTCCGTCTACGACCTGCTCGAGCGGCACGGGGCGGCGCTGGCGATCGGCATCGAGCCGTCACGGCCGTTCCAGGAGCTGCGGCTGACCGCGCCCTTCACGCTGATCCGCTTCCACTACGGAGCCCGCGGCCGCCGCGGCAACTACTCCGACGCGGAGCTCGCCGAATGGGCCGGCGTCATCCGCGGCCTGCGCCGCGACGCGCGCGTCTTCGCCTACTTCAACAACGACTGGGAGGCCTTCGCCGTCAAGAACGCCATGCGGCTCGGAGCCCTCCTGGACGGCGGCTGACCTGCGCCGTGGGAGGGAGGGAGGAACCGGGTACCGAACCCGGTTTCGAACCGGGTTCGGTACCCGGTTCGACCGCCGGCCCGCCCGCTCCGGGGCGCGAGCGCCGAGGAAGGCATTGTCGCTGCAAAACGGCCGAAAGCCGTTCGCGGGCGGGTGGCGGAAGTGGCGCGGGAGACGAACGGACGCTGCGCTTCCACGTCACGGGCGGCGTATTCGAACCTGGTACCGAACCCGGTTCCTTTCGCCTGGACAGCCGTCGGGTGCCGGATCCCGACCCCCGTAGGGATCCGGCACCAGATCGGCGTTGACCTGACCGCCTCAGGCCGCGAGCGTCACCGGCTCGAACGCCGACAGCATGGTGTCGGTGTCCGTCAGCGCGAGGACGCGTTCAACGCACGGGCTCGAGCGCAGATCCACAGCGATGCCCCCCAATAGACAGCGCGCGTAGATCCCGGCGATGAACCGCACGCCGCTCGAGTTGAAGAACGTGCACTCCGACAGGTCGAGCGTCAGCGCACCGGCAAGCGGATTCTCGTCGAGTGCCTCAGCAACGAGCTCGCCGGCTGCGATCTCGCAGTCGAGGTCGAACTCTCCGCTGACTCGAACGCCGATCCATCGCGTCCCCATCCGCGTTTCCACCCTGTATGCCGATCCCTGAACGTGCTGCCCCATCTGGTGCCCCCCGTGTGTTGCGTTCCGATTCTCACGCTAGGGGTGGTTTGTAAGCAGGTAATGAAGGGCGTGTACGGCTTTCGAGGGCGTTTTCAGCGCCCGGATCCCAGCGAACGGACGACCAGGATCGCCGTGTCGTCGGCAGGCTCGGTTCCGCCGAACGCCCGCATGGCGTGTTCGATCGCCTCGGCCACGCGCTGTGCGCCCGCCTGCGGGTCGAGCCCCTCGACCAGCTCCAGCAGGCGCTGTTCGCCGAAGAACCCGCCATCGTCGTCGCGGCGCTCTGTGACGCCGTCGGTGTAGAGCACCAGCAGCTCGCCCGGCCCCAGCCGCTCGGGGACGTCGGAGAATTCCGTGGCCAGCGTCTGCCCGAGCAGCGTTCCCGGCCGCCCAACGTACTCGGCCCGGCCGTCGCTGCGCCGCAGCAACGGCATCGGATGTCCCGCGCAGCCGACCACCAGGTCGTGCCCGTCACCGGCGGCCGTCACGTCGACGTACACCATCGTGCAGAAGGTCTCCGGCCCGAACGCCCGCGCCATCTCGTCGTTGGCGACCCCCAGCACCTTGCTCGGCGTGCGGTCGTAGCGGGAGGCGATGCGTACGCTGTGCCTGGCCAGAGCGGTCACGGATGCAGCTTCGGCGCCCTTGCCGGAGACGTCGCCGATCGAGATGCCGAAGCTGCGCTCGCCGGACGTCCAGACGTCGTAGAAGTCGCCGCCGACGTGGTTCTGCGCACCCGCGGCCGCGTACCGGCCGGCCACGTCGATCCCGGGCAGGTCGGGCAACCCGCTGGGCAGCAGGCTCAGCTGCAGCGTGCTGGCGATCCCCGACTGGCTCTCGTACAGCCGCGCATTGTCGATCGCCATCGCCGCCCTGTCAGCCAGCCCCCGCGCGGTCGTCAGCTCAGTCTCGCCATACCGCCGCCCGGAGACGTCCATGATCAGCGTGATCGCCCCCAACGTGCGCCCGCGGGCGATCAGCGGGGCGATGATCAGCGACCGCATGCCCAGCGCGCGGACGGCCGCAAGATGGTCGGCGTCGCGCGTGATGGTGGCCAGCAGCCGGTCGTCGACATCGGCGAACATCATCGGCCGGCCGCTTCGCACCACCTCGCCAACGGCGCTGTGCTCCACCGACGGGTCAACGGGATAGCGGGTCTCGAGATCGGTCACCAGCGGCTCGCGCGAGCGGTCCACATGGACCAGGGCCAGCTGGTGCAGGTCGCCCTCTTCGACCACGTCGACGATGCAGCAGTCGGCGAGCCGTGGCACCGCCAACTCGGCGACCCGCCGCAGCGTCTGCCGGTAGTCGAGCGACCCCGCCAGCTCCGCGCCCGCCTCGGCCAGGAAGGCCAGCGAGCGCTCCCGGGCCTGCCGCTCGGTCATGTCGCGGATATAGGCGGTGAACACCGGCCTGCCGATCGTGTCGACGCGCGTGATCGTGACCTCGACCGGCAGCTCGTGGCCGTCGGCGTGCAGCGCGGACAGCTCGACAGGACGACCGAGCATCCGCTGTTCGCCGGTCTCGACATTGCGGCGCAGCGCCGCCTCGTGCTCCTCACGCAGGCGCGGCGGGACGAGTACGTCGCCGACCCGCTTGCCGACCACCTCCGCCGCCTTCCAGCCGAACGTCCGCTCTGCGGCCGGGTTGACCTCCAGGATCCGGCCGTTGTTGTCGGCCGTGACGATCGAGTCGAACGCCGCGTCGACGATCGCATCCTTCTGCGCGCGCTCCAGAGCCTCGCCCTCGGAAAGCGCCGCCCGCCGAACCGCCTCCGCGCACTGGCGGGCGACGGCCGTCATGAACTCCAGCTCCTCCTCGTCCAGATCGACCCTGCGGTCATAGCCGAGGGCGAAGCCGCCAATCTTGCCCATCGGCAGGCAGACCAGCGTCGCCGACCGCTCGGTGCCGGCCAGGTCGGGGTAGCGCTCGACCAGCTGCTGCGGCCCGCCGACCACCACCGGCCGGCCGAGCTGCACCGCCTGCGGCAGCGGGAAGCGGTCGCTGTTGGGAAACCGGCCCCAGGTGCGGGCGAGGTCCTTGGGATAGCCGCGGAGGGCAACGGTCTCGAACTCGTCGGCCGCCTCGTCGAGCAGGGCGACGACCGCGTTGTCAGCCCCGAACACGGCCATCCCGTGGTCGAGCGCGGCGTCGATCGCCTCCTTCTGCGACACCGCGCTGGCCAGGGCGACGGACAGACGCTGGAGGTGAAGCAGCCGGCTTTGCAGGCGCTCGATGGTCACACGCCAGAGATTCGCACATGCCGCCGTCGTTATGGTCGGCGACCGCGGACTTCACGGCACAGGCTCGCGATCGGTATCCTCGCCCGAGATCTGATCACACCCCTCGTAGGAGGACTCGATGGCGACGGTTCTGGGCACCCGGCACATCCGGGCCGACGGATTGGACAAGGTCACCGGAATCGGCAGGTATGCCGCCGATCTGTCGGCGACGGGCGTTGCCCAGGCTCGGTTCAAATATGCCGACCACCCCCATGCGCGGATCGTTCGCATCGACACGTCGGCCGCCCGCGCGCTGCCCGGCGTGTTCGCGGTCATCACCCAGGAGGACGTGCCGGACGTGCGCCACGGCGCCTACGTGCAGGACCGGACCCTGTTCGCAGCCGACGTTGTGCGCTACGAGGGTGACGTGATCGCGGCGGTCGCTGCGCTGTCGCCCGAGATCGCCGCCCACGCGGTGGAGTTGATCGAGGTCGAGTACGAGGTGCTCCCGGCGATCGGCCACCCAGAGGCTGCGGTGGCCGAAGGTGCGCCCGTCATCCATCCCGACTGGGAGTCGTACGAGGGCTCAGACGATGTAGTCCGAGAGGGCAACATCGCCTCCCGTTCCACGATCGTGAAGGGCGATGCGGACGCCGCCATGGAGGGTGCCGACATCGTCGTGAAGGAGCGGTACGAGGCCGACATGTCGCACGCCGTGCCGATCGAGCCCCACGCGATCCTGGCCGAGTGGCAGGGCGACCGGGTGACCGTCTGGTCGTCGACCCAGGTGCCGTTCGTCGCCCGGGCCGGGGTTGCGCACACACTGCAACTGCCAGAGGCCCACGTCCGCGTGATCGTTCCCTACCTGGGCGGCGGCTTCGGCGGCAAGTGCGAGTTCCACTACGAGGCGCACATCGCCGCGCTGGCCCGGGCCGCCGGCCGCCCGGTGCGGATCGTGTTCTCGCGCCGCGAGGAGTTCGTGGCCCCCGATCACCGCCGCGAGGGCCAGGTGATCGAGATCGAGACCGGCGCCCGCAGCGACGGCACCCTGGTCGCCCGCCGGGCACGGCTGATCCTGGACGGCGGCGCATACACCACAGACAACGGATTCTTCCCGCAGCTGGCGGCCATGATGGCGGTCGGCCCCTACAAGGTCGAGAACGTGGCCGTCGACTCGATGCTGGTGTACACGAACACCACGCCCTCCGGCTCCGTCCGCGCCCCCACCGCGCCGCAGGCCGCCTGGGCGCTCGAGCAGCACATGGACAGCGTCGCGGAGCGGCTCGGCATCGACCCCGTCGAGCTTCGCCGCCGGACGATCGTCAAGCAGGGCGACGAGGGGCCGACCCGGCAGGTGTTCGATCCGATCGGGGCGGCGGAGACGCTCGAGAAGGCGGTCGAGATGATCGGCTACGACCGAGAGCTGCCGGACGACGAGGCGATCGGCGTGGCGTCGGCCTGGTGGCCGTCGTTCGGGATTGCCTCGGGCGCCTACATCAAGCTGAACGGCGACGGGTCGGGCACGATCGTGACCGGTGCCCAGGAGTGCGGCACCGGCGCGGTGATGGCGTTGCCGATGCTGGCCGCCGAGGTGCTGGGGATGAAGCCCACCGACTTTGGCATCCTCTACCAGGACACCGACGCCGGCCCCTTCGACTCGGGCGCATCGGGCTCGCAGACCACGTTCAACAACGGCCGTGCGGTCGTCAGGGCCGCCGAGGACCTGCGGGAGCAGCTGCTCGACCTGGCCGAAGAGGCGCTGGAGGCTGCCCGCGGCGATCTCGAGCTGACCGACGGCGAGGTGCGGGTGAAGGGTTCGCCGTCGAAGAGCATCTCCATCCCCGACCTGGCCGAGAAAGCGCACGAAGACCGGCTGTTGCTGGGCCGGGGCGCTGATGCGGTGCCGCCGATGCCGGAGGTCGACGCCGCCGGCTGCACCGGCCGGCTGGGCATGGAGTCGTTCCTGGCGCCGACCTTCATCACCCATGCGGTGCACCTCAAGGTCGACCGCGACACCGGGGTGGTCCGCGTCCTGCGGGTGGCAGCGGCCCACGATTCCGGCCGCGTGCTCAACCCGCTGGGCGCCAACGGCCAGGTCGAGGGCGGAGTGGTGATGGGCATCGGGATGGCCCTGTCGGAAGGCAGCCTGCTCAGCGAGGACGGCCGCCAGCGCAACCCCCACCTGCTCGACTACAAGCTGCAGACCATGTCCGACGCGCCGCCGATCGACATCCACTGGGTCGAGATCGACACTCCCAACGCCGGGCCGATGGGATCGAAGGGGATCGGCGAGCCGCCCTGCGTGCCCACGCCGGGCGCGGTGGCCAACGCCCTCCGCAAGGTGACCGGCAAGCGGCTCGACCGGTTGCCGATGACGCCGGAGCGGGTGTGGAAGGCGATGCACCCGTGACCGCCACCTACGTCAAGGCCGGCAGTATCGAGGACGCCGTCCGGGCACTCAGTGAGGGCGCGCGGGCGGTGGCCGGGGGCACCGATCTGGTGGTCGGCGCGCGCCAGGGCAAGTCCCCTCTTCCCGACTCGCTGGTGGCGATCCATGACGTGGCCGACCTCCGCGGCATCGAAGAGACGGACGCCGGCCTCGTCCTGCGCGCGCTGGCGACCCACGAACAGCTGGTGGAGCACCCCGCCGTGCGGGAGCGCTTCACGGCGCTGGCCGACGCCTCGGCGATCGTCGGCAGCCACGCCACCCGCTACGTCGGCACGATCGGCGGCAATGTGATGAACGCCTCGCCCGCGATGGAGACCGGCGGTCCGCTGATCTGCTTCGGGGCGGTCGCCCGGCTGGTGTCGACGGGTGGCGAGCGGGAGGTGCCGCTGGACGAGCTGTTCACCGGTCCGGGCAGCACGACCGCCAGGCCGGACGAGCTGCTCACCCAGGTGCTGCTGCCGTCCCCGGCGGCCGGCACCGGCAGCTGCTACGTCCGGCTCGAGTACCGCCGCCAGATGGAGATCGCCGTTGTCGGCGCCACCTGCCTGGTGCGTCTCGAGGACGGCGTGGTGGCCGATTCCCGGTTCGCGATCACCGCTCTGGCACCGACCATCCGCCGCGTGCCCGAGGCCGAGCGGGCCCTGACCGGCACCGACGGCGGCGCCGACGCCGTCCGCCGCGCGGCCGATGCAGTGGCCGAAGCATCCCAGCCGATCTCCGACGTGCGCGGCTCCGACCGCTACCGGCGCGCGATGGCTGCCGTGATGGCACGCCGCGCCGCCTCGTCGGCGATCGCACGTGCCGGCGGCGGTGACGTTCCCATTCCCGCCAGCCCCGCCCTTCACGGCGCGGCCGACTAGAGAGGACAGCGTTGCGATACACCGCGAGTCTGAACGTGAACGGCACCGAATACCCGGTCGAGATCGAGCCCGGCCGGAGCCTGCTGTCGGTGTTGCGGACGGAGATCGGGCTGACGGGCTCGAAGGAAGGCTGCGACGACTCCGAGTGCGGGGCCTGCATGGTGCTGCTGGACAAGAAGCCGGTCAACTCGTGCTCGTTCCTCGCCCTCCAGGCCGAGGGGCGCGAGATCCGCACGGTCGAGGGGCTGGCCGCCGGCGGCCGGCTGCATCCGCTGCAGCGGGCGTTTCTCGACGAGGGCGGCGTGCAGTGCGGGTTCTGCACCCCGGGCATGCTGATCTCGGCGGCCGCGCTGCTCGAGCACACGCCGCGCCCGACCGAGGAGCAGGTGCGGCTCGCCCTCTCGGGCAACCTGTGCCGCTGCACCGGCTACCAGGGGATCGCACGGGCGGTGCTGCGCGCTGCGGATGAGCTTTCCGCATAGCTGATTAGAGTCCCTGAGCAGTGACGATGTCTGAGTCAGATCTGGTCGTCCTGCTCGGCCTGCTGCTTGCGGCCACCGGGCTGCTGGCGCTGGCTCCGCGGGTGGGCGTGCCCTACCCGATCCTGCTGGTGGTCGGCGGCCTGGCGATCGGCATCGCGCCGGGGATCCCCAACATCGAACTCCCGCCCGATGCAGTGCTGATCGGCGTGCTGCCTCCGCTGCTCTACTCCGCGGCCTTCTTCACCGGGCTTCGCGACCTGCGGGCCAACGCCCGGACGATCAGCCTGCTGGCCGTGGGCCTGGTGCTGACGACGACACTCGCCGTCGCCGTTGCCGCGCACATCGTGATCGACGGCATCTCCTGGGGGTCGGCCTTCGTTCTCGGCGCCGTGGTATCGCCGACCGACCCGCTGGCGGCGACCGCCATCGCCGAGCGGCTCGGCGTTCCCCGCCGGCTGGTCGCCATCATCGAGGGCGAGAGCCTGGTCAACGACGGCACCGCGCTGGTCGCCTACCGGTTCGCCGTGGCAGCCGTCGTCACGGGGTCGTTCAGCCTGCTCGACGCCTCGCTGGCGTTCGTCTGGAACGTGGTCGCCGGGGTCGGGATCGGCCTGGCGGTGGGGTGGCTGATCCGGCAGGTGCGGCGGCGGCTCGACAACCCTCCGGTCGAGATCACGATCGCGCTGATGACCGGCTACTTCGCCTACATCCCGGCCGATCTGGCGAGCGCCTCCGGGGTGCTCGCGGTCGTCACCGCCGGCGTCTACATCGGCTGGCACACGCCCGAGCTGACGACCGTCCAGACCAGGCTCCAGGGCGACGCGGTGTGGGAGATCCTGACCTTCCTGCTGAATGCCTTCCTGTTCGTGCTGGTCGGCCTGCAGCTGCCGGTGATCCTGGACGCCCTGGGCGATCAGTCGTTCGCCGCTCTGGCCGGCCAGGCTGCTGTCGTGATCCTGGTGGTCGTGGTGATGCGGTTCGTTTGGATCTACCCCACCGCCTACCTGCCGCGGCGGATCGTCCCCGGCCTGCAGGAGCGCGACCCTGCACCGCCCTGGAGGTATCCCACCCTGATCGCCTGGACCGGCATGCGGGGGGCGGTGTCGCTCGCCGCCGCGCTCGCCATCCCGCTGACCACGGACGCCGGCGACCCCTTCCCGCACCGGTCGCTGATCATCTTCCTGACCTTCGCCGTGATCCTCGCCACGCTGGTCGTGCAGGGGCTCAGCATGCCGCTGGTGATCCGGGCGCTGGGCCTCGAGGACGATCATGTCATCGAGCGCGAGGAGACCAAGGCGCGCATCCACGCCGCCGAGGCGGCGCTGGCCAGGATCGAGGAGCTGGCCGGCGAGGACTGGGTGCGGGAGGACACGGCCGAGCGCATGCGCGGTCTCTACCGGTTCCGGCAGACGCGCTTCGAGGCGCGACTCGACGACGGCGACGACGGCTCGGTCGAGCAGCGCTCCCAGAGCTACCAGCGGCTGCGGCGCGCGCTCCTCGACGCCGAGCGCGAGGCCCTTCAGGAACTGCGGCGCTCGGGCGAGATCGGCGAGGAGGCCGTGCTCCGCGTGCAGCGTGACCTCGATCTCGAGGACGTGCGGCTGGACATCTGAGACGACCCTGGGGGTCAGCCCTTGTGCTTCGCGGCGGCGCGCTCCCAGCGCTCGTCGTGCCGCCGGATGCGGTCCGGCTCGCGGCCGAGCGAGTCGGCCAGGTCGACCGTGAGGCGCTGGAAGCGAACGATGTCGATCACCGGGTGCCGCGTGGGCACGAGCGTCACGTCCGCGCCGAGCTCGCCGAGGGCGGCCACCGCCTGGTGCGCGCGCTCGACGGCACGGCCCTCGCCCTCGAGCACGAAGCAGCGCACGCCCTCGTCCACCGCGGCCAGATGGCCGTGCAGCAGCTGCTCGAGCTCGTGCGCCTCCGCCGCCACCCACGCGCCCTCACGGAGCTTCAGCACCGCCTCCTGCGCGGTCGGCCAGTCGCGCCCCGCACCCGCGACGAGCCAGCGCTCGTGCGCCGAGACGGGGAGCGGGTCGGCCTCGAGCTCGGCCGCGACCGCGTCCGCGAGCCAGGAGACGTCCTCGCCCTGCAGCGCGCGGAGCGCGGCCACCGCGCTCGTATAGCTCGCCGTGTGGCACCAGCTCTCCTCGATCTCGGGCGTGCAGACGACCACCTCGTCGCACAGCTCGGCGATCGGCCCGTCCGCCTTACCGGTCACGAGCCACCGCGGGCCCGACCAGGCGCGCGCGGCCTCGAGCGTGAGCGGTGTCTCTCCCTCGTGCGAGACGAGGACGAGCAGATCGGCATCGCGGTCCGGCCGGAGGACGAGCTCCAGGGCCTGCACCGCGTCGCCACCTGTCAGGGCCACGTGGAACGACGTGCCGCAGCCGGTGAAGAGGAGCCTTGCGTCCGCGGGGAACCGCCGGTCGGTCGGGACCTGCGCCAGCCACTCGGGCTGGGCGGCGATCGCCCGTCTGGTCTGCTCGCCGTGCACGCCCGATACCTCTATACGATCGAGCGCTGTGACGGTGTTCAAACGAGAGACGCTCGACAACGGGCTGCGCGTCCTCACGGCAGACCTGCCGTACGCGCAGTCGGTGTCCGTGCTCGTGATGCTGGCCGCCGGCTCCCGCTACGAGACCCAGGAGACGGCCGGAATCGCGCACTTCTCCGAGCACATGTTCTTCAAGGGAACCGAGAAGCGGCCGAGCGCCAAGGAGATTGCGGGCGCGATCGACGCGATCGGCGGCGAGTTCAACGCCTTCACGGGCAAGGAGTACACCGCGTACTACGTCAAGTGCGCGGCGGAGCACCGCGACGTGGCGCTCGACGTGCTCGTCGACATGCTCCGCAACGCCCGCTTCGAGGAGGAGGAGATCGAGCGCGAGAAGGGCGTGATCGTCGAGGAGATGAACATGTACTACGACACGCCGCGCGACTTCAT
>Ga0207674_10007294_pt1 | contig 12889 bp, 10 predicted proteins | sample KBSCornC72_FD_184303 | JGI IMG/M metagenome (GOLD analysis project Ga0207674, IMG submission 184303) | Corn rhizosphere microbial communities from Kellogg Biological Station, Michigan, USA - KBS Corn C7-2 (SPAdes) (version 2) | ecosystem: Host-associated > Plants > Roots > Rhizosphere > Soil ... | reverse complement strand
ATATGGCTGGCGAATCCGCCCGGCCGCGTGCAACCGGTGAACTCGGGTGTATCGCACAGGTTTTCGCGGCCGTCGCGACAGTATTCGCAACGCTGGCAGCTGCCGCCCAGCCAGGGCACACCTGCCCGCTGACCCAGCTTCAGTCCGGTAACTCCGGGGCCAAGCGCCTCGACCAAACCGACGCATTCGTGACCCGGGATCAGCGGCATCACGATGTTCGGCAGCTCGCCGTCGACGGCGTGAAGATCCGTGCGGCACACGCCGCAAGCCTCCACTCGCAACCGGACCTCCTGGTTGCCCGGCAGCGGATCGGGCAGTGTCCGCAGTGCCAATGGCTCACCGATCTTGCCAAGCACCATGGCGCGCATGACTCCGTCCTCGCTCCGAATGAACCTATCGTCGCGCACGTCGCATCCAGCCGAGTTGACATGGCTCAAGACGCCTCCGGCGGAGCAAGCGATACCGGCCGCTGTCCGCCGCCACGTTCATATGACGGGCACGCCGGCCAGTCACTGCAAGCCAACAGGCGCAGGCGTATGCTCCGATCCGAGCGCTCCACTTGACCGGGTACCACTCCGGATCGAGGGTTCAGATGGCCGTCTCACCCAGTTCTGCGTCATCCACGATCCCGCCGGCACACTTGCTGGTGGTCGATGACGACGCCGAGATCGTCCACCTCCTCAGCCGCTACTTCAGCGGCCAGGGTTTCCGCGTCAGCACGGCCGGCGACGGCGTTCGCATGCGCCACGTCCTGGATAGCGAAGCGGTCGATATCGTGATGCTGGACATCGGCCTGCCCGGCGAAGACGGTTTCAGCCTGACCCGGAGTTTGCGTACCCATTGGCATGGCCCGGTGATCATCGTGACCGGGCGCGGCGAATCCGTGGATCGCGTGGTGGGACTGGAACTCGGCGCGGACGACTACGTCACCAAGCCGTTCGATCTGCGCGAGCTGCTGGCTCGCGTTCGCAGCGTCTTGCGCCGCGCACCCTCTTCACCCGGGGCCGATACCGGACGCCTGTCGTTCGATGGTTGCGTGCTCGATCCGCAATCGCACAGCTTGTCCGGACCGCACGGCGAGCCCATCCCGCTGACCAGCGGCGAATTCAACTTGCTCCAGGTTCTCCTCGAACACGCCAACCAGGTACTCACCCGCGACCAGTTGATGACGCATACCCACGGTCACCATGCCGGGCCGTTCGATCGTTCGATCGACGTGCAGGTCGGGCGCCTGCGCCGCAAGATCGAGCCAGACCCCGCCCATCCGCAATGGATCAAGTCGATTCGCGGCGCGGGCTATCTGTTCTCGCCCACGGTCCGTCGGATATAGGCCGTGGCATGTTCAGCAGGCAGGCCCCCGACGCCGCCCTGTTCCGCTCGTTATTCGATGCGGCGCCGGATGCAATGATCGTGGTCGACCGGCAGGGTGTCATCGTGTTGACCAACGCACATGCAGAGCGCCTGTTCGGCTATGAAAAGGGCGCACTTGCCGGTTTGCGGGTGGAAGCGCTGCTGCCGGCAACCCTGCGGCAGGCGCATGTCGCACACCGTGCCCGTTACGCGTCCCATCCGCGCGAGCGCGCGATGGGCGCCGGCTACGAGTTGACCGGGATACGTGCCGATGGCCAACCGTTCCCGGTGGAAATCGGCCTGAGCCCGGTCGCCGCCTCGCAGGGGACGCTGTATGCGGCAGCGATCCGCGACATCTCCGAAACGCAGCGTGCACGCCAGGCCCAGGAGCGTGCCCGCTTCGACGTTGCCATAGCCCAGATGGGCCGGCGTCTGCTCGAGGCCACGTATCACGAGAAAGCCGTCGACGAGATTCCCGGTTTGGTGGCAACCACCCTCGACATTCCTGCGACAGCGATCATCCTCAATCACCCATACCATCCCGGCTTGCGCGCCATCGCATCGAAGGGTCTTCCGCAAGCGGTACTGGAAAGCTTGTCGGGCAGCCCCGCCTTGCTGGACGTGGCATGCCGCCAGACGCAGGAGGCCGACGAGCAGCAAGGCAGCATCATCGAAAGCCTTCGCGGCATATGCCCGTTCCTGAGCCAGGATTACCAGGACGCATCCCTTGCGCCATTGCCCGACCGGCATGGCCCCATGGGCGTGTTGCTGGCGCTTTCCCATCGGAAGGGCTGTTTCGACCGGGACCGACAGAATTTCCTGCAATCGGTGGCCAACATTCTGGCCGGGTCCATCCAGCGCAGACGCAGTGAAGAACAACTGGCGCATTCGCTGCGACTGGAGGCCCTCGGTCAACTCACCGGCGGCATTGCGCACGACTTCAACAACCTGCTGACGGTGGTTTCCGGCAGCCTGCAGCTGCTGGAAATCGATCTGCCGGAGGATCCGGCAACACGAACAACCCTCGCCAGCGCATCGCGTGCGGTCGAGCGTGGCGCGGCGCTTGTCCGCAAGCTGCTTACCTTCTCCCGCCGCCAGCATCTGTTGCCGCGTACCGTGCGCACAGTGCAACTGCTGGCAGATCTGAGCGAGATGCTGGGGAGAACGCTGGGCGAACACATCATCGTGACCGCCGAGTGCAGCAACGAAGTACCTGCGGTATACGCCGACGAGGGAGAGCTGGAAGCGGCATTGATCAATCTGGCGCTCAATGCACGCGACGCGATGCCGCGCGGCGGGCGCCTTGCCATCACGGCCCGCTCCCGCAACGTCGCCAACGCCGCTGGAGACACCGGGCTTGCGCCTGGCTCGTATGTGGTCTTCGCCGTAACGGACAACGGCGAAGGCATCCCGCCGGAAATCCTGGAACACGTGATGGAGCCTTTTTTCACTACCAAGGAAACCGGCAAAGGCAGCGGGCTCGGCCTCAGCATGGTTTATGGCTTCGTGAAACAGTCCGGCGGCCATTTCCATATCGAGAGCCAGGTGGGCCATGGCACGCGCGCCGAGCTTTTTTTCCCGGCTGCCGCCTCGACGGCGGTGGAGGAAACGGCAGCCGCACCTTCGCACCGCGGTCACGAAACTTCGCGCCATGGCCACGAAACCGTGCTTGTCGTGGAAGACGAACCGGAGGTAAGGCGCGTCGCGATCGCCTTTCTGCGTACCCTGGGCTACATCCCTTGCGAAGCCGGCGATGCCGTTTCAGCGTTGGAGCATCTGGCAAAGCACCCGGACACCGACTTGCTCTTCACGGATATCGTGCTTGGCGGCGAGATGACGGGTTTCGAACTGGCCGCGAAAGCACGCGAGCAGCATCCACATCTTCCCGTGCTTTTCACTTCCGGCTACGAATACGCATCGATGGGCATCGACGCCCGCGCTTTCGGCCCCTTCGAATTGCTGCGCAAACCCTATCGCCGCGGGCAACTCGGCACGGCCGCCCGCCGGGTGCTCGATCGCAACAGCAGCGTGTGACATCGCTCAATTCAACGTGGCGCTGGTTCCTGCCATGGAACTCAACCCATCGACATCCAGCACGCGCACTTCGCGACGCTGCACGTCGATGTAACTCAGGTCATGCAGGTGCGACAGCGCACGGCTCACCGTTTCGTGCTTGAGAGCCAGGAAGCTGGCCATGTCGGCGCGATTCATGCGCAGGATAAAGTGCCTCGCGCTGCAACCCAGGCGCGCGTAGCGCGCGGCGACATCGAGCAGGAAGGCGGCCACGCGCCGCTCCGCCGCCAGCGTGCCCAACATCAGCATCCATGAATGATCGCAGCGTATTTCCGCGGCCAGCGCCGCGGTCAGGCGCGATTGCAGCTCCGGCACATGCAGACAGGCACGCAGCACGGCCGGGTATGGCAACTCCCATGCCTCACTGCCTTCCAGGGCGACCACATCGTTCGCATAGGTTTTCAGGCCGATGGATTCCACCCCGATCAAGTCGCCGCGCATGCGGAAGCCGGAGACCTGTTCACGGCCATCCGCGGCCAGTTCGCAGACCTTGTAGGAGCCCGCATGCACCAGATAGATCGCGCGGAACGGCTGGCCGGCGTGATAGACGCTGTGTCTGGCGGCATGCTTGCAGCGCCGCACCGGAACGTGTTCGCGAATCGTCTCGATATCGATGCCGGGGGCGCTGCTGCCGGAGGCTGCCTGGATCATGCAGGCGGAGGGTGGAATACCTGCCTGCGTGGCGCGAATGTCGGTTGTCAGCACGGTCATGACACATGCCCTCGAGATGCAGCCCCAGTCGGCTGCGACGCTGACTCTAGTCCCGCTCCGCAACAGCGATAGTTCGGCTGGGTAACGGATTGCAACGGTTCGTAACGACGATCCGCCTACGACAGGCGCCGCGACCCGGCGGTATCGTGATCGAGCGTGCCCGACCGCGCCGGGCTCAATGCGCCAGCAGCACCGGCAATCGGGCATGCTTGAGTACATGGCGCGTCGTGCCGCCCAGTATCAGCTCACTCACCCGCGAGTGACCCCATGCGCCCATGACCAGCAGATCTGCTTGCATGGCTTGTGCCTGGGCGAGCAGGGCCTCACCGACGCTGGCTGTGGCCGGGAATTGCCGCACGGCGTGCAGGGCAATGCCCTGCCGCGCGAGCCAGTCGTGCACCGGCAACGGCGGTGGTGTGACGCCGGACAATTCATCGCGGGCACCGTCGACAAGGCATACCATCTCGGCCTCGCGCAAAAACGGCACGGCAGCGCGCAGCGCGCGCATGGATTCCTGCGTGCTGTTCCATGCCACCAGCACTCTCCCCTGTCGGAAGCTTCCATCCCATGTCGATGGGACCAACAACATGGGTGATGCTGCCAAGAGCAATACGCGCGTCACATAGTCCATGCCGGCAGGGTAGCCGGCCTCACGGTTCGGCAGGCGGCTTACCGTGATGTCCGCCATGCACGAACGCCGCGCCAGCACCGGCACGTATACGCCACGAATCACTTCCCAGGCACCTTTGATGCCGTGTTCGTCGCATTGTTTCATCCACCAGGCATCGCGTCGCCTGGCTTCGTACTCCTGCGTCGCCAGTACGGCCATGACCTCGGGAATGGCCATGGTCGCCGGAAGCACCTCGACGATGTTCAGCCCTGTCGCGTAGGCATGATGGTGGCCCGCCAGCGCCAAGCCGGTTCGTACCACGGGATTGTCGTCGCGCATCTCTTCCGTATTGATGAGGACCTCGAACATGGCGGCGCTCCCTGGCTGGATTCGATACGCCAACATTCATCCTTGCGCAGCCCACTCCACTTGACCTGGATCAACCGCTATCGACGCAGTCCGGGCGCACAGGCCGCAAAGGTGTCATCCCGGGTTTGACCGATGCCCTCCCCGTCGAGCAGCAGGGGAGCGCACGGCGGCACCCGCGGTCCGGCGCGCTATTGCACGACGAGTTGATCGCGATCAATACCAAGGCAACTGCTCAAGCCACCATGACACTCGACGCGACCGAATGCAGGCGCAACATCCCAAGACGTTGGAGACTCCGTCCCATGTCCACCGAAACCGCCGCGAGTCCGCAACTGGCCGGCGTGCAAGGAAAGGCACTCTTCCAGCACTTGCTCCTGCCGATCGATGGATCGGCTCTGTCGCTGCGGGCTTTCAGCATGGGTCTGGAACTGGCCAGTGCATTCGGCGCCAGGGTACTGGCGCTGCACGTAGTGCCGCCATTCCACTCCATCGCCTACATGGCTGAAATTCTCAGCGCAGCCGAGCTGAGTTACAGCAAGCAGGCCGTGCAAATCGCTACGCGCTACCTGGACGAGGCAAAAAAGCTGGCCAAGGCCGCACAGGTACCCTGCGAATGTCACTACGCCTTCGGCGAACGCCCCCACGAAGCCATTCTGGAAGCCGTTCGCGAACATCACTGCGACCTCATCGTCATGGCCACCCATGGCTGGCATGGATTGAACCGGCTGATGCTGGGCAGCGAAACGCAGAAGGTTCTGTTGCAGAGCAAGATCCCGGTGCTCGTCCGCCGCTAACCCGGCGTGGCGGTGACCAGGTACGGCGGCGCGGCATTCATCACCGCCGACGAGCGGCGTCGGATTGCTGCGCCCTCACCGATGGTCTGGCCCGAGGGAGCGCCAGTCGCGATCAGGCAACCCGGTGAACGCGACAATCCGACTCGGTGCACTATGCAACCCACGGGCTGTGAATTCCGCTACGGCGTCTCGCCACCCGCGGGGTTCGACAGCACCATCATCCGGACACCGTTGCCCGCTGCATCATGCCGGCATGGCGCCCGGGCCGGATCACGCAGCGTGGAAACAGCCGCATGGCCGTACACGAAAACACCGAAGACGGCGGTCCGGAAGCCCCTCCCTGGGCCAATCTCGGCGCCGGCCTGATCACCGGTGCGGCCGACGATGATCCCAGCGGCATCGCCACCTATTCGCAGGTGGGCGCGGCGTTCGGCTACGGCATGCTGTGGTGCACGTTCCTGACCATGCCGCTGATGATCGCGATCCAGGCGATCAGCGCCGGCATCGGCCGGGTCACCGGCCACGGCCTGATGGACGGCATGCGCCAGTACTACCCGCACAAGCTGGTGTATGCGCTGGTCACGTCGATCTTCATCGCCAACGTAATCAACCTGGCGGCGGACATCGGCGCCATGGGTGCGGCACTGAAACTGCTGGTCGGCGGATCGGCCCTGCTCTACGCCGCGCTGTTCGCCGTCGTGTCGCTGCTGCTGCAGGTCTTCATCCCGTTCACCCGCTACGCGCCGATCCTGAAAGTGCTCACCCTGAGCCTGTTCGCCTACGTGGCCACCGTGCTGGTGATCGACGTGCCGTGGCGCGCCGTGCTGAGGAGCATCGTGCTGCCGCCGATCCACTGGAACGCGGCGTACGCGGTGGGCCTGGTCGCCCTGCTCGGCACCACCATCAGCCCGTACCTGTTCTGCTGGCAGGCTTCCGAGGAGGTGGAGGAGATCGAGTCGAGCAAGCGGCGCAAGCCGCTGCAGGAGGCGCCGCAACAGGCGCCGAGCGCGCTGCGCCGGATCGGCATCGACACCGCGGTGGGGATGATCTTCTCCAACCTGATCGCGTTCTTCATCATCCTCACCGCCGCCGTGGTGCTGCACGCACACGGCAAGACCGACATCCAGTCTTCGGCCCAGGCCGCCGAGGCCCTGCGGCCGCTGGCCGGCGATCTGGCGTTCGCGCTGTTCGCCGCCGGCATCATCGGCACCGGCCTGCTCGCCGTGCCGGTGCTGGCCGGCGCCACCGCCTACGCCGTCGCCGGCGCCTTCGGCCGGCGCAGCGGGCTCGAACACACGCCGCACGAAGCCCGTTTCTTCTACGGCGTGCTGGTCGGCTCCGCCCTGCTCGGCATCGCGCTCAACCTCACCCCGCTCGACCCGATCAAGGCGCTGTACTGGAGCGCGGTGATCAACGGCGTCGCCGCCGTGCCGCTGATGGTCGCGATGATGCTGATGGGCTCGCAGCGCAAGGTCATGGGCGAATTCACCATGCCGTGGCCGCTGAAACTGTTCGGCTGGCTGGCCACGGCGGCAATGGCAACGGCCGTGGCGGTCATGTTCGCCACCTGGGGAAACTAGACTCCCCCAGAGCGGCGGCCTGCGCATGGACGGCCAAATGCCTGCCACGTCGTCGTGTTGCGCGGCGCCGATGTTGACCAGCCGCGCAACCTGGCCAAGTCGGTGACGGTGGAGCAGGCGCGCAGGGAGAGGCTGCGCTGAAACTCACGCCCTCGACGCCAGCGTTGCCGGCTGCTGCGCGAGCTTCTGCTCCCACAGCAGCGCCGTGCGCACGATGAAATCCAGGTCGTCGTACTGCGGCCGCCAGTCGAGCCGCTGCTTGAGGCGGTCGCTGCGCGCCACCAGCATCGGCGTGTCGCCGGCGCGACGCGGCTGTTCGATCACCGCCAGCGGGTGGCCGCCGACGCGCTGCACGGCGTCGATGACCTCGCGCACGCTGTAGCCGTGGCCGTAGCCGCAATTGAGGGTCAATGACTCGCCGCCATCGCGCAGGTAGTCAAGTGCCCGCAGGTGGGCTGCGGCCAGATCCTCGACATGGATGTAGTCGCGGATGCCGGTGCCGTCCGGCGTGTCGTAGTCGCTGCCGAAGATCGACACGTTGGCGCGCTTGCCGACCGCATGCTCGCAGGCCACCTTGATCAGCAGCGTCGAATGCGGCGTCGAGTGTCCGATGCGGCCCTGCGGGTCGCAGCCGGCCACGTTGAAGTAGCGCAGCGTGGCGTGGCGCATGGCCCCGGTGGCGCCCAGATCGCGCAGCATGGTTTCGGACATCAGCTTGGACATGCCGTAGGGATTGATCGGCCGGGTCGGCGTGTCCTCGTCGGCCATGCCGCTTTCGGTGACGCCATAGACCGCCGCGGTGGAGGAAAAGATGAAGTGCCCCACGCCGGCTTCCGCGCAGCAAGCAAGCACGCTTTGCGTGTTGCAGGTGTTGTTGCCGTAGTACTTGAGCGGATCGCTCAGCGATTCGGGCACCACCGTATGCGCGGCGAAGTGCAGCACCGCGTCGACGCGATGCCTGGTCAGCACGCGCGCGAGCAGCGCGCGGTCGCCGACATTGCCGACCACCAGTTCGGCGCCCTGCACCGCATCGCGAAATCCGGTGCACAGGTTGTCCACGACGACCACGCGCTCGCCACGTGCGACCAACTGCTGCACGACATGGCTGCCGATGTACCCGGCGCCGCCGGTGACGAGCACGCTGTGGTTCATGAGCGACTCCTTCATGGACGGCGATGACGGCATGCCCACCGCACGACGCGGCACCCACTGCCGGACGTGCCGTGCCGCCGCACCCGCGCCGGGCGGGCATCGGAACGCCTCACGGGCGACGACGCCGGAGTTCCTCAAGCGGGCCGCCAGCCACGGCCGGCTCCCGGACGACTTCGCCGCAAGCGGTGCCCCATCCCCGTCAGGAAACAGACTCGTTTCACCTTCGCGCGCTCGACTTCATGATCAGGACAAACTGGCGTGAAAATCGCATTCACACTTGCATTCACATTTTCATGAATACGCGAATGGAGCGCTCCGTTTGGTCAATATTCACTGCCAGGCTATTCGACCGTGCAATGATCCAAGGCCACGTTACGGTTCCTCTGCCTGCACGCAGCAGGACCCGCCGAACTTTTCACGGCTGCAAGCATCGGATAATCAACAGACGACAGGTTTGTTTGCCTGATTATCGGCCCCGTTGCCACGAGGCGTTTCCGGCGCTTCCGGCGCCAGTCCTCGGGGAAATGGGACAATAATGAACCCGCCCGCCATTTCTCGCGTCCTGACCGACGCCGGCTGGCCTGGCTCCGGGAGCAAGTCGGCACTGTGTTCAAACGGATACTGATCGTCTGCACGGGCAATATCTGCCGCAGCCCCGTGGCCGAGTACCTGTTCCGGCAGCGCATGGCGGGGCGCGACATCGAGTTCGCCAGTGCCGGACTCGGCGCGCTCGTCGGCAGCCCCATGGACGCGACTGCCCTGCAGTTGCTTGCCGAAAACGGCATCGACGGCAGCATGCACCGTGCGCACCAGCTGACGCCCTCCATACTGCGCGGCGCCGATTTGGTGCTGGGCATGGAAAAAAGCCATGTGGCGGCAATGGTGCGGCTTGCGCCCGATGTTCACGGCAAGGTTTATCTGCTCGACAAATGGCTGCGCGGAAAAGATGTTCCCGACCCTTATCGCCAACCACGGAAAGTATTCGAGCATGTTCACCAGATAATCACGCGGGGTGTCAGCAGCTGGGAACCCCATCTGTAATGCTCAAGACCACGGAAAACGGCAAGAACAAGCCGCGGGTATGGGGGAAAAACTCCCGGGTTCTGGCCGGCGCCGAGCGCAATCGCCGGCTGGCTGACGTTCCAGCCGAACCTCCGGCACCCGACGCCTGGCGCTTCGGCGTCTGGCGATACGGATCGCCGCCCTGACGCCGCCGCCCGATCCGCCAGGCCCCTGACCTCACTCCGTTCGGGGCTTCCCACCGGCCCACGGACGCCGGCGTGCACAATTCGTGCACAGTCCACCTTGGCATAGTCGGCACCATGTCAATGTCAGCGCAACGTGAACCCCGTCGCGCCACGCACGCAAGCCTTCTGCGAGTGGTCGAGACGGTGCGTGAACGCGGTATGGCCAACGGATCCGGCGTCGGGCCCTCCGCCGCCCGGCACGACGCCGCCGTGATCCCATGGCTGCGGCTCGCGCAACGCGTGTCTCCACGGTTCCGCGGCCACTGGCACCTTACCTGAACGATGATCCACAAGCGTGCCTGGTCGTGGCTGTGACTGCCGGCGCGCATCGGCGTGTTCCACCCAAGCATCCGAGGTGTCCGTATGCGGAACATCCAGAACACCAAGCTCGCCATCGTGGGCCTGGGTTATGTCGGCCTGCCGCTCGCCGTGGAATTCGGCAAGCACTACGACACCGTCGGTTTCGACATCAACCAGGCCCGCATCGACGAGCTGGCTTCCGGCCACGACAAGACGCTGGAAGTCGATGCGGCGGAGCTGGCCGCAGCCACGCGGCTGCGCTTCACCGCCGAGCTGGATGATCTGCGCGACCGCAACACCTACATCGTCACCGTGCCCACGCCGATCGACCTGGCCAAGCGCCCGGACCTGACGCCGTTGATCAAGGCCAGCGAAGCCTTGGCCAGGGTGCTCAAGCCCGGCGACGTGGTGGTGTATGAGTCCACCGTGTATCCCGGTTGCACGGAAGAGGTGTGCATCCCGATCCTGGAGAAGGGCTCGGGCCTGGTCTACAACCGCGATTTCTTCGCCGGCTACAGTCCCGAACGCATCAACCCGGGCGACAAGCTGCATCGCGTCACCGGCATCCGCAAGGTCACTTCGGGCTCCACGCCGGAGACGGCCGATTTTGTCGACCGCCTGTACGGCTCGGTGATCACCGCCGGCACCTACAAGGCCAGTTCGCTGAAGGTGGCCGAGGCGGCCAAGGTGATCGAAAACACCCAGCGCGACCTGAACATCGCGCTGGTCAACGACCTGGCCATGCTGTTCAACAAGCTCGGCATCGACACGCTGGAAGTGCTCGAGGCGGCCGGCACCAAGTGGAACTTTCTGCCGTTCCGCCCGGGCCTGGTCGGCGGCCATTGCATCAGCGTGGACCCGTACTACCTGACCCACAAGGCGCAGGAGGTGGGCCACCATTCCGACGTGATCCTGGCCGGCCGCCGCACCAACGACGGCATGGGCCCGTACGTCGCCGGCGAAGTGATCAGGCTGATGGTGCGCAAGGGCATCAACCCGGTGCACGCGCGCGTGCTGATCCTCGGCCTGGCGTTCAAGGAGAATTGCCCGGACCTGCGCAATACCCGTGTGGTCGACATCGTGCTGGCGCTGCGCGGCTACAACGCCCAGGTCGACGTCCACGATCCATGGATCAACGCTGCCGAAGCCGAGCATGAGTACGCCATCACGCCCCTTGCGCAGCCGCAAACCGGCAGCTACGACGCCGTGATCATCGCGGTCGGTCACGAGCAGTTCGTCGGCATGGGCCCGGCCGGCATCCGCGCGTTCGGCAAGGCCGCTTCGGTGCTGTACGACGTGAAATGCCTGCTGCCGCGCGACGCGGTCGACGGTCGCCTCTGAGCGGGACTTCATGCCATGAAAGTACTGGTCACCGGCACCGCCGGCTTCATCGGCTCGCACGTCGCCTTGCAGTTGCTCGAACGCGGCGACGAGGTCATCGGCCTCGACAATCTCAACGACTACTACGACGTCAACCTGAAGAAGGCGCGGCTGGCGCGCTTCATCGCGCATCCCGGCTATGCGCACGTCCATGCCGATCTTGCCGACCGCACGGCGGTGGAAAACGCCTTCGCCACGCACAAGCCGCAACGCGTGATCAACCTCGCGGCGCAGGCCGGCGTGCGTTATGCGGCCGAGAACCCGCACGCGTACGTGGCCAGCAACGTCACCGGTTTCCTGCACGTGCTGGAAGGCTGCCGCCGGCACGAGGTGGAGCATCTGGTGTTCGCTTCCACCAGCTCGGTGTATGGCGCCGACACCGCCATGCCGTTTTCGGAGCATCAGCCCACCGAGCATCCGCTGACCCTCTACGCCGTCACCAAGAAGGCCAACGAGCAGATGGCGCACAGCTACGCGCACCTGTACGGCCTGCCGTGTACGGGCTTGCGCTTCTTCACGGTCTACGGGCCATGGGGACGCCCGGACATGGCGCTTTTCCTGTTTACCCGGGCGATCCTGGCCGGCGAGCCGATCAAGGTGTTCAACCATGGCCGGCACAAGCGCAGCTTCACCTACGTGGACGACGTCGTCGAAGGCGTGATCCGCACGCTGGACACGCTGCCGGCCCGGGACAGCCACTGGAACGGCAACGCGCCCGACCCGGCCAGCAGCGGGGTGGCGCCGTATCGGCTGTACAACATCGGCAATGCGGAAACGGTGGAACTGATGCGCTACATCGCGGTGCTGGAGCAGTGCCTGGGGCGCAAGGCGCAAATGGATATGCTGCCCATGCAGGCCGGCGACGTCCCCGACACCGAGGCGGACGTATCCGAGCTGATCCGCGCGGTCGGCTACGCGCCGAAGGTTCCCATAGGCACCGGCATCGCCAACTTCGTGAGCTGGTACCGCAGCTATTACGGGGTGTAGCCACTCCCTGCCCGAACGCGGGCAGCTGGTACGCACAACTCGTGGCGGTGGCCGCCCTCTTCGTTCTCGATCGCCGCGGGACGGCAGCCCGCGGCCGGATGGCCGCCTCCCCGATTACGCGCGGGGAGGCGGCACCGCATGACGGCAGCGGGTCAGAAACTGGCCGTCACCCGCGCATACCAGAAGGCACCGTTGAAGCCGAACGGCGAGGTGAGCGCGTACTTGACGCCCAGGAATTGCAGCGTGCCGTTCTGCTCCTTGCCCGGGTAGGTGTTGAAGACGTTGTTGCCTCCGACAGCCACCGAGAAGGTGTCGTTGAATTTGAAGCGTGCCTCC
>Ga0207674_10007293_pt1 | contig 12889 bp, 10 predicted proteins | sample KBSCornC72_FD_184303 | JGI IMG/M metagenome (GOLD analysis project Ga0207674, IMG submission 184303) | Corn rhizosphere microbial communities from Kellogg Biological Station, Michigan, USA - KBS Corn C7-2 (SPAdes) (version 2) | ecosystem: Host-associated > Plants > Roots > Rhizosphere > Soil ... | reverse complement strand
TTCTCGGGGAACCCCCTTGAAATCTTCTCGGTGTATCACAAGCCTGCGCCGGCCTGTAACTACGCACAGACTGCGTGCCAGGCCGCATTGGGAATCGCCCATGAGATGGACAGCGCGGACATTACAGATATCAAAGTGATGTGTTCCGCCGCGGCCATCAATTATCCGGGCTGCAACGCCGAGGGCCCGTTCCAGCGCGTCCTGCAAGCCAAGATGAGCATCCGCTTCTGCGTCGCGGCGACCTTGACGCGCAAGTCCATCGAAGAGAACAACTACCGGCAATTGGCTGATCCCGAGATCGCGCGGGTGGTGAGCATCACGACGCTGGAAGAAGACTCGGAACTCACAGAGGCGTATCCACTTAAGCAGGGATCGGAAGTGATCGTCACTTTACGCAACGGCAAAGTGATCCGCCGTCGGATGTCCGATTTGGTCCCGGCGACTCCCGAACAAATCCAAGCCCGATTCCGCTCCGCGGCGGGCAAACGTGCAGCCTCGATTGAAGCGATGGTTGAGACGCTGGATCAGCTGGCCGATGTCGGATCTTTAGGAGCGCTAATGAGTTAGCGGCCGGCAACGCGCGCGGCAGGCGGGCGAAGCTGGGCTTCTTCCAGGCGTTTGGCTTCCTGGTAGGTGAACACCATGCGATGCACGACCGTCAGATTCCCCAACACCGCAATGACCCAGAGCACCGGAGCCATGCGGTCGAACAGCGCGCCGATGATGAGCAGCACCACGCGTTCGGGGCGCTCCATGAATCCGACCTTGCACGTGGGTATCGAGTTTTCTGCTCGCGCACGAGTGTAGCTGATCATCACCGAAGCGGCCATGACCAGCGCGGTCAGAACCACGTACAAAGGACGGTTGTTCGATCCATACCAGACCAGCAAACCAATCAGCAGCGCCAGATCGGAATAGCGATCGAGCACCGAATCGAAGAATCCACCAAATCGCGTGACGCGGTTAGTTTCGCGGGCGACGCGCCCGTCCACCATATCGAATAATCCAGCGCCAATGATGACCACGCCTGACCAGCGGAACTGTCCCACGGCCAGAAGATACGCAGCGGCGATGTTGATCACCAGTCCCAGGAAGGTAAGTACATTGGGATGGATTCGGGAAAGCGCGAGTCCACGCACAATCAGCCGGATGATTTTGTTGCAGCCTAAGCCGATGGCGCGCGTGTACGTCATGGAACTACTTTGCCCCTGCCTGCTGATGAATGGTGATCAGCTCCACGATCTCCATTTCGCGAACTCCGCCTGGAATTTGGATCTTCACCGAATCCCCAACTTGCTTGCCCAGAATGCCGCGGCCGATCGGAGAGGTGGTTGAAATCATGCCGGCCTTGGCGTCCACATCCTCGCTGGTCACTAGCTTATAACGGATCTTCTCATCTTTGTCGAGATCCAGAACCACGACGGTCGAGCCCAGTCCCACGCGATCGTGCGGGATCTTGGACATATCGATCATGGAGAGTTCCCGCAGCCGCCCGTTGAGCTGATTCAGGCGGGCATTGACCATGCCCTGCCGCTCCTTGGCGGCGTGATACTCGGCGTTCTCCTTCAGATCGCCGTGGGCACGGGCTTTCAGGATCTCTCGGGGGAGCTCGACGCGGAACTCGTTCTCGAGCGCCGCAATCTCTTCCTGCAATTTCTTGATGAGCTCTTCCATACTGCTTCCAATAAATTATAGCGTGAGCGGTGACGCCGCTTAATTTTCGCCCACGAAATTGGGGTCTGAGACACCCCCAACAATAGGAACCTATTTGTAATACGCGTCTGATATCGTCGTATACATGCACCTGCCAAGATTCCTTTTCGCGACCGTAATAGGGCTCGCATCCGTGCCGCTTTTTGGTCAAACAGAAATCGGCGGCGCGAGCCTCGGCGGAACCATTACCGATCCGACGAGCGCCGTCATCCAGGCGGCGAAGGTGACTGTAAAAGGCACTGAAACGGGTCTGGTTAGAGCAACGGAGACCAATAGCGCGGGTCTTTATCTCGTTAAGCTTCCCGTGGGCACCTATGACGTCACGATCGAAGCGCGGGGCTTTCGAACGACGGAGGTCAAGGGAGTCAAATTGGATGTGGGCTCGGCGATCACGCTGGATGTGCCGTTGCAAGTGGGCGCCGTAACCGACACCGTGGATGTTACGGCGGAAACCCCGATTGTTGAGGCGACCAGAAGCTCCACCAGCACCAGCGTCTCGGCTAGGGCGGTGGCGGATCTTCCGGTCAATGGCCGCAACTTCATCGACTTCACGACGCTGACTCCGGGCGTCATTAAGGATCCAACCACCAGCCGCGCCGGCGACATTTCATTCGCGGGGCAAAAGGGACCCGCCAATACACTTCTGGTGGATGGCGCGGATTCGAACAATCTATTCTTCGCGCAAGCGACGGGGCGCACGGGCTTCCGCCCTTATGCCTTTAGCCAGGACGCCGTGCAGGAATTTCAGGTGAACGCGAATTCCTCACCTGCGGAAGTAGGCCGGGCGGGTGGCGGCGCGATCAACGTGATCACTAAGTCGGGCACCAACGAATTTCACGGATCGGCTTTCGAGTTCTACCGCGACAAGGGCATGAACGCCAATACCTTCACCAACAACCGCAGCGGCATTCCGAAGCAGCCGTATCACTTCAATCAATTTGGCGGAAGCCTAGGCGGTCCGATCGCGAGGAACAAGGCCTTCTTTTTTGTCAACTACGATCAGCAGAAGAACAAAGGCAACAATGTACTGACGCCGGCCACGCTGCCTACGCCCGCGCAGCTTCCGACGTTCCAGAAGTACTTCGAACCATACCAGACGGGAATTAACAACAAGGTCGCTCTCTTCAAAAGCGACATCAACCTGACGGATAAAGATCGTATCAGCGTCCGCTACAATCTCAGCCGTTATACCGGCGTGAACCTGGAATCGGCGACGCCGAACAGCGCGCTGGAGCATACCGGCGATCAAAAAGTGACCACCGACAATATCGCCGGAGTTTACACGCGGCTGATCAGCCCAACCACGATTTGGGAAAGCCGCTTTAACTTCTTGAGGGACAACGAACCGGGGCTGGCCAATAGCACTGGGCCTGAGGTTGTGATTCTAAACGCCATCTCGTTCGGAGCATTGTCCATCGACCCGCGTTACACCAACACAAAGGCGTACCAGCCGACGTCCAACGTCACGGTGGTGAAAGGTAGCCACAACTTCAAAGCCGGCATCGACTTCAATTTTCTGAGAGCCGCCAACTACTTTCCGGGCAACTTCGCCGGATCGTACACCTTCAACACCTATCAGGATTTCATCAACAATACGCCGGCGCGCTACGTGCAGGGATTTTCATCCACCGGCACGACGGCGCCGATATCCAATCCCAACGTGAACGAGTGGGCATTGTTTGCGCAAGATACCTGGCGTGTTTCGGAACGGCTGACGCTCAACTATGGAATCCGTTACGATTTCTTCGGATACAAACAGCCGACCACGAGGAACCCGAATCCGGGATTGCTCGCGGATGGACGCGACACCAGCAAGATTCCCACGGACGGGACCAACATCGGACCGCGCTTCGGTTTCGCGTGGCGTGCAACCAAGAGCGACCGAGTCGTGATTCGCGGGGGCTATGGCATCTACTACGAACGCACGGCTGGACTGCTGCTTTCCACCGCGATCCTGCAAAACGGGATCGATGTCCTGACCTATACGCTGAATTCCGGTCTGCCGCAATATCCCAACATCCTCAAGACGCCGCCCGGCGCGGCCGCTCCTCCCGACATCTACGTCGCGGATCCGAATTTCAGCACGCCGCGCGCGCAACAGATGAGCTTGCAAACCGAGGTCAAACTGGATCGGAGCTCGAGCATCACGATCGGCTACCTGGGGGTGATCGCCACCCATCTGACGCGGACTCGCGACGTCAATCTTTTCCCGTCCGCGCCAGTCACCGGTTACATCTGTCCCACGCCAGCGGTTTGCACTGCGGATCAAGCAACTCCGGTAACGTATTACCGGCACGGAGGAGCAGGAACCACCATTGTGAGACCCAATCCGGCGTTCGGACGGATCTCGATCTTCGATAGCGGCGCAAATTCCATCTATCACGGCGGATTTATCCAGTACCAGCGGCGCTTCGCCAACAGCTTCCAGGTGCTGACTTCATACACCTACTCGAAGGTAATCGACTCGCGACCAGACAACACTTCGGTGGTGTCCGGCAACGCGGGAGACGATGCCAAGATCACGCAGGACACGCTTCTTCCGAATCTCGATCGGGCTGTCGGCGATGCCAATGTTCCCCACCGGTTTGTGTTCTCGGGGGTGTGGGATCTGAATTATGCCCATGACAGCCAGAGCGCGCTCACGCGGGCGTTGGTGAACGGCTGGCAGATCAGCTTGATTGCGCAAGTGCAAGCAGGGCGTCCATATAACGCACAAGTGGCCGGCGACCCGAATGGCGACGCGAACAGCCAGAACGATCGTACGCCCGGCGTGGGCCGAAATACGATTATGGGGCCGAACTTCGCAGGCGTGGACGCGCGGATCAGCCGCGACATCGCGCTCCACGGAGAGCGAGTGCGGCTGCGGCTCATCGCCGAGGCGTTCAATCTTACGAACCGCGCTAACTTCACCAGTGGAAGCGCAGCCAGTATCGCGAACACGCAATATAACTTCTCAGGCGGTTTCTTCCGCCCGACGACGAACTTTCTGCAGAAAGTGGCGGTGTCCGATCCACGGATCCTGCAACTGGCGGCGAAGATTATTTTCTAAGGGAAGGCAGGCGGTTAATGCCGCATTCGCTTGATTGCGCGGAGCTGCGGGTCGAAGCGGCGCGTTACCGCGACGCAATTCGGACTATATTCCTGGCTGGATTCTAGCAGCGTGACGGAAGTGGAGGACCTCGATTAGCTTACGCTCTGCGACAACGCGATAGTAAACGAGAATCGGGGTATGAATTAACTGGCGTACCGACTGCCGACCGGCAACCGGACTTCCTATGTATGGGAAGGTTCCGAGTATGGCTACGTGATTCAGAAGCGCAATTCCAAAGCGTTCCGACGTATCCGGGAACATTGACCAGGAGTAAAGCAGGATCTCTTCAAGATCCGCTAGCGCGGGTTCTGTGTAGAGAATTTGGAAATCCACTGGGGAATGAGCTTACGGACCTCTTCGGCAGGTACGACTCGGCCTTCCTCAGCAGCATCAATTCCACGCTGTATCGCGGCAGCCGTCTCAGCATCCACTTCAACTTCTTCAGTTGCGGGCTCTTGGAGCCTCAGGTCAACCATACTTTTACCGTACAGGAGATGAATACCGGATGCAATGGAGCATTCAGCCAGTCTTTCAAAGGAAAAGGTTCCCTTGCCCCAGCAAGCCCTGGGGGTCGAAGCGGCGTTTGACCGATCGCATGGCTTCGATATCCGAAGGAGCATACTGGATCGGCAGGAGATGCGCCTTGCGCTTGCCGAGTCCGTGCTCCGCGCCAACAGTCCCGCCCATGGCGACGACTTCCTTGGCCAGATCGACGGCGATCTCTGTGGCACGTTTCCATTCCTGGTCGGTTTCCGGAAGAACCTCGGTGTGAACGTGCGCGTCGCCGATGTGGCCAAACATCACGAAGCGGTCGTCGAAATTCTTACTGAGGACGTCGCGATAGATGGCCAGAATGTCGCGGCTACGTTCCAAAGGTACGGCGTAATCGGTGGCCAGAACGACAAATCCGCCGCGGCGCAGGCGTTCATGAATGCGCTCAGGCAGCCGGTGGCGAAATAGCCTGAATCGCTCGCGATCGGCGGCCGACGATCCGAACCAGGATTCGGTTTCGAGTGCCCCGGTCATGTCCAATTCCGCATCGCCTTCGATTTCGACCAATACGGCGGCTCCGTAGGGAAGCTCCATCAGTTTGATGGAGCGGGAGTCCAGAAACTCGAGCATGCGAAGACCGAATGTCGGCCGCCAGCGGTCCACTGCATCCAGCGCGGCTTCTTCGGTGGGGAAAAATATCACTCCGCCGAGAATTTCGCCAGGCGCGGGCAGCAGCTGTAGCTCGGCTTCGGTGACGATGCCGAGAGTGCCCTCGCTTCCGATGAAAAGATCGACTGCGTCCATGCCGGGTTCCAGGCGGTAACCGGCAGAATGCTTCCGCGTTCGGGGGAGCGCAATGCGTGGGACGTCGAAATCGGTTTTTTCGCCGCGGTGGTGTTCGACGATCCGTCCATCCATGTGCACGACCCGCAGCGCCTGAACGTGCTTGCGCGTCGCTCCGTAGCGGAAACTGCGCGATCCGCTGGCGTTTGCGCCGATATTGCCGCCAATGGAAGAAGTATTCTCAGTAGGATCGGGCGCGTAGAACTGGCCGGATGCCGCGGCGGCCGCCTGAACATCCCGGAGCAAGACGCCCGTTCCTACCCGAGCGCTGCCTCCGTACACATCCAACTTGCGGAACTGCGCCATGGAGATGGCCCATCCACTCTTGGGAACCGCACCGCCAGCCAATCCGGTGAGGGCTCCCATGACCGTGACGGGCACGCCTTGGGACGAAGCGCGGACGAGAACCTCCGCAATCTCTTCTTCGCTGCGGGGAGTAAAGACCTGGTCAGCTTGACCGGCGTAGCCGGAAGCATCGGTGATCCGCATGATCGCTAAACAGCTTTGCGCTGGCGGGTCAGACCTTCGAGCAACATCCCGGCGATTTGTTTGCCGTTTTCGAAGGCGTCTTCGTACGCTGTGCGCCGCTCGGCGCGCGTGAAGCCGTAGCCCAGCCGGTACAGTCGTTCGAGCGACTGGCCCGCCACGAACGTTCCCGCCCAGGCAATAGCAGCTTTCGGAATCAGGCCGCCGCCGAAGGGTATTTTGGCAATGAGCTCACGGGCCAAGGCTCTCCATCCAAATGCGCCCATTGCGAGCGAAGCGATCTCCGATCTTTGCTCGCGATAACCCACCGCACGGTCGCTGGCAGCCGCCAGCAGAAAGTTCATGCGGATCTGGTTCATGGTGAGGAACGCCGCGTCGGATCCATATTCTCCAACCGCCCACGGGAGCGACAGCAGGCTGGGCACCACGTCCGGCAGCGCAGTCACCAGGCAGAACATAGCATTCTCTTTGGCCACGGCCCGGATGACATGTTGGGCTACTTCCTTGCGAAAGGGTTCCAGATGGCGCGCCATCGGCAGCATCAGGTCTTCGCGCTTCCGCACGATGCGCCGGACGCAATCCGAAGGAGCATCGAAATCGAAAGAGTACGCCCGATTGGGCACCAGCAGCGACGATTCGACGATCTGGACATCACAGGCGGGGCCGCCGCCGCGAATCAGCATCTGCAAGGCTTCGGCTCGGCGTTCCGGCGAAAGGTGTGGCGGAGCAAAAAAACGCTCCATTCGGCCAAGGGATTCCTGGGAGGCGGCGATCAGACCAACGCGGACGCGCCGGTCAGCTTCCGCGCGCACCTGCGCGGGGTTCAAATTCACTAGGGCTTGCCGGATCTGCCGAAGGACTGCGAGGGCCATGGGTTCGACGAGACAGAGGGAGCCCGAAACATCATCCGTAGCTCCTGTCTCCATTCTATCCCGACGCCGACGCGTTCCACTAGTATTTGCGGAGAAAAGTACCGCAGTACGGTCTCATTTGAAGGATGAAAATCGAGAGCTGGAGCGACCAGCAGCAGCCGCGGCGGATCTGAACGCAGGGGAATCCCCGGAAAGTATCCTCGGCCCTCGAACTCGCCGCGCTCCAGATGCCACTTGACGCGCATCCAATAATCCAGAGCTTGCAGCGGTAAATGAATGTCTTCCCTGGCTTTAACTTCGATGACCACCAGCCGGCCGTCGTAGTCCGCAGCCAGGAGATCCAGGATTCCGCGATCGCCCGCCGCGAACTGGGGAGCCTGACCATATAAGGGAGCATCGCGAATGGTGGCGTCCAATTTCTGTACGGATCCTCGAACCCGCGATTCGAGCCAAGCTTCCGGGTGTCGTCTATATAAAGGATTGGAGTGGTCTGCGGCGGACGCGTACCGCAGCCGGGCGATGCCGCGAGCCAGCGCTTCGACTTCGGCAAGTTGGCAGAGATTGGGGACATCGACCGTGTGCTTTTGATCGATGCCGAAGAGCAAGCTAGAGCCGGAGACTCGGGCGAACTCGAGCCCGCGCACGGTCATGCTGACGGAGCCATCGGGACGATCGCGGCGGTCCACTCCGTCGATGGTGGCGACGCGGGCGATCCAGGCCGCGAGATCGGGATTGGCGGTCGGGCCGCAGAAAGAATCCAGGCGAGTCGAGAAATTGGTATAGTCGCCCGGCTCGACGGGCTCCTCGAGTATTCCCGATCCGTGGACGAAGACGCGAGCCTGTACTGCTTCCGGATTGAGATAACGGACGCGGTGACAAGTGGTGTTTTCCGCGCCGATGGGGACGAAGAGTACCAGCGTACCGACCGACAACCGAGTCTCGCGGCGGCGAAGATAATCCAACCAGATAAGCCCGAAGGTCAGAGCGCCGTCCGGATCGAGCGCGTCTTCCGCGGCGCCAATCGCGGCAATCCCCTGGTTCCCGCGGCGCAGCAGCGCGCGCGGATAGGCTGGCGATAAGCTGTGATGCAGGTCGGGCTCGGTACTCAGCTCTACAAGCTTCCAGTCACTAAATTGCCGCCGCAGCGACATTCGAAAAAGCTCACGGTACTTGAGGCGGCCGCCACGGCGGGACGTCGCGGTGTTTGAGGCCTGAGCCTGATCGATCAAGAGCAGAGCGCCGGTGCGACCTCCAAAGTGTTCGACTTCCAGCTCCAGGAACCCGGGGCGGGTTTTGGAAATCGCGCGAATCCGGCGCACCAGGTTGCGGGTTTCGTTCCAGCATTCGAGCGTACACAAGCCGCCACGCGATCCCAGAACGAATTTATCCGGCAGAATGTCGAGCGGATCCTCACCTGGTTCGATCAATACAGGCTGGCGGGCGGCTTCGAGGAAGCTTTCGATGGCGACGCGTACCACTCAAGATTAGTGTCCGCAGCGCGTCAAAATATCAATTCTTCCTTGGAAGTACGGTGTTTTTCCAGCTCCCTGCGGTCGCCAAAGTACGTGGGCTTGGCGGTTCCCTTGCTGAACAGGTCACGGGCTTGATCGTCGAAATGTCCGGATTCCGGGCGGTCGCTCTCCCCCGGCACCAAGACGGAGACCGAACGAATGGGATTGGATAGTTCCACGATCTGCGTCGCGCTCTGGCCTCCGGTGCCCAGCATGACCTGCCCCGCGCGTTGAAACATGATGGCGCGAGGGGTGATCATACCGGCTTCGGTGACGATTCCACCGCCAGCGGGAGTCGACCGCGATGAGCCCTCGCGCGCGACGCGAAACATGGTTCCGTAATCCGCGCGATACGGCAACTGCGTTTCGACTTGATCCTGCGCTTTGCGGAGCGCCGCGCGGATCCGATTGTCGCTGAGCGAACCCGGCGGTTCGAGTGCCGCGGACTCCGGCTGGCCCAGCGCCATCTTAAAGAGGTAGAAAGCCAGCGCCTCGATGGAAGCTGCATCGCTGCGGCGGTTCCAACCCGTCAGCGTTTGGACGAACCGAAGCTCAGGAGCCAGTTTTACGAGGCGCGCTTGCCAGGTTTCGGCCTTGTAGACCGTTGTCGAAAATGCCACGTCCACCATGCGCCCGAAGGGCCAGGCGTTTTGAGTCGCCAGAAGTTTCCGAACCGCTTCTTCCGAGGACTGGGCGTTGCGCGGCCTCACAAGCGTGCCGTCATTCGGCATCCTTCCGGAGCTATCGAAGATTTCGCCCTTCGAAGTGCCCACCATCGCGACGCCGGGGATCTGCCCCATGCGCAACGCTTCTTGCACACCAGCGAGATTTCGCGCAGTGATCATCGCCCAGGCTTGATCGAGTGCTCGCGGACCGGCGGCGTTATCGGATCCGTTCCAACCAAGCGCAACTGATCCATTGTGTCCAATGATCGGAAAAGGAACACCAGCCGGAGCGACGCCCGACAGCGCGATCTGCTCGTTGGATGCGTACCAGAGCATTTCATAAGGTCGCGCGTCGTCATTCCATCCGCTGAGCGGATCAAGAATCGCGATGACGTTTCCAGTTGTGGTGCGCGAAGGTCCGATCAGGACATCATTCGAGTTGTACATCTTGCCGAGTGCCTGACGACTGTAAGCCACAACCATCGCGGGGGTGACGGGTGCGGATGCCGCGTCAGAATGTTCGACCAGAAAATGATTGATGCCGGCGGCAAACGCCTCGACGACGCCTTCCATCCGCGACGAAAGCGCGGGGTGGTCAGTGGCTACCGCTGAACGAAGATTTCGCAGCAACGCATCTTTGCGATCCTCAGCCTGGGCGTAGCCTGCACCATAGGCGGCTCCGGCCGAGGTGCGTGCAAAAATGTGCGGGGTTCCGAAATTGTCTCGAAGGATTTCGACCGTTTCGGCTGCGTAGGCCGACGAGGCCATAACCAGGCAAATAAGTAAGCCCGGTGAGAGAACGCGCACCGTACAGAAGGCCTCTAGCGGCCGTCGTCGTCGATGGCGATCTTCAGTGCCCGCAGGAATTTTTGATCCTGCGAGGTCAATTTAATCTTCCCCACCCGTCGCCGTGTGGTTTCGGGCTGAGCTTCCAGTTCCACCGTTTCTTCGGTTTCGTCGTTGTCGTCCTCTTCGGTACGCTTGTTGAATCCGATGGTGGCTTCCAGAACCAGGAAGACGTCATAACCGGCGCGTTTGATCTCCCCAATCGCGGCGGCGATGCGGTCGGAATCAGAGAGCGATTCGTTGATCGCATTCCCCAATTCCTGCATGAGATCTCGTAAGCGATCTTCCAAGTGATCCCTCGTTTCTGCCGCTCGAACCCGTCTGCTGGTCCGATGTCACCTTCAGCATACCACCCGACTTTCAATAGGTGGATACACGTTTTACGTACTTCATATCGGCTGCCTGAGCACTCTCTGTTAGGATGAGGGGAGCCGGCAATGAAGATCGACAAGCGCAGCACATTGGGCCGCTTTGTGGAAGCCATGATGCCCGGAGTAGTACGCCCGTTGCGGGTACTGTGGCATGAAGTGATCGGCTTTATATTCATCGCCTTGGCTGTAGTGTTTGGATCGTCCGCCCTGCGCAACTATCACACGCTGCAAGCCGAAGAGGTAAGCATCCTGCGCATGGCGGCGTCGTTTTTCCTGCCCATTCTAATGGCGTATTTCGGGGTCACGTCCTTTCTGCGAGCCCGTAAAATCGGGCGTTCATGAGTAACCCTGGCGAATTGCCGGGCCAGTATCCGTTCACGCGCGGGATTCATCCGGACATGTACCGGGGCAAGCTCTGGACCATGCGCCAGTACGCGGGATTCGGATCGGCCGAAGAAAGTAATCGCCGTTATCGTTTCCTGCTCTCGCAGGGGATCACCGGACTCTCCGTCGCCTTCGATCTTCCCACCCAAATGGGGATGGATTCCGACCATGCGCTGGCGTCGGGCGAGGTGGGGCGCGTCGGCGTGGCCATCTGCTCTCTGGCCGACATGGAGAGCCTGTTTGATGGCATTCAACTCAATGAAGTCACCACATCGATGACCATCAACTCTACAGCCGCGATCCTGCTTTCCTTGTATGTGTTGGTGGCCCGCCGCCAGGGCGCCGATCTGAAGAAGCTCTCAGGTACGGTCCAAAACGACATTCTAAAGGAGTACATCGCGCGGGGGACATATATCTATCCGCCTCGCCCGGCCATGCGGATCGTGACCGATCTGTTCGCGTGGGCTGGTACCGAACTGCCGGAGTGGAACACGATTTCGATCAGCGGTTATCACATTCGCGAAGCCGGTTCGACGGCGATTCAGGAAGTGGCATTTACGTTGGCCAACGCGATCGCGTATATCGAGGCAGCGATGAATGCGGGATTAAACGTGGATGCGTTCGGGCCGCGGCTCTCGTTTTTCTTCAACGCGCATAGTGATTTCCTGGAAGAGATTGCCAAATATCGCGCGGCGCGGCGCTTATACGCCCGCATCATGAAGGACCGCTTCGGCGCGAAGGATCCGAAATCGATGATGATGCGGTTTCATACGCAAACCGCCGGTTCCACCTTGACGGCGCAGCAGCCGGATGTCAACGTGGTCCGCGTGGCGCTCCAAGCGATGTCCGCGGTCTTGGGCGGCACACAATCGCTGCATACAAATTCTCGCGACGAAGCGCTGGGGCTGCCGACGGAGGAATCGGCACGCCTTGCTTTGCGGACCCAACAGATCATCGCGCATGAGAGCGGAATCACCAACGTAGCCGATCCGTTCGGCGGCAGCGTCTATATCGAGGAACTGACGGATAAGATCGAGCGCGGCGCCGAGGAGTATATCGCGCGTATCGACGCCATGGGCGGAACGCTGGCCGCGATCGAGAAGGGCTGGATTCAGACGGAGATCCAGAACGCGGCGTACGAATATCAGCAGCGTGTGGAGCATGGCGAGAAGATCGTGGTTGGAGTGAACCGGTTCCGACAGGAGAGCGAGGTACCGCTGGCAGCATTCCGTATGGATCCGGCGATCGAGCGCCAGCAGGTAGAACGCTTGCGGCAGGTGCGGACGTCGCGGGATTCGTCGACTGTAGAGTCGCGGCTGAAAGACCTGGAAGAGGCCGCCCGGGGCTCGGATAATTTGATGCCTCGAATTCTGGCGGCCTGCGAAGCGCTTGCGACGGTCGGCGAAATTTCCGATCGTCTGCGCAACGTGTTCGGTGAATATCGTGAAGGCTAAGGTTCACATTATCGGCGGAGGCTTAGCGGGGTGCGAAGCGGCGTGGCAGGTCGCTCGTGCGGGCGGGCAAGCCGTCCTGTACGAGATGCGGCCGGTACGGGCCACTCCAGCACATAAGACGGATGCATTGGCCGAGTTAGTGTGCAGCAATTCGCTCAAAA
>Ga0207674_10007292_pt1 | contig 12891 bp, 14 predicted proteins | sample KBSCornC72_FD_184303 | JGI IMG/M metagenome (GOLD analysis project Ga0207674, IMG submission 184303) | Corn rhizosphere microbial communities from Kellogg Biological Station, Michigan, USA - KBS Corn C7-2 (SPAdes) (version 2) | ecosystem: Host-associated > Plants > Roots > Rhizosphere > Soil ... | reverse complement strand
GTCGAACAAATAGATCTTCGCGTCGCCATCGTATGCATCGATGGTGGCTTTGACGGAATTGCGGATGTAGTTGAACTCCTCAATACCTTGGCCCCGAATCGGACGCGAGTAAGGATGCGCTTCGCTGGAAGTGTAGCCGTCCACGATCCACAGCAGGCGGCCATCGTCGCCGATCACCATGTAAGGATCAGCATCCCAGGTGATGAACGGAGCCAGCGTGTTCAGCCGGTCACGGATGCCGCGACGGATCATCATGCGGCTATCCGCGGTGAGCGCGTCGGAAAGTACGATATTGGGATCGCCGTAGGCCCACGCGGAGGCCAGGCGCATGCCCATCGAGTTGGCGGGAATTCCGCCGCGACCCTCATAGCGCGTGTGGACTTCCTGAGATCCAGAAGGATAGTTAAACTCGGGTTGGGTGGTTCTGACGAAAACCGGCTCCTGGGCCTGCTCGCCATAATAAATCTCCGGACGCGTCAGCTTCAGGCTGGAATTCAGAACTTCAACCGGCGCGTTGCGAATCAGCAGCTCAGGCAACCCGGCCGGCGTGATTCGATTCGCCTCCGCCAGCGCCAGACCGTAACCGTGCGTGTAGATTGTATGAGAAATCACCCAGCGGCTTTGCGCGTCGCCCAATTGCGTCAGGTCCAGTTCGCGAGGAGCTAACAATACCTGCCGCATCTGGCCGTCGATCTGGTACCTGTCCACGTCCGTGTCGCCGTACGCATAGGGCCGGAGCGGCTGGCTCTGGCTAAGCGTGTCGTGGAACGCGCGCCAGTCCCAGAGGCGAACGTTATCCAGCATCGCCGCATTGCGCGTGAAGTCGATGGGGGCCTCTTTGCGTGCCGGGAATTCCGGCTCCTTGGCGCGGTGATCCAGGCCATAAGCGGAGCGCGTGGCTTCGATGTGGCGCTCCAGAAACGGCCTTTGCAGAGCCAGCTCATTCGGACGAACCTGAAGTGCATTCACAGCCGACGGCAGCACAGCGTCCACCACCAGCACCAGCGCGCATGCCAGCGCCAGCTTGCGCTGCCCGAACAACACCAACGCCGCGGCCAGCAACGCAGCCACCGCTTTCGCGGTCTGCAAAGGGAGCCCGATGTGCTGCTGGACGTAATCGATTCCGGTCATCAGCTCGCCGTGATCGGTGTACAGGAGTTCATAGCGTCCCAGCCAGAAGTAGGCGCTCAATCCGGCAAGGAAAAATGCCAGCAGCACCTTGAAGATTCCGGTTTCGAGACGCCCCAGGCGACGCACGTCGTCCCAGTTGAGCTGTCCCGAGGCCCACAGGTCGGGGAACCGCGTCCTGACCTGCCAGACGCGCGCTGTGACGTAGTAGACGATAGCTCCGGCGGCCGCGCAGACTTCCAGGAATCCGGTCAGCTGCGTGTAGAAGGGGAGCTCGAAGAAATAGAAGACCAGGGAACGGCCAAACACCGGATCGTGCCAGGACGAATCGACTCCGCGCCCGCCGATGAATCGGGCGATGACCCAGCCGTCAATGGACGAGGTCGCCAGAACCAGCGAGATCAGCAGAATTGCTCCCGTGGCGAAGACCGCATAGCGCCGATTCAGGCGCAAACTGGTTCCCGCGTAATGCATTCCGCGGCTGTGGGCGATCCACAACACCAGGGCGAGAATCAGCCACTGCGCGAAGTCCGGCAGGAAGCGATACATCCACATCCGCTGCCAAGTGCTGACCTGGCCCATTTCGCCCCACCATTTGTAATCGATCAAGAGGGAACAGAGGGATCGGCCGAAGAACAGCAGCAGGATGAGGACGCCGAAGAACACCAGGAGCCCGGATCGGCGGGAATACGGGCGGGCAGACACGGTAGCTTAAGCGTAGCCCAGAATACGGTGGAGCGTATGAGAGGGATTTTAGAGAAGTCTCCTCGGACTTTATAAAAGCCGGAAGTTGACTTCGATGTTGGCAGTGACCGGCACCGCCTTGCCGTCTTTCAGGCCCGGCTTGAAGCGCCACTTTTGGACAGCTTCGATGGCCTTTTGATCCAGGCCCAGCCCGAGAGAACGGACGACCTTAATTTCCTGCGGCACACCGTTCTCGTCCACGATCAGTGAGAGTAGAACGGCGCCCTGCCACTTGGCCTTGCGGGCTTCTTCGGAATATTCAGGCTCGGGCCGGAACACCGGAACAGGCGCGCTGACGCCCCCGCCAATCTTGTAGGCGCCTCCGCCAAATCCGCCGCCGCTACCAGGACCGACGCCAGGACCCTTGCCGGATCCGATGCCGGTGCCAATGCCGTTACCCGCCGACGGAATACCCAGCCTGCCCAGCGGGTCGCCATAGTTGCTGGCGGTGATGTTGGGAAGGTCGGGAGCCACGATTGTGGGCGTCAACGAAATCTTCGGATCTTCGACCGTTCGAATCGGAGGAATAAACGACTTGGGCGCGACCTTGGGAAGCGCGCCCTTGGTCACCGCAAGTTTCTGCGGGCTGCCGCCGCCACCCTTGGATTGCTCAGGCTTAGGTTTCGGCTGAAAGTCCTTCAGAGGAGGGGCAAAAATCGGGACGAATTCCTTGACCATCTTCTGCACCGGCTTAAGGGTGCCGACGAACAGCAGAAGCGCCACCACAGCCACGTGCACGATTACCGAGGAGATTCCGGCCGTGGTTTCGTTTCCGCCATACAGCCCGTTCAGGCTGGCCATTTCTACCGGCTTGGAGGTCACTTCCAAAGGCGGCAGCTTGGGAGGATTGATGGTCTCTTTGATCCCCTGAACGATGCTTTTATACCAGGGCAACTCGATGGCTGCGGGCGCCAGCAAGTGGCGTAAATGGTCGTCGGGATCCGCACCATCGTAGGTGCTCATCGACGTTTGAAGATCGAGAGGCTTCGAAGTGACTTCGAGCGGAGCAAGCTTCGGCGGATTGATCGCTTCCCGGATGTTCTGGATGAGTCCCTTATACCAGGGCAGCGCCATGGAATCGGGCGCAAGCAAACGTAGTGTGTCGGGCTCGGTTGGCGGGATTCCGCCGCCAGCCTTTACCGGTTCATCTGGAAGCTGCTGCTCGGACACGTTCTATCTCCGCCTAGCTATGACGTTCGAAACTGGATCGCGGTTTCAGTTTTTGGAACTTTTACCACAGGCGTCAGCCTGTTTTGAGTCTATCACAGCGCTAATCCACTGACAGGGTTATAGACTCCCGATCTATGGATTCTGGAACAGCCAGAAAATCCGCGACTTGCGACCACATGGGGTCCATAACATCCGTAAGCTCATGACCTGATTCCATCAGCATCAGTTTCACATTCGAATGCAGGCCGGCATATCCGGTTGAAATAGCAGAAGGGACCACGGTGTCGTGCACTCCATGGAGGATCAGGGCCGGCTGCGAAAACACCGGCTCGTCCTCATACTGAGCGGCGTCCTCGGCGAATCGATACCCCAAACGGCGTTCCCGGCCGTCCCCGTAATGAAAAACCGGTATAGACCCGTCGCGTTCCCAATCTTCGGCCGAATAGCGCTCCCGCCATCGCCGGGGAAACTGGAAGGCGGGCGCCATCAAGACCATCCGTTCGATCTCAGCATGGCGGGCGGCGTACAGCGCCGCCAAATATCCGCCCAGGCTGGATCCCATTAAGATCGCCGGCTCGCCGCCCACGGCCCGGTCGATGACCTTCAGCTGGCCCGAGATGGTCAAGCCTTCGAAGTTGCCTTCATCCAGCTGCGGAATTTCCATCGCGATGCCGCGTTCGGCAAACTTGCGACGGAAGAACTGCGCCTTGCCGGAGTGGGGGCCGGAGGCAAACCCGTGAAGATAGACGATCGGTGTCATTTCGTCTCGAACTTGATGTCGCTCGAAGCGGCGAATTTGTGGAAATCCGTGTAGCTGAACTTATTTTCGGCAACGACGATCGTGCCGCGCAGCTCGTGATGTTCTGTGAAGAACGGCAATAACACGCCGAACGGCGACATCGCATATTCCACCGAAGCTTCTTCGCGCACCAGGTCTTGGCTTTGCTGCCCGCTCATCAGAGTGACGCGAACCGGAAGAAAGTTGTTCTCCTGCACCCAGACTTCACCACCAAGCCGAACATTGCGCGATTCCTGGCCGCGGCGGGCATCCACTACCGTGAGCGCTTCCGCACCATCGATCTGTTGATAGCCGAACACCAGCAAGCGCGCGGTTCCCTGGTTCTCCATGCGACGAAACGTAAACTCGTAGTGATTCACGTCACCGGAGGTGAACAACAACAGCAGTTGCCCGAAATCCGTCACGGCTCCCAATAAACCGTACTTCTCGAATTGAGTGAGTAATTCCTTTTTGCGCTTGTCGTCGCCAGCCATGACGATCGCCGCCAGTTCCTCTTGCGCCTTCTTGCTGTCCTGCAGCTTGCGGCCATCGAGCGAAGTGACGCGGCGCATCTCGTGGATGGCTCCGCCCTCTCCTGCAAACGACGCGAAGCTGTATTCGGAGATAATCCGGCGTTCCTGCCAGGCGGGCTGCGGAGCATTGGTTGCGCTGGCGCCGATGCGGACGCGGAAGCCTCCTTTCGGCGGCTTTTGTGCGCGCTGGAACAAAGTTTCCTGGCCGACGACGTTAGGGGCGAGCTTTCGAAATGCGTCGGCTTCCTGGCTGAGGCGCGCGACTAATTGCTGGGTGCGCTCGTCACCTTTAAGCGCGCTGCACGCGCAACAGAACATCGCGAGTAAAATCGACACCCGCATATCTTCAGCATATCGGCTTCTGTTAGCATGAGTGTTACCCCCTCCGATCATGATTCGTAGTTTCCGAGGCAATAAGCCCAAAATCGCCGATTCCGCCTACGTCGATCCCGGCGCCCACGTTATTGGCGACGTAGAAATCGGCGAAAGCTCGAGCATCTGGCCTACGGCAGTTTTGCGAGGCGATATCGAACCCATTCGCGTGGGTGCGATGACCAATATTCAGGACGGCAGTTTGATCCACACCGATAGAGGATTTCCCGCATTGATCGGCGACCGCGTGACCGTGGGTCATGCCGCGGTCCTGCACGGCTGCATTGTGGAAGACGACAGCCTAATTGGGATCGGCGCACGTGTGCTGACGGGAGCTCGTATTGGCCGAGGCGCGGTAGTGGCCGCCGGCGCCCTGGTTCCGGAGGGCATGCAAGTGGAACCGGACACATTAGTGATGGGCACGCCCGCCAAGCCGCGTCGTCCAGTGACTGCTGACGAGAAAACTCGCTTCGAGAAGGGCGTCGCGGGATACGCCGAGCGCGCGAAGCAATTCAAAGAGGAAGCCCAATGATGTGGCCAGGAGCACAGGCTGAAGGCCTGTGCCACTCACGCGGCAACGTGGCACAGGCCTTCAGCCTGTGCAGAAATGGTGGATCATGATCCGCGCCGTCAAGGGCACTCGCGATATTCTTCCGCCCGCCAGCGCCGCCTGGAACCATGTCGAGGCGATTGCGCGCGAAGTCTTTCGCACCTATAACTACCAGGAGATTCGTACGCCTTTGTTCGAAGAGACCGCGCTATTTGCACGCGGCGTCGGCGAAGACACCGATATCGTCGGCAAGGAAATGTACACCTGGGAAGATCGCGATGGCAGTTCGCTCACGCTGCGTCCTGAAGCTACGGCGTCGGTGATGCGTGCCTACATCGAACACCGTCTGGATCAGATTCCCGGGATCAAGAAGCTGTACTACATCGGCCCCATGTTCCGTCGCGAGCGTCCACAGAAGGGCCGCTTCCGGCAGTTCTATCAAATCGGCGCGGAGGCCATCGGATCGGATTCGCCCATCGTCGATGCCGAAGTGATCGAAATGGTGGTGGAGCTGCTGCGCCGAGCTGGGATGGAAGGTTTTCATCTTCTGCTGAATTCAGTGGGCTGCAAGGATTGCCGGCCCGCTTATCTGGATCTACTGCGGGAAAAGTTAGTTGAGATCGCTCCGAAGCTGTGTGGCGATTGCCAGCGCCGCGCGGTCACGAATCCGCTGCGCGTTCTGGACTGCAAGGTTCCCGGCGACCAGCCATACATCGACCAACTGCCGTCGATCCTGGATCATCTGGATGACGCGTGCCGCCAGCATTTCTTGACTGTTCGTGGGAATTTGGATGCGCGTGGCATCGCATACGAGATACGGCCTCGCATGGTGCGCGGTCTGGATTACTACATGCGCACCACGTTCGAAATCACGCATGGGGCTCTTGGCGCTCAGAATTCGGTGTTAGGCGGCGGACGCTATGACGGTCTCGCGGAAGCCATCGGCGCGAAAGTTCCGGCGCCGGGGATTGGTTTTTCGATCGGAGAAGACCGCCTGGTGATGATTCTCGAAGAAGCGCAGCCGAACCGTTTCAAGCCGGCAGTGGACGTGTTTCTGGCTCCCATGGGCGAAGCCGCGGAACTGCACGCGGGCGCGTTGGCGGCCGAGCTGCGATCGCAAGGTTTTTCGGTAGAACGGTCGGCCGACAGGAAGCTCAAGCGCGCTCTGGAAGTCGCCAACAAGACGGGCGCGCGCTACACGCTGATTCTGGGCGATGATGAAGTTAACACCGGAACTTATTCGCTAAAAGACATGGCGTCGGGGGAGCAGGTGAAACTGCAACGCTCCGAACTTGCCGCACGGATCAAATCAAACTAATGGAACAAGTACCTCTCGACTTCTTAGGCGAGTTGCGCCGAACACATGACTGCGGAGCACTTCGCGCCGCTGACGCCGGCAAACGAGCCATCCTCATGGGCTGGGTGCATCGACGACGCGATCTCGGCGGCGTGCTGTTCATCCATCTGCGCGATCGCGAAGGCGTCACCCAACTGGTGTTCCGTTCCGACGGGGATCCGGCTGTGCACGCCCGGGCAGAACTGCTCGGGTCGGAGTATGTGATTGCCGTGGAGGGTCTGGTGGAACGCCGTGCGGCGGACACCGTGAACTCGGCCATCACGACCGGCGAGGTGGAAGTGGTTGTCGATAAGATTTGGATCCTGAACGAATCCAAGACGCCGCCGTTTCCCATGGAGGAAAACGTGGACGTCAAAGAAGACGCGCGCCTGAAATATCGCTACGTCGATCTGCGCCGCCCGCACATGCAGCGCAACATCATCCTGCGCTCCAAGATGGCATTCGCGGTGCGCGAGACGCTGACAAACTTAGGTTTTCTTGAAATCGAAACCCCCTTTATGGGACGCTCGACGCCGGAAGGCGCGCGCGATTATCTGGTTCCCAGCCGCGTGAATCCGGGAAGATTCTATGCGCTGCCGCAATCGCCGCAAATCTACAAACAGCTGCTGATGGTGGCTGGATTCGAAAAGTATTTCCAAATCGTACGCTGCTTCCGCGACGAAGATCTGCGCGCCGACCGCCAGCCGGAGTTCACGCAGATCGATCTGGAGATGTCCTTCCCACAGCAGGAGCGCATCTACGAGGTGATCGAACCGCTGATCGGCGCGGCCTGCAAAGTGGCCGGTTTCCAGGTACCCGCGACGTTTCCGCGACTGACCTATGCGCAAGCCATGCTCGCCTATGGCAGCGATAAGCCCGACCTGCGGATTCCTCAGTTCCATTGCGTCGAAGACCTGTTTCCCGGCGCCGGCCTGACGCCCGAAGGATTACCGCTGGTGGCCATTCGTATTCCCAAGGTCGGCCAGATCAGCCGCAAAGAACGCGACGACCTTAAGGCGTTCGGACAGGAACGCGGGCTGCGCGTTTACGACGATCCCAAGCGCCTGGATCGCGATTTCCCCGAGCAAATGAAGGCCGTGCGCACGCGCATCAGCGCCGAAGAAGAAGACCTGTTGCTTCTGGCTGGATGGGGCGGCGAACCGAAAGCGCCAAAGCCTGAAGAAGCCGTGTTGCAGGCCTGCGGACAGCTTCGCATGTTCGCCGCGCAGAAGTACGCCGACAAGCACAAGCTTCTGGATCCGACGAACTTTCAGTTCTTGTGGGTAGTGGACTTCCCGATGTTCGAATGGAACGAGGAAGAATCGCGCTGGAACGCGGCGCATCATCCGTTCACGTCGGTGCACGACGAGGATCTCGAGAAGCTTACCAGCGATCCCGCACGGTGCCGCGCCAAATCCTATGACCTGGTGTTGAACGGAACCGAGCTGGGCTCCGGCTCTATTCGTATTCATCGCCAGGACGTCCAGTCGAAAGTGTTTTCAGCGCTGAGCTTCACTGAAGAAGAAGCCCGCAAGCGATTCGGATTCCTGCTGGAAGCGCTGGAGTACGGAGCTCCGCCGCACGGCGGCATTGCGCTGGGTCTCGACCGGCTGGTGATGATCCTGGCGGGTGAAACCTCCATCCGCGAAGTGATTCCCTTCCCCAAGACGGCCAAGGGAACCGACCTGATGTCCGACGCGCCAGGTGAAGTGCCCGAGCGTCAACTGCGGGAGCTGGGCATCGCGATCCGCGGAACCAAGTAGCGAACAGCTAGTAGGCGATCACAAGGGCGCAGGCGTCTGTACAGCCGCAGGAGCGGACTTTTTGGGCCGTGTGGAGGGCCGGAAAGCCCAACACCAGATCAGCGTGCCGACCACAATCGACAGGCGCGCGGCGATGTCGGCAATCTCCCGGCCGATGCCCCCACCCTCCGTAAACTGCCGTAAGCCCAGCAGAACGGCAGTGGCCGCAACCCTTGCGCCGAGTCCAGCGGTTACAGTCAGCAGTTGCGGGTCTCGCTTCTTGTTTCCTAGCAACGCCGTCCACAGGAAGAGATTCAGCACTGCAATACCGAAATTCAGGATCTGGTCGGTACCGTTGAACCATCTCGTGTAGAAGATTCGGCTTTTTAGCACGACGAACGGTAGAATCACAATCACTGCGGAAAGTATGGCCAGGAGGCGGGTCATTTTACTCTGAAGCGGACTGCCCTCCAGAGCCTGGTACGTTAACGTGATCACCACGAAGAAGAGCAGCAAGTCGACTGTGATCGCGTCGGTCCAGAATGCCATCTTGTACTCATTGCTGGAGACGCCAAATTTGCGCAGAACTGCGCCATCCACCACGGTTTGCACAGTCTGGGCCAGGGTATAGGCGAAGATCAGAAAATAGCGGCGGAAGGGACCGCGGATGAGGAGATAAAGGAGGACTAGTTGAAGGAGTACTTGGGCGGTAACGATCGCATTCGAAAAAAGCTCCATGCTAGGCCCCTACAGGGAATACCCGGGGGCCTAGCACGGAAGAGACTACACTAGACCAACCGAATATTGCCGCCGTCGTTGTCGTCGGGCGGGAACGGCCACGGTCCAATGTGAACGCCGCTGGCGATATTGCCACCGTCGTTATCATCAGGCGGAAACGGCCACGGTCCGATATGAACGCCGCTGGCGATGTTGCCGCCATCGTTGTCATCCGGGGGAAACGGCCATGGGCCGATGCGGGCGCTTCCATACGATACGACACTGGCTACTAGCGCTAAAACAATTACTGCGCAAATTGTAGCACACAGTGCAAAAGAACTACGAAGTTTAGTCATCCCTAATTACCTTTCCTCTCAACGGTGAAGTTGAGTTCGACACACCTTAAGAATGTCCTAAGATATTTCTCCTAATTCTATGGAGTACTTAAGTTTATAGCAATAGGGATTTTCCTTAGTACTCTGGCGATTACGGTACTAAGGCCCGGGAGGGTGCCTAAGGCATCCGTCGCGTCAAGCGATTGTATTTTAAGGAGTTAGCGGCGGAAGATGCGGACGACCTCTGAGCATGCCAAGTAGATATTCACCAGGCCTAGGCCGGTGATAGCTCCCCGGAAGTACGGGTCATCCCAAAGGTTCTCAAGGGCAGGAAGCCATCCGGAGAAGTAATTGAGGCTCCAGATGTCCACCCAAGGGAATATCGTTAGGAATAGTCCTATCTCAAAGGTGAAGATGGCGAGGCACACCCGCAACAGGCGGGTGGATCGGCGGGGACCGCCGGTTTGCGACACACCCATTGGGGAATCGTCCGGAGTCGGCTGGGGCGCTGGTTCCGGCGTCAAGGACATGCGAATAATTCGCCTTGCTGATTCATTGGTTCCGGGATCGGATAGCCCGTCCACGGCTGGTAATCGCGGCTAAAATTTCGAACTGGCTCAAAGCTGAATCTATGTGATGACGTAGGACCCAGCCGTTCGAGCGCGGCCAGGTGCTCCGGGGTGCCATATCCCTTATTGTCCTTGAATCCGTACTCGGGGAAGACCGCATCAAAAGCCAGCAAGGCGGCGTCGCGGTCAGTTTTGGCCAATATCGAAGCTGCGGCGATCGAAAAACATAGAGAATCGCCATGAATCAGGGCTTTTTGCGGCAAGGGCAGATCCACGCGGACAGCGTCCACCAGAAGGCAGTCGCAGGGCACCGGCAGTTTCTCAGCAGCTCGGCGCATGGCCATTCGAGAAGCCTGGAGGATGTTCCAATGATCGATTTCGAAAGCGTCGGACGCAGCCACGGCCCAGGACACCGCGCGCTCCCGAATGCGTGCAGCCAAAACCGCACGACGTTCCGGTTCCAGCTGCTTGCTGTCATCGAGCCCGCGGATGGGGCGATCAGGGTTGAGAATCACCGCGGCCGCGAATACGGGACCGAATAGGGCGCCACGTCCGGCTTCGTCGAGCCCCGCGATGGCGCGGTAGCCAGCACGCCGGAAAGCGCGTTCATGACGGCTGGTCGGCATCCTTTCGCGGGAGCAATTATTCGCGTTCCCGCAAGCGGGCGGCTTTGCCTTTCAAGCCACGCAGATAGTACAACTTCGCGCGCCGAACGCGGCCCGTACGCACCACGTCGATGTGATCCACCACGGGAGCGTGCAGCGGGAAGATGCGTTCGACACCCTGGCCGAAGCTTACTTTGCGAACCGTGATGGTTTCGCTGACGCCTTTGTTGTTGCGGGCGATCACAGTTCCTTCGAAGGCCTGCAGACGTTCTTTGTCGCCTTCTTTGATCTTGACGTGAACACGAATGGTGTCGCCCGGCCGGAACTCCGGATGTCCGCCCTTCAGGTTGCGAGCGGTGATCTTCGATAGCAATGCGTTTTCCATAATCAGAATCCTTAATTGACAGGTGACCAGATCACCTGTCCCGCGATTACATTCTCAATAAGTCCGGCCGATGCTTCGCGGTTTTTTCACGCGCCGCGCTCTGCCGCCATTTCCGGATCTGCTCATGATTACCACCGAGCAGCACATCCGGCGCCTTCCAGCCGCGAAACTCCGCCGGCCTCGTATACTGCGGGCAATCCAGCAAGCCGTCCTCACTGAACGACTCATACACCGCCGAATCGCTATTCCCCAGCACGCCTTCTTTCAGACGCGCCACAACATCCACCACCATGGCCGCGGCCAATTCCCCGCCGCTCAGCACAAAATCGCCAACCGAGAGTTCCTCATCAGCCAGATGCTCGGCCACGCGTTCATCCACGCCCTCGTACCGGCCGCAGATCAACAACAACTCGCTCAGACCCGCAAATTCGCGGGCTACGGACTGATCAAACTTCCGACCCTGGGCTGAAAGCAGAACTACCTTTCTACCCTGCGCCTTTTGCCGATCCGGCCAGATGGATTCCACGGCCTCAAAAATCGGGCCGGCCTTCAACACCATGCCTTCACCGCCACCGAACGGCCGATCATCGACAGTCTTATGCCGATCCTGCGTCCAGGTTCTCAGATCATGCACCTGGATCTGGATCAAACCGGCACGCCGCGCCCGCTCGATCACGCCATGTTCAAACGGCCCGTTGAAAAACTCCGGGAAAATCGTCAGAACATGAAACGTCATCACACGACCATCTCAATTACAGCTCGGTCAAGCCATCCGGCAACTCGGCCCGAATGATTTTCCGGGCAACATCAATTTCACGGCAGATCGCTCCGGCGAACGGGACCAGCATCTCCCCGCCACCGGACTTCTCTACGCGCAGTACCGGCCGGCCGCCATATTCTTCCACTCCACGGACGGTTCCCAGCGGCGTTTCACCGCCGAGGGCGACGATCTCGCATCCGATCAGATCGGCAAACGAGTACTCGCCCGGCTCCGGCTTGGCCCGCTCGCTTTCCGGAGCCAACACATCGGCGCCCCGCCAGATCTGAGCCTCCGAGATCGAATCGATCCCGAAGAACTTGAACACTGGCCGGCCATTATGATGCCAGAGGTTTTCCACTTCAGAGGGCCGTTCCCGGCCGCCCAAGCGAAGCACCACATCCTTCAATTTCTCCGCGCGACCCGGCTGCGAACTATAGATCTCAGCGGTTAATTCACCGATGCGGCCGCGTTCCCGGAGAATACGGCCCACCGGAACCCAATTCCCGTCTTCCAAATACCTATTCCAAAATTTCCAACGTGAAGCGCCGGTGCAACTTCATACCAGCAGCCCCTAGGAGCGTCCTAATGGATCGTGCCGTCCGGCCCTGCTTACCGATTACCTTGCCCAAATCGGTCGGCGCGACACGCAATTCCAGAACGGTAACCTGCTCGCCTTCCACTTCGCGAACCGTCACTTCATCAGGAATATCCACAAGCGCTTTGGCGATATCAATTACCAGATCTTTCACCCGTTTCACCCTCCTGCTTGGATCGATTCTAGCATTTGCATGCCGAGAACCGCCCAAGGGGGGCGACTTAGGCCGCTGGCGTCGCCGGATATACCTTGATCAAACGGGCTACCGTATCGGACGGCTGAGCGCCATTCTTGATCCAGTGGGCGATCCGTTCATGTTTCAGATTCACCACTTTAGGCTTGGTAATGGGGTTGTACGTCCCTACCACTTCAATGGCTGTGCTGTCGCGAGCCCGTTCTTTATCGATTACCACTACGCGGTAGGTCGGCTTCTTTTTCGCGCCGAATCGCGCCAAACGAATCATCAGCATCGGTCTTGTGACTCCATCCTCTATATTGTCCTATTGTCCGAATCCCATGGGGAGCTTGAGTTTCCCGAGCCGTTTGCCCAGGAATCCGCCGCCCGAAAAACT
>Ga0207674_10007291_pt1 | contig 12891 bp, 6 predicted proteins | sample KBSCornC72_FD_184303 | JGI IMG/M metagenome (GOLD analysis project Ga0207674, IMG submission 184303) | Corn rhizosphere microbial communities from Kellogg Biological Station, Michigan, USA - KBS Corn C7-2 (SPAdes) (version 2) | ecosystem: Host-associated > Plants > Roots > Rhizosphere > Soil ... | reverse complement strand
CGAGCCGACGGACCTCGACGTGCTGGCGCGGGCCGCGGGGACCACCACCGAGCGGATCCACGAGCTGAACCCCGAGCTGCGGCGCTGGTGCACCCCGCCGGCATCGGCGGCACGCCCGTACCTGGTCAAGGTGCCGCCGGGGACCAAGGACACGGTGGTCGCCGCCCTGGCCCGCATCCCTGCCTCGGAGCGCCTCACCTACCGCATCCACCACGTGCGCAAGGGGGATACGCTCTCGCGCATCGCGCTGCAGTACCGCTCGGCGCCGGAGGCCATCCTCCAGTTCAACCGGCTGCGGAGCGCCAAGACGCTGCGGATCAACAGCGAGCTCGCCATCCCCGTGCCCTCGGCCCGGGCGGTGGCGGACGGCGGACACGGTCTCGAGCGGCAGGTGGCGCGGGCCCGCGCCCAGGGGTACGTGGCCCCCGCGCCCGAGGACGAGGTGCCGGCCGGGACCCGCACCGGTCGCGGCCGGGCGCTGGCGCAGGGCACGGTCAAGAGCGAGGTGGTGGAGGGCAAGACCCGCGTCCAGTACGGCGTTCAGTCCGGCGACTCGATGTGGACCATCGCCCAGCGCTTCAACGTCTCGGTGGAGCAGATCCAGACCTGGAACAATCTGGGCAAGAAGGCCCGGAAGGGGCTGCAGGTCGGAACCGTGCTCACCGTCTGGCCCGGACCCGCGGCCGGTCCCATCGAGGTGACGCCCGCGGTGGTGCTGGCCAAGGCGGATGGTCCCGGAGGCCCGGTGCAAGCGGTGAAGCCCACCGTGGCTGCTCCGGACCCGGGGGGCAAGCCGGGCACCCACCAGCTCGCCGAGGGCGAGACGCTGTGGAGCGTGGCCCAGCAGTATGGGGTGAGCGTCGACGACCTGAAGCGCTGGAATCGCATCCGGCATGCGCGCTCGCTGCGTCCGGGGTTGAACCTCCGGGTGGGTGGGCCGCCGGACTGACGTCGGAGAGTCGTTGCGGCGTCTACGAACCGTGCAACAGTGCGCGGCCTTCATGACCGTCCGCCTTCCCGTCCTCCTCTCGCTGCTCGTGCTCGCGGCCTGCGCTGCCGACCGTCCTGCTGCGCCCCGGGCGCCGAGCCCCCCACCGACCGCCACCCTCGCCCCGCAGGCTCCCCCCGCGCTCGTTCCTCCGGAGGGCATCCGCCTCCCCCGTGCCTTCCGCCCCGCGGCGCAACGGGTGTGGCTGACGGTGGCTCCCTCGGTGGACGGCTTCTCGGGGCGGACGGAGATCGAAGGGACGCTGGACTCTCCGGTCGAGGTGATCTGGCTGAACGCGGACGCGCTGGAGATCAGCTCGGCGACCGTGCGGGTCGGCGCCGAGGCCGTACCGGCCGAGCCGGTCGTGCGACCCGACCAGCGGGTCGCGCTGCGCTTTCCGCATCCGCTGCCCCCAGGTCCGGTCACTCTCCGGCTCGAGTTTCGCGGTACCCAGTTCACCCAGGAGGACTCGGGCATCTTCCACCAGCAGAGCGGCGGCGACTGGTACACCTTCACCCAGTTCGAGGAGACCGACGCACGGCGCGCCTTTCCCTGCGTCGACGAGCCGGCGGCGAAGATTCCCTGGGAGCTGACCCTGCGGGTCCCCATCGAGCTCACCGCGGTGTCCAACACCCCGGTGGCGAGCCAGACGCCCGCCGGCGAGAGGATGAAGGACGTCCGGTTCCGGCAGACGCGGCCCCTGCCGTCGTACCTGGTGGCCTTCGGCGTCGGGCCCTTCGAGATCAAGGAGGCGCGGCCGGCGGGGAAGAAGCGGGTGCCGGTGCGCATCGTCGCCCCGCGCGGGCGGGCGCACGAGGCGGCCTGGGCGGCCCGGGTGACGCCGGAGATCCTCGAGGGGCTCGAGGACTACTTCGGCATCGCCTACCCCTACGACAAGCTCGACGTGCTGGCCATCCCCTTCACCGTCCAGTTCGGGGCGATGGAGAACGTGGGCCTGGTGACCTTCCGGGAGTCGCTGGTGCTCACCCCCCCGGCGCAGGACCGTGTCTCGCGCCGACGGTCTTACGCCCTGGTCGCGGCGCACGAGTTCGCGCACCATTGGTTCGGAGACCTGGTGACGGCCGCGTGGTGGGACGACGTCTGGCTCAACGAAGCGTTCGCCACCTGGATGGAGACCAAGGTCATCGAGCGCTGGGCGCCGGCGTGGGGGATGGCGGCACAGCAGGTCGAGCAGCGGAACACGGCGGCGGAGGCGGATGCGCTGGTGGGCTCCCGCATCGTCCGGCAGCCGGTCAACAGCTACAACGACGTGAAGAACGCCTTCGACGCCATCACCTACCAGAAGGGCTCGGCGGTGCTGCGGATGTTCGAGCAGTGGCTGGGGCCGGAGACCTTCCGCCGCGGCATCCAGCGGTATCTCCGCAGGCACGCTGACGGCAACGCCACCGCCAGCGACTTCCTGGCTGCCATCTCCGAGGCCGCGGGGCGCGACGTTGCACCGGCCTTCAACACCTTCCTCGACCACCCGGGGGTACCGCGGGTGCGGGCCAGGGTGCGCTGTGGCGTTCAGGGCGCATTTCTGCAGCTCGCGCAGGACCGGTGGCTGCCGGCGGGGTCCACCGGCGAGCGGACCGGGGAGTGGCAGATCCCGGTGTGCATCCGGTGGAGCACCGGGGGCAAGGAGCGGAACCGCTGCGTCCTGCTCGACACGCCCCGGACGGAGGTCAAGCTCGAGGAGCGCTCCTGCCCGGCCTGGGTGCTGCCCAACGCCGGGTACGCGGGCTACTACCGGCTCGAGCTCGACCCTGCCTGGCGCACCCGGCTCGCCCGCGCGGCCAAGCTCGACGACGCGGAGAAGGTCGGCCTTCTCGGTGACACCGACGCTCTGGTGCGGGGAGGTGCCATCCCCCGCACCGAGGGGCTACAGCTCGCGGCCCGTCACGCCGGTGCCCGCGAGCACCACGTCCTCGAGGCGGCCATCGATTTGGCCACGGTGCGCGAGGACTACCTCCCCGGCCGCCTCGGCCCGGCCTACGCGGCCTGGGTGCGGAGGAGTTTCGGCCCGCACGCGCGAGCGCTCGGGTTCCGGCCCAAGCCGGCGGAGGACGACGAGGTCAAGCTCGCCCGGCCCAAGCTCGCCAAGTTCGTCGCCCTGCGTGGGGAGGACTCGCAGCTCGTCTCCGAGGCCCGCGCCCTCGCGGAGGCCTGGCTCGCCCGGCCCGGGTCGATCGCACCGGAGATGGTCGCGCCGGTGCTGGTGACCGCCGGGCGCTTCGGCGGCCGCGACCTCCACCAGGCCCTGCAGCAGAAGCTGGACCGCACCGAGGACACCGAGACTCGCGACTGGCTCCTGGGAGGCATGGCCGGCACGCGAATGCCGGAGCTGCTCGATGCGAACGCGGCGCTCGCCAGCTCCGGTCGGCTCAATCCGAAGGAGATCAGCAAGCTCCTGACCGGCAGCAGGTACCGCGAGCAGGAACCACCGCTCGACTCGACCATCGGCCGCGCCCGGACCCTGTCCGCCATCGACCGCTCCTGGGACACCCTGGTGACGCTCATGCCCCGGGGCGGGCTGAGCCGCTTCTTCACACTGGTGAGCCATTCCTGCAGCTCGGACGAGCGCGCGGAGGCCGAGCGGGTGTTTGGTCCCCGGGTGAAGGGCATCCTCGGCGGTCCGCGGCGATTCGCGCTGTCGCTGGAGCGGATGGACCTGTGCATCGCCGAGCGCTCGCGCGACGTGCCGGAGCTGGAGCGGTTCCTCGGGCCCCCTCGGCCGAGCGCGGGGTCGGCCTCGGGAGGTTGACGCCGCCGCCGCGGCGCTCCCCGCCCCTCGGAGCCCGGGCGAACCCTCCTGCAATTATCTTGCATGAGATGGGCCTGAGCATGTGACGGGGTCTCACCCGTCCCTCCTCCGTGGAATCGCTCACGAGGGAGTTTCGACATGTTCATCGCTCGATGCCTCACGGCCGTCTCGTTCCTCTGTCTCGTCCTCGGCTGCGGCGGCTCGAGCGGCAGCAATCACAACGGCGGTGGGGGTGGAGGCGGGGGCGGGAGCGGGAACGCCTCTCTCACCGTCTCGCCCTCGAGCACCACCGTCATTGCCGGGGGATCCCCGGTCAACTTCAGCAGCACGCTCGTCAACGCGTCCGGGAACGTGTCGTGGGCGCTGAGCGGGCCGGGAAGCATCGATCCCAGCACGGGGAGCAGCACGACCTACACGCCCCCGGCGAGCGTCGCCGTCGCCACCACCGCCACCTTGACTGCAACCTCGGGGACCCTGACGGCGAGCGCGTCCATCACCGTGAACCCCCAGTCGATCATCACCGTGGCTGGCTCGGTGAGGGACACGTTCGGGACGGGTATCGCCCAGGTCACCGTCCTCGTCGGATCACAGCACACCACCACGGACGGGACCGGCGCCTTCTCCCTCGAGGGCGTGACCACGCCCTATGACGCAAGCGTCGTCCAGGGCAGCGCGTCCAGGACCTACAAGGGCCTGACCCGCCCCGATCCGATCCTCCTCTCTCCCACGCTCGCCGCGAGCCCGCCCAAGCACGGAACGGTCAACGGTTCGGTCAGCGGCGGCGATCCGCTCCCCGCCGCCTCCGACAAGACCCAGGTGGCCTGGGGTTCGCCCGAGACCGTGACCAGGACGGTGGTCACCAGCAACCCCTGGACCCTGAGTCCGGGCTGGGGTGGCGCCTCGGCATCGATCATGGGGAACGTGCACGCGCTTCAATGGACGCCGACTTCCGGGATGCCGGCCGCGTACAACGGATACGGCCTGAATCCCGGAGTGTCCGTGGCCAACGGCGCGAACGTCACCGGCGTGGCGGTGGCGATGACCGCCCCCGCAGCCAGCACGGTCAGCGGCACCATCGCCCTGGGGGCCGGCGTGAGTCTCCTCTTCAAGGATCTCAGCATCGACTTCGCCGACGGGGCCTCGTTTCCCGTGGGGACGGACCTCGGCGGGGCGACGGCCTTCAGCTACGCAGTGCCGGGTGGGATCGGCTCCACGGCCACGGTCAGTGCCTCGGGCATGTACCCGGGGACCGGGGGGACCTTCACCCGGATGAGTGGCCTCGCCCCGGGAAGTACCGGGACGAGCATCACCCTGCTCGTTCCCACGACCTATTCAGCCCCCCTCGACGGTGCCACCGGCGTGAACACCAGCACGGACTTCACCTGGACCCCGCTTCCCGGTGCCGTGTACTTGGTGAGCATCTTCAGCACCGTCGCGGGCGCCCCGAGCTACGGCGTACTCACCAGCGCCACATCCACGCGCATCCCCGACCTGAGCGGGCTGGGCATCACGCTGCCCGCCTCGGCGACGTACAGCTGGGCCATCCAGCCGGTTGCGCCCTGGGCCAGCGTCGATGACCTCGCCGGTGGCACGTCCACGTTTCCGTCCGCCGGCACGATCCACTTCAGCATCGTGACCGGGCGCAAGTTCACGACCCAGTGAAGCCTGGAGGGGAGCCGATCGGCTCTCCCGCCGCGCCGAGCACCTCGGGGACCACCGCGTCGACGTCGGCCTCGGTGGTGCGGTGGTTCACCAGGCACGCCCGGAGCGCGAAGCGACCTCGCAACGTGGCGTTGGAGAGGTAGACCCGTCCCCGGCGCACCACCCGAAGCAGCAGCTCCTGGTTGATCCGGTCCAGCTCGGCGTCGGTGCGCCGGCCGTCGCCCCGGTGACGGAAGCAGACCGCGCTCAGGGAGACCGGGGCCAGTCGCTCCAGCTCCGGGCGAGCCTCGACCGCCGCGGCGAGACGCCGAGCCAGCGTGAGATCGGTGCGGATGGAGTCCCGGTACGCGCGCACCCCGTGGTAACGCAGCGAGAGCCAGGGCTTGAGGGCGCGGAAGCGACGCGACAGCTCGAGCGACTCCTCGAAGAAGGCGAAGCGCTCCACCGGGTCCTCGAGCAGTGACCGGGTGTAGTCGCCGGTGTGTGAGAAGGCGGACTGCGCTGCTCCGACGTCCCGGTAGAGCAGGCATCCACAGTCGAGCGGCTGGTAGAGCCACTTGTGGGCGTCGAGGGAGATGGAGTCGGCCTGCTCCAGCCCCTCGAAGGCCTCGGGGATGGCGAGCGCGGCGAGCGCTCCGTACGCCCCATCGACGTGCATCCACAGCCCGTGACGCCGCGCCACCGCGGCGATGGGGGCGAGCGGGTCGATCGCCCCGGTGCTCACCGTGCCGGCGCTGGCGACGACGGCGATCGGTCGCCGGCCTGCGGCGAGATCCTCCTGCACCGCGCGCTCGAGCGCCGCGACGTCCATCCGGAACGCCTCGTCCACCGGCACCCGCCGCACCGCCGCGTGCCCGAGCCCCAGCACAGCCGCGGCCCGGGGAATGGACATGTGCACCTCGGAGGAGGCGTACACCGTTCCCCCCGGCACCACCCCGTCGACATTGGCCGGCGCGCGCGCCTCGCGGGCCATCGCCAGGGCCATGAGATTTGCGGACGAGCCACCGCCGGTGAGGCTCCCCACGAAGTCCGGGCAGCGGATGGCCTCCGCCAGCCAGCGCACCACCACCCGCTCGATGGTGACCGCGGCCGGCGACGACCGCCAGGCGGTGACGTTCTGGTTGAGAACGCTGGCCAGCAGATCCGCGAGCGCCGCGACCGGCTCGCCCGAGCCGAGCACGTAGCCGAAGAAGCGCGGGCCCGGCGGGCGTGACAGGCTGATCACCCGGGCCAGGGCATCCAGCGCCGTGGGGCCCAGGCCTTCCTCGGGAAGCGGAGCATCGAACGCCGCGCTCACCTCGGCGCCGGAGGTCTCGGGGAAGGCTCTGGCCGCGGGAAGCCCGGCGAGGAGGCCGGCGGCGAGCTCCACCACGCGGGCGGCGAGGGCCCGGAACTCGTCCGGGGTCAGCGGCAGTCGAGCCTTGCTCAGCGTTCCTCCAGGAGCAGCTTCAGCTCGCGAATCCGCCGGGTGATTCTGTCGCGCTCCATCGTCCGGTACACCTCGGGAAGCAGCTCCCGGCTGGTGCACTCCTGCACCGCGGCGAGGTTCTGCAGCTCGATCTCCAGCGGGTAGCTGGGGGGGACGAAGTCCGAGACCACCGTCCGGACGTCCTCCTCGCCGGGCTCCTCGCGTCCGGCAGCCAGGGCCCGGAACTTGGCCCGGACCAGGACTGCCTCGATGTCCGCCCCCGAAATCTGCGTTCCCTTGGGGAGCAGCGAGGCGAAGTTGGAGATGATCGGCACCTTCACCTTCTTCGCCACGATGCGCGCCAGCTCGTCCCGCTCGGCGTCGTTCTGGGGATAGAAGAGCGCCAGGTGCTCCTCCGCGCGACCCTGCCGCTTGAGGTCCACCGGGAGCAGGTCTGGCCGGGCGGTGAGGAGGAACCAGACGATCTTCCCCCGGTACTCGGTGTTGCCCATGAACGAGGCGATGGAGGCGAACACCCGGCTGGAGGTGCCCGAGTCGCCCGAGGCCTCGCGGTTGCCGAGGAACGCGTCCGCCTCGTCCACCATCACCGCCACCGGCCAGAGCGCTTTCAGGAGATTGAAGATCTTCTCCAGATTCGCCTCGGTGACCCCCTGCCACTGGCTGCGGAAGTTGAGGAACTTCACGCAGGGGATGCCGATCTCTCCGGCGAAGCAGGTGGCGAGGAAGGTCTTCCCCGTGCCGACCGGGCCGCTGATCAAGTACCCCATGGGGAGCACCTCGATGCGCCCCTTCTTCAGCGCCGACGCCGCCTGCCGGAGCATCTCCTTGGCCCGCCCATGCCCGGCCACCGAGTCCAGGGTGTGAACCGGCTCGATGAACTCGAGCAGACCGTGGCACTCGGCCTGGATGATCTCCTTCTTCTTCTCCTTCAGGATCTCGGGGGTGATCCGCACCTCGCGCTCGGTCGCCTCGGTGAGGATGCGGTCGAGGTTGATGCGGGACAGGCCGGCGCTCATCTTGGCCAGCGCAGGGGCGGGGATCTCCGAGACGGAGACCAGCCGCTTCCCCTGGAGCTTGACCTGGACGAAGTCCTGCCGCTCCTCCTCGTTGGGGAGGGGAAGCTCGATGCTGGCGACGTAGGGGTTGCGCGACAGCCGGCCGGAGATCTCCGCCAGGTTCTCCACCAGGAGCACGATGGACAGGTCCCCGGCGAGGAACTGGGGATCGCTCGCCCACTTCACCAGCGTCGCCAGCACGAACCGATCCTCGGCCGAGAGGCTGCTCATCTCTCCACCCGGGGCGAGGGTCTCGGCGAAGTCGATGATCAGCGCGAGCGACTGTCCGTCGGACAGCCGCATCCGGAGGTAGTTCTCCAGGATCTGCAGCGCCCGGCCGGGATCCCGGGGGAGGACCTTGGCGTACTCGGTCCCGTAGAGCGTGTCGTACGCGGAGAGGCTCCGGGTGAAATCCTTCTGCGAGTCGGGCGTGGCGGCCCGCATGCCGCTGGAGCGGTCGTAGTGGAGCACGTGGCTGCGGCCGCCGAAGAGCTCCTCGGTGAGGAACTGCTTCAGCGGGCCATAGCTGCGGTCGTCCGGGGGGCCCAGAGGCTGCAGGTCCCGAACCGCCCCGTGGAGAAGGAAGGTGCTGACCGTCTTGGTGTAGTAGGCCTGGGCCAGCTTTCGCGCCCAGGGTGGCAGGTCGGCCAGCGGGTCAGAGCCCTTGCGGGTTCGGGAAGCCATGGGGCGGCGACCTTAACGCCGTTTTTCAGCGGCAGCCGGGGACCTTGCGCAGCACCGCACGGACCGGCACCCGAGGGCCCGGCTGCTCGGGGAGACGGAGCGGCACCTGGGCAGTCTCGAAGCAGCGCTTGCGGAAGGTGAGCGCCGAGGCCGTCGCCGGCACCCGCGTGGCGAGCGGCGTGACGCCCAGGAGACGCTCTCCGCTGAACACCACCGCTCCCGGCGGGGTCGAGGTGACGGCCAGCCCGAACTCCAGCGGCTCGAGCGCGGTGCGGAGCTCGACCGGCTCCTCCGCGCTCCGGGCGCTCACCTTCGTGTCCAGCGGCCGGTAGCCGGCGCGGCGGATCTGCAGGCGGTGCTCCTGGCCGGGGACCAGCTCACCCACGAACGAGCCGCGGCTGCCGGAGCGCTTCACCACCTGACCGTCCAGACGCACCTCGGCGTCATCGGGCTCGGGAAGGACCGTGAAGCGCGCCATCGTCGCCGCGCGCTGCAGCGCCACCAGCACCGAGGTGGGCGCGTTCCCCCGACTGACGGTGGCCTCCACCAGGGCGGGCTTGAAGCCGTCCGCCGAGGCGAGGATCTCCACCTTCCCCGAGCGAACGCTCTGGACCACCGGCCAGTGGCCGGGCACGCCGAGATCGGCGCCGTCCACCGTGAGCCGCACGCGGCCGCGGGCCTCCGGGGGGCTCACGTCGAGCACCACCCGTCCGGTCGACGGCGGTTGCTGCTTGACGAAGAACCAGGCGGCGCCCGCGCCGCCGACGGCCACGATGGCGAGCAGAAGCGTCCAGGGCCACACCCGCCGGCCCCTGCTGCCCGGCGCTGCCGCGCGGTCCACCGCTTCCAGCTCGGCGGTCGAGGACCCTCCGGCCGCCAGGGCGGGAGAGAGGAAAGGGAACTCGTTCGGAGAGCCGACCGGCGGTGGTCGCGGGAAGGCGACCGCCGCTTCGGTGACGGCCTGGGAGGGGGCCACGGAAGCTTCCTGCAGAGAGACCTCGGCCGGAGCCAGCGACGCCGCTGCACCGGCCGGGGCACCGTCCGGCGACGGCGCCTCCGGGCTCCGCGGGGGAGCGAAAGGGGCGGGGCCGATGCTGGCGAGCACCGGAACCCCGCCGATGGACTCGGGAGGGGCGGAGGCAGCCGGCGACGTCTCCTCGCCAGGTGGCGCCGAGGCCTTCGGCCTCGGGGGAAGCGGCGGCGGCGCCGCCGCAGCGCGCTCGCTGGGCACCGGGGTGGGTGCTCCCGGGCGATGTCGGACGATCGTCTCGTCCACCGGCGAGACCGGGGCATCGGGCTCGGGCTCGGGCTCGGGCTCGGGCTCGGGGCTGGTGGCGGCACGTTCGGGATCGGTCACCGTGTCGGAGGCGACGATGGGTTGCACCGTCGGCTGCGCCGCCTCGACCGACGCGAGCACCTCGCTGTTGTCCACCACCAGGGTGCCCTCCTCCTCCCGTGGCTGGGAGACGGGCGCGGCAGCGGTGAGCTTGGGAAGCGAGGCGCTCTTCACCACTCCCGGCGTGGAGGGCGGCGTGGGGACGGCGGCGAGGATCGGGCCAGTGGTGCGGGCGATCACCGGCACGCCGAGGCCGCCCTCGCTGAGCATCCCCTCCGGCGCCTTGATGTCCGCGTACTCGGACATCCGTGCCCGCTCGCGCTCCACCTCCTCGGCGAAGGTGGACTTCATGTACTGCATCAAGTCCTTGCGGCTGAAGATGCTGTCCGAGGTGATGAGGAAGCGCTGCAGCTCGTCGGCGAGCTCGCTCGCGTACTGGAAGCGTTCCGAGGGGTCCTTGGCCAGCGCCTTGAGCACGATGCGCTCCAGCGCCTCGGGGATCTTGCGGTTGTAGGTGGAGGGCGGGAGCACCTCCGCCTTGCGGACCTTCTCCAGCACCTGGAAGTCGCTCTCCCCCACGAACAGCCGCTCGCCGGTGAGCAGCTCGTAGAGACACACCCCGATGGCGAAGACGTCGCTCCTGCGGTCCAGGGGGAGCCCACGGATCTGCTCCGGGCTCATGTAGCCGAACTTCCCCTTCAGGATTCCGGCCTGGGTCTTGGTCACCTTGCCGGTCGCCTTGGCGATGCCGAAGTCGATGACCTTCACCTCGCCCTCGAAGGAGATGAGGACGTTCTGGGGTGAGACGTCACGGTGGACGACGTTCAGGTCGCGGCCGTGCCCGTCCTTCTTCCGGTGCGCGTAATCCAGGCCCTCGCAGAGCTTGCCGATGACGTAGCAGATGAGCGGGACCGGCGGCGGCTCGCCCTTCTTCCGGGCCCGCTCGAAGATGGAGCGGAGGTCCTTCCCCGGAACGTACTCCATCGCGATGTAGAGGCTGGGGCCGATCCGGTTCAGCTCGTAGATCTGACAGATGTTGGCGTGAGTCAGCAGGACGCTGATCTTCGCCTCGTCCTGGAACATGGAGATGAACTCTTCGTCCTCGGCGATGTTGGGCAGGATCCGCTTGATCGCCACCAGCCGCTCGAAGCCGCCCGCACCGAAGACCTTCCCGCGCCAGACCTCGGCCATGCCGCCGATGTTGATCCGGTCGAGGAGCAGGTACCGTCCGAAGGGGATCGGCTGCTTCTTCGGCGAGGGACTGGTCAAGGGAGGACGGGAGTGAGGACCAACCGCGGGCAGGAAGCCTAGCGACCGGCCGAGCGGAGGGTCAACGAGGCGCCGGTGTGCGTGTCAGTCGTTCCGGAGCGCCTTTTCAGTCAGGGCCTCACTCGCCCTTGAACGCCGGCGGACGCTTCTCCAGGAAGGCCACGATGCCCTCCTGGAAGTCGGAGGAGGCCAGCAGCTTCAGCTGTCCACGGACCTCGCCCTCCAACGCCTCGTCCAGCGTGGAGTGACTCGCCGCCTCCACCGCCGCCTTGACTGCGCGGTGCACCAGGGGCGGTCCGGCGGCGAGGGTCCGGGCGAAGTCCCAGGCGGCGGACTCGAGCTGCGCCGCCGGGAAGACGCGATTGGCGAGGCCGATGCGGTGCGCCTCGGTGGCGTCCACCAGCTCCCCGGTGAGCATCAGCTCGAGGGCCCGGCCGAGGCCGATCAGCCGGGGGAGCATCCAGGTGCCACCTCCGTCCGGCATGAGCCCGCGCTTGACGAAGATCTCGCCGAAGCGCGCCCGGTCCGAGACCAGTCGCAGGTCACAGGCCAGCGCCAGGTCGCAACCGAAGCCCGCGGCGGGCCCGTCCACCACCGCCAGGGTCGGCAGGGGGCAGGCGCGGACCGTCCGGATGAGGCCGTGGAAGTGGGTCCGCATCCGCGACTCGATGGTCTGCGGGTCCATCCCTTCCTCTGCCGCGACGCGCAGGTCCAGCCCCGAGCTGAACGCGCCTCCAGCTCCGGTGAGCACCACCACCCGGGCGCCGGCCCCGGGCGCAGATTCGACGGCGGCGCGCACCGCGTCGTTCACCTGCGTGGTCAACGCGTTGCGGGTCTCCGGGCGGTTGAGGGTGATCCACCGCACCCTCGCTTCGTCGGTCGTCAGCACGTCGGCCATGGCAGCCCCGGACTCTACACGGCCTCGGACACCAGCACGCTGCTGATGGTGCGGGTGCGGTGCACCACCGGCGCGGCGAATCCCGATTTCCGGAGCAGCGCGGCCAGCTCTTCCACCGAGCGCTGCCGGCCGCCGTCGGTGAGGGCCAGCATCTGGAGATCCACCAGCGAGGCCAGGGGCTCCACCGGACCGTCTCCGAGGAGCAGCTCCACCAGGAGTAGCCGGGCTCCGGCAGGCATCGCCTGGCGGACCACCTCGAGCAGTGCGAGCGCTCGCGCGTCGTCCCAGTCGTGCAGCACGTCCTTGAGGACGTAGGCCGGCAGCCCCTCCGGGACCCGGGCGAACACATCCGCCGGCTCCAGCCGCACCCGGCCGAGAAGTCCCGCGCGCTCGAAGCGCCGGCGCGCGAGCTGCACCACCGACGGCGCCTCCACCAGCACTCCCTGAAGCCCGGGGTGAGCGCGGAGCGCAGCCTCGAGGAGCGCGCCAGTGCCCCCCGCCACGTCGCACAGGCCGACCAGACCGGCGAAGCCCGGCGTGCCGACCACCACCTCGGCGTCGAGCCGGGTGAGCGCTTCCATCGCCCGGGCGAAGTGGTTGGCGCAGGCCAGCCGATCGCCGCGCTGCTGCCGCCCGCCAACATGAAGGTGCGTTTCTTCGCGCCGGAGGCGTTGCTCGCGCGACTGCCGGTTGGCGCAAGCGTGATGGTGAGTTGCGACGGTTGCGGCGAGCCGATTCGCGCCCGCGTGAGCTTCGTTGCGCGCGAACCGCAATTCACGCCGCCGGTGATCTATTCGCTGGATCAG